>Ga0302122_10000372_pt1 | contig 27459 bp, 28 predicted proteins | sample CB21_SCM_MG_FD_203115 | JGI IMG/M metagenome (GOLD analysis project Ga0302122, IMG submission 203115) | Marine microbial communities from Western Arctic Ocean, Canada - CB21_SCM | ecosystem: Environmental > Aquatic > Marine > Oceanic | place: Canada: Western Arctic Ocean | collected 2017-09-28 | reverse complement strand
TGGTGGTGGGCAAAGGTGCACCGTTTGTTGGTGCACTTGCCCACGTATCGGCACATCTTGGTCTTGCGCAGCTCGGCAATCGTGTGGGCGTAGCCGCAGTCCTTGCCCCACTTGCACTCCTTCGGGTCCCGGCACATGGCCGTCTTGAACTGGTTGAAAGGCTGCTGGGTGGAAGTCATGGTGTAGATTGATTTGAAAGTGTTTGAGAGAGTGTGTGTGACAATGTTGTTGTCGTTCGTTGTATAGCATCCGAATGAACCACCTCCCCGTGTCCTAAGGCTGGTTATAAACAACATTTACATGCCAGCCGGCGGAGGGCGCGACCCCATTTGCTTGCCCTTGCACTTCAGGGCCCTCAGAGATTCGAACGCGGCTTGCTGCTCTGCCCCCTTCTTCTGCTGCTTGACCCCGGTTCCTATCGTTTTACCGTCGATCGTGAGGGCCACTTCGTACGTCCGGTTATGAGGAGGGCCGCTACTGCGCAGCACGACGTACTGAGGATGCCCCATCTTTTTCACCTGACAGTACTTGAGAATCTGGTCCTTGTAGTTTGTGTCGGTGAGCACCGCATCCCAGTCGACTAGGGTGTTGAAAACGTTGAGGATGAACTTGCGGGCGTACTCGAGGTTCGTGTCCAGGTAAATAGCCCCCACCCACGCTTCAAATATGTTCTCGTGCATCTTCTCTCGGTTGCGGCCGTCCAGGCTCTGTAGGTGCCGGCTCATAATCACATGGTTGCCCAAGCCCAGCATCTTGGCGAATGTGGACAGTGCTTTGGTGTCGACTAGTTTGCTGCGGACACGGGTTAGAAAGCCTTCGTCTTCGCAGGGGAACTTTTTGTACAGGAAATCGGCTGTGATGCAGCTCAGGATCGCGTCTCCAAGGAATTCTAATCTCTCGTTAGACTCAATCATGTATTTAGGCACCTTCTCTGGTGGTAAATACTTGGTTAAGCGCAGAACTGACTTATGTATTAACGCTTGGCGGTACAGGTCTAGATTGCGGGGCTTGAATTCGAGCAAACTGTGAATTTCATCGCGCGTGATGGAAGGGGAGGTCAACCGGCGCACTTCTTCAGGATCTAGATGATATGTGAGCTCCATGGTATACAATACAAAAGCCCTGTTTCCCTAAACGGTTTTTTTTATCGGTAAGGTATAATCAGGCATGTCACAGAAGCTTTGGAACGAGCTCATGGAGCAAAAAAAATGGCGAACAGTAGCAAAGCAGCTCCTGGGCGCGACCGGGAAAGAGGCACGGGCGCTGCACACCGGCGTGGCCGCAGACCTGAAGCGGGTGATTCGCAAGCATAAAAATAGCGGCCCCGTGTAATGGACCATCTACTTGTATTCGACCACATTCTCATGTACCTGCCTCTCACGGAGCAAGAGCCTCTCAACAAGCACCACGCCCAAGTCATTAAAACGAATCTATACAACGAGTGTAGCAAAGCTGCCACGTGCGCAGCGCTTCTCGGCCTCCCACCCACCGTGCGAGTGCGCGATTCGTTCTTCATGCGCATCCCGAACAGCGTTCTCATCCAGATCACCATCGCCACCCTGAACGACATCGCGGGGCACTTTGAAAGCGGGAGGTGGGGGGAGCAGAACAACTACGTGTACTGTCATGCCTTCCTCGACTTTTTCGAAAGAATAGACCTCCTCACATTCCGCTCAGAGAACATATTTTACCGTGCAGTGGCGGGCGACAGTGTATGCGACAGTGCGTGGGAAGACTCACGGGGGTTCTACCAAGTTGCTGGCGCGATGTGGGACCCTAGCCACTGGGGTGAGATAATTGACAGAAAGCACGAGACCATCATCGATATATTTGTCTGATATATTCGGTTTTAATTTCTCTGCCAACGGTAAAAGGATGAAGGCAGCAATGAAGCGTAGATTCGCGAGCAACGAACTGCACGGAACCATCGACATCTCAGACCCGGATATTCACAAGACTCTCAGCACCTACCACTACCCCGCGAACTACGTCAGCTCCGGCGCAAACATTTGTGACGACAAGTCGGAGTTTGCCCTTCTGAGGCACCAGCGCTTCGTGGCGGAGTATGTGAAAAAGAATAGCAGTGTGCTCGTGTTCCACGGTCTGGGTTCTGGCAAAACGTGCACCAGTCTGGCGGCGGCCGAGCTCTTCAAGAAATACGACAACAAAACCGGCGAAGGGGACCCCGATATAACGGCAGAGCGCGTCATCATCTGCTGCCCGGCAAAGCTAAAGGCGACCTTCGAGAATGAAATCATGGGAGACTGTGTAGCCCAGATGGAAATCAACGGCAATTCGCAGAAATACGTGAGCACCAAAGAAGAGGCTGCCCTGAAGCGGCAAAAGTCAAAAATCCGGTTAGCCGAGAGAGAGAACAACGAGGCGGCGTACATCGAAGCATCGAAGGAGTTGCGTGACATAAGGGCTAAGATTATGGAGAAGGTCTCCCTCAACTACGATATCATAACGCACGACACCCTCTACGGTAAGCTGTTCAAAGTCGCCCCCGGTGGGAAACGGGAGCCAGCAGAATACTTAGCCAAGGGAGGCCCTCTCGTGCAGCCAGGCACCCTCCTCATTATTGACGAGGTGCAAAATCTGGTGTCGTTGGACCAGTCGGTAAAGTACAAGGCTTTCCACGATGCCCTAACGTACTATGCCCACCCAAGTATGCGGATCATGCTCATGTCGGCCACACCCGTGTTCAATCGCCCATTTGAGATCGGCCTGACCATGAATCTCCTGCGACCGGAGATTCCCTTCCCCACCACCGAGACCGAGTTCGACAAAATGTTCCCCGTCGTTCGTGGGGACGCAGACACCGGGTCCGGGTCCGGGTCCGGGTCCAGCTCGGGAGGCGACGTGACACTCGACCCCAACACGTTTCGAGTGAAGAATGCGGATATTTTCAAGCACATGACTAGGGGCAACGTCACATACTTCACGGGAGGCAATCCTGCCGCGTATCCCTACGTCATCAACACGCACATCCACTCCGTCATGCTGAAACCCCAGCACGACGCTTACGTGCAAACCATGTCGGCTGAAATCGCAACCACCTTCAGCAGCGTAGACAAGGTGTTCGGGAGCATCGCAGACCTGCTGGGGGAGGACGACAAGAAGAAGATTAAAAAGGCTGCGAAGAAGGAGAACCCTGGCTTGTTCGGGCGGTCGCAGCAGTGCCTGTTGTGCGACGACATTGGCCTGTTGAAAGAGACGGGGAATAAGCAGTCGTATGCGCGTCTTAGGAAGCTGGACTACAAAGCCAAAATGGCCAAAATCAAAGGCTGGAGCATTAAGTTTTACAACATAATCAAGCTGATGGAGAGCTCGGACCGTCCCGTTTTCGTCTACATGAATTACGTGCAGCGCGGTTTGACGCTGTTCGCAAAGTGCCTTGACCTGATCGGTAAAAGTGCGTACACGAAGGGCGGCGACCCGGCAGACCTTTACGCGCTCTGGCACGGTGGCACGCCGGAGCCGGAGACGCGGGTTATCAGGGAGGCATTCAACGGAGGAAAGATAAAGCTCGTTGTGAGCACCATCACCGAAGGCATCAGTTTCCTCAACGTGGGCCAAGTCCACATTGTTTCCCCGTGGTGGAACGACAAGCGCCTCAAGCAGGTTGCGGCTCGAGCCGTCCGCTTCCGGTCCCATTGTGGAATCCCGGAAGGCGAGAGGTATGTGCACATTTTCAATCACCTCATAGTGCTGCCGGAGGAAGACGCTGCGATTAGACAAGTTATAGAGAAACAGCTCGCCAAGATCATGGATATCCCACAGTACAACAAGAAGACCGGCAATAAGGAAGAGCAGAACGCGAAGATCCGAGAGGCAATGGCCAAAGCACGCGCAGACCGCCAAAGTGCAATGACCCAAGGAGACCGGGTGCGGAAGGGGCCTGGGATGCAACAGATGAGTGTCAGAACGATCGACCAGGTGATGGAGAGGTCGGCGGTATTCAAAAGCGTGAAGAACAACCATTTCGAGAAGATGCTCAAGGAGACGGCGGTCGATGCCAAGCTCAACGCCAACGCCAATGTGGTGCAGCTACGCGAAACCTATATGCCCTTCGTTACGCGGGAGAAACTTCCGAGTAAGCGCCTCGACAAGAAGACGGGGAAGCCCAAGGATGCATACATACTGAGAGAGGATCGGAACACCTACGTCAGGCTGTTCAGAAACCCCAACACCGGGCAGTGCTACATGACCGAGCGCCAGCTCTTGGTTAGCCTGGAGGATATACTTGGGTTGAGGCAGTCCTCGTTCCGCGCATCCAGCGTCCAGCTGTGGGAGACAACCGAACAGGAGGGTGTGTTCACGAGAGCCAAGAAAGCTCCATTCGCCGGTCTCATTTTCCGCGAGGACAGAGACTTCAGCAAGCGCACCAAGGCTAAGCCCCTCTCAGCCCACATCAAGAAAGCTCCCGAGCTACACGATCTGGTGAACAAGGGGAAGGTCCTGAGAGCCGTTGGCGGCCACAGCACAAAGACCATTCGCCAACTAATCAGGCGCTGCCTCGAAAAGACGGGTCAGATCGACCTGCTCAAGCAAATCAGCAAGAAAAACTGGCAGACGCAGATGTTCGACACGCTCGTCAAACTGGGCCACGGCGGCAAAACGGAGAAGAAGCAGGCCCTCAACTTCAGAATATGGACCAACTTCGAGTCGGACGACAGACGCATACATCACTTCAAAACGACGCTTCTGCCCCATATGAATTATTCAGGAGACCACGAAAAAGCCACTTGGAAACAGCTCGCCAACGCGTATATCAAACAACACAAACTGGACGTAAAATATGTGAAATGAAGAAATTAATAATATGGGCTACCACCAAATGTCCCAAAAAGCGAACTGGACGTTGGAAAACTTCAAAAAAATGCCGCGCGACGAGCTCCTCAAGTGGATGGCTGAGCAGCTCTCTTCCGAGCAGATCCTCGACTGCATCCAGTCCGAGGGGATGACGAGTGCGTCTGGCAGCGCGAGCAGGTCGACATCGGGCTCTACGCCTTCGCCCAAAAAACCATCGCCCAAGCAGAAGCCTGCGTCCCCGCCGAAAAAGAATGCCTGGACAGCACACCTCAAGAAGGCCATGAAACGGGGCCCCAGTGAGGCGAAGTCGAGTACGGGCTCGCGCGAAGGTTCGAGTTCGGCCCGGCTGAAAATACTGCCGTCCAAGGGCGCCCGCGGCATCACCGCCCTCAATCAAGTGATAGAGGCCACCCATGTAGTGATATTGGGCTGGCGACCAAAAATGGGGCGTGACATGGAGGCTTACATGTTCGCAGTGGCGCAAGGGAGTAGGGCAAAAGGCAAGTGGAAAATCGGCACTGCGAAAACTGGCGCAAAGGACAAGAAAATTATGAAGGAAGTGGACAAGAATGAGCCCAAGGGGGTGGTAAAGACCGCCGAAGCTCTCGCGAAATCCCTGAAAGCTGAATTCAGGACAAACAAGAAACTATTCAAGCATTTTGAATTCTTCGACAAGCCAATCGGTGCCAAGATTCAGGGAGTGGGCAGCTCTGCCTTGACGCCAAACAAGGTCCGCCAATCCGCCGAGCGGAAGCGGAAGAAGAAAAAGAACAGCAGTTCCAGCAGCAGCTCTAGCTCCAAGTCGAGCTCAGGGAAAAAGAGCAGCGAGTCGTCGGGCAGCTCTAGCTCCAAGTCGAGCAGCGAGTCCATCAGCTCTGTGTCTAAGCAATTTCACTCGTCCAGCAGCAGTGATGGGTCCGACCACGACGGGAAGCGCCCTGAGAGAAGGAAGAAAAGGAAGCAGCATGCCAAGAAGCGGATGATCGATCAGAATCCGTTCAAGAAGCCGAGCTCAGGGTCCAGTTCCAGTTCCAATTCCAATTCCAATTCCAAGTCCAAGAAGACAAGCAGAAATTCTAGCAGTTCCAAGTCCCCCCCCAAGAGACTAGACATGGAGAACTGTATGAAATACAAGAAGGAAGTCCTAGTGGAAGAATGCAAGAGGAAAGGAATTACGTACTCTGGAACCAAAACGAAGCTGTGCGCAGGACTCCGAGAAGCGTACGGGCAGAAATCCTCTTTCGGTGCCAAGAAGCGCGTGGTAAAGAAGAAGCGCGTGGTCAAGAAGCGTCGTTAAATCCTCTGTATAAAAAAATTGCCTAGCAGTAAAAGACAATGTCAGACCAGGATCAGTCCACTCCAATCAACCAGCTTCTCGGCGGCCCACCGTCGCCTCAGGTGCAGGGGGGCTACAGGGACGCCAACATGCCGCAGCCCGATCGCGCCCTCCCTCAGCAGACCATTAACAACAGCATCGCCGGTATGGAGCACCTAGCATCGCCGCCGGGCCTTGAGAACTTCGTCCCCGGCTTTCAGGTTGTCAAGTCTCTGGGCATTGACGAGAAAATGGCCAAGAGCCTCATCATTGCCATCGTCATACTCACCATTGTGCAGATGCCCCAGGCGAGGCAGGCTATCATCGCGTTCCTGCCCCTCATGCTCAAGAACGGGCCGGTGCTCCGCAGCGTCAGCGTCTCCATTATCGTTGTCATGGCCACGTTTGTCGCCAACAAGGTGTTCAGCTGATAACTTCTATTAAGGATAATACATTCTACACTCATAAAGCACAATTATGAATGTAAAAGGTAAGAGAGAGCTGCTGATGAAGTCGCTGCTGGTGTTCTACAACTCCAACCCGAAACAAAATGTGAAAGTGCTGCGCGCCATCGTGGAGCAAAAGTCTGTCATTAGCCTCAGGCTGCTGGAGTGGTTTGTCACCAACTTTTCAAAGCAGAACAATGTGATATACAAGGCGGGCGGGGCGCGAATATTCAACGTGTACATCGATTACAAAAACCAGCTGCGCGCATACTCGAAGAAGCTGTTCGATCCATTCTGCAGGCGGCAGCGCCTCTTCGTCAGGGTCGACCCCGAGACGCACTCCATTTTGGACTACACCGAGACACAACCCGCGGTGATGACCGACGACATCATCGTCACCACGACGGGGCAGATGAACTTTTTCCGATGGGCCATTGAAAACAACGTGGCCAGTTACGTCCTGAAGAATCAAGAGGCTATAGAGGCCGACATGACTCACAGGTACGTGAAGGGCGCCCAGAAGAGGAAAAGGGAAATCATAAGCACTATAACCGGTATTAACCACAACCGCGTGAAAGGTGTAATCCGGTGGTGAGCGAATTATTACATTAATTAGATGCCTTCGAGACTTAAGAACAAACCCTTTTGGTAATTATACAACTGCACACAATACCAAACTACAAACGATGAACCTGTGCTCAGAAAACGGCCCGTCTGCGCGACTGATAGAGGACGTCGACCTGTGCAAGAATTTAAAGAGGAAGATAATTCAGGAGTGGCCCATGGTCAAGAACCCCGACAATTTCCCAGGACCTCAGCCGGTTTCACTGGAGAGGGAATACATCTGGAAGCTGAGTCACTACCCATACAGCGTGTGTGAGAAGACGGATGGTATGCGGTTCATGCTCGTCGCGGACATCATCAACGGGCAGTACGTCTGCGCGATGGTGGACAGAGCGTTCAGGTTTTACGAGGTCGACGTGCAAACCCAGTCCGAGAAGTTGTGCTTGCTTGACGGCGAGCTGGTGTGTGAATCCAAGGGAGACAACTCCTGGACGTACTACGCGTACGATGCCATCGTGGTGAACGGTTCGAACTGCTCCAAGAAGCCGTTGGACGTGCGGCACCGGTACATGTCCTCCTTTGTGGCGAGCGTCACCGACCCCCCGTTCGCCGTCAAAGCCAAACGGTTCTGGAGCCTCGGCGACCTGCCGAAGATGATGGAGTCCTTCGCCGAGAGCCCCCTGGAGCATGAGAGCGATGGGCTGATTTTCACGCCGCAGCGCCTCGCGGTTGGGACCGGCACGCAGATGTCGCTGGTCAAGTGGAAGCCGCATCACACCTTTGATTTCAAGGTGCAGGTCAAGAGGGGCGCCAACAACAAGACGCGCTACGACTTGTATTCGACGGACCGCGGGAAGATAGTCAAGCACTCCAGCATCAACGAGAGGACACGCGCTGGGCGGATGTTCCACGACAAGTATACCCGACTGACACACAGCCCGGTGGCCATCGTGGAGTGCGAATGGAACGTCCCTGGGGGCTTCTACGAGCCGCTTTTGGAGCGTGTCGACAAAACCTACCCCAACAGTGTGCGAACGGTGGAAAAGACGCATTTGAACATCCGCGAGAACGTCACCCTTGAGGAGCTCGTCGACTTATCGAAATGTCTAAAGTGACCCGAAAAAAATATTACCGACTACTAAAAATGAAGTATCTCAAGTGTGCCCTGATTATCTATATCGCGTTCCTAATCGTGTCGGTCTGTCGCAAGAAGCGCACGGAGAACTTCTCCCACGCCGCCCTTGGAACCGCTGAGCTGCCCATCGAGGACGCCGACCTCGCCGAAAAAGCCCTGCTTGTGCCGACGCCTGGTCAAACTATTACCCCAGCGTACGACGTTTCCAACGAGATTGGCGGCACCGGCGATCTTGAGCTTGAGCCCATCCCAGACGTCGCAGAGCAGTTGGGCGAGGCACTGAGCAAGCACCCAGCCCCAGCCCCAGCAGTGTCGTCACCCGAGCAGCTGCGCAAGGCGCGCCAGGCACGTCTAACGGGCTGGATCGACAACGAGACCACCCCGGCGCCAATGGTGTCATCTTCGGTCCCGGTGCCGGCCTCCAGTGCGGAGAGTGTCACTGCCGACACCGTTCAGCGGGTGCAGATGCGCAACGACTGGGACGACACCCAATTCGCCACCAAGACCACACCGGCACCAATGGTGTCATCTTCGGTCCCGGTGCCGGCCGCCAGTGCGGAGAGTGTCACAGCCGACATGGAGGCGCGGATGCAGATGCGCAACGATTACGACGCGATCTAAACGACTAGAAAGAAACATGACTTCAGCTACAACTTTAGCTTTAGTCATTCATCTCTGTTGGGTTTGCTTAGAGGACTGGGCCAACGAAGCGGTTGACGCCTGGGTACCCAGCCATCGACGAGTAGCCACCAACACCGGCGCCTCTCGTGTAGCCCTTGCCGAAGCTGCTGTACATGTTGTACGACCGGTAGGGGCGCTCGTACCCCGAAGTGGCCGGGCGCGAACGTCTTTTAGGCGACGCCTTCTTCTTGGGCGACGACTTGGACTTGGACTTGGACGAGGACTTTTTCTTCTTCAGGGCGGCCTTCTTCTTCTTGGCGGCGGCCTCTTTCTTCTTCTTCTTGGCGGCAGCGGCGGCGTCGGCTGCCTTCTTCTTCTTCTTCGCTTCCTTGCGCTTCTTCTCCTTGTCCTGAGCCTTCTTGGTCTTGGTGGCGCTCTTTGGGCTTTTCCCCCCGAAAGCGGTAGTGGGCCCCATGACAAGGCGCGCAGGCTGAGAGCTGCGAGAGGCGTACGGCTGGACGCCCGTGGCACCCGACGCGCCAGAGAGCACCCCTGGGGAGCCGTTAGAATACATCACCCGGCCGAAGCGGGAACGTGGCGACTTGCGCGCAGTGGGTGACGCCTTGATGTACGACTTGTAGGAGGTGCCATCCTTGCGTTTGCGGACGCAGTACTTGGCGCCGGTGGAGGACTTCATCACCATGCGACGGGCGCCGCCGATAGTGCGCATACCCACCTTGGTGGCGCTTTTCTTCTTCTTGGGAGCGGTGGCGCTTTTCTTCTTCGTAGACTTAGCCTTGGTTGCCTTCCGTTTCGAGGAGAACCCGAAGAGTTGTCTGAATTCCTGGCGAGAGAGCATTAGTTATTGATGGGGGCGTATATTTTTATTTTGCTCAATTCCGGGCATGATATTCGGCCCTGGAGGCATCGGCTTTGTTCAACCACTTCTGGATGTCCCTCGATTGAAAGCCTTTGTCGCGCAAGAAGTTGCGCAGACCCTCCTTGTCCAATTCGAGGAGGGCCGTGCTCCCAACCTCCTGATGGCCCGCTTTGAAGATGTCTCGTGCCTTGCTAAACCGGAAACTCGGCGCTCTGAGGGCGTCATTCTGCTTGGCCGCCTCCTCGATGGACTTGTGCTTTGCGATGAGCTTGAAGGCACTCACCGGACCAATCCGAGGGACTGTGTCGCAGAAATCGCAGCCCGAGAGGATGCACATGTCGACAAAGGACGCGTACGATAGCCCGGTGCCTTCCAGGACCGCGTCAAGCGAAAACACGTCCACACCTCCTTTCTTCAGTTTCAGCTTGGTCAGCTTGATGACCTTCAGGGCGCCAAACGGGAACGCGTCGCTGTCGTCGGTGACGCAGTAATCGACGATCCCACTCCGTTGCATGAAGGCGCAGGTCTGCTCCGCCTCGCCAGGTGAGTACACAACAGGTATTCCTAGGACGCGCAGCAGCTCCGCCACGTCCGCCTTTTGTTCTTCCGTCACCTTGACTATCTGGTTTCTGTAGTGCGCGATGCTGCGGGTGCATTCATCTATTTCCGATTCCAGTGTCAGCGTCGGCAGCAGGGCCTCCAGCGCCTCTACTTTCACGTACAGCTTCCTTTTGTCCTCCTTCCGTTTCTTGAGAGTGCTCAGCTTTTCATCTGGTGGCACCCCGTCGAACACGAACACAGGGAGGATGCCTCCATGCAACAAGCTCGTGATTCTGTTCAAAAACCCAATGGTGTGGGCGTTCTCGTGGCTTTTAGACGCATGGCTAAATTTGTACATCAAGATGCTTGAATCGATGGCAAACTTTTTACCCACCAAGTCGTCATCTGGCACTTTTTGTATGGCTCCGGGCGCTCTCTTGCTGATAAGGCTCGTTAAACCGCGGATACCCATCTTGCTATTATATATACTGCACTTTATCCTTAACATATTTGAACGCCGGTGTGCTTAGTCGGAGTCGGTGTCCAAAAGGCATCCTTGGTTCTTTTGAAGCTCCTCCTTGGCTTGGCGCTGGAGGTCCTTCTCAATCGCCTTGTCACACGCCGCTTTTATCTTGGCGTATTTTTCGTGTGTCTCGATGCCGTTGGTCCTGTACAGCTCCACTTGCTGCCAGAACCCCTTGAAGTGCCCGTAGTTCGCGTTGAGCCAATCGTGGTCAATGTGGATGCGCGTGATGAACAGCTCTTGCGTCTGGGGGAGGTACTCGATGAAGTCGGCTTTCTTCAGCCCACATATGAGCATGTTGAGCTGCACTTGGGGCAGGTAGTGCTCGGGGCAGTGCCCCTGCTTCGGTTTCCGCCGGAAGGGGCACTTGACCTCAATGAGGATGGGCTCGGAGTCATCGTCGCCGTCCACGGGCAGCGCTATGCCGTCGGGGCTGCCCGCAAGGAAGTTCAGTTCGGGATCCGGTTCGTCCCTGGGCACCAGCGCGTACGGGATGAGGCCAAACTCGTGGTTGACCATCCCCATGACACTGCAGTATCGCTCGATCGCTTCGTCCTCATACTTCTCGCCGTGGCGCGTCGCGATGTTGCCTGTGAACGGCTTGGCAACGCCGCACTTTTTGAAGACCAGCTCGTCGTAGCTCGAGTACGGATTCGTGCCTAGCGCACTGGCCGCGTCGCTACTGGTAAGGAATCCTTTCCGCTGGTCCAGCCATTCCTGGGACTTCTGCTTGTGCTGCGGGATATTGTTGATAGATTCAATCACGGGATGCATGGCGTTTGGGGGTATTGCTTGTTCGTGTTGGTTGTAGTCTAAATGGGGGCGTGTCCTTAATTCGTTCAATCGTATTAAAATCAAAGCGGTGCTATACACAAAACAGAACATAATGCCGTCCACCACCAACGTTTCACAGAAGCAATTCGACGCCCTCTGCCTGAGGGTCGCGGCACTGGAGAAAACCATCGCCACCATGACGCTGACTTCATTGAAAGACGTCTCGACGAAGGGCGCCACCGACAACGCAGTGCTAGGCTTCGACGCGGCCTCGCAAAAGTGGACCGTTATGAACGAAGAATAAGCAACGCAACGGCTGTATTACATTACAGCTAACACCCGGGTTGATCGACCCACGTGTTAACTATAACAGACTGTTTTCACTTTTTGCTTTAAAATCCAAGCTTAAGAATACGCTGCATAACCAACCAAGGCGCATTGAATATATACACACAACATGACCTCCAACATGCTCAGCTCGGACATCCCCATCAACCCCAATTGCTCGATGTACTACTTCTGGGAGACGGACTACGGCAGGAGCCTCTCTGGGGGCTCGGCCTGGTCGACGTATTGGGTGCACTCCGACGTCAAGGATGACCCTACCGACTACAACAGGCACATGAAGTGGAAGTACGACGGTCCAGCGGTGCCCAAGACCACCTCCAAGGACACCCTGCTGCTGCTAGATGAGGTGATACCGATTACCACCCTGGCAATCTTCGATGGCTGGAAGCGGATGACCAAAGGTCCCAAGATTCCCAGCAACGTCACCAAGAACCTGGTTCGCGACCTGCTCTCCGGAGAACCTGGTCTAGCCAGTGTGGCGGTATTCAGCTCGTGGAAATACTTTGCCCACCCTTCGAAGGTCCCGAACACCCTCCGTGAGCGCATGAAGAGCAAGAGATTCCTGCGCACGGTGCTGAAAGCGTGGAAACTGTGGATTGTAAAGAGACTCCTCAGGAAGGAAAAGAAGCTTAAGAAGAAATCGGTCTAATAAGTACAGCAAAATAAGTATCAAACGTTTTATTCAACACCTAAATGTCAAACTTTGGCGTCAGGGACCTGACGGCGGCGCTTAAGGCGTTTCGCACCGCCCAGGCCAGTGCTGACGGAATCCCTCCGTATCGCGTCTTCACCAACAAAGAACTCGAGGCCATCGTCAAGGCCCGCCCGACCTCCGTCGCCGCAGTGCAGAGCATCCCAGGCTTCGGCCCGGCGAAGACGTCCAAGTACGGCGAAGACATAGCTGCTGCCGTATGTGCTTCGTCCGAGACTGCCTCGCCGGTGCCGGCCCCTGCGCCTGCGCCTACACCTGCAATGAACGCCCTCCAGCAGAAGGCGTGCGAGCTCGTGCTGCAGAAGAAGAACATGTTCCTCACCGGATGCCCGGGCACTGGGAAGTCCTTCTGCTTGAACAAGATCATCGAGAAGTTTAAAGCACGGGACACAAAGTTTGGGGTGACCGCCACGACGGGCTGCGCTGCCCTCCTCATCAACGGCTCAACGGTGCACTCCTTCCTGAAGATAGGCCTGGCCAAGGGCACCGCCGAGAGCATGTACCAAAAGCTGGTCTACAAATACCAGCCCAAGCTGCAAGAGCTCAAGGAGATCGAGGTCTTGATCATCGACGAAGTAAGCATGATGAATGCCGAGCTCCTGGAGAAGGTGTCTCAGTACCTGGGGCTGATCCGCAAGAGAGCCATTCCGTTCGGGGGAGTGCAGATAGTCCTCGTCGGTGATTTCCACCAGCTGCCCCCTGTGAATGGGAAGTTCTGCTTCGAGTCCGCCATTTGGGACGCCGCCCAACTTGAGACGGTCGTTCTCACGGAGCAGATGCGGCAGGTCGGAGACTCCACCTTCAAGGATATTTTGTCTCGGGCCCGGACCGGTGACACGACAGAGGACGACATGGAAACGCTCAGTGCGTGCGACCCTCCCGAGACTGACGTCAAGTACACAAAGCTGTACTCGCTCAACACCAATGTTGACGACATCAACAACGGCGAGATGAAGAAGCTCCTGCGCCAGGAGCCCAAGCCGCAGTCCAAAAAGTTCAAGGTCGGCGAGAAGGAGTCGCTCGTTCTGTGCCCCGGGGCGCAAGTGATGATCACCCGAAACATCGACCTCGAGGCGGGAATTGTCAACGGCACGCGCGGCGTGGTGAGGTCCTTTGAGAAAATCAAGTTCGAAACGTTTGTGATTGTCACGCTGGTGGGCGGCCGGGAGTACTCGGTCGGGTCGTACGAGTTCAGGGACGACGAAACGGACCAACTGCTCTACAAAGCCATGCCCCTCAAGCTTGCGTGGGCCACGACCATTCACAAGTCCCAAGGCTCAACCATCGACCTGCTTGAAATCGACCTCGGCACCAGCATTTTCGCCCCCGGTCAGGCGTACACGGGGCTGTCCAGGGCGGTCAGTTTGGACAGGGTGCGCATCACTTCGGTATGCCCTGAGGCTTTCAAGGTGAACCGGAAGGTGGCAAAGTTTTACAAGAACGCTATCGTCGCGTAGCGTTGACAAGTACGTTTTAAACACCCCTTAGGGGTGTCATGCATACAGTAGTATATATAGAAATTGTCATCCAGCAAACAATGCCAACACCCTACTACTGCCACACGCTCGTGAATCTGCGGAAGAAACTACGGGACCGGACGGTGGAGCAATTGGAGGAACTCGGGCGAAAGTATGAGCAATCACTCTCGAGCAGCTATAAGATATCTTGTAACCTCAAGAAGTTGCAGGAAACGATCCCGGACTCCCCCTCTAAGAAAGTACTATTTGGAAAGAGTGCGCCTGGCGGGATAACCTACTCCGGCCTTCAAGAGGAGGTAAAGTTCTACAACAACAAAACGGAAATCATCAGCCTCTTCCGCTCCAAGAAGAGGAGAATCCCGGTGGACCGCGTCGACTACAGGCTGGGCTACACTTTGACCCGTTCGTTCAAAACAGACCGGACATGCATCGTATGTATGAGCGTCTCGGAGAAGCCGCTGCAGGGATGCGCGCACTGTCGCGAATCTCATTACTGCAGCAAGGAATGTCAGCGCAAACATTGGCCGGTTCACAAAGTGCAATGTGCGGAGGTCAGGAAAGCTCGTCTGGAGAGATTGACACGCGCCGCGGCCGGACCCCGGACGTTAAAGTTTTGGAGTAAGGCGCGTATTCAGAGCATGACGGATGCGGGTGCACCAATCCTCGATTTTATAATAATGTTTTGGGATACACGCGAGAAACAAGGTTTTACTGAAAAAGACAGAGAGCGAGTCTCCAAAATCGTACACCTCCTCTACGGACAGCTTATGAAGTCAGACAGAGCAGCTTTCGATCTTCGCGTAAAGACTGATATGACCAGATCGAAGGTTCGTGAGTCGAGGTGTTCGCGGATAATAGGGCGCTTCTTCCGGCAGATTCGGATTCGGCAACTTAGCGTCCTCTCGAACGGCCACAAGACATTCTACACAACTGCACCCACCGATGTTCTCCGTGAGATCAGAGGATTCATGTAGTCTCGGTGGTCGTTGTCAGCAGGCGGACACAAGTTTAGAGACAGATCGCAGGATAATTCAGAGATGACAAGGTTATGAACGAGTGACGTGACAGGTTTGCAAAATCAACAATGAACGCCCGACAGGAGTACGCATGCAGCCGCGTCCTTGGCGGGAAGAGCGTGTTTCTCACTGGCTGCCCGGGCACTGGGAAGTCGTACTGCCTGGGCGCTATAATCGCCAAGTTTAAGGGACACCGGCGACGATTCGGAGTGACAGCGTTGACAGGGTGTGCGGCCCTTCTCATCGAAGGGGCAACGGTGCACTCCTTCCTGAGCATAGGACTTGCAAAGCCATCCGCAGAGGATTTGTACAGGGACCTGCTACGGTCATCGAGGTATATACTGTACTACAAAAACAAGCTCGAGGAGCTGATCGCGCTCCAGGTGTTGATCATTGACGAAATCAGCATGATGAATGCCGAGCTACTCGACAAGGTGTCAGAGTACCTGAGCCTGATACGCAAGAACGTTCTCCCGTTTGGCGGGGTGCAAGTGGTGTTCGTTGGCGACTTCTACCAGCTCCCCCCAGTCACGGGGAGGTTCTGCTTCGAGTCCGAGACGTGGTACGATAGCAACATGGAAACCATAGTCCTCACCGAGCAGATGCGGCAGAATGAGGACACCGTTTTCAAAGACATTCTTTCCCGAGCAAGGGTCGCAGAGCCCACGCACGATGACTTGGAAAGGCTCAGCATGTGCGAAGGCATAGACCCACCCGCGGGTGTCAAGTACACCAGGCTGTATTCTCTCAACATCAATGTGGACGAGATCAATCTCACTGAGCTGAATGATCTGCTGTGCGAAGAGCCTACACCGGAGTGGAGGACCTACAAACTGATCGGCAAACACTCGATTACGCTGTGCATTGGGGCTCAGGTTATGGTGACGCGGAACCTCTGCCTACCGGCGGGGATCTGTAACGGCACGCGCGGTGTGGTCGAGTCACTCGGGGACAATGATGTAACCATCACTCTGGTGAACGGGATGTCGTATAATCTGGAGTACACCCAGACCCTGCACAGCAAAACAGGCGTCTTCATTCGTGGGGAACTTGACCTCAAACTGGCGTGGGCCGTGACCATACACAAGTCCCAGGGTTCCACAATCGACCTGCTCGAAATCGACCTCGGCACAAGTGTTTTCGCCGCCGGTCAGGCCTACGTGGGGCTGTCCAGGGCCATCAGTCTGGACAAGGTGCGCGTCACGTCCGTATGCCGCGAGGCGTTCAAGGTCGACGACAGAGTAGTGGATTTCTACGACGAGGTTACACGCGAGAGCGAGCGAACCATGCAGAAGGTGTGCTGTATGGTTTAGAAGGTGAGGGACTTGAATAACCCCATGAGGTCGTGGGCAGGCGTCTTCTCGTTTAGCCCCTCCGCGAGGGCTTCTTCTATATAGTCCCTGTCAAAGTCCCTCATGAAGGCTTCGATGCGTTTGAGCGCGATTGGCAAGCGTTTCATGAAGGGGTAGTTGTCTAAATAAGTCAAGTTTCTCACATGCCTCCGGGTACGGTCGTGTTCCTCTATTTCGTCGGCGCAGTACAATATAACGTCAGGCGGACATATGCACCACGAAGCTGGATCGCTGAGCCCGTACGCGAGATCTTTGAACTGCGTTATTTGTTCGCTGAAACGCCGGCACGTCATATACAAGCATCTGTCCCTTTTGCAGCGAGCTTTCTGTTCCTCTCGTCTCTTGACTATTCCTCTTCCCAATATCGTGGACGTCTTCCATAGCAGGCGGTACTTGGAGGCCCGTTTGAACACAAAGTCAAAGGAATCTTCGAAATCGGTGTCCATCGTGTTGGTAGACTTTACTTTATAGACCTTAAGGTAAGTACTTACTTCATTTTTTGCGTATCACAAATTTATAGAGTCGCGTACTGTCTTGGCGTTTGGTGTCGATACACTGCATATCTGGTGCTTTGCACTGCAGGAGGCTGTTTCCGTCCACTATTTTCAGCCAGTAGTTCTCATTCGGGTTTTTAGTGTTTTGGGGTGTGAGCTCAAACACCGCGGGTGGTTGGCCACTGTTAGAAAATACATTCTCCCCTTTGTCCTTAGATAGCCAATTGCCGTCCTCCGGGGATGCTATCTGAAATCGATTCGAGTAGAAATCCTTACCAGGAACTTTCAACCGTTTGAACAGAAAGGAAGAATTTGTATCATTCGGCAGTCCGTACAGCTGCGAGCTGCCGCCGCATGTGAATTTGCCAACATATTCGGTATTGCGAACACTCTCCACGCCGTCTAGAGTGGCCAACAACGGCTCAGCTACAAGACAGTTTTTTACCCCGCCAAAAGCTCCCTGGCCCAACATTTCACCTTGGTGAAGTTCATCGTCCACGATATCGAGAGGAAAGCTCCCAATAAAGGTCTCTTCATTAGTAGGCATTAAAAACCAACCCGCGACGACTAGAGTGGCCAACACCACCACCACGAGTATGGTAATTAGGATCCACTTGCGCGAAGTTTTTGCAGCCCGGGGCTTCAAGATTAGCGGTCGAGCTGCCACTGGCGCTGCAATAGTTGATAGTGGAGGAGATGCCATGGAGAGCTTATATAACAGAGGGAAACATTTTAAAAATGTCGTTTGGTATGCCTATCAAAAATAGTATACGTACCACATCAACCAAAGCCACTACATGCCGTCCGCCGAGTGCGAGGCGATTCTGGGGGTATTGTACCCCGAGCAGCAGTTTCTGAGTTGATTTGTCCCTCGGGACGCCGCGCCGGGTCCAGTTTAGGGAGAGACCATCCGGACATGCGCCCAGACACTGTACTGTACAAGCCGAGCTCCCGGTCTGTCCGGGGAATTAAAATGTTAGATATATAACAATGGGGAAGACTCGATCGCAAACCCGACAGTTCGAAATCCTATGTTTTATATTAATATGGTTATACACATTCATAGCTTATAATTTTTTCGGGGTATTGAAAACAAAATACTTTCAATTAAAAAACAAGCAAGCAGTGGACAATATATACAATATAATGGTACATGAGAACGACAATACAAAAGATACCAAATTAAATAGTCTGCATAAATGGAATGAATTAATTGATGGTAAAATACAAGAAAATATTAAAACTATCAACAACGAAATGTTAAACAATTTAGGTGGGGATTTCGAATATATTCCTTCAGTAACAGAACTATATTGGTCTTCAAAGGGAAACAACAATTCAGATAAGCAATATGTGAGTACACATATGGACGGCCCGTTTTATTATTGCAATATGGTTCGAGTACTTGTAACGATAAATGGAAATAATAATATAAAAACTGTGTTTCCTAATGAGAAATTAGATATAAGTCTGAAAAAATATGATGTAGTGATGTTTGACTATAATAAAACACCTCATTATATTTATGTCGACGAGAATGAACACGATGACGATAGCCAAAGAATAATCATAAAATTACATTACGCAAAATCCCCATTCAAAAAGCATTGTGAGAAGATTCATTGTAGATTTGCTAGACAAACAAGAGATATATTTGAGAGGAATAAAACGGCATTATATTTAGAAGGACTAATAGCAAAAACGGGACTACATTATTATACATTCAGAAATTATGTTTTACTCGCTGTAATGTTATGTTTGATATATGTAGCATATTACAATAAAAAGTCCAATGTCATATATCTATCATATCTGTTTGCTTTTATAGAAATAGGATTATTAATTTATACTTTTCATTTCAGCTTTCTAACACACCAACAGTGTCCAACCTAAACCATGATGGCATCGCAGAGGTGTTATGAACGATGATGGTGAAATGAAACAGCGGTCAAAAAGAGTCTCCAGCCCTTTATTTTGAGCGCGGTTTATACCTACTCCGCCGGACTCTCGTGGGCAGTGCTGAGTTACCCAGCGACCAAAGCCACTACATGCCGTCCGCTGGGTCCAATTGCGGTGGAATCAATAGACCTTAGAACGCATCGAAGGGGGTGAAGCGGAGACAACGACAGCAACAATATCACACCATGCACAACCTGACCCTTAAGTTTGACGAGCAGATGCCCGGGATGACCTTGAAATTTGACAATCAGATGCCCGGGATGACCTTGAAATTTGACAATCAGATGCCCGGGATGACCTTGAAATTTGACAAGAACGCGGACGGCGTCACCCTAGGCTTGAGCAACTCGGGCGAGACTTTGCAACTGCAAGCACCCAGTGACAACGGCATGGACTTGACAGAGGCTGCTGCTCCCCAGGTGGAGGCACCTGTATCGCCCGAAGCACTGGAAGCATGGGAAGCTGACACCGACAGTGATGACGAAGAGCCAGAGTATCTTCCGCCCAAGGCTGCACAAGTATCGGTACCATGGACGAAGGCAGAGAACAAGATCCTGGTTGAAGGGCGCAAGGCGTCGCACAGCTGGACCACTATCGCCAATAAACTTCCTGGTCGGACGCACAGGGCTGCGCGCAGCCATTACACCTACAAATATGGTTCCGATGAGGCCGATGACGACGACGAACCGCCTCGGAAGAAGTCGAAGCCGCCTCCCCCGCTGCCCGAGAAGCCCACCGGTCGTGGACGCAGGGTAGCATGGACGGAGAAAGAAGACGATATTTTGAAAGCAGGGCGCAGCAGATCCGACAGCTGGAGCAGCATCATGGAAAATCTCCCTCACCGCACCGCCTTGTCGGTCAAAAGTCGTTGGCAATCGATTAAGCACCTATAAAAACACTCACAACCAAAAACAAATACATGGGAAAAAAATAACTATTAATATATTTGCTACTGAAAATCTATAATGCGTTTCGTGCTCATCCCCAATTCGTCCCTGACTGGGACATTGACGCCAAAGCAGAGGCGGGGGAAGCGCATATCAGCGCCGGCACGCGGTCGCGGGTACAAGTGGCCGGACGTGTTGGAAAAGCCCGTCCCCGCCGACGCCCGGGCGTCCAAGTGGAGCGGCAGCATGCAGTTGTTGTCGACATCTAAGAACTCTTGCGACTACGCCATGGCGTACCGTGTGAGCTACGCCAAGAACAAGAAACGGCTCGACCGCCCGCGCAAGGTCGACCGCAAACGGGGCAAGATGACGGGTGTGTGGGACGACTTCTTCGACAACTACTGGGACGGAACCGGTATGGCGCGGGTGCGGGTGTTCGGAGACGGCACCGTCAAGGTCCTGTCGGATTCGGTGACCCCAGTCGGCGACCACCTCGAGGATTCGCGCTTGGTGGCGTGGAACAAGCAGCTCTACATCCAGTACACTGACCTGTTCACGGGTTGGGAACCGGACAATCACGACGTGCCTGACGTGAAAGGCACTACCGCGGTGCGGTGCAACTGGGGGTCCGGGAAGTCGTGCTTCTCCATCGGGATGGTTCCAGTGAAACTCACCAGGACGGGGTTCAAGACCACGGGCCCCGCTAAACTGGCCTGCCAGAACATCACCACCGGAACGGAAAAGAACTGGGCGTTTATCGAGAACTACAGCAAGACTGAAATGGTGTTTCAGTACTCGATGTCACCGCTGCGCTTCCTCAAATCGAAGCCCAACGCGGCGGGCCTTCCGGTCTCGTGCAAAACGGTCAATCCCGGGAGCAGCGACTTCTTCACGCGGCTGCACAAGTATGTGGGCCCCGACGTGATCCCCCCGGCGGCGGTGAGCGGCATAGCCTGCACCAGCCCCCTCGTAAACTTCGACAAGGACCACTGGATCGGTGCGGGCCACTACAAAGTCTCGTACAAGTACTTCGATCCCCAAAGCCGAAAGAATGTTCACAAGTTCATCGGCGCCGTAGGTCGGAGGCTCGGGCTCTCGGGGGTATACAGTAACGACTGGTTTAAGCACCACCCCAGCATACATCCCGGATATATTTACTGCATGTTTCTCTACACCGTCAACAAAAAGACACTCCAGCTCGGCAAGCTCAGCGAAGGGTTCTTGCCACAAAACCCCGAATTCGGATACTTTAGCACCATTTTCTTCCCCATGGGCATTCAGCCGCACCTGGGCAAGTCGTTCATGGTGTCCATGGGCGTGTCCGACACCGACTGCGCGGCGCTGATATTGAAAAAGTCGGAAATAGACGCCATGCTTAAGTACACTAACCGCACCAAACCGAAGGACTACGGCTTTAGCATCCTCGACGTCACTAACCCTTTGGCCGGCTTCAGCGGCAAGTAGCCTCCGCGCTGGCCCGTTGCTGGATCTTCTGTTTGGCAGTGTGTTCGTTGTACAGGAAATAGACCGCCATGCTCAGTTTCTCGACGAGCCCGAATACCTTCTTCTGGTCGACCCAGAAGGCCTTCATGGGATCCACAGTTGGGTACCACTCGTCCAGCTCGAAGCAGGTTTGGTCGTACGACTCATCGCGGTGGGCCGCGTGGATAACCCCCATCACGTGGATGTTCTTCTGAATCCACTGCATGCTGGTGATGCTGGTGAGCCACGGGATTTTGTCGTCGTAGTCTTTCAGCTTTCCGATGATGTCTTGGACCGTCCCCTTCATGCTCTTGCTCTTACGAGAGATGCTCTTGTACTCGGCGACGTACGCCTCGGCGACCTGCGTGTCGAAGATATGGCACCGCGCCCATTTGGCGAAGAGTGAGTCGCTCATGACGGCCTCGGATGTCGTCGGGCTGAGCGCCATGAGCGCCGTGGGAGCGCGCCCCACACCGGACGATGGCTGAGCGCCGGAAACACGACATCCCGTCATCTTGGCGACCAAATTGTCTGCATTGGGAGCCGCCGCCGGAATAGGGCCGACGAGCATCCCCCCAGAAGTGGGGTGGGCGTTGTAAGAGGTCTGCATGGTCCCGAAAACGGGAACAATGCAGCTTTCTTGGTTGCCATCATACACTTTGTTTACCGCGGTGTCCGGGAAGTCGTCCAAGTCGATGCCATGGGCGGAGTTACTCAGATACATGTCCAATCAGGCTTTGCAATTATTCGCTATACTTTCTTTCAATTTTATGATTACCTGGTCGGTATAAGTAAATTTAGTTTTTACTATTTGATTATCAGAATTATTTACTTGAACCAACGGTTCGTAGTGTCCTCTATTACCTTCGCCTATATAGACCACTATAATGTACTCCTTGGCGTCGTCGAAGGCGTATGACGCGCAGTACACCTGATCGTTGTGAAGGTGAATGATTATGATGTTGACGCGTTCTTCTCGCGACACTATCGACCACAGCTCTTGGCCCACATACTCCGTAGGGTCCCGCAACATCCTCTTGAACTTCTTGACTTTCCAGCCAAAGATATCCAGCTTGGAGTCCCCGAAGTGCCGCTTGTAGTCGTCAGCGTACTTTTTGCGGAAAGCCAGCCCCTCCTCCTTTTTCTGGAACGCGTCGCCCCTCCTGTATTGAGCCGAAAGGAGGTACAACACCGAATGGAAGAAACACGTGCCGTCCTGGTGGGACCCAACGCGCCTGAACTGCCCCGCGGGGAACAACGCTGCCAGGCGCTTTCCGGTGAGACCCATGTTGCTGTCCAACTTTTGGTTGTCCTGGTGTGGCGATCTGGCCCGAGGACTCAGGAACTCGGCACTCAGGGCCCACTGAACATTCTGTTTTTTCTTGGGTGGAGTGCTTACCTTCTGGTCGGACGCGGCATCGGACGAGCCAAGCGGAAGCGCGAAGTCGGCGTCTTCGTCCCATTCACCCGCTCCGCTTCCACTCGATGAACTATCTTCCACTTGTGGCTTGTGGCGGAGTGGCTTGTTGGGCGTTGTCGTGGCTTGTGGGGACACTTTTGGCGATGGGTCCTTGGGTGGAGTGCTCACCTTCCGGTCGAGGGCGGCATTGAGTTCATCCTGTTTGGTGCGTTGGCGGACGTACACCTCCTTCAGCCTCTTGATTTCACCCTGTAGGTAGCCGGTCGTTTTGGCTATGTCGGGGCAATACTTTTGAATGCGAGCAACGCGTTGGGATTTTGAGCCTGCGCCGAGAATCTGAATGCCCTCACTGGGGCGGACGTCGACAAGGAAGTAGGTGACCGCGACGAGTCTGCGCTTCTTAGCGTTATCTATGTAGTCAAGGTGGCCGTACAGCGTTTCGATGACACTGTTCTGCCACGCGTTTAGTTTGAGGCGGTCTGTGCATGACGTTTGGGCGGTGGGAGTTTTTTCGGGTAGGCGCAGACCGTCCAGTCTTGGGCGGTGGCGCTTCACCATACTCGCAACCAAGTTCTCCGCTTGGTTGCGATGGGTAGTGGTAAGCTTCCGAAAAGCGGGAATGTCGCTCAGAACCCTTATTGTCACAAACGAAAACCCCGCCCGCTGACATACAATATACAGCAGTCTCTGTATCAACGCCCAACGATTATTGTTGCCCGGTTCTGTTTTGCCAGTGTCCTTTAGCAGCCCCAGGATTTCTTTGAGGAATAGAAAAGTATCCTGAATTATGGCGACTGGGGGAGGGCTGCCTTGAACGCGTGCCCACCAATCGTCCAAATTGGGTTCGAACTTTTCGCGCAAGGCGTTCAGTTTCCGAGTGTCGGGGTCGATTATCTCCTCTTCGCCCTGGAGGTGTTGATGCATTTGGTTTGTGATCTGGTTGCGACGATCCGTATCTTTGTTGGGGTCTATCGGTCTCCCTTTGGCATCCAATCGCTGGTAGTAGCTACCACCTATTCCCGATATATTGCCTCCCTGGGTGGCCCCATGCCACTCTCTCGCATCGGGTCGCGACGACGCGAACTCAGTGGCGCATACGAGGCATACATATGACCCCCTCGCCGCGCTAAACTCGGTGGGGCCGGAGCACCGGGGACACACCACTTCTTGGGACTCGTCGGGCACTGGTCCGTCCGTCACCCGGTCACCCTTTTCCCAGATGGCATCTCTGGCCTCATCTTTGGTGCCTTCCGGGAAGTCGTACTTGCGATAGAACCACAGCGTCTTGATGCAGTCGTAGAGCTCGTTCATAACGTTCTCCAGTTTTTTCCCCTTTTTGCCGTCCAGCATGCTCTGAAGCATGCTCATCGTGAGTGGCGCGTCGTCGGGGTCGCTGTCACTCATCGTAATCGTTTGGTTGTGTCCAATATTTTTAAAGCTCTGAAATAATATAATTGCATTCAGTAATGGAACTGGATTGGGGACATCATTGTGGTGCCAGCGGCGACTGGAAGGTCAGCAATGGCATTGACATGTTCTACTTTTTCTTTTCGCCGCCTTCCGAGACGGAGACCGCGAGGCGCAACAAGGCCAAGGCGCAGAGAATTCTCGGCAGGTCTCACGACCCACGTGCCTTCGCGGCGCTTTTCAACCGCAAGAAGTGGCTGCAGGTCACCCGTTCGAGCCCCCTCGCCGCCAGGGAGGATAAAATCAGAGCTTTTTGGATTAATTGGTTCGCCGCCTTCGCCACTGTCGAAAAATACGAGAGCCTCGAAGGAGTAATCACCGACCAGCCCGACTCTCTGTCCAAAAGATTCCTGGAAAGCCAAAACGCTCTAAAAAACGCCAGTAGCGTCTCCCCTGGAGCGCATGCTAAGCAGGCTAGATACTGGGAGGTTTTCCGAGTCGCCTACAATGCCCACGCCAAGTTCTTTTGTTACTACCGCACGATGTTCTACTACTGCAACACCCTGGGCTATAAGCGACCCGAAGTGGGGAGAAGCTGCCCGTTCATGATTAACAAGTCTGCGAAGGAGTTTCGCGTGTTTGACGACCTCATCGAGCTCCCCCACTCTCTGTTTGGACGCAAAGCTAAGCCAAAGGCAAAACCAAAACCGAAACCGAAAGCCAAAGCCAAACCCAAACCCAAGCGGCGCTAGAGTAACGTCACGTCACGTCACTCGATTTCGAACTGCTTGTTCATCCAGATGACGTTCTTGTCCGCCTCCACTGCCTTTATTTTGGAGATGAGATATGTCTCGCCCAGACTGCATGTCCCCGTCGGCGAGTAGAGCGCCCGGCACGCCCTCACCCTGTTCCGGTTGATGATCGACTGGTTTTTACGGCTCACGAGTTTGCTGACTCGCCCCCTCTTGTTGACCTTATGCGTAAGCTGAACAAGTGGCACTACGACACCCAAGGCCGTGAAGTATCCGGAATCATTGTGTTCAAGACAGTCTCTGTCGGACGCGCTGAAGCTCTCGGACACGCCTTCTATGTTCGTCGTCATATCTGGATAGTTCTCGAAAAGGTGGAATTTGAGGTTGTACCGGTCGGACTCCAGCTGTCGGTAGTTCCACTCGGTGACCCCTCCATTTTTCCGAACGTCGGCCTGAGTGCGCATGAGGCAACTAACGGTGTCCTCGCGCGGGTCCCTCAATGGGTTGCTGTCGCAAACGGAGCACTCCTGGAGAAGTCCCCTGATGTCATTGACATTCTTGTCAATTGCCATTTTTGCCGCCGGACGCGTCCAGCCCCGTAAAGTGGATACCAGCCCCACCAAGGATGTTGTCGTCGGGCGCACGAGCAAAACCTTGGTTTTGAACGACGCTTTGAACGACCTAAAACTTTGCGCACTGGTGGTCCCAATGAACTGCACCGCGCGTGGCTTCTTGAAGAACAGCTTCGAGAGCCCGGCGTCTTCTATGTCGTCGCAAATGATGATTACCTTTTTGTTCTTCTGTGGGACCCCCCTGAAGAAATCTGAGACGTTGTACGGGCTCTCCAGTCCCTTTTTAATGTTCTCCATCTTGGTCGCTCCGATTTCGCGGCCGTCGATAAAGTGAACCGTCTCCGAGAACTCGGTCTGAAGGATGGTCAGTATCAATGTCTTGCCCGTCGAACTCGAGCCATACAGCAGCAGGTCATCAACCGGCTCGGGGCTGGTGACCGCTTCCCGGACTAGGTCTACTGCGGCTCTGTTTCCAAGGATCTCGGAGAGCTTCGTAGGTCGCAACGACATGGTGGTGTGTTAGGTTCAGGAATTACTTTTAAATATATTTGATACGTAAAATAAAGCATTATGGACGCAGGTCCTCCAAACGAAGGTGCCGAAACAAATATCAAAGGTATTATATCTCCGATCGTCAAAACGGTGGTGCGGGAGTACTACTCAATTTGGGCGGTGCCGCTGGGGGTGGTGGTGCTCTTCCTGGTCTTGCATGCCCTGGAGCTGTGGACCCTCGTCAAGCTGCTTCGGTGTAAAACGGCCAATTAAAGTCTTCGTTTGCTGTAAATGGACACTTTATTCGCCGACGAGCTCCACCGGAAGCACAGCCGGACAAGCATAAAGCGGGACTGGATCTTTGTGAGCGTCGCCAGCTACAGGGACCCAAGGTGCTCCCAGACGCTCCTCGAGCTGTTCCAGACGGCAGCCAACCCCGAAAGGATCGTCGTGGGGGTTTGCCAACAGAACGCACCAGCCGACCCGGATGTCATTACCGATTTTCTAGGATTCTACCAGAGCCGCATCAAAGTCCTCCGCTTGCCCCACCGAGACGCCAAAGGACCCACATGGGCGCGGTACCTGTGCAGCCACATGTGGGCCGGCGAGGAGTTCTTTCTGCAGATCGACGCGCACACAAACTTCAGGAAGGGTTGGGACAAGGAAACCAAGGACATGTTCCACCAGCTCGGGACGCGCAAAGCCGTCATCAGCTATTACCCGCCCAAGGACACGTCTGAGGCTTCAGCCCTCGGGGGGAAAACGGTGGTGACCCAGACCGCCCAGGTCAACCACAAGAACGAGCTCATTGCGCAGGGCAGGGAAGTCCCGGCCACCAGCTTCCCGACGGAGGGCAAGTTCGTGGGGGCGTGCTTCCTGTTCGCCAGGTACGACTTCCTGCTGGAGATACCGTTCGACCCCTACCTGCCGTATCTGTTCCAGGGGGAAGAGCCGCTCCTGGCGATGCGTCTGTTCACGCACGGATGGAAGGTGTACCACCCGACCCACTGTGTGTGCACGCATTATTACACGAGGGCGTCAGACCCGAAGTTCTGGGACGACCACAAGGCCGCGTTTGACACATGGAACCCCGTTGCGCGCCATAGGGCCGAATTCCTGCTGGGGCTGCGTCCGCGAGACCCGCGCGTTCCCGACGCAGTGTACCGATACGCGGAGACATACGGCGCGGGGAGGGTTCGAACTCGGGAATCGTGGCACAGACAGCTGGGGGTACGCTGGGAATTGAAGTGATTTATTATAGTGGGGTATTGTAATATATATTATGCAGGCTTCTCAATACACTCCGCCGCCACGTGGCGTCCGTTACGACGATGTTGGTAACCAGGTACCGCCTCCTGCCCGCACCCCCAGTGCCCCTGCAGCGCCGGTAGCTTCCTCGCCGAGTAGCCCCGATATGAATGCCGCCCAAAAACTCACCCGACTTATCGGAGATCTCAACATAACGTACGGGGTCG
>Ga0302122_10000370_pt1 | contig 27466 bp, 21 predicted proteins | sample CB21_SCM_MG_FD_203115 | JGI IMG/M metagenome (GOLD analysis project Ga0302122, IMG submission 203115) | Marine microbial communities from Western Arctic Ocean, Canada - CB21_SCM | ecosystem: Environmental > Aquatic > Marine > Oceanic | place: Canada: Western Arctic Ocean | collected 2017-09-28 | reverse complement strand
ACCGGTCCTCGCCGTCGGACCCGCGTCGGCCGAGTCGCGCGCCGGGCCACCACGCAGAGCCTGTGCCGCATGCATAGCTCGTCCAGGGCGGCGCCAAGGTCCCCTCTACTCGCCGCAACCGCCTGTTTACCCGCACGAAGTCAAAGCTGCGACTGGCGTGAGGCAGAGCAGGGTGTGGCAGAGCATTGTTTCGACGCGGAGCGAGGCCGAGCGACGCAGCGTTTGCAACGGGCTTGACTGTGACTTGTTGCTCCTACACAAAAAGTAGCGAGAGGTGTGGCGACGCCTGTGGGCTGCTTTGCACACCTCAAAGTTTTTGCCCTCCCCGAGGGTGCCCAGCGAGGTGTTTTTTGCCTTACCAACCACCGCAGCGCACCCGCTGACTCTATACGGCACATCGCTCGTACACGTCACCGCCGTGCGTATAAGAAGAGTCGAAACGCCACCGCGCGCACTCCAACTCTCCGCCAGCAACACCCAGCAACACCCAGCAGTCATGGCGCAGCAGGTGCAGCAAAAGCAACGTGAGCTGCAGAGCAAGATGGAGACCATGCTGGCCACTGTGGAGGACGAGAAGCTGAGGCCGCAGCGCAAGCAGGGCTTCCTCGCGATGGCGAAGTGCTGCGACCTCGCCGACCCGTCGGCGTACCAGCAGTGCCTGCAGAAGGCGCAAATGCCCGAGCAGCGCAGCTCGCAGCTCGTGAACGCGGAGATCAACGACTTCCAGAACCGCCTGAGCCGCGCGATCGCGACCTGCCAGGACGACGTCAAGGACGGCGGCTACTCGGACCAGAACCGCGCGCAGAACGTCTTCAACGCGTGCGTGGGCAAGGCCCTCGACGCGCACGCGGGGCTGCTGAGCGACGTGAAGAAGCGCATCGAGAAGGGGATCCGGTAGGAATAGACTAACATTATCAGTGTGTTACAACGTACGTCGGCAACGGCGCCTGCAGCGCGAGGCCCGCGGCGAAGGCGACGAGCACTACGAGGAGCGTCGAGAGCCACCCTCTTGAGGTTGACGGTGCCGGCGGTACGTCGCCGCTCCGCCGCTCGACGTCGGCCTTGGCCGCGTCGACGACGCGCCGCAGCGTCGCCTCGCGGTCCTCGGCCCCCCGGACGCGCCGCTCGGCGGCGGCCGCCTGGGTCTCGAGCTCGTTGAGGCGCTGGAGGGCGCGCTGCGTCGCCTCGGCGACCCGCGCCTCCTGCTGCGCGTGCCGCTCCGAACTGACCGTCGCGGCGGCGCTCTCGACGAGCCGCCGCGCCTCGGCGCCGTCCTCGTCGAAGAGCGCGCGCCGCCCGGACGACTGCGCCGCGGTGGGGGAGTAGTGCGACCGGCTCACCGGCGCGTCGCCGTACTGCGACCGCCCGGAGACGTGCGCCGCGCTCGGCGGCCGCGGCGTGGCGCCGTACTGCGACTGCGACGGCGGGCGCGGCGCCGATCGCGGCGGCCGCGGCGCCGCCGCCGCGGCGTACTCTGTCTCGCGCAGCTTGGCCTCGCTCGAGGGCCAGGGGTAGGCCTTGCGCTCGGTCAGCGCGCGTCTTAACTCCGAGTTCCGCTTCTGGAGCGAGCGCAGCTCCTCGACCTCCTCCTTGTGGCGGTGCGCGGAGTGTGGCGATGTGGCAGTTCCACCCGGGGACGTCAACGGCGGCGTGGCGATGTGGCGCAGTGGGCTGCGCGGTGTGCCGTAGTTTGCTGCCATTTTCTATGTACGCAGCGTCTCCACGTTCCGCGTCGCTTCACGCACGGCTCCGACACTAATGTGTGTACTGGGTGACGATTGCTTTGGGTCTGAATCGACGTGAACACTCCGTAAATGGCCTCAAACTGTGTAAACGTTGGAGCTGAATTTTCCCTATTCCCTCGCAAAACGGGTTTTGCACTTTTTTGGCACAGCAGCTAGCAGCCTTCCGCTTCTCTGGCTCCCGCGATACAGCACTTGAGTCATCTCTGCGCTGCACCAAAACGTATCAACCCTTTACGAGCCGCTCCCGAGCAGTGCCAATAGCCTCTCACACAGCCTGCCAAAAATGCGCCGCACCGCTCTGTTCGTGCTGCTCCTGGGCACCGCAGTCGCCCTCCCCGTCGTCGAACTGCAGAAGGACGTGTACGAAGTCGCGCTGAAAGAAGTAGGCACGCCCTGGCTCATCGAGATCTATTCGGGCATGTGCGCCTCGTGCAAGGCCTACGCGGACGTGTGGCACGGCGTCGAGGCCAGAGTGGTGCCCAACCCCCGGGTGGCCCTGGGCCGCATCAACATGGACGAGGCCGGCGGGCCGCCGCTCGCGATGAAGTACAAGGGGCTGCTGAAGGACGGCATTCCCGCGGTGATCTGGATCGCCGACCCGTCGCAGCCCTACGCGCACACGGTCATCGACTCGGGCAAAGCAAAGAACTCGGACGAGCTCTGGGCGACGCTGCTGCGGAAGGGGTCGCGGGCGCTGCTTGAACAGGCGGGCGAGGAGCTGTGAGGCGCGCGACCGACGTCGGCTCTGTTATTTGTAACACGAAGTATGTTTAGTAGCGCCCGCCGTAGCGCGACCCGCCGCCGCCGCCGCCACCGCTGCCGTTCGGACAGTCGCGCGACCAGTGGCCGCTCTTGCCGCATTTGAAGCAGCTCCCGCCGCCGCCGCCGCTCGACGCCTTGGGCACACTCGAGACGCCCCCGTAAGAGCTAACCCCGTAGGAGCCGCCCCCGGAGCCGCGCTTGGCGCCGCCGCCGCCGCCGTTCGGGCAGTCGCGCGACCAGTGGCCCGACTGGCCGCACTTGAAGCAGGAGCCGCCCCTGGCCGGCGCGGGCTTGGGTGCGCCCCCCGCCGTGCCGCCGCCCTGGGCCGGCATCTCGTTGCACCACTTGAAAAGATCGCACGAGTCGCACTTGTAGTACTTGCGGCCCGCGTTGTTCTCGGAGCGGGCCGTCCGGATCGAGAGTGGCCCGCAGTCCTTCCCCGCGGGGCAGTCCCGCGGCGGGAACTCCTCGTCCTCAACAGGCTTGGCCTCGGCCTTGGCGGCGCCGGGGCAGTCGCGGGCCCAGTGGTCCGTGGCGCCGCACTTGAAGCACGTGTTCGCGTCCGCCAGCGGCTTGGCCTTCGCGTCGCCGGACCCCTCTTCACTCGAGGACTTGCCACTAAAGTCGTCGACCCATTTGAAGCACGAGCACACGGGGCACTTGTAGTAGTCCCGGTTCGGGTTCCTCTCGGACCGCGACGTGGCCAGCTTCATCTTGCCGCACTTCTTGTCGGGGCACATCGGCATCTCCGTAGGTGTTGCCGCTTGCTCCGTCTTGGCCTTCTTCGGGCAGTCGCGCGCCCAGTGGCCGACGCCGCCGCACTTGAAGCAGGTGGACGTCTTCTCCTCGACGCCTTGCACCGGCGTCTCGTCGTCGGCGCGCGTGAAGGTCGTGGCCGCCGGGCGCTTCTTCGATTCCTGCGCCTCGTAGTCGGCCGCGGCGGCGTCGGCGGCCGCCTGGTCGCTCTCGGCCTGCTCGGCCATCATGGCCTCCTCCTCGTCCGGGTCGATGTCCCAGGGGCCGTCCATATTCAAATTATGAGCCGCGCGAGCAGCTTTGGCACAGCGCTCGCAGCGTCTACAGCCGTAGGCGATCTCTCGGCGCTGTGACAAGCGCAGCGGAGGCCAGCGGCGCTAATTGCGGCGTAGGAGATCGTTTTTGCGTTTGGTTCGTATAGTGCGGGTATTTCAACGTGCGGGCTAAAAGACTTGTCCCGACTAGTAAGCTACTTATGATACGCGTCCGGCGCCGCCGCCGCGTCCTCCGGGTAGAGCGAATCCAAGACGCCGTCCGTCGCGAGCCACCGCTCCACGGCGCGCGCGCGGTCGCCGTGGTCGAAGCCCGCGAGCGCGGCCGCGTCCAGCGCCGCGCCGGGCTCGTCCGACGCGCGTGGCCTCCCGCCTGTTCTTAAAGCAATACTTTCGGCCTCGACGCCCACGGCGTCCCGCAGCGCCAATTCCAAAGGTGTTCGTTGGGCCTTCCAACTCTCGTGGGCCTTCTCGACCTCCTCCAGGTGCCGCTTCTCCACATCCAAAAGCTTCCGCAATTTCCGCGTGGCTTCCTTGAACGTCGTGTCCGCGTCCGGCGCGGTCCGCTCCTCCGCGGGCGCCGGCGCCGGCACCAGCAAGGGGGGCAGGGCGTCCCCGCGGGCCTTGGCGGCTGCCTCCTTCTCGTCGACGTCCGTTCGTAACTTTGAGTTCTCTTCTTTCACGGCAACAAGCTGCCGCATCAGCAGCCCGCGGTCGTCCTCCTGGCTCTCGAACTGCCGTGTCAAGAAGCCGTTCTCCCGCCCCAACCGTTTGTTCGCCTTGTCGAGCGTATCGGCCCTCGACTTGGCGCTCCGCGCTTCGCTCTCCAACGCTTTGGCCCGCAAAATCCACTCCTGGGCGCCTTCGTTGGCCTTGCGGCGCTCGGCCGCGAGCTCGTCCTGCACGCCCTGCAAACGCCCGCGGAACCGCGAGAGTAAGTCGCTCTCCTGCGCCTGGACCGCTGATGCGGTGTCGCCCTGCACCACGCCGACGTGTCGCAAGACCGCGGCCTGGGCCTCTCGTATGGACTGCATGGCCGGGTCGCCGTCCATCCAGCCCAGCTTCGCTTGTTTGAGGCCCCCGAGTTCTTTTTGTAATTCTTCTAGCCTCAGCTTGTAGACCCGCTCGCGCCGAATGAAGGTCTCCTGGCGCTCCTTGAGGTCCCGCTCCACGGCGGAGATATCGTCCAGGTCGCTGCGCGTCGAGGCCGTCGTCATCGTGGCTAATCTCTCTTTTGTCGGGGGCTGCTCGATGGGAGCGTGGCGGCGTTTTGGGCAGCGCTTGTTTGGCTGCTTTCGGTGCGCGCGTGGGGCGGCTGCGATGTGTCCAGTTATGAGGCTCAGGCGCGCGGTGTCGAATTGCGGCGCGCTGTTTTGCTCCATGACGGGTTTTTTGCTAGAGTGGCGGCCCGGAGAGGCCTACGAGGTGGCGCCGGAAGCCCTCCGGTCGCGAACAGGAGTCTTCGGATGGCGATCGGGGGGTCGTCGAATGGGCAATTTCGTTGTACGGCACGAGGTGAGAGCAAGATCTACGCCCGGCGCGAGGCGCGAACAGCACGCGGCAGCCCGCCGAGACACCCGTCGACGCAACCGCCGCCCGCGAGGCAGCCCGCGACCGCACGGACACCGCTGAGATAGACGCAGAGGAGTACAGGCAGCCAGCAGAGGAGTAGAGAGGCAGCCAGCCGACACGATGGCGCCCGCACATGCTGTGCTGGGCCTGGCGCTCCTCGCCCGACTCGTGGTGGCCGACGACACGGACGACGACGCGAGCTCATCCATCTTCATCGACCCCGACAGCTTCCCGGACACGTGGTGCGGCGCCTTGCAACTGGCGCAGCTCTTCTTAGCGTATTGCGCTATCCTCTACATCGGCTGCAACATGATTTCGGACGGCGCAGAGTTACTCATGCTGATGCCGTACTCAAAACTCGTCGGGTCGGTCATTCTCCCGATTCTGGGCGCGGTGCCGGATGGGGCCATCGTGCTCTTCAGCGGCATCGGTCCCGATGCCCAGACCAATCTAGACGTCGGCGTGGGCGCCCTAGCGGGGTCCACAGTCATGCTCATTACAATTCCGTCCACAGCGGCGTCCGACCTTCTTCATAGAGCGCGTCGACGGCGTCTCACCGGTCCGCACACAGGTGGTTCCTGGCCATCTACGGCGGCCGCGTCGATCTCGACGAGCATGGGCAGCCCAAGTACGGGGGCAAGCCCCGATTAACCGAAGGCAACGTGTGGAACGCCGGCGTGTCTACGGGCGAGACCGGCACCAAAGTGGTACGCAACATGGCCTACTGGATGGCGGCCACGAGCCTCCCTACCTCGTCATCGAGCTCGGGGCGCTCATCGCCGAAGCAAAAAATGGAGGCATCCTGAACCAGCAGGACCTGGACGACGTAAGCATCGCGACTGAGGCCACGCCCGAGCGAATTTATGCCATCGCGGGCGTCCTGCTGTGCCTCGCGTTCTTCCTCGCTTATTTAAACTACCAGAACGACCGCGCGTACTCCCACGAGCCGTCGCCGAGCGTCGATTCAAAGCAGGTGCGCGCGGTCCAGAACACCGTAGACAAGGGCGCTGGCTTGGTGGCGGCGGTGCGGCCGTTGCTCGAGGCCATGGAACAGCAGGAAGCGGCGCTCCAGGGGGCGTCGCAATCGCTCATGCGGGCCGAGACCAACAAGTCCATGGCGCTGCTCCAGAACGTCCTCAAGCCCTTCTTCGCGAAGTACGACGCGGACGGGTCCGGCACGCTTGAGACGTCGGAGCTGGGGCGGGTCTTCATGGACTTAAATGAACCCAAGTCCGCCCACGAGCTTGAGGTTTTATTTAAGAAGTTCGACGCGGACGCCTCCGGGGTCATCTCTTTCGAGGAGTTCGCGCACGGCATCCGCGACTACATTTCGTCCAAGAAGACGAACGAGTCCGCGGCGATTGATCGCGTGCCTCGGGACGACGCGGCGCCGGGTGACGGGGACGAGAGCGAGGAGGAGGAGTGCCCGGACGAATTTTCTCAGGAGAAGTTCAAAACGTTAGATGAGCAACAGGCCGCGATCAAGCGGAGCGCCGCGTACCTGTGCGGCGTCGGGACCGTTGTTGTGTTGGTCTTCAGCGACCCCATCTCCGACGTGCTGACCGCTATCGGGGACCGCATCAGGGTGAGCGCCTTCTACGTGGCTTTTGTTGTGGCGCCGCTCATCACGAACGGGTCGGAGGTGATGGCGTCTTATACCTTTGCCCAGAAGAAGACGACGAAGAGCATGACTGTTGCCTATGAACAGCTCTTGGGGGCCGCCGTCATGAACAACACGTACTGCCTCTTCATATTCCTGATTCTGATTGCGTCGCAAGGTCTGTATTGGAATTATACGGTGTGTTTGCGGTGTCCTTCCTTTAACGTGGCGCACGGCGCGGTCCTCATGGTTCGCAAACGCAGGCCGAAGTGATCGCCATCCTCGCCGCGGAGCTGTGCATCTTCGTCGTGGCGACGCAGATCAAGGTGCACACGATGGTCACGGGAGTATGTGTTTTGGCCGTCTACCCCGCGACCATCCTCCTCGTGTGGGTGCTCGAGTCGCTCGCGGGCATCTCCTGAGCTCGCCCGTTCCCCGCCCCCCTTCAAGAATAAGGGCCCTTTGATTGTCATCAACTTGTGTTACTCGCCGGGGGCTGCTTTATCGTCGCGCGACGGGGCCGCAGCCCCGCGCGGCGCGCCGCTGCTCCGGGCGACCGCGCGGGCGAGGCCGGCGGCCGGGGCGGCGGCGACGGCGGCGGCGACGAGGGCGCGTCGTCCACGTCCACGGATGCCTCGTGGGGGCGGCGTTCGTCCCGCGTCGGCGGTGCGAGCCGCTGCCAGACCAGCTCGTCGTCGTCGGCGGTGGCCACGATGTCGATGGCGCGGGCGGGGCGCCGCGGGCTCACGTCCACCTCCAGGACCGCCTCGACGTCGCCGGGCGGGGCGCCCGCGTAGTCCGGCTGCTGCGGCGCGCAGCAGAAGAGGTCGTAGAAGCCGAAGTCGAAGTAGCTCGCCGCCGGCGCCGCTGCCGGGGCGCGCGCGCGCCGCCGCCGCGCGGCGAAGTGGTTCCGCGACGAGTTCATGACCTCTTCATACGTGGTCATGGTGGTGCGTTCCCGGTGCGCCTCGCGAATCTGTGCACGATCTCCAGTGGAGGCAGCCAGAGGATTAGTGCAGCGCTCGGGGTGATCCTCGCGACCTCGCAGGTTGCTGTGCGTCGAAGAAGGAGATGCCTTTCGTAAGGAGCGCTCTGCGCCTGGACGGGCTGCCCTTGATTCCCACGGCTCCAAAAGCTCTCCCAGCTGAGATCTCTTGATTTCTGAAATACCCGCGCGGTCTATGCGTTTATGCGCCGATCGCGCGCGAGGAAGGTGCCGCCCTAAAAGTAGGAGACTCGACGATCACAACACGGGGTCACAGAGGACGCGTCACGCGCGCCGGAAGCGGAAGACCTCCACGGGCATCATGGCCGGGTACGCCGTCTTCACGAAGCCGTTCTTCTTCATGCCCGCGAGGAAGGGGTCGACGCCGTCGAAGCACGAAGCCGTCGAACGCCGCTCGAGAGAAATGAGCACGTCCGTGTGTGGCCCGGCGAGCGCGTCGACGGCCTCCAAGAGCAGGATCCACGAGTCGCCGTACAACGGGACGTAGACACAATCGCAGCAGACGATGACGTCGAAGCAATCTCCCCCACAAAAATCGTCCTTCAATGAAGCCGCGCCGGCCCGCGACCACGGGAACGAGACCGCGCGCACGTCTTCTGTAGAAAAGTTCGCCTCGACGTTCCGCGTGAGCAGGTCCACGAGCGACGGCTGCTCCGTCAACGCGACTTTAGAAGCCCCCAGGCGGGCGCAGGCCATGCCGGGCACCCCCAGCCCGCAGCCCAATTCGATGCACGTCCGCCCTTCGATCGGCACGGCGCCCTCGCCAAGGAAGGCGCGGTCCACCAGCACCGCCGCCGCGCGCCACAGCACCGTGCCGGCCCAGGCCGCCCCGCTAAAAACGGGCTCCAGGTCGTCGGGCCCGAGCTTGAGGTCCAGCTTGAGCGGCGAAAAGCGGTCGCAGTGGACCGTGAGCTCCGACTGGCAGATGGCCCGGCCCAGCGCGTCCGTGGCTTCAATGCCCTCGACCGTGAGGTGGTCGAGCTCGCTGCCCTGCACCGTGGAGCAGACGTCGATGCCGAGGCAGCTCATGTTTGTGCCGCTGCTGCTCTAGCAGTGTGCTATTGCTGATTATGCTGCGGTGGCTGTAGTACTATCGCTGCTAGACTGTCGGATGGCAATTTATGCAGGGATGCAAGCGGTTGCTGTGGTGCACTATCGCTGCTACTGTCGGATGGCAATTTACGCAGGGATGCAAGCGATGCTTTATGGAGACCTCCGATTTTAAGTTATGAACGTCACGGGTTTTTTGGGTGCCTTGTCCGCCAAAGGCTGGCTTCGCAAACGTCTGACGTCTGTCGACGCAAGTCCAGGATTGTGGGCGCCTACCCTCGCGCGCCAATTTGAGACACCGGGAAATCACTGGACGACGTAGCCAGCTCTCACAAGTCGCTGGAGAGCGCCGCGCGTGGATACCACGCACCAGGCGTTCAGCAGTGCCCAGGAGGGACCTGCCGACCGCGCCGCGACCGCCGCGAGCCGCGTCCGACGCGTCCGACGCGTACCGACGAGCAACTCGCCCAATAATTGGGAGAGCGAGTGCACGTGCGACAAGCGCCATGAAATTGACGACGCTCCTCGTCGCCTGCCTCGCGCAGGGCGCGCAGGGCGCGGAGGGTGCGTATTCTTTCCGATACGAAACACAAACTCCGACGGCAGAGCCCACGCCGCAACCGACGCCGGCCCCGACGCCTGTGCCGACGCCGACGCCGACGCCTTCCCCCACGGTTGCGCCGACGATGCCTGTGCCGACGCCTGTGCCGACGCCGACGCCGACGCCTTCCCCGACGGTTGCGCCGACGACGCCTGAGCCGACGCCTGTGCCGACGCCTGTGCCGACGCCTACGCCGACGCCCGCGCCGACGCAGTGTCTCAAAATCTGCGCGGGCGCGAACCAAGCCAGTGCCGATGCCGAGTGCGTAGACGGCGAGTACTGCGACTTGGACAGCGAAGCACCGACGCGTTGCCGCGGCCGCCGGCTCCGTTTCGGGTACTACGTGACGGGCTGCTGCCGCCCGATTGACTATAGTTATGCGCGCTAGATGGAAAGACCAAAGGCCGCACCCTCTTCCGCAAAGCGCGGGGGAGGGACGCCAACACAAGAAGAAAACCTACACAAGAGTCCAAGCGAAGAGCCTGGGCGACCTCAAGAACCTTAAGAGCCCACGCCTCGCGCGTGGGCGACCCACCGGCCGCACCGACGCCGGTCCACCCATCCGGGGGGACCGGAGCGCCGTCGGACGCCGTAAGCCCAAGTCCCCGCGCGGAGCCGTTCTCTCGATCCCTAAGCCTGCCCCAAAACTCGTCTACCCTCTAGGGGGAACCACATCAGAGCTTACTTCCGCGCCAACAGCAGCCCGACGGCCGCGCCGAGCGCGGCCGCGAGGACGACCGTCGTCGTCGAGTGTTGTGCCCCTGCGGGCCGCACGGGGGGCGGCGCCGACGCCTTGGGGCTCGGCACGTACTTCGAGGCCACCGCGGGAAGGGAGGGCGGGTAGTAACCGAGCTCCTTCTCGAGGTCCGCGTACGCGTTCACGCCGCAGTCGTCGATGTAGAACTGGGCCCAGGGCTTGCCGAAGTGGAGCTCGTCGTAGGGGACCCCGGCGTCCTCGATGGCTTTGATGGTCACGGCGCCGACGTCGGCGATCACGGCGCCGACGTTCGCGCCGTGCGTGCGCATGCGGCGTGCCGTGTGCAGGATGACGTGGTGGCCCATGCGCTTCAGATGCCGGCACATGGCGACGGCGCGCGGGATGGGCCGGCACGTCGAGTAGTCGCCGCTCACCTGCGGCGGCCCGAAGAGGGTGTTGTCCAGGTCGAAGCACACGCGGTAGGCCGGCGGCTTCGGCCACGTCTTGCAAAAGGCCCGGAGCTGCGCCGGCGTGCCGAGGACGTGCATGGCCTCCTTGGCCAGCGTGAGGGCCTCGAAGCGCTCGCCGTCATTTAACATGGCCACGATGACGCCCGACGTGTAGAACTCCCCCTTCATGTCCTGGGACAGCTGGGTTTCTCCTTTGTCGATGATCTGGATGCAGTACTTCAGCAGCTGCGAGCCGTCCCTAAAGCAGTAGCAGCCCGTGTTCGCCCAGTCGCTGATCTTGACCTTTTCCTTGATCTGGGTGATTTGTTTTCCCTCAACTTTGACATAAGAATAAATAGGCTTGGGTTGGGTATCGTGAAAACAAAAGGAGCCGCCGGCTTCCGTGGAGATGGCCCGGTACATACTTACAATGTCCACCGTGTAGAAGGCGTCGCCGTCCACAAGCATCGTGGGCCGAGCGCGTTTTGATGCATCTAAGCCCTCCAAGCCCAGACGGACGGTCTCGGCCGCGCCTCGTGTCGGGCCGGGGAGCTCCACGAGGATCGTCTGCGGCACGTGCTGCACGACCATCTCCATCAATTCGCGCATGTCGAGGAAGGCGGGGTTGTAGACGACCACCAACGAGTCCTCCTTCTTAAGCTTGAGCGAGTCCACGACCCACAAAATCATCTCCTTGCCGAGCACGCGCACAAACGGCTTCGGGTACTTGTAGCCCTGCTTCTGGAAGCGGCTGCCGATGCCGCCCAGCGGGACCATGACGTTCATGCCGGGCGGAGCCATGGTTGCTGCAAGCGCTGCGCAGCTCTGCACCGCTGCTTGCACAGCGTAAGTACTCCACTCCCGCTGCGTGAAAATTTTAGTGAAACCCGTGTAAAGTGCACGGGTTTTCTCGCGGCCGCTTAGCCCTTTTGCTCAGCCACAGCGCGTCCCACCGTCTCGTTGCAGCTCTTCGTTTTACGAGTAAAAGCCAGCAGTGACCATGACCACCACGCGCGGCGGCGAGATCGGCCTCCGGAGCTGCGCCGAAGCTACGGTCATCGAGGACCTCCTGGAACTCATCACGCCCGCCTCCGGGCTCGTCAAGCGCAACCTCGACCTCATTCGGCAGCTCGGCACCACGGCGACCCAGGAATTGGAACAAGTGGAGAAGGAGGAGGCCAAGGTCGAAAAAGACGTCATAGAAGAGCTCGACAAGCGAGCGGCCGCGGCCAAGCCCGCCACCACGCTCGCGGACGTCATAGGGAAGAAGGAGGACTTTGAAGAACGGGCCGAGAAGAGAAGACGGTGCGACGGGCTGTTCGAGGAGGCCATCGAGGTCGCGCGGCAGACTGAGGTCGCTGTCGCGCGGCACATCGACCACATCGACAACGAGCTCGCCAACTTGAGCCAGCACCTGCACGCCACGGGCGAGTTCGAGAACGCGGGGGCGTCGCGGCCGGGCGACGAGGTCGCCATTCGCCTGGACGACTACGACAAGGAGGCGTGGGTGCTTGGGAGGGTGGTCCGCTACCGGTCGGACGAGGACCTCTACGAGGTCGCGGACGCGGACGATGATAGGAAAGTCTTTGAGCTGGGCGCGACGCGGGTCATCTCCCTCACGGACTCCGGGCGCGGCGTGCCGCCCGCGCACGTCCTCTGCGGCGCCCAGTCCTGTCTGGTGGACGCCTCGGACGAAGCGAACCGCCTGCAGAAGGGCGACGAGGTCTTCGGCATGTACCCCGACACGACCTCCTTCTACCAGTGCATCGTGACCATCCCGGCGCGGCGCAGCGGCGCGCAGGGCGGCACGTGCCACTGCCAGTTCCAGGACGACGGCGACGAGACGGGCCACACGCCCGACCGGCCCGTGCCGCTCAAGTACGTGCTGCGGCGGACGTAATAGCTGGGGTAAAAAAACTTTCAAGTACTCGACTCGGATGTATAGATTTAATTATAGATTTCCAATTGCGGGTAGAAGATGGCCCTAGGCGGAGGCCGCGAGCGACCGCGCCTCGTTCGAGAGCATACGCGCCACGAAGGCCGCGAACTCGGGCGGGAACCAGGCCGCGTCGCGCGACCGGCCGCCGCCGCGGACGTTGATGTGGTGCGCGCAGCCGCAAGGCGCGTCATGAGTGCAATAGAACATGTCGTTCTCGAAGGCATGGATCAAAAGGCGCGAGTTCGTCCAGATGTGCGTCGGCTTCAGGTAGCGGTCGGGCTTGAAAGTGAATTTGCATAGAGTAATACGTAGACGTGTCAGGCCCAGCTCCCATTCGAGCCGCCGCGCGAAACGCGTGTGCTGCATTTTGCCGATCGGGTTCTCGACCATCATCAGGCACTCCTTATTCTTGCGCTTTGCCGAGACAAGCATGTCGGCTAGTTTGTCGGCGACTTGATTGGCCTTTCTCGTGCTCGACGGACTCCTCGTCGGGGGCCGGCACCGCCTGCAAAGTGGCACCAGACCGGGTGCGCCGTGGGCCGGCAATAATTGCAGCAGGTGCGGCGTCCTGTTCGCCGATGCCGTTGTAATCTTGCAGGGCTCTTGGGATTGGGAACCTGCTCTCCATGTTGAGAGTCAACTTGAGACAAATTGTCAGACGATCTCGTCCGACCAGCGTAATGAGCACGAATGTTTCGCGCTTGTCCTCCGTCGTGCTTTGTGCTATTGCCTTGCGTCGCGATCGCTGTGCGCTCTTCACCGGTTGGTTCGGGTCCAAATTTGCAAGCGTCAAAACGGGTTCCTACATCAGAGGCCCGGCGCGCGATATTACTACTCGAATCACACACAAAGACCCTTACCGCACGCGATCCCCGAGGCTCCGCTGCGTCGCCCCGGCCCGCGACCCCTGCGTCGTCGCCCCGCCCCCGAAGCGGCACGACGTGAGCTTGTAGCCCCAGTTCCCGTCGTCGTCGCGCTGGTGCATGAGGTAGGACTGGTCCCGCAACACATCGACCAGCTCGTTGATCATGCCCTGGACCCCCCCTTTCTGGGCCACTTCAATAATATCGTCCAATCTAAACCACGGCGACCGCAGCCGTTCCGCCTCGCCGTGCAACAAGTCCCGCAACCGCTTGACGGCCTTGGCCGCGGACATGCCCGAGGTCTGGCGCGTGAAGTCCACGTTGCCGTCGGCGTTCGTGCACGCGTCCCGCACCGAGTCCTTCATTAGAGCGACCACATCTCTCGCGTCGTCCTCGGTGACAATGGACCTATTTTCGATCTTGGCGCGCGCCTGGGCGAGGCGCACCAAAGACTCCAACTGTCTAGTAGTAATCGGCATTGCTCTGCCAGGCGCCGCTAACGACGCCTCCCGTCGTAACTCCAGATAGGTCTTCTGCAGTAAAACAGCAGCTTTCGTATCTAGGCGCGGGTGGCACTTTCTTCTTACATAGGCGCAGTACGTCCGCAACTCCCGCGTCGAGAGCACGTCATTTTCATCCAAAGCGTTGGCGCCCTCCCTGAGCTTGGCTTCCAAGGTCTTCGCGTCACTGGCCGGCATGGAACTCCCCGGCGAGCAGCCCGAGGACCGCCGTCGAAACGACGGGCGCGGCCCCGCATTTTTTCCTCGATGCGCATCTAGGACATGCCGGGACAAGAGCTCGTCCCGGCCCTCGTCGGGGTCGTCCACTAACAGAAACACCAGATCGAACCTTGATAGTAAGGGTGCCGACAACCTCACGTTCTCCGCGACCGTCCTTGCCCTATCGTAGGACCCGCCGGCCGGGTTCGCGGCCGCCATGATGGCCGTGCGCGCCTGCAAGGTCGCCACCACCCCCGCCTTTGCAATACTTATCTGCTGCTGCTCCATAGCCTCGAGCAACCCGGCGTGCTGCCCTGCGTCCATCTTGTCGAACTCGTCGATGCAGCACGCGCCCCGATCGCCTAAAACAACGGCGCCCGCCTCCAATGCTGGCGCGCCGCTCTTGCCCTCGCGCGTTAATGATACAGTTAGACCCGTCGTGGTCGTGGTGTTGCCGCACACGTAGACCGCGCGCGGCGCGACACTCGCCGCGGCCCGCAGCATCTGGGACTTGCCCAGGCCCGGGTCGCCCACGACCAAGACGTGCGAGTTGCTGCGCACGGAGATCGATTGGGTCGCCTGATCGTTGTCCCGCTTCCGCTTGGCGGTTCCATCCGTATAGTTCGCGGCCTCGCGCTTCGACGCCTGGGCCGCCTTTTCACACGTGCCGCCGAACAGGCCTAGTAAGAGCCCGAGCTTGACGAGCTCGTGCCCATAAATGCGCGGGGCGAAGGACGCCACGACTAGCGATAGAGGGTCCTCGTGCTGGGCCACGCTCTCCACGAGATCGAGCTCCTCCTTGTTATCTTCTTCTTTCTCCTGGCAGTCGTACTCGCTCTTTTGTTGCGAAGAGCCGGCCTCCGCTTCCCTTGACGCGTTCACGATGCTATTCGCGGCCAGGTACATCACGGAAGTGGCCTGCTGCAAGGCTCGTCGATCCTTCCGACCGGCTGCCACGGCCGAGTTGATCACGCGCACGATGCCCGCGATGACGACCACATCACCGGGCACGCACTTATCTACTAAGCCGCAGCCAACACATTCCACGTCCAAGGACCGCGGGATGCGCCCGGCGTCGTCGTCCAACGTCTTGGCGTCGTCCAGCTGCTGCTGCACCCGCACCTTCTGCACGTCCGCCGTCTTGGCCGTGTCCCGTAACAGGTCGAATTTCCGGCCCTTGCATTCGCCGCCTTCACATCTAGACGGCGCCCGGTACTCGCCCCGCCGAAACCGCACGCGCATGGCGAACTGCGGGTCCGACGCGCCCAGGAAGCACTGCGCGCAGCTAAAGGACGCCTCGGTCACCAAAGGCTTGACCGGTCCCACTCTCGTCACCGTGGCTCGGATAGACACGAGCTTGTCCACCACGTCACTTCGCAGGGACGCCAGGGGCGTCTCCGGGACCACGGATCGTAATCTCAACATAGTCGGGAGGCGCTTCTGCGACGCCGGGAGAAATTCTTTAATGGCCAGGTCCGCCGCCACGCCCAGCTGCCGTAGGACGCGATCCGGCTGCTGCGCTAACGTCGCCTCGACGTCAAAGATCTCCGCATGTAACAATTCCACGAAGCGATCGTATTCCACGACTAAGTCGCCGCCCGCGTGGCCCCGCAGCAGCTCAGCACCGCCGCCCTGGAAAAAAGCTTCAAAGACGGCCACGACCTCCGCGTCCACGTCCAAGCACGGGATGGCGTCGCCCCGCTCGAACCGGTCCCACTCGCACCGCACGCGCAGGACCTCCGGCGAGTCGTTGGCGTGCGGCGTCTGCGTGTTGGGGTGGGCCATTTTTGGGCTCTGCTGGTCCTGGGCGGTGGTGTGCCCAGTGCGCCGACCTCCGCAGCACCGTGGCCGTTCGCGCAGCGCGCGCTCTTTGCTGACAGCAGTGGTGTTTGAGCGATGCTTGCAGAACTGGTGCCAATCGCAAGCTATGCGCGCGTGCAGAGTCTTTGGGTCGCGCGCGCAAGACCGGTGCGGGTAAAACCCGTACTTGAAAGCCTGCTCAGGGGTCTTGCAAGACTTAGTTCGTTCACGGTCACGGCGCGGGCGGCGGGAGCGGATCGCCCGCGAGGTACATGGTGTTCACCTCGAGGGGGAAGGGCGGTAATTGGGCATCCAACCCTTCCAACGCCTCGAAGGTCGCGCGCACGTTCGCGTCGAAGCGCCGCATGAGCGGGATGTTGGCTAATAACTCGATCTTCGTCAGGTTCTCGCGCATCTCCGAAACGACGGCGACGTTCGCCTGGAGGAGCGCCCGGCATTGTTTCTCCAGAGCCGCATGTCTCGCCGTGCCGGGCCGCGCGGGTTGAGGGGCGTGGGCCAGGGGGTCCACCGCCAGGGACCGGAGCCGCGCGCCCACGTCCCGGATGGACTTGCGCGGGAGGCCGGCGGCGATTTTGGCGCACTGGGTCACAATACTGTAGTCCGCCGAGGGGAAGCGCCGCGCGAGCACATCTAACTGCTTTTGTTCCCTGTCGGTCCAGTCGGCGGGGCGCAGGAGGGCGGCCATCCGGTCGCGCCTTTTTTGAGGCCGGAGATCAGGCTGCCAACGCGGCACGCGAGGCGAGCGGCGGCTGCTGAGCTTTTTACTACGTGAAGCTATGGATCGACAGCGCCCTGTAAGCGTGATGTGGCTTCAAATGCGACCACTGCGGCGACGCTCCCACAGGTTGGCCGTCGAAATTATTTTTGTCATTATTCACATCAAATCGGGTTTTAGATGCAGGCGCGCCGCTGGCCCTGCTCACTCTGCGGGGAGCTTTCTCGGCGCGGTGTCTCCCTCCCGGGGCCCTCCCGGGGCCCGCTCGCCAGTTCTAGAACCGTAACGACTGCTGCGGCCCGCGCCGCGGTGTAGTGCCGCGGGGTTCCGACTCGAGTCCTCCCAAGAACCTACAAGGACAATTAGTAACAAATTCGACTTCTTACCCGTTAACCTTCCGGCGACTCCGCGGGTTCTCGCCGTCGCCGAGCGCCGCCCTTAGCTTCGTGAACAAGAGGTCGGCGACGGCCTCGTCCGACGCCGCCACCGGGACTAATAGAGGCGCCAGCGCCTTCACGCGCGCCCGGGCGTCAATGTCCGCGTGCGCCAACGCCGCCAGCAGCAACGCGGCGGTCCGCACCGTCTCCGCCCGGATCGAGCGCGGCGGCGCCAACCGATCCCCGCAGTCGTCCGTCGGCGGCAGGGGCGGCGCCGCGATGTCCGACGGTAACTTGCCCACGCAGCAGAGGCCGCCCCGCGTGTGCTCGAAGACCGGCGGCCGCGGCGGTTGTGTAGGCTCGGCGGGCGCGACCGCGCCCCGTGATAACGCGGGCGGTTCGCCGTACTTCGCGTGGGCCGCGGCGATGGCCGCCGCCGCCAGGTCCACCAAGTCCCGCCGCGCCGCCACGGTCGCCGCCGAGAGAGGCCCCGCGTCGACGAGGAGCAGCAACGCCTCCAAGGCCGCCAACCGGACCTCCGCGTCTACCTGGCGCGGGTCGTCTAGGTCCGCCAAGGCGAGCCGGTCCCGACATAACTTCGCGACGTCCGCCGGCGTCTGAGAAAAGGCAACAGCGTTCCACTCCGAGGCCCGCAGCTGCCCCAGCGCCTCGAGCGCGCGCAGGGCGACGTGGCGCTGGTGCGTCCTTAAGCGGTCCGCGGCGCCCGGCTGCCTAAAAACGTCCGCGAGGCGCACCCCTAGCTTGGCCACCTGATTTTTGTGAGGAAGGAGCAGCGCAGCCGCGTCCCGGGCGGCGCCGAAGTGCAAGCCCGCCCTAATACAACGGAACGCGCGCCGCGCCAATCTAGCCTTGAAGCGGGGCCCGGCGCCGCATAATCCACCTTCCACGCGCCTTGCCCGGTGGATCGGCGGCGCCAAGCCCGGCAGCCCGCTCGCCGCTCTTAAAACTTGTTGGCAGGCCGGGTCGCCGTCGTAGCCTCGTGTCAGATAGTGGCGTAGTAACGGCTGCTCGAGGAAGGCGCCGCCCATTTCCACGTGCTTGACCACGCTCACCAAAATGTCCATACACAAAGCCGCGCTCTCCAAACCCAGCAACTCCGGCTCCAGCAGATCCAGGACGTGGTGCAACAGCACGGAGTGGTTCGCGATGGCGCTGCGGTTCAGCGGGACCTGGGCCAGATTGCGCAGAATGGTGAGGAGGGCCTTGGTCAAGGACGTCTCCGCGTGTAATGCTTTGGGCTCCACACTAATTTCAGAAAAACGCCAGGCCCAGGGGTCCTCGTCATCGGTGTCCGACGGGGACGACGTTCGGAGGAGAGGGCACGCCTGGTCCAAGGCCGCCGCGACGCCGTCCAGGAGCTCCTGGCGCTCCTCGAGGTTGTCGATCTCGACCGCCGTGACTTCGAGCTCCGCGGTGACCGTTAATAGCAAATTCACGGTCTTGTAGAAGTCCTTGTGCGCGGGGCCCTGCGGTAAAATGGTGCCGGATTTAGAGACCACGGCCAGCGCCATGGCCTCGGCGGAGTCCGGCACGCGGCGCGGCCCCTGTCTTGCCGAGAACTTCTTCGCCAAAGGTGCGCCGCCGAGCTGCCGCTTCCGCATGGCCGTGGCGCCCGTGCCGCGCTTGCAGTAGGCGCGCTTCGGTTTTTGCTCGGGTGGCTGTGGCGGCTGCTGCGCAGAGCTCATGGCTGCTTTAGAGATGAGGTGCGCACCGATGGTCTGGGTAACGCGGCGACAGTTACGATGCGCGAGATCGGTCACGACGCTGCTTAATTCGAGCGCTAGCTCATGGAGCGCGTGCTTGTCTCTTCGAAAAACCCGTCTAAAGCTTTTGAGTGGAACACCAAAAAGGCTGTTTGACTGTCGTCCGGTACGATACCGGTCCAAAGAGATCAATACGACACTTCCTGGGGCGCGAAAAAATTAATTTCTCGATTCGCGGTGCTGAAGTGGTCAGTCGCACCAGTGGAATGCGGTCAATTCGTGGTCCACAGGTCTCCCTGGGGTCGCCTAGGGTCGGTACTAGACATGTGCAATCGCTAAACCGCACACGCTGGCGCTTGGGTCATATAGATTGCCAATTCTCTCAGCAGTCCAGCTCACTGAAGCATGATCAGGCACATGTTGGAGATCCAGAGCTTTGAGAGCTATGGGATGCTCAAAGCGCGTGCGCATGCGGTGTAGGTGACTAACCAACTTCAACCCTAACCCAGAGGGAGTCCGAGAGCCGTCCAGCACCCCCAAAAAGTGTTTTATTTGGGCCCGATGCCACCGTGAAACGTCAAATACGCTAATTACTCGAGGGCCCCCAGGAAGCATAATAGCGGTCTTGTTGGGCCCCATACTACCCTACCTATAGTGGAAATCAAGTATATGACATCTACACTACGAGAAGGGTACTTTGGGCTGCCCGTGCTCGGGTCTGAATATTATTGATCTGGACCTCGCGCAGGTCGGTCGATGATAAAACAAACGGTCGCGCCAAGGTCCATGGTGATGGTACCGGCCCTGGTAGTCCCAGGTCCAGGTCTTGTGCCCGAATTAAGAAGATAACAGGGTCGCGTAGTCCAGCAGCCGCGCTGAGCATACGGAATGAGTAATCCTATGTAGTTGTTGTTATGCCGGGCGGGATGGATCGTCCCATAACCGAAGCGTCTCAAACGCCAATCTATTTTATAAAACACGAGTCTGGGGCCTTTCCCGTGCTCCGCCTACGTACCGTCGTCCGAGGAGAAAGGGCAAGTGGGTCGATTGTGAATAGAACAACGGCGGCACGGCCCCTCGGGGTAATGTGATCGCTGATAGTCGCAGGTCCAGGTTCTGGGCCCGTCTTTATGTAAACGCGGGGTCGCGAAGTCGGCGAACCGCGCGGACCATACGGAGTACATTATCATGCTCAGTAGTCGTTCTGGTGGGTTGTATGGCCTCTACCACTGTCAAAGGGATGTAAACACTCCTAACGAAGGGAAGTGTCTAGTAGAATTCTTTTCCCGCCCTCCGAGCGCGGGCTATCGGCTCCAATTCCTTCGGATATGTATGAAAACTGGGCCGGAGTACTTATAATGTACTAACTGGACGGTGGATGGCACCGTCAATCGCTGGTGTACTTTGGCAACTCGTAAGACTCATCTGCGAATGTCCCCGTATTTCAGCGAGCCGCGAGCATATGTGACTCGGCCATTTTTGAGTGAACAGTTGGTCTCGCTGACCGATTATGGTGCTAACTTAATTTGGGAGCTCGTTTATTTTACTCTACCTACCCAGGAAGATACCAAAGTCCATTTTTGGGCCTTCGGGCGGCCGCGAGAATTTCAAAACAATGTTCATTTCTGACGGGCATGTGTTGTTAGACATTCTACCCGTACGTTCTAATTACGGTCACCGCGGGGCGTCCCACAAGTCAATCTTGTGATCGTCGGGCGCGTCGGGGATCCAGTGCTGACAGAACCCTTCGACGCCACCGGCGCGAGGGAAGTACGAGGAGACTAGAGTAGGGGTTTCGGTCTTACGCAGTCCCGAACAACACATCAGCGGAGGCCCTTGTGGCTTGTGCTCCTCAGGCGTCCTGCGTGAGACTGTCCTGGGAGTTCCAGTCCTGCGACACTTGCGGCGCGGACTCGTCGGGCCGCGCGCGTTTCCGCGGCTCGGCGGCGGCGCTCTGCTGTGAGTCCGACGGGTCGGCCTCCGGCGCGAGCTGCTTGCGCTTGTCCGCGACGCGGCGGTCGAACTGGACGCCCGCCTTGAAGTAGTCGAGGCGCGCCGGCGCGGCCATGTGGAGCAGCTCCTCCTCGATGGCGGTCACAGTTTCGAGCAACTCCTCGTAGCTCTTGCACTGGTCCGAGTAGGCGGACTTGATCTTGGCGCGCACGCCCGTCCGCTCCTCGACCGTCAGGAAGCGGCGCCACTCGAGCGGCGGCGACGGCTTCTTGAGCGGACACTGTCCGTTGCGCTGGAACGGCATCGACGCCGCGCGCGCGAGCCCGTCCCGGCTGCTGCTGCTGCCGCGGCTGTCCGCGGCGTCGGAGTGGAGGGCGGTCTGTGCGAGGTTGAACAGCGCGGCGCCCGACATATTTTGTCTCGGTTCGTGCGCTGACACGGCTCCTGCTGACGACGGCCTGCGCGCGGCGTCGTGACGGTCCGTCGGCCGCGGCGGCAAAATGGCGGCGGATGTGTGATGGCGGGGGCGCGTGGACTCGTAGTATTGGCGTGTCCCAGTCGCCGAGCAGTTATGAGCCGCGCGGTGCAAGCCCACGGCGCGCGCGAGCCAAACAGGGGCTGCGCGGCGCTGCGGCCAAAAACGATCCCTGACGCCGTTTTAGTACCGTTTCGCGCGTCGCTGCGCAGTAACTGCTCGAGTACTGTCTAATGCTGTCTACTGCAACCAACGCTGCGTCTCTGGCGTACCGACACGGCCGTGCAGCTGCGTTCAATGCGGTTCCAGCATCGGTCTTTAGCAATTTTAGCAATTTGTACGACGGAAGACTGCAGGTGACGCCTAAGGGAAGCGTAGTCCCCCATCAGAGCAATAGGGACTCGTAGAAACAGCATCTTCTGCATTGGAATTATTTTGTGCGGGTTTTGCGCCTGGCAAAATGCATTATAAATTTTGCTGTGTCCAAGCTACAGCCATCCGTTTGTGCACGTCGGTAGGAAGGAGGAAGTAAGCATTTGTCACGGAGGACACGCTCTCCAATTTTTAGCAGCGCTGGTCCTAGATTAGCAGCCGTAGTCCTACTTAAGTAAAATGAAGCCACAGGAGGCAAAGAGGCTGGCGGAGCTGGCAGGCTGTACAGGCGACCAATGGAGAGCAAAGTCCATCCAGTCTCTGTGGGCAGGCATGGGCCACATCTACGAGCTCCAGTGCGGAGATCAGCGCATCGTGGCCAAGGTAGTAAAGTTGCCAACGCGCTGCGACAGCGTCGGCGACCGCCGCAAAGCCAAATCGTACGAGTGCGAAGCCGCGTTCTACCGTGACGGGACCGCCACACAACTGCTGGACGCCGGCGTCGTCGTCCCAAGACCGCTGCACGTCGAGGCGCGCGTCGACGGCGTGACGATAGTGATGTCGCATCTGGACGGCCGGCCAGGAGCGTTCGACCGGCGCGGGACGGAGGCCGCGCTTGCATCGTTAGCGCGGCTCCACGCGTGCTTTTGGGGGCCGCGCGCGGACGAAGCGGTCGCTGGAGGGCTGCAGGAGCAAGGGACGATGTGGTACCTCGACACACGACAGGACGAGTATGATTCGATGCCGACGTGCGGCTGGGAGGGCCGGCTGCGCTTGGCGGCCAGAGCCATCGACGCGCGACTGAAAGCAGACCGGATGCAAAGCGTTGTCCACGGCGATCCCAAGGACGCGAACTTTTACTTTGCGTCAGACGGCACGCCGCAGCTCTACGACTTCCAGTATGCGGGGAAGGCGTGTCCGGCCAAGGACGTGGCCTATTGTCTCTGTTGCGGGTCGTCGGCGTGGGATAAAGCCGACGCCCTGGCTCGCGGCTACCATCGGGACCTGTCCGCCGCGCTGGCGTCGCGGGGAGAAGCGCCGCCACCGGTCGACGCGTTCCTCCAAACTCTAGAGCTGGCGTATGCGGACCTCGGCCGATGGATGTCTGGATGGGGCTGGTGGGGCAACGATCTCGAGCCGCGCATAAAGAGGCTCCTGGACCGCCTCGACGGCGGCACGGCGCTCGCGTCGGCGGACGCGTATGGAACGGCCATGGGACGTGAGATCCCTGTGTAAGTGATGTCAAGACTAGCACACAGCGTGTTTAGGCGGGCACACCTAGGCGAGGTAGCGGTACGCGTTGGCGATCTCCGGGTCGCGCTCGAGGTACTCGCGGTCGATGAGGGCCTCGATGCGGCGCTTGATGACCTTCGGGTTCGGGCGGAAGAACGCGAGCTGCGAGAGCACCTCCGCTAATAAAGACTGGTGCGACAGCGCCTTCCGCGCCTTCATGATGCGCACGATGGCCGCCTCGATGGCCACGGTCCGGTCCTCCTCGACGCGCTTCGGGTTGTGCGAGTCGTCCAGCGACGCCATGGGCACGCGGATCTTGCGCATCGGGCAGGCGAACTTGGCGTTGACCGCGAAGGAATCCGTCAGCGCGACCCGACTGGACGCGGGCGTCTTGGCCAGGACCTTGTACTTGCCGCACGCCAGGGAGTGCAGGACCCGCTTCAGGTGCTCGTCGGGCAGGTTCACCCGCTCTGATACTTGTGCGTACGTTAGTGTTTGCGAAGCCCCGTCGACGGGGTTGAAGGTTAACAGCACAATGGCTTGCAGCGTGGCGACCTGGAGGTCGTAGGCCTTCTTCCCGAAGAACGCCTTGACGGACGCGTTGCCGAGCGACCACATCCAGGTCACGCGTCGTTTCGAGTTCTTGTCATCGTAATAGTCCCGGAAGACCTTGGTGCACTGCACGATTTCCGACGGGAGGTGCGCGTCGATGGACGCGAAGGTGGGCCAGTAGCCTGTTGTGAGCACTTGCACCGAGAAGTCGAGCTTGCCGGTGCTTCTCGCCTCGTCGGCCTTGACGTAGGTGTCGAAGTCGGCCTGGTGGTCGTGGCCGATGGCTAAATCATTCAACATGCCCTCCATCTTGCCCGTGAACTGCGACCCGCACCGTAATTTAAGCTTCCCAATCATCAGCCGCTCGGCGTCGTCGGACGCGCTCCGCTGGTTCAGCAACCTTTTAGCGAGCTGGTTCCGGTAGATTTCGGCAAACAAATCCTTATCTGTTAAGTACGAGAATAATTGGACCGTCTTCTCCAGAAACGCCTCGACGTCCTCGTCGCCCAGTTTCTCGCCCCCGGACTTGAGGATGCGGTCGCAGAACGAGGACATCAACTCCGCGTTCGTGTGCTTCCCCACATCTCTATTCGCAAATTCCACGAAGGCCTCCTTCAGGGCTTTCTGGAAGAGGGCGTTGCCGTCGAACTGTTCTGAAACAACAGCTAAGTACTTGTCGTGCAACGCCAGCAACTCCTTGACAAAGCCCGGGTCCTGGTTCGAGTCCTTGGCGCCCTCACTTAGCCGGGCCTCCCTTCTGTCTATAATTTCGTTGCCCATCTGTTCGATGTGGGCCCGCACGAGCGCGGCCATGGGCGGCAGGCCGTGCGTCGGCGTGTTCGGGACCCGGCCGAACAGGCGGTACATTCGAGCTAAGTCCGCCTTCCGGTCATTAGCTAACAGAGCTCTACAACCACTTCCCTCCTTCTCCAGCAACACCGTCTCCCGCAGTTCTAAAATCTCGTGCTCGCAGACCCGTAGCAGTTTCGGCTCCGACGCGCCGTTTAGATAATGAGCCACGCGCGCCGCCTCCGCCTCTAAAGCGACTTCCGCTTTCGCTAAGTAGGCGGGCGCGTCGTCGCTCTCGACCCATTCCTGCGATTTCCGAGCGTAGTACTCTTTGGTAGAGGCCAATAACTGATCTTCGAAATCTGTGACATAGGCGTCTAACGAACCCATGCCCATGGCCTCTAGGAGCTCCACGGTGTTCTTCACGAGCGCCCGGTCGATCAGAGCCTGGTCCCGCTCCGCATCTATCAAAGCGATCATGGCGTTCACGACGTCCTTCTTGACCTCGTTGTACACCAACGTCTTGAAGTGCTTCAAACCCGCGACATCTAATGTAGGTAAGGAGTGGTGTTTCACGTAGTACCGATCCAAGTACATGAAGAAGAGCCGCATCCACTTGTTCATCACTTTATGATTGGCCCACCGCACCGTGAGCTCCGTCAGCAAAAAGTTCTCGCGCTTCGTCTTCAACGCGGGCAATACGGTCTTGGACAAGTAGTCGCAGATGGTCTCGCCGTGGCGCTGGTACAACTGCTCGGACCAGTTGTAGGGGCTTCGCTGCGTGCACATGTTGTAGCACGTGGTGTAGGTCTGCACGTACTCCTTCGGGTCGAAGAGCCGCGGCTTGTCCTTTTCGAGGCCCGTGTTCAGCATGCCCTCCAAGACGTCGATGGCCTTGGCCTTGATCTCGTTGTTCCACCCGTCCTCCAGAGCGATGATCTTGGGGGAGAGCATCGTGCGTCGGCGTTGCTTGGTTTTTTTATTGGGATTTATTGACCTGGCGGGTCGCTGAGCTTGCGGCGCGCACGGTCGCGGCGCGTGCTCGCAGCGTCTAGGCTGGGTCGCGAGCGGCCTTGGAGGCGCTGCAGGCAAGGCCGGGCGTGGCAACAGCGGCGCTTGACGGTCGTCTCGACGCCCTCTGCTCGCGCCGGGGCTTTTTTTGGCCTGCAAAACGGGTTTTCAAATTCAAACGCACCGCCTCTGTGCAAACCTAGATACATGACTTGGGCACTATTCACAAAAGTTAAGCAACAAAGCAGGGGAGGCTTCCGGGTCCGTCGTCGGGCCGGTGGAGATCAAAGAATCTCGCGCCAGCCGTCATGTGCCGGGAGAGGAGGAAGGGAGGAGTCCGGTTCTTCAGTGCACGGCAGCCTTCAGCGCCGGCTCGAGCGCGCCCGCCGTCGCGAGCCGCTTCAATTCGTCGTCGCCGCCGATGAACTCGGAGTTGATAAAAACTTGCGGCACGGACGTCCGGCCGGACGTCTTCTTCAGAAGTTGCTGGACCGGCCCGTTCCGCGGTTCGCCGAGAGCGTCCAGTTCCGTTACATCGAGGCGCAGACCACGAATCGCAGGCAGCGTGCGGACCGTGTTTTGCGCGTAGGGTCAGTACGGTTTACTGAAGACGACGCAAGTGTCACGCAGCGTGAGCTTTTCTCGCACCAAGGTCTGTGGGTCGTATGAGCTTGACATCGTGGAGGATGAAAGGCCCATGGACAACACGCGTCTGCGCGATCGCTGCAGCCCACGGAGCACCACGTAGCTGGCAATGGTTACTGTGCAGGGGCACGGATGACAACTCGCGTCCTCCGGGCGGCTCTTCGACAGATAACAGCCACCGGGCGGCTCTTCGACAGATAACAGCCGTCGCGTACCTCTATTCAACCCAGCTTGGTCTCCTCGAGGAAGCAGAGCTCGGAGAGCTCGATTGAGTTCGATTCACAGGTTTGACGGGTTTTGTGTGCTGATGCGCGGTGTCAGAGGAACCCAGAGCCTATGGCTCGATCATGTGTGCTCTGCACGGCTCTCGCACTCAGCATTGCAGCAGCTTTTCAACGCGTCGTCGCGCGCCCGCTGCACACATCCAGCAGACGAGCTGTGCGCCCACCAGCAGCGGTCAAGGATGAAGACGACGCACCCAGGAACCTGGACTACTACATAGGAATGGCGAAAACCCCAATGTCGGCCGACGACAGTAAGAGAGACATGATGACGCCAACCCTCAAGCTCGCGGGCGGCGCGTCGGCGCTGCTCGTCGCGCTGCTCGCGGCCTTTTTCCTGGCCAACGCCGACGTGCCACCGGCGAACGCGCTTGACGTTGCTGTTGACGTAGCATCCGACGCGGCCGGCGCCGCGAGGACGTTCGAGCTGCGGGGCGTCACGGCGCAGGATACAACTGTGTTCGCGATCGGCTGCTTCCCGTTCGCCTGGGCGACGTGGTCCTTCTGGACGCGGATCGCGAACGGCCAGTCCTTCGGCACGGGTTCTGATTCCATCGTGTTCGACACCAATGACGCCGACGAGGACCAGCTGCGGAGGTTTGGTGGACAACGGGTGCTGGGCAAGGGCGCCCTGGCCATCGCCTATGTCCTCTTCGCGGCGGCGGGCGGGAGCGTGCTGCTGGCGCTCGTGGCAGCGCTGCAGGTGCAGGTGTGATAAGACTGTTCTGCGTTACTACGAGAGTTACTACGAGGTATTTCTATTAATATCACTTTAGTTTACTATGTACAGCGTATGTAATATGGACAGGGGGGGGTGTGATTTTCGGTGGGGATATGTAAAAACGGACTCCGGTCAGAGCTTGAGGCCGGGCACGCGCTTCTCCAGGCGAGTGATGATGTGCTTGCCCGGCGTGTGCCGGACCTGCGCCGCCACGGGACGTAACGCCGACGCGATGGTCATCACTTGGTCTCGGTCCGCCAGGTCGACGACTTTTTGCACGACATAATTAGCGAAGGGGTCCACGAGCAACAGCTTGAGGGACGTGCTATCGCCGACGACGCGCGCTACTAAATATCGCCGCTCCTTCTCGCTGCCGAATTCCAAACATTTCTCCACCGCGTTGGACGCAAATTTGTGCCGCGAGAAGTCCACTAACTTGCCCGTGACCGCTTTGATCAAAGCCGAGCGGTCCCCGGGCCGCCCGAACTGGATCACGTGCTGCATCACGTAGTTCGCGTACTGGTGTTCGAGCAAGGTCGAAACCTCTTGGGACTGCACGAGTTCGTCCACGAGGGCCGCGACGGCCGCGTGGCCGCGCGCCGCGGGGTCTCTTAATGCTCGCCCCCAGTGCTCCAAGACTCTCTGCAGAACTCTACAGCCAAACGGGTGCGCCGCGAGTGACCGAGCCCGCCCCGCGAACTCGTTCAAGAGCCCATCTCCTAATGATGCCAATTTCACGATATGCACGTCACTCGAACTGTTCGAA
>Ga0302122_10000369_pt1 | contig 27491 bp, 26 predicted proteins | sample CB21_SCM_MG_FD_203115 | JGI IMG/M metagenome (GOLD analysis project Ga0302122, IMG submission 203115) | Marine microbial communities from Western Arctic Ocean, Canada - CB21_SCM | ecosystem: Environmental > Aquatic > Marine > Oceanic | place: Canada: Western Arctic Ocean | collected 2017-09-28 | reverse complement strand
CGGACGAGGAACTACTCGATTCATCCGAATGGTCCAGCCACGGCCGCGAACTGCGCTTGGACCGCGGCCGCTTCACCAACTCCATGCCCTTGTAGCGCTGCGTCGAGTTTTCTCTCGCCGCGGTCAGGTCCCCGCCCACCATGTACTTCGTGGAGGCGTCGCCGTACTTGGCCCGATAGGAGCTTTTGAGGTCGTTCAGCGGGTCGCCGATGGTCTGGAGGTAGGCCATCGCCGCGTCGGCCGCGTCGCGCGCGTCGTCCCTATCTTTTTGGCGCTTTTGGGCCTTGAGCTCCTGCTGTTCGACGAAGTTCGACGCCTTCCGCCGTCGCACGAAGCTCACGGGCGCTATGACCTCCAAGCTCTCCAGCGTTTCTTGCGAAGCTAGAGAAGCCTCTTGATGGTAGACTCCTCTATCTGGCCCCTCGCCGGCACTCAGGAACGCGACCGGGACGTCCCGCGGTCGTAACCGCCACGTCCACGTTGTATCTTTATCGCCTTTCTCGGGATTCCACCACACGTCCTCCAGCGTCATGCGGCGCGGGTCCGTTTCCACGGGTACCGGGACCGTCCCCCGCCGGTCGCGCTCGGCCTCGGCGAGGGCCCTCGCGGCGTCAGCGACGGCCCGGCGATACGCGAGGGTGGCCTCGTACGCGTCCACCGCGATCAGGGCCCCGCGGTCTCGCGCGGCTAAGAGCACCACGCCTAAATCGGTGGTAGGTCCGGCACCTCTTTTCTTAGCAAAAGCGCCCGCGTTCGAACACGCGACGTCCCGGACGGACGCGTCGGCGCCGTGCCGCAGCAACGCAAGCACGCAGTCCAGGTCCGTGACGTCCGACGCCGCCATGAGCGCCGTGCGCATGTTTTTGTTCTGGTAGTTCGGGTCGCAGCCGGCCACGCACAGGTTGTGCACCAGTTTCGCGTCGCTGTTGTGGCACGCCACGAACAAGGCCGTGGTGCCCGTCCGCGTCTCCTGGTCCGGGGCACAGTCGCCGGCTCGTATGACTTGCAACGAGGACGCCTTGTTGTCCAACACATCTTGGCCCGCTTCAATAGCGCGTTCTAGTCGAGCGTACTGCAGCAGCGCCGCCTTCTCCAAATCCTGGTCTTTCCTGGTCGCGACGACCTCGCCGTTCACTCTTCTGACTCGTCTGAGATAATCCCCCAATCTAGGTTGCTGCATGTGAATCGCTAATTCGGAGGGGCTGACGCCCCGCGCGTCCCCCACTTCGGTCCGCGCGCCCCGCTTCACCAAATGGACGCAGGTCCGTAGATCTCTTCTGGAAACGGCCAGATGCAGCGCCGTGTAGTTGTCCTTCCCGAAGGGCTGGTCCAGCAAGCGCTGTAACGTTTCGGGGCCGTGGGCTCTCTCCGTCTCTTCGCAGAGCACGTCGATGGCGTGGAGCTGGGCCGCACTCGTCGCCGCCACGAGGGGCGGGAGCACCGTGCTTCTACTTTCGAACTCTTCCTGCGTCTCCTTCTCAAAGAGCGGCACGTAGGCCTCCGCCGTCCCGGGGCGGCTGCCCTCCACGACCTTCGTGCCGCACGTCTTGTGCGTAAACGGCATCAACGCACTTACACCGAGATCCAGCAGGTGGTGGACCATGACCGGGTTTCCTCTTTTACACGCTAAAGCCAGGGCGCTCAACCCCGTCGCGCGACTCGGGTAGTCGAGGTCCACGCCCTCCTTTTGTAACAGGGAGCATGCGTCCCTATCTTGTTGGAGGACCGCGGCGCCCAGAGCTGTGACACCGCCCACCGTCTCGGCGTTGGATGAAGGACCGCCGCCCCGACACAAACAGACGCAGGCCTTTAGGTCCCGTCCGCTAATCGCCCGCACCAACGAACGGGCCGCCTCCCTATGCGCCGCTTTCGACACCAACTCCCGCTTCGAGGCTTTCAACCGCTGCCGTATGCCACTGCGCTCCCGCGCCTCGGCCTGGACCGCGTACTTTCGATGCTCGACCGCGATCTGTTCTGACAAAATGTCCGCCCGCTTCGCTACGTTCATATTGGGGCCCTGCAACTGTTCGGAGAGGAAGACGGAGTCGGGATCAACCACCTTCACGAGCGTGCCGGTCTCCACCGTCACGCCGACTCTCCTAGCGCCTCGCCGGACCTCCGCCACCCCCCGATACGTCGCCTCCATCAGCACGGGGGCTCTTCCCGGGAGATCGTCCTCCCCAACGAAGTGGTTGTGGTTCCGCCCGTTGTCGATAATGTCCCTCCTCCGGTTGCACTGGGGCACGTCCGCGTGACACTCGGCCTTCATGCGAAACCCCCGGCCCGTCCACCTTTTGTAATGCTGGCGCAAGTTCACGCTCACTTCCGCCTGCTCGTCTCTAGCTGCTCTACAAGCTTCCCGCTCCACGCCGTCGTACGTGGCGAGTTGGTCACTCAGCCACCGGTGCGCCAAGTGTTCTCTTACCAAAGCGGCGTCGTAGGCCGCGGCCACGCCCTCGAACGCGGCCGTCCGGCCCGTGCGCTCGTCCATCTCCCGATATTGAGCGAAGCCGCCGAGACCGGGCAGGCTGAAGTAGCTCTGGAAGCTTTTGGCATTCCCCGGGCCGACGCGCTCGTGGGAGCCGTGCTTGCACCTCGGTTGCGCGAGTGCCGCGTCCAGCAGAGCGTGTGTTCTCACTTCGTCCCGTATCGTGCGCGGGTCACTTAACGCGGACTCTAAAGTGACCACGTCACCGTCCATGGACGTGAAACAAAGGGACTCGGCGCAGCCTCGTCGCGAGTTGCACGTCGCGCAGATGGGAAAGCCGCCAATATGCGTGCGCGGGAAGCCGGGCGGCGGGCGGCCCGGGAGCCTGGGGACCACCAGGTCCGGATCTATGCCATGCAACGTGCGGATGAACCGGATTCGCGCTTCCCCCTTCCCGAGTCCGAGGAGGTCGGCCCAGGGCTGCCACAGCAACTTTCTTCGAGCATCCGTCGGCTCGGGCTCGTCGCAGTCGCCTCTCGTTCCCTGGAGCCACAACGCCCGGACCTTGCCTACGAGGCCCGCGGGCCGGTCCAGGCATTCGCGCCAGTTCCGCCCGCACGCCTCGAACAAAGTATCGCGCGTCTCCGCGTCGTTGAGCGCGGCGCCGATCTTGGGCGCCAGCCCGAAGCGCAGCGTGCCGTCGAAGGCGCTCCGGGCCTTGGCCTTTTGGGCGTTATCCGCGCACTCCCGCGCGGCCTCCGACCGGGCGGCGTAGAGCATCGCGAAGACCGCCTCCGCCCCCCCGAAACTCCGCGTCGCCTCCGTGCCCACGGCGACGACCTCGCCGTACGGCACCAGCGCGCCGCCGTACTCGACTTCCTCTTCATACTGGGCTGCCGCGGCGTCGTCCGCGGCAAGCCGCCGCGCGGCGTCTGAAGGAGTCCCGAAGCGGCCGCCGGTGCCCGGTCTCGCCGCACTGAGCAGCAGCGTCCGCTCGTTAATCTTGGAGCCTTGGCCGAAGCGGAGGCCCGGCACCGTGAGGACGGCGGAGGGCATGGTGCGTCGACGCTAGGCCATGGGTCGAGGAACGCGCGTGTGAGCTGCCGTGCTGCCGTGACGGGTCACCTCGCGACGCGGGAGGCGACGGGACAGCACCAGCGCCCCACCGTTGAAATAAGTCGCTCGCGCACAGGCGGATGGGCAGCCACAGCGCGCTGTGAAAACTTGGCCTCACGGGTTTTTTCGTGCGGGTGCCAAATATGTTTTTCATTGATCATCTTGAGCGGCGCGTAAACGAGTACGAGCCTCTTGCTTCACACGGATTGAGGGTGCTTGGAGCGTGTCGGCGGACGTAGACGCGAGCGAGCGCGCAGACCCGGAGAGACCTGTAAACTTGCAGTAAATACAATACTAAAACTGGCCCTGGACGCCAGCGGCGCCGCGTTGGAGCGCTTGACCGCGGCGCGGTCGCGGCCCGGGCGCTCTCATGCTCCGATGGCTCGTGATCGCGGTTGCCCAGGCCCAGCTCGTCGTGGACTGGACCGCCCACGCCACGAACGGCGACAAGGCCCTCTGCGCCCTCTACTCGACCGTCACCTTCCACCGCACCTGCGTCACGAACAAGGTCCAGGAGCGCTGGCTGACGCCCAAGGACTGCCACCATTTAGTGCGCTTCGACGAGCTGCCGGACGACGGCATTGGAAAAAAGGCCGCGAAGGCCATCCACGCCTGGAAGCACTGCGACTTGAATAGGAGCGTACCCGTGTCCATGACGAGCGATGGCTTGCACGCTTTGACGACGGTGGAGTGCATTTCCGGCTTGTACGCGTCGAGCGACCTCGCTGGCTGTAAGGCGGGCATGCGCAGGCAAGTCCTGCCGTCGGCCGAGTTCTTTCGATTGGCTGGTTTTTGCGATAGTGACGGGTCGATCGATATTTATGACGGCGCCGGGGCGTCCTTCTTCAACGAAGTGTTGATCGCGTTGCCGGGCGTGGCGTCGGATCGTACTCTATGCCCTCAAGACAAGCCCCTCACCGTGTGGGTGAGTGACCCGATGGCCCGGTGGCTGGGCGACTGCACGAGCGCCGGTTCTACGACGCAAGCGTGCGATGATTTGGCAAGGGCTCTCGGCTCAAGGGTCGCCGCGTTCCGGGAAAAGGCTTCTCGAGCAGGACCGTCGCGACGGCGACTCGCTGTTGTAGTGAACCAGATCACGCACGCCTTCCGCGCGGAAGATCTGGAAAGGGAATGGCCGCGCTACGCCAAACTGTTCCCCAACATTACTACCAGTCGCCGGCGACGACCGGGAGGAGGCCACGCGAGAAACATCGCTCTTCCAGAGCGGCGTGCCATCAATAGCGGGCTACCTCGCGGACGCCGCGCAGCTCTCCCAATCGGCGAGGAGTTCACTAAGAGGCTACCTGAAGGACGACTACGACGTGTTACACGAGTTGGAGAGGCGGGGCCTGCTCCCCGTTGAAAAGCGGGCCCCGTTCCTGAACTTCCTCCACATCCCCAAGACGGGGGGCACGGGCCTCGAGGCGTTGTCTAAGCGCTTCAACCACTCGTGCGGCGTGTGGGGTTCGCACATGGTCGCCTTTGATTATGAAAGACCGTGGTCGCCCTACTGGCTGCAGGAGGTCTTTACCGGGCCGAATGACGGGGGCCGGGAGGTGTCTCGGATGAGGAACACGAAAACGACGACGAACTTTTTGATGGCCGAGTGGCACGTGCCTCCCCGCTGGTTGAATGAGTATCGAAGAGCCTAGGTCTACCCCCACGCGGAAACGTTCTGCGTGCTCCGGGAGCCGACGCCGCGCCTGGCGAGCGTCGCCGGGTACCACATGGGCCCTGATAGCACCAATGCCATTCGGTTGAACGCCTGGGTCCTGGACAAGCTCCACAAGTACAAGACGGGCGCGTTCGACGGGTTGGGCGGGCACCTGTGGCCCCAGACGTATTGGACGCCGGACTGCGACGTCATTCTAAGGTACGAAAGTCTCGCGCAGGACCTCAACGCGCTGACGGCGCGCGTCGGGTGTGCTGTCAAAGCGCCGGCGAATTTTGTGAAGCCGCCCGGTCCGTGGCCCGGCGTCCTTGACACGCCATCGACTCACGCTTTTCGCGCAGGCTGGGGCTCGTCGCGCGGCAACCTGGTGCCCGCCCTGTCCTACGAGGTCTTGAGGGCGGCCAAGGTGGTGTACCGGGACGACTACGCGCTTTACGAAAAGCTCCGGAACAACGACGTGTTCGGGACGATCTACTCTAGGATTTAAAATTTACAACTTTAGTGTTTGCTGGAGGTCCTCGAAGGCCCGGGTCTGCGCCGACTGCGTCTCCCGGAGGGACTTCATGAGCCGCTCCTCGTGCTCCGCCATTTCGCGGATGAGGCGCTGGGCCTCCAGGGCTCGCGAGGTCTCGGAGTCCACCTTGTCGGCGTACTGCTGCTTGCACTGGCGCTCCCGCTCGGCCCGCCTAGCTTCCTTCTGGCGCCGCTGGTCCTCGTGCATGTCCAGTCCCATCCTATTCAATGTCCGATGCTTGTCCATCAGGTTGGTCATGTCCCGCTCGTGCCGCGCGTTCAACTCCGCGAGTGTTTGTTTGACCTTGTTGGACGTGTCTCGCCGTCGCGATTCGGCCAGCGACCGGGCACTTCGAATGTGATTCCGCTGAGACACTTTGGCCGTCGTCACGGCCTGCTGTAGCGCGGAGATGGTGATTTCCCGTTCGCTCTTCAGCCGCCGCTTCTGCTCCGCGAACTGGAGGTTCCGTTTCTTCAGGCTCATGATTTCTCCCGTCCTCGATTTGGTCTCGGCGATCTTCTTCCGCGCGCGCTCCTCGGCCAGCTGCAGGTGCTGGATGCGGTTTGCGAGTAGCTTCATGTCCGCCTCGGAGCGGATCCGCTGATTCTTCGCGTCGCACATCACACTGGTCGTGGAGGGCGCCGGCCAGAGGTGGCGCGCGGACGTGCCGTGGTCCGTGCCCTCGAGCGTGTTGTCCAGGAGCTCCTGCTCCCGCGGGCTGCGCAAACGCGCGGCCTCGACCGTCATGTCGTCGCGGTGGATCACGGTTGCGCTCATGGTGACCGCGGCGGGCTGTTCGGCTGCTGCTACCTCGGCCATTTTGCTGCCCTTTTCGTCCGCGTTTGCGGCTGCCTCTCCCGCGCGTGAGAGTGCAAAGGTGGTGAACGCTCCGCGCGTGCGCGGCGGGCGCTGTTTTTGGATGGACTGCTTGCGTGAGTGGTGTCGTCGACACCTGTCGCGCGTTCCGGCTGCCTCCGCTACTCAAAGACGTGCAATTTACTATCAAGCGTGCGCGCTGTCGCGCGAAGTATGGCGGTAGCCTAGTTAGTGTTCGCGGTTATCTCAAGCTTCTGCTGGCTATTACGACCCCGTGCCACACTTCGCTCGGCCCCCGGAGTCCGAGGCCCAGCTGAAGCGACTTCGCCATCGACGCGCGGTCTTCTCCCAGGGCAATGGCCTCATCGGTCTGCTCGACGGCGTGACGGGAGAAGTAAACACACCACATTAACAACTACTACTCACCGCCGCCGCGCGTACTCGCGCCACACCGCGCGCGCCGCGTGGAACACGGCCGCGTGGCGCTTCGCCAACCTCTCCCGGTTACGATCGTAGCCGCCGCCGATGACCGTCGCGACGGGGATCGCCCGCCGCGCGCACTCGCGCAGGACGGCCGTGTCGCGCGCGAGCATGCCCGCGTCAGACTGCTCCAAATGGCCGAGGCCGTCCACCGCATGGGCGTCCGCCCCAGCATCATACAACACGAGCGTGGGCGCGAAGTCGTCCATGATCGCAGGCAGGTGCAACGCCACCGCGTCCAGCATCTCGGCGTCGCCCGCACCCCGCGCCAGGGCCGTGTCTAGGGACGACCGGTCCTTGCCTAAGTGGGGCGCGTGCTTCTCCGAAAAGCCGAACGGGAAGTTCACTCCGCAGTGGACGCTCCACGTGAAGCACCTCTCCTCGTCCTGCAGAATGTTCGCCGTGCCGTCGCCCTGGTGCACGTCCAGGTCGACGACTAAGACGCGTGCCTTTGCGTCCTTGGAGACCTCGTCCAGCGCCGTAATCGCCAGGTCGTTGTAAATCGTGTAGCCGGAGCCGTAGTCCCGATGCGCGTGATGGGTACCTCCTCCTAAATGACAGGCCAGGCCGTGCCGTTTCGCTAGATCGCGCGCGCGCAGCGTGCCGCTGATCTCCAGGCGCGTGCGGCGCATCAATAACGCGTGGTCCGGCCGGCCCACGAAGCCCACGCGCCGCCACAGCGACGCGTCCAACGTTTCGCCCTCGACGGCGTCCACGTAGGCCCGGTCGTGCGCTCTCGTGATGGCCGCGTCCAGGTCGCTATTCCCGGCTTCGTCAAGTGGCGCGAAGAACTCGGTCTCGCTCCGGACGAGGCCCGCGGCCACTAGTTCCCTCCGCAAGTCGTCGAATTTCCACATCGCAAAGCGGTGCGTCGCCGGCCACGGAATGCTCAGCTCCGGGTGCCACACGAACGGCGGCGCTTGGCGCGTCCACGCGGCGCCCGCAGTGGTCGCGGCGTAGTCCGGCGGGACCGGGGCCGGCACTATGATCTCCGGCGCCGCCTTCGTGGCGAAGAGGCGGCTCGCGCAGCGCGTTGCGAGGGCGCGGCGGAAGAGCATTATGGTTCTGCTGCACCAATGCCTGCTGCCAGCAGCTCCGCGCAGGCTTATTGTTGCGAGAGCTGAAGGTACGCGTTCGTCTACGATCCGTGCGACCTGTGCGGAGCTACGGTGCTACGCCGGCGCCACGCAAGTCCGGCCGGTGTGAGGGCACGGAAAACCCGTAGTGAAAACCCGGCAAATAGCTCATTTACGCCACGTACATTGTTGAGGCAGCAAACCATCACTTAAGACGCGATCGCAGCCTCGTCGCACACTCAAACGTGACCCTTCGACACGCCAAGCACAGCTATAGTGCAACTGGGACGTACGTAGCCCCAACATGGCAGCAAAAGCCGCACTGCTCTGCGTCGCAGCCCTCGCGGGCGTCGACGGCTGGAAGGCACCACGGACACCGGCGCTCCTGAAGCCGCTCGCCACGAAGCTCCTGGAAGCATCGCTGGCCGTGGGCGCCTGCGGCGCGCTGCCGTGCGCGGCGGCCGCGGCGACGAAGACGCCAGTGACAGCAACAATACCGCAGAAGGCGCCGTCCCGCAAGTACCTCTTCGTGACCGGTTTTCCTTTCCCCCTGGGCCCCATCACGGAGCGACGGACGGTCCAGAGCGAGCTCGTGAGGGGCCGCGTGTACGGTTTCGCCCAAGAGCTGCGTTTGAGCGGCATCACGGCGAACTCGCGGTGCACGGTCATTCGGACCGCGACGAACGAGCTTGTGGTCTACGACCCCGTGGCGCCCACCCAAGAGTTCTTGGAGCAGTTGGAGAACTTAAATGCTCCCGTGAAGCACATTCTGTTAGGCGCCACGACGTACGAGCACAAGGCCTTCGTGGGGCCGTTTTCAAGGAAGTTCCCCGCCGCGAAGGTGTGGGCCGTGCCCGACCAGTTCGCCTGGCCCCTCGATCTGGCACCGAAAGCTTTGGGTATCGATGTAAAAAAAAATGGCGGCGGCGACCTCATCGACTCCGCGTCGGCCAAGTCGACCTACCCGCCGGATTTCAGAAATGAGTTCGAGGTGAAGTTACTAAGACCCGCGGAGCGCCTGGGCTTCGGCTACGCGGCGTCCGAGGCGGCTTTATTTCATAAACCGACGAAGACTCTGGTCTTGACGGACGCGCTGATCAACGTGCCCGCGATACCTACTCCAGACTACGAGGTTGCGAATTTGAGAGGTGTCGGCGAGGACGGGCAGCAAGGCAATACGCTGGGCAGCGTTATCCTGAAACTCTTATGCTTCACGAATTTTGAAGCTGGGAGAGCTATTGTGGATCCCTACTGGGCTCGGGTTGATACGACCGACGCGTTACAGCGCGGCTGGGAGCGCAACGCCCTGCTGTCTTTATTCTTCGGGCCGTCTCCTACCAGTGTCGTGTACCCGCACGCTTCATTTGCTAAATTACCCGGAGCGTGGCGCGTCGCGCCCGTCGTGGAAGCGCTCGTGTATAAATCGGACCGCGTGCGGCCCGAGCTCCGGCGGTGGGTCGACGACGTTGCGAAATGGGACTTCACCTACGTGTCGCCCGCGCACTTCGCGGCGGGGCGGGGCTCGCCGGCGGACTGGAAGCGGGCCTTCGGGCCCGTCCTCGCGGGGACACGGGACCCGGCCTACGGCGAAAAGGATCTGGCGCTGCTGGAGACGCTGGCGGCCGCGGTCGAGAGGGCGGGCATAAATTAATGTGATGGTTTTATTAGTACTGACCAGACTACTGACCGGGTGGTGTTCATTGGAATTTACACTGAAGGCGGGTAGCATGTTCAGGTCTTCAGCGCGACGACAGCGGCTTGCGCCCCGCCGAGGGCTGAACGCGCGGTTGTTTCGTCGGCAATTTAAGAGCGGCTGGTCTCATGTATGCGCCCGCCACCATGGCGACCACGGCGACGAGGAGCGCAAGAACGAGCAGCAGGCGAGAGCGCCGCGGCGGCGCCGGCGCCTCCTCCTCTTCCAATCCCAAGTAGACCGCCGTCTCTTTCCGCGCCTTCTCTGCCTCTGGAAACCACTCGTCGCCGGGCGTCGACTCCACGCCACCGGGCGAGGGCGGGCAGCCCGTGGTCGTCGCGGGCTTCGACGCCACGAGGCCGTCCTCGTCGTCGTCGACGGTCGACATGGTGCAGCCCAGCGCGGGGGCAAGATCCTCTAGAGTGTCCATCCTTTGGCTGGGATTGGCAGCCCCCCGGAATTGCGAGGATCCAAGATGCTGCCCAAGAGATGCTTTCGGGAGAGCATAGGAAATTAGGAAAACCCGTTGGGCTCTGAAGCGTTAATACGGCCAGACTGCCTCGTTGTACCCCTCCTGGTATTTCCAAGGAGACCTACGAATATAGTAAAAACCCGTACAACAAAACCCGCACAGCCCAAGCACGCCTCTTGGATCCAGATAGCGCCTCCAAGCACGCCATCGCTCGCGAATAGGTGGCAGTACGTACATAATTGGCTCACGAGCACGACTGTGCGAAGTCCTGGCAAGACAACCAATCTCGGTGACTTACTGCCACTGGACACACAATTAACACATATGGACGACTCATCGGAGGCAGCCGAGCCACCCGAGACGCCAGCGCTGCGCGGCTTCGCGGTCCAAGCGGATCGGAGAAGTATTGCACGAGCGAAGGGCGGCACCTACGAGGGCGTCGTGCAAGAGAAGGACGACTTCTCGTGGGAACCGAGAAGGTGGGCGCTGCGGCCGGCGCGCCTCTTGTATGTGTATGAACCGACGCGCAATGAGCCGTGCGCCATTTACGACGTCGACGCGTTTCGACGCAGCGACGGGTCGCTGGCGGTGGCGTTTGAAGATTCTGATGGTGGGTACGCCGTGCGGGCGCGCTTTCGGGACGAGGCGGAGCTGGCACGGTTCCAGAGCGGTTTGGTTGATGCCGACTGCGCCGAGTGGCGCCAGCAGGCCGACACGTATGCGGCCCGCGCCGCCTCATATGAAGCGTTGGCGGCCGCACACCGACGGCGTTTTGTCGAGGCCGAAGCCGCGCGGGATGCGGCCGCGCAAGACGTGCGGTTGGGGAGCGAGCGCGCCGACGAGCTGGAACAAGCGTTGCACGAGGCGCGGTCGGACGGGGCCCCGCGCTCGTCGACGCGCGCGCGGCCCCGCGAGGCCGCGCGGGTTATACAGCGCGCGCACGCGAATGCCGTCGACGACGCGCGCGCCGCGGCGGCGGTCTCTACGGCGCGCGTCGCGGACGCGGAGGCCCGCGTCCGGGCCGCGCACGCGGAGCGCGACGCGTGGCGGGGCCGCCGCGACCAAGCGGACGCGCGGCGCGCAGAGGCCGAAGCCGCGCTCGCCGATCGCACGGTGAATGGCACGGGCGGCGAGGAGCTGCAGCGGCGCAAGGCGGAGCGCAAGGTCTTGGTCCGGGCCGTCAAGGAATTAAGGCGACGCGTGCGGAAATTGCGAGACGCCGATCGCAAGGCGGACGCCGTCTCCGCGTACTGGGGGCCCGGCGCCGCCGCGGACCCCGTCGACGCGCCGGCGCCGCCGAACAATAACGGCGCCGACTGGATCGAGGAGTACCTGCGGTCCATGGATCTGTCGGAGTCCGAGGACGACGAGCGGCCCCCGCCGTCGCCTCCACCGGTTGCGCGGGACGAGGACGCGTTCGACGCCGCGGCGAGCGTCGCGCGCGACACGGCGGCGGCCGCGGCGCGATTCGTTCGCGCGCGGCTGCCGGCTACTACTGGCGATTCGCGGGAGCCGCGGGTGGAAGTAATTTGATTGTTGTTGTTTTAAACTTTACATGCGGGTGCAGAGTGATGCTCGCTCGTTTTGGAGGTGCATCCCAACTGCCTCCACGGTCGGGTGCGAGTTTCCAAGCACGTGTCGCGCGGTCCGTTCTGTGTCTTCGAGCGTCGTCACTGCCTCGCGGAGATTGCTGAGCGTGGCGCCGACGTCAATGTAGAGCGCCCAGCCGCAATTCAACCTCATCCTGAGCGTGGTTGGATCACTCCCACCTAGAACGCGTCGCGCTACGGGGATTATTTTGCCCAACAGAGACTTGGCTTCTTGGAAGCGCTGTAGAGCGAAAATGGACGCCGCGTAGTTGTTGGCTGATATGAGGGCGTTCTTATGTTCTTCGCCATAAAGCTTCACATACCCAAGGTATACGTCTCGCAGCAGGCTTAGGGTCTGCTCAAGTCGTCCAAGGCTTTGATACGTGATCGCAAGATTGGCCTGCACGGCAAGTATCTCCTCCGATCCGCCAATCCGCCGCAGCATAGATAATTGAGCCTCTTGCACGGTCGACGCGTCCGTGTGGTGTGATGCGGCGGATAGGCCTCTTCCAATCTGCCCCATTGGCATTCTCCGTATCTGGTCCCCCTCCGGTCGGCCCACGTACGTCTTCCAACACGCCCATCCGAGCGCGTGATACACGACGCCGTGGTATTTCTGCTCGCATAAACTGCACGAGTCCCACCGCTGGAACCCCTCGTAGCGTGCTTTGACGCCCAGATTGTGCTCCTCGGCCTCCGCAAACAAAATCTTCGCCTGCTCCGCCAAGCACGACACGTGCACGACGCCCAGTTCTGGAGACGAAACGCCGTCACGATCTCCACACGCGCACCCACGCACGAGGCCTTCTCCCGTGCGCGGATACACGGCCTCGAGACAGATGTAGCATTTCTGCCCCTTCTTGTCGGCCACGCATTTCTCGACGGCCTCCTTGACGGCCTCCTTATATTTGTTGTCGGCGTGGTATTGTTCCGCGTTGCCGCCACGGTGAATTTTCTTGCAGATTTGCTTGTGCCCGCGGCGCCAGTGGTCGTGTTGGCAAGTCGAATTGCAGTATCTGGTTTTGCATCGCACACACCGTGGGGCGTCGTGGGCCAGTGGCGCGGCGCAGGCGGCGCAGTTGTGAGGAGCATATTGACTTGGGTGTGTGAGGGTCCGCGTGATGTTTTGATTAGCTCGCTCTTATTTTGAGCGAAATGACCCTAAAGATTTATAAACGGGTTTTCGCATCTCGCAAGTCGGCCAAGCAAAAGTACGCTCTCGCCGAGAGACAGCGCGCACACCTACGCAAGTAGCTCTACACTCTATCGCACGCGTGCGCAAGAAGTCCTACGTGCAACCTCGTCGTGCAGCAAGACCGCCACAGCTAAATCGCCGCAGCAGCCATGGCCGCTCTCGCTCCCTTAGACGTCGCCATGGGCGACATCAACGTGCAGAACATCGGCCAATTACGCACGCTCAACGAGCACACCTTCCCCGTGCGCTACGCGGACAAGTTTTATGACGAGATCCCGACGCTGCCGGAAGGCCTCGCGAAGTTCGCCTACTGCGGCGGCTTCGCGGTGGGCAACTGCTGCGCGCGGCTCGAGCCCTTCCGGAGTCGCGCGGACGAGAAGAAGAAGCTCTACATCATGACCATCGGCGTTTTGCACGCCTATAGAAGGCGGGGCGTCGGCCGCCAGCTCCTCACGCAGCTGCTGGAGGGCGCCCGGAAGCGCGGCGACGTGCGCGTCGTGTACATGCACGTGCAGACGGGCAACGACGCCGCCCGGGACTTCTACGCGCAGTTCGGCTTTACGGAAGTCGGGACGATCAAGGGCTACTACAAGCGCATCCAGCCGGACTCGTGCTACGTGCTCGCGAAGGCCATCGACGCGGCCGACGACCCCGCCCAGCTGCTCGTGGCCGAGGTGTCGGGGCTGGAGGCAGCGTAACAACAGAAGTATTAGGCCGAGTGCTACCGGGGGCGCGTCTCACGGTAGCATCGAGCGCTCTAGACCGTCAATCCCGCGGCCGCCGCATGCTCCACTCGACCCACGAGCTGTCAAAGTTTCGTAGCGTCTCGACGGCCCGGCCATCGAGCGCGAGGCCGAAGATGAGCTGCGTCGTGCGCACGCCCGACTGGCAGTAGAAGGTATGCGGCGCGTCGACGAAGGCTGCGGCGGCCGCCCGGAGCTCCGCGCCCGACCGCCAGGGCCCGAAGTCCGGATGTCGGAACAGGCCGTGCTCGACGCGCCCCGAGCACCACGGGATGCGGCCCGGCCGCGCCGCGCCCTTCAGGCAGACTTCGCCGTCGAACTCCTCGGGCGAGCGCACGTCCCAGAGATTCCGCGTCGGCGCGTCGCGTAACTCGAGGACGTCCTGGATCGTCGCGATGAGGCGCCCGTCCTCGGGGCGCGCCTCGAAGGTCGAGGCGGCGGGGTCGCAGCGCGGCGCGTGGGAACTCGCGCATGGGAAGCCACCGTCACGCCACGCCGCGAGGCCCCCGTCGAGGACTCGCACACGCATGCCAAAGACGAGGAACAGCCACCAGAGGCGCGTCGCGTCGTAGCCCCGGTCCACTATTACTACCTTCGACACTGAGCTGTGGACGCCTAGCGACCGCACCAACGCCTGGAAGTCGCGCCGCCGCGGCCGCATACTCGAAACGCCGTTCTCGGTCCGCTCGCAGTCGTCGCGCCAGCACCGCCGACTTCCCGGCACGCACGCCGGGTCCGCGGCGAAGGCCTCCGCGGAGATCACGTCGATGACCACAGTGTCGTCGAGCTCGGCGTATAATTTTTCGGCGGTGATCAGCAGCTCGTCGCGCGCGAAGACGAGCTTCGCTTCTGCGCGCGGCGTCGCACGAAGTGACGCTGCACGAAGCGACGAGCTCCACAGGAGCGTCGCTAAGACTGCGCGCATGACCTACCGTCCCTTGTATCGTGGCGCCATTGACGAGGCTCTGGGGTGCGCTCAAGCGCTGCGCCGAGTCAAGCTATGCTCAACAATCACAACTCGGTGCACGCATGCGCAGTGTCCAGCACCGCTGCTAGCCGAGCGTGCGCGCAAGCATAAATCGCAGCGGTGTGGTGCTTTACGAGTTGTATCGATTTGGCACCGCCCCTCACTCAACCGAGAATGATGTACTTACGCGGGTTTTGGGGGCACTAGCACCTAGGGGATGGATGTGAACCGCAACACTAGGGAACCGCCCCTCACCCCTGCACACAAAACCCGTGCTGCATTGATTGCTCGCTGCATCATTCCTCGCTGCTAAGGTGGTCGCCGAGGGAGAGAAGAATCTATAACAACAGAGACTTACGAACGACGTCACGTCCGCCCCCGCCAGGACATGAGCGTGTCCTCCTCCAACGCCTTCGTGACGTACGAGAGCAGGGCGATGTAGACCGTGCCGGCGGCGCCGGACCACACCGTGCGCAGGTGCGGCGCGATGCTGAAGGTCACGAGGTTCGCGGGCACCCAGAAGGCCCAGGTCATGGGCAGCTGCGCGACGGCGTCGTTCCCGTACTTGTCCATCGAATCAGTAGGTGAAGCGCCGTCGCAGAAGCCCTGCCACAGATAAAAGGCCGGGAAGTAGAGGAAGGGCGTCACCACGGCGTTGTCCGCGAGGGTGGCCTTCCACACGTTCTTCATACTCGTCCGCGGGAACCACTTCGCAAACAAGTGCGAGTAGATGTAGCGGTCGACGACGAACGCGACGCCGGTGCTCCAGACCATGAACATGGCGCAGCGCTTATATGAATAATCGCCCTCCTCCGCCTGCTGCGCGCAGGCGTCGCCGGCGGCGCCGCGCGCCATGGCCGCGGCGACGGTCGTCGCGTTCGGCTGCCTTCGAATCAGTTCCGACGCGGCGCGCGCGCCCCAAATGGACATTTTTACCGTCCCTTGATGCGCACCTCCCGGAAGCACTTCTTCAACAGCTGGAACTCCTTGTCGCAGCAGCCCTGCTCGAGCGCGCCGCTGTCGATGGCGGCTTTTATGCACGCGCCGTAGGCCGTAATGTTTTGCGGGCAGTGGGCGAGCATCTTGGCATAGTATTCGCCGAGCTTGGGCAGGGTGCGCTTGGCGCCGGTCATGAGCGCACTAATGCGGTACGACGTAGTGCAATATATGCGGTTCTAGTGGTACGCAGCAACGGCGATAATAAATTTTAGAATACGGTCTATAGTGCGGATTTAACGCACGGGTTTTGTCGAGGCTTGCGCCGCTATCAGGCCTCGTTCCTTCAGACGCGAGCAGATTTTAGATAACCCCTGCGCATAGATTCTCACGCCGTGGATCGTTGTTCGCTGCCGCAAACCGCCTCAGGCCCAAGTGTGGCCGCAGCGTAACAAATCGACTGCGCTTCGACGCCGCCGCCGCGCGCATCACAAGGGCCTAGCGCTATGTCCGGCCTGGTGGCAAACTACGAGTCCGGCGAGGAGCCGTCGCCCGCGCCAGCGCCCGCGGCGGATGAGTACGACCCGCTCGCCGCTGCGGCCGCCGCGCCAGAGACCGACGAGGCCTACGATCCCCTGGCGGCGGCCGGCGACGAGTACGCGGGCTACGCGCCGGACGGCGGCGACGGCGAGCCGCCCGCGAAGCGCGCCCGGAGCGACGAGGCGCCGGCGGCGGAGGTGCCCGACGAGGCACCGGCGGAGGAGACGAACGTCGCGCTCGTCGCGCGGCTGCAGGACTACGTGGCCCGGGGCCTGGACCCCACGGAGGAGATCCGGAAGAACCGGGATTTTCACAACCCCATGCTCCTCGAAAAAATTGTGCGGTATTATGATATTGATGACATCGCCTCGCAGTTTCCCAAGCACTTGTTCGACCCCGAGGCCATCGTGGCGCGGCGGTCCAAGGGCAAGAAGCAGGCGCCCTCTTCGCCGCGGGCGGATACCAGCGCGCCGATGACGGCGCTGCCGCTGCCGCCCCCGTCCTAGAGGAATAATGTAATTGGAAGTGCCAGACAATCCGGCGGCTCATCTTCCGCGGCCAAAAGCAACGTCCGCGTTGTCGATCAACTTGTCGCGCGACTTCGGGCGCATCTGCGCTATCGCGCGGGTTTCAACTTCAAAGTCCAGCCAGCACGTGCTGCGCTTTCGCTGCCGCAGCGAGCACCAAATCGAACTACGCTTTCAACAATGCGCTCTGCCTTGCTTCTCCTCCCTCTTGCATCGGCTTTGCAGCCGTTCCGGAGCACCGGGACAGGACTAAAGCCTCGTGCGGCTGCCACAAGGCTCCATGCTGCTGCTAGCGACGCCGACGTCGTCGTAGTGACCCACGCCGCCGGGCGCATGGGCGCGTCGCTATGCGCGCAGCTCCACGAGTCCTGGGAGCGGGAGGGCACGCCGAACTGGGCCCAACATGAGAAGCTCGTCATCCGCGCGGTGGTGCGGGACGAGAACGAAGCGACGCGCCTCAAGATCGATTTGGGGGGCTGCGTCATCAAGGACAAGCGGGCCCAGCCACTCGTGGACACGTCGGACTGGCTCGACGTGACGGTCGTCGAGGAAGGTGTAGGGGAGGCGGCGGGCCTCGCCGCGGCGTTGCAAGGCGCCTCGACGGCCGTGCTCTGCGCGGCGGCGCACGCCGGGTTCGAAGCGTGTGCCTCCACGAGTGAGGCGCCGGCGGTGGTGCCGGGTTCTTTAGCGAGGGCGCGGGCCGAGAGCTCCTTCTCGCACGTCGACGGGATTAACGTGCGCGTGCCGCGGAACGAGGCGGAAAGCGCGTCGCGCCGGCTGCTCGCGGAGGTCGATGCCATCGAAAGCGAGGCCAAACAGACCGCGAGCGTGCTAAGGCACGTCGTGCTCCGGTCGTCGATGGGCGTCGGGTCCCTCGAGGGCGTCAAGGGCGCCACGAGCGTCTCGGATGTGGACGTGTTATCGTTAGCGCGGATGGGCGGCGAGGAGAATATCCGGGCCATCGCCTGTGCGGAGGAGGCGTTGAAAAAAGCGTGCGACAAGCAGGTCGGCACCACGATTATCCGCTTGGGCGCCCTGACCGACGATTCGGGCGGCGTGCCCCTCGCGTTTGGGAAAGATGACCAGATGCTGCGGGAGTGCGTCGTGGACGGCGGCGGATGTGCCGAGCCGCCGCTCGTCTCGCGGAACGACGCCGCGCGGTTACTAGGCGAGGTCGTGCGCCGCGGGCTGCCTTCCTTGGATCAGGTGACCTTCGACGCGGCCTGGTCGCCCAAGTTCGGCGTCGTGAGCGCCGGGACACCCGAGACGGCGGCGACGGCCGCGCGCCAGGACGTCGTCGCCGCGGCGGCCAAGGTGCTCGCCTAAGTAGTGAACAGTCGCTTTCCATGCCTTTTCTGAGGGTCGACGAAGGATGAAGGGGTGGTCCTCTTGGCGCTACCAGACCCAGTCACCCAGACGCCATCGACGCGACGCGTGACACAAGTTTAACCAACAATGTATTTCGTGCTAGGCGGTGCTTGGAGTGCTCTAGACGCCCCGAAGCTTCGACTCAAGTTCGAGTGATCGGCGTGGTAGGCGGGTTTTGAACCCACAATCGCCACGCTAGCATAAACCGCGGCGCACGCACTGGGTACTGAGGGCATAAGGAGGCCTCAGGGACCGCGAGCCGCATACGCGACGTAGCGCATACGCCACGTATTGCTCCAACGCCCGGACACGTCTGTGGAAACACTGGCCTCTGGATTGCAACCGCATCGGGTTTCCGGACGCGGCGCGCCTCGCACAGGGTTTCGTCAGCGCAGGGACCGCGCGGGACCGCACTCTCAAGCGGCGCACGGAGCGCTCCGCCGACGCACTCAGCAACCATGGCGCGCCTCGTCTACGCGCTCGCGGCGCTCGCGAGCGCCAAGAGTACGAGTGGCCTGGTAACCAGGAAGCGTCCGACCCCGTGTAGAACTCACGCGCCAGGCTCCCGCTCGACGGCGTGGAGCCTCCACGCCATCGGCGTTCCCCGTGCGTGGAGGTAACCCGATTCCCACCCAGGTTCGACTGCGACGCGTACCCCAACCCGATCCAAGTGTTCAAGGCCGACGGCCAGACGACGCCATACAACGTGTCGGAGCTGGACCTCGAGACGGGCCGGTACAACAAGATCTGCAGCTTCCCGACGACGGAAAACGTGAATGGCTTCGCGTTGATGCAGTATCCCGCCGGCAAGGACTCGGCGCTCACCGACAAGGTCTATTCGTTCGTCTGCTCCGGCCGGAAGCTCGAGCGCTTCGACTGCAGCGGCGTCACCAGGATTCCCGGCACGCTGCTAGCCCATCGCAGTCCATCCGCGGACCCATAAGACGATGCTCTCGCTCGCGCGCCGGTCGGAGCATGATATCCGCGCCCTGCACCACGGGAAGCACGACCTCGGCGGCCCGCCGCTGCAGCTCCGGTTCCAGGTGGGCGACGTCGTCCTAGCGCACCAGAAGTTGCCGCATCTGGGCGTGCCGAACCACTCGCAGGACCTCCGCATCATGGTCTACTACCGGGTCTGCTGCAAGAGCATCCCGTGGGACGCGCGTCGCCGCGTCGGATATTCCCTTCGCCCGAACCACGACGTCGACGGCCGCCGCGATGGCCCGTGAGGTAGACTTTCATTCTACACAGGTGCGGCGCCAGACGCCGTCGCCGTTCCTGTCCGACGTGCTCTACCCGTTCCCGGCCGCGCGCAACGGCGGCCACTTCGCCGGCTCACCCTTCGCCTCGCCGGCCCGGCCCCGGTTCCAGCCCTACATGGGCCGGCGCCTGCCGCCTTCGACGACGCAACGAAGGCCGCCACCACCCAGTTTCAGTTCGCCCGGCCAGCGCCTCGGCCGGCGGCGCTTCGCCATGTACACGGGGGGGCTTGAAGACGCCGACGACGCGGGCGACGTGGAGGACTACTGAAGTAAGAACACAAGATTACCAACAACATCCGGTCAATCGTCCGAGAAGCCCAGCACGTCCCCCGCGAGGAGCGCGTCGAAGACCGCCGCGAGCAGCTCCGGAGAGGAATACTCGGGCAGGTCCAGACGGTTGAAGCACGTGTGCGCCACGGGCAGGGCGCCGTCGCCGCCCGGCCACTGGCGCAACTCGAATGGTTTTGCGGTCCCGTCGCGCCCCTGGAGGCGCGCAAAGCCGCCGGCCGGGACTCGAGACGTGCCGGTCACGAATTGGAGGAGCTTCGCTTTCTTGGCGAGGGGCTGGGCCTCGACATAAATCCAGAAGGCCGCCACTGTATCATGTCTCGACGAAAAGCCCTCCGAGTAGGTGGTATGTGCTTGCCAGTCGGCGACGTCGACGTGATCGAGCCCAGCAATCGCCAGCTCCAAATCACTCGCATCCAGAGCCGCCGCGCTCAGACAGGCCAGCGGCACGACGTCGTAGAAGCCTCGCAGGAACGCCGCCAACGGCCGCGCCACCTGGTCTAGGACCGCATGTCTAAACAAACGAGCCACGTACTCGTCTTTATTGGCGTCGGTCACGTCGCGTGTAGCACCGTCGGGCCCCAGCGCCACCGTCTCCCCGCCGTCGCGGTCCCGAAACGTAAACGTGAGGCACAGGCGGTCCGCGTGGGGCTCGTCCACCACGGCTCGGCACGAACGGTACAGCACCTCGTCGACCTTTTCCAGGTCTTCAAACGTCACTGGTAACGCGAGGATGTGCTTGAGCAGCGGTCTTGCTAACCGACACTGGGGCAGCACCTGCCCGTCGAACAAGGCTTTGGCCACGAGCCGCCCGCAGCTGCGGTAGTATCGCCGCGTGGCCGACGCGTCCCCGGTCTGCGGCCGGATCTGGAGCGAGAGGTCGTCGGTGGCCGCGAGGCGCCACCTTTCCGGGTCGCTGAAGACGCCTTCGGCGACGTGGGCCCAGCACTCTCTAGCTAGACCGCCGGCGTCCATGCCCCGCTCGCCGGTCAGCTCGAAGCGCCACGTCTTGCGGAAATCCCTAGCAGGTCTTTGTGCTGCAATCGCTAAAGCCGTTGCCGCGACGTCTTTCCGCGCGCGCTTCACATCCACGTGGCCGCGCGCCCAGGGGATTGCGAGGCTGGCGCAGGCTTCCCGCAGCGTCGCGAGCTTTTGCGCCAAATCGACGTCGGAGCGGCGCTCGTGGCGGTCCGGCGCCTGGGCCTTGGGCGCGATCAACACGCGCACGCGGCCGCCCTCTTCGGTACGTTGGCGCGGCGCGAGGCCCTCGCGCCCGTCCGGCAGGCGCACCCGTAACAAATCGCCTTCGCAATCTTCGACGAGCCCGGGCACGACGTCCCCGGCTTGGAGGCGCGGCGCGTGCTCCAGCGGCGTAGTCCCGTCCTCGCCGAGCACCCCCAGGCCGAACTGGCCGCAGGCCACGACCTTGCAGTCGACCCAGCCAGCCTCGACGCCGTCGAAGCGCGCCGAGCCCTTCGTGAGGCGGCGCAAGAAGGAGAGGCGGCGCACGTTCCGTGTGCGGCCGATGGTGTCCTCCTCGGCCAGCGACTCCGACGAGTCGCGGCTGCCGACGCTGCCCGTGTCCTCGCCCGAGTCCTCGAGGTCGTCTTGGGCATTGGCCACCAAGCTGCGGGACCGGACCCGGTTCCTTAGCGAGCGAGCACCTCGCCGCCGCGCGGCCCGTTCGCGCGCGTCCGCCGCAGCGTGGTCGGCCACGTCCAGACCGAGGATCTCGCGCCAGGTCCCGATCGCCTCGGCGACCTCGCCATCCGTCTGACAACGTCTCCTTGTCTCGGCCGCGCTCCGTCCGTCGAGCAGGCCCGCCCGCACCGCCTCTGCGAGTAGCGCCTCGAGCTCCAGCTGCAGCTCCAAACGAGGAGCCGACGCGTCGGTGGCGGCGTCTCGGGACGAACAACAGCCCATGATCACGTGGCGAGCGCTGCGCTCGTCGTTCTGCGAATTGTTTCCTTGGCCCTTGTTGGGTACCTCTGCCTCGTTCCCAGTGTACGCGGTCCGCCGGGAGGCTATGCGCTCGTGCGTTACCTTGATGTTGAGCTGGAATGTCCCTCTGATGTGTGAGTTGTCAGCACGACAGCACTGAATGAATCCGCGCGGCTGCCGCAAAAACCGCAGAGCGCTCGGGTTTTTGCGTTTAAACACCAATCCGCCACCGCACTGCCTCCACACCAGCCACATGCCTCCTTGAGCGCTCGAAAAAAATCGCGTGAACAAGCTGGCTGCCTCTCACAAAACAAGGGAGCTGCCCATGCCAAGCTCATGCCATCGGCTGCCCTTTCGTCCGCGCTTCGTGCGCCTTGCAGCCGCGCGTGGTGCATCGCAGCGCTCCGAAGACGACGCATCTCACCACTCTCGCTGCCGAGGTAACCTAAGCCCAAGGGAGATGACCAGTTGAGATGGCTGCCGACCTCCTCGACGTCTTCGAGCGCTGGCGCGCCACGAAGCCGCGGCACCGCGCGCACACCTGGTTGGACAAAGACGGTCGTGCCAAGGACAGCTACACCCTCCAGGAACTGTGGGCGGAGGCCGGCGCCGTCGCATCAGTATTACAAGGCGTCGAGGTCGCTATATTGTGCTACCCGCCGGGCCTCGACTTCCTCGTGGCTTTTTACGGCTGCTTGTTTGCGGGCGTCGCGGCGGCGCCGTGCTACCCGCCGGACCCGCGGAATAGAGAAGCGCGGACCGCCCGTCATTTTGAGACGATTGTGGAAGCGTCCGGTGCTCAAATCATACTGACGACGGCCGCGTACTTAAAAGGGAAGCTGTTACTCGTGGCAAAGGCGCCCAGCCACCGGGCAGACATCTATCTAGGCGTCAAGTGGCTGGCCACCGATGCCCTAACCTGTGGTTCAATACCACCTCTAAAGCCACCGCCGTCCCTGGCCTTCCTCCAGTACACCAGTGGGAGCACATCTTCACCTAAAGGTGTTATGGTCGGTCGGCGCAACCTCGCGCACAATTTGCAAGTCATAACAGAAGCGCTCGACTCGAACGAAGACACGGTCTGCGTGTCCTGGCTGCCCCAGTACCACGACATGGGTTTAGTCGGGTCGCTCTTAGGCACGCTCTACTGCGGCGGGACCGGTTTTCATTCCTCCCCTCTGGCCTTTGTCCGGGATCCGACGTCGTGGCTGCGGGACATGACGCATAGAAAAGCGACGCACACGCAGGCGCCGAACTTCGCCTATGGTCTCGCGGCGCGCAAGTACCTGAGTTTGCCTAACATAGTCAAGGTGGACCTCTCTTCATTACGACACGCGACGAATGGTGCGGAGCCCATCAGAGCTGCCGATATGGACGCCTTCGCCGCGGCATTTGAAAGATACGGGCTCCGGCCGCGCGTCGTGGTGGCCACGTACGGTTTGGCAGAACATGTGGTCTTCGTGTGCCGGAGCCTGGCTCCGAAACGGTGCGAGTTTTGTGCGGCGAGCCTCGCGCGGGACGTGGTTCTTCATGGAACGGGGACGGTGCTCTTCGGGTGCGGGCGGTCGCCTGGTGTGGAATTGGCCGTCGTGCGGGAGGGGCGACGAGTCAATGGCGTGGGCGAGGTCTGGGTCCGAAGCGCCTCGCGCGCGTTGGGCTACTGGCGCGAGCCGCAGCGGAGCGCGGAGAACTTTGGGGGTGTATTGGAGGGTGACGATACGGTAAGCGTGGCCGCGGACGGCGCCGTCGCGAGGGAAGGCTGGCTCCGGACCGGGGACCTCGGGTTTCTCGATGAAGCGGGCGACCTCTTCGTGTGTGCGGGCGCCGCGTCCCGAGTCTGTTTGATGGCGTCCAACGCCTTCTGCGCACAGGCGGCCGGTCCAAGGACTTACTTATTATCAGAGGCAAGAACTACTACCCCCAAGATTTGGAGGAGACGTGGGAGGCCGCGTCTCGACATGCCTTCCGGCCCGGCTGCTCCGCTGTTGTAACGTGCGGCGACAATGTGGTCCAGGTGTTGTGCGAAGCCCGGAAGAACGCCGGGGACTTGGCGGACGCCTGCGCCGCGTCGCGGCGCGCCGTAAAGCAGGTGCACGATATAACTGTACGCAAGGCGACCGTCGTTGCCACGAGAGCGATGATCAAGACCTCGTCCGGCAAGATCGCGAGAAATGCGTGCCGGGAGCACCTAGCGCAGGGCCTGTTCACAGTCCTCCACGCGTCCGAAGTCAGTGAACCGCGCAACAGCTGCGAAAAGGCGTTGACCCCGGAGGAGCGCGCCGTGCGCCGGGCGACGTTGGAATCGTTGAGTGATTCCGACGTGCTCACGCGGTGTCGAGGCATCGCGGCCCGCGTTGCAAAGCTCGGGGCGGAGAGCTTTAAGACGGACGCTCCCTTAACGCATCTAGGCCTTGGCTCCATGGAGGGCCTGTACCTCTGCACGGAGCTAGAGAACGCGTTCGGCGTCGCGCTGGACCCGGAACTGCTCGCGGACGACGAGCTCACGCTACAAGCGCTCGTGAAGGTGCTTCGGCGGGGCGGGTCCGCGGGCGCGCGGGCGGTGGTCGTGGACGGCGCGCGGCTCGCGTTGTCGAAACGCGACGCGCTGCGCCAAACGGCCGACGCCCGGCGCATCACCAACCGGAAGCGCGACCGCGTTGACGACGCCGTGCGGACTGCGTCCTTCCTTCGATGGTGACGGTCTCCCGCGACGTATGCTCTCCCGGACGAAGGTGATGGTCTCCCGCGCAGGTCGTCGCGCGCGCCCGCCTGCTGGACGGGTCGCTCGCCGTGCCGCCGCGGCCACACACCGCCGCCGCGCTCAAGGCCGCGGCGCCGCTGGCCTTACCGCTGCCGGCGCTCGCGGCGCTCGTCATGTTACTGGCGCGGCCCCTGCTAGCGCTCGCTCTCCTCCTAGCTGTAGGCATCGCTTCGTACCTCCAGCGCGACAAAATACAACGCAAGGTCGCGGACGTCTGGTGGACATTTGTCAAACACACGCACGAGGACGCCGCGACGCGTTTGGTGGTGGCGGACCCCGCGGCGCTGCGCGAACCGGACGGCAAGGTCTGCCTCGTGTTGATCCGGGACGCGTCCGGGGGCGGCCCCTGGACGCATTTGGCCCACTGTGCGCTCCACGCCGACGTGTTTGATGCGCCCCCCGAGCCGCACGGCGTCCCCTTGTACCAGACGGCGCTGTTGGCGCCTGCGACCTTCCGGCGACGGCGGGGCGCGCTGGACGCCGTCGCCGCGGACCTCTTCGCGGGCCGGGCGGGCTCGCTCGTTGCCAGGAAGGGCGATTTACCATCGCTCGCGGCCATCGCCGCGTCGACAGGCTGCCGGGTGGTGGCGGCCGCCTCACTTGCCACGCCACGCGGCGCGGTCCACGCCCTGGGCGCGCCCTTCGCCGGGCGGCCGACGACCGCGGCCGCGCTGGGCGGGGCGTTGGACGCGGCCGAGGCGCTCGCGCGGCGCGTGGCATAGTTTTTATAGCTGAAGTCTTCTAATTTTGTCCCTACGTCGCGACGTCGTCACCGGCCGCGGCGGCCTTAATCGCGGCCGCCACCGCCGAGGATCCTACGTGCGGCTCCTCGACGACGACGGCGTTCTGGCGCCGCAGCGGCCGTCGAACCGTCGACGCTGTCGTGTTGGCGCGCGTCCGGCGGCGCTCGGGCGTGCCATCGAAGGCGACGCGGAGCCGCTTGGGGTCGTGCGGCGTCGTGTCGCTGCTGCCGCGCGGCGGCGACGCCATGGCCGCGGCCGGCTGCTGTCGTTTAGTAGGACTCCGTGGTTGCCTCTCAACTCTTTACTCCACTGCTTGTTGGTTTGTCTTGGATTTTGTGGGCAGCCTCGTCCGCGCCGTTGCTTGCGATGCGTCGCCTGCCGTAATGAGCTTCGACCGCGCCACAGCTCTCACCCGGGCTGCCTCCTGCAGCCTTTGCCTCTCAAAATTTGGACGGAGCCAGCAAAACTGGAGATGTCGACTTCCAAAGTTGAGGCGCCGGCCCGCTGGGCCACTTGTTCATCGCCGAGATCTAAGCATTGTTTTCTAGACATTTAGCGCGGTACTTAGCGAGGCTAAAGTTTCGTGCGGGTTTCGTCTTGCATGCTCGACAACGTCGCAAAATCCGAGCTATACGTCCGCGACAGCGCCCGCTGCAAGCCCACGAGTTGGGATTCACACGAGACGCGACGGAGGCGCGAGAGCTGCCGAAAACGCTGCAGCAATCGGCCCACAACTGCCTAAAATACGAGCCGACTCGTGAGGGCAAAGACCCGGCCGTCTATTGACACGCGAGCTGAAAGACGCAACCGGAATTGCCTCTTGAGAGCTGAACGCAGCAGCAATCAAGCTGTTACCGATCGCCCACGCGCTAATGGCGCAAGAGAGCTGAGAGACGCACGCGCGCGAACGCGTACAGCCGTAGAACGGGCGTCCCCCTCGCAGCACGATGAAGCTCTCGATCGCGCTCCTCGCCGCGCCGGCCCTCGCCTTCACGGCGTCGAGGCCCGCCGCCGCGCCGCGCGCCGTGGCTGTATATGACGCCGCGTCCAACAGCAAGATCGACGCGCTCGCCTCGGAGGCCGTGAAGATCTTCGACTCCAAGGTCTCCTCCGCCGCCGGCGCCGCGCCGGCCGGCGACTTCACGCCGGCCACGGGCGGCGGCGGCGGCGGCGGCGACGCGGGCGTCGGCGACCTCATCAAGGAGCTGACCTCCGCGGGGGCGAAGTTCGCCGACGAGATCAAGGCGGAGACCACGAAGCAGTAGGGGCGTAAGGACTGGCTAGGAACCTACGATTGCGAACCCGCACCAAATCATCAAATTTGCTTTCAGTGCCCTTTCCTACGGTGCGGTAGATCGCTATTACTGAAATCCACGCTGCGTGGGTGCTTCACACAACACTTGGTACGCGGCTGCCGGGTGTTTGGAGCGTATAGACATCACTGGACTGCTCTGCTTGGAGCCCCCTTCCGGAGCCCAAAATATGGTGAAGCGACTGCTCGTCATAGCAGCCATCGCGAGTGCCCTGCAGCCGCCACGCATCGCTCGACGATGCAATCAACTGCATGCTGCCTCCACGCCTGCCTACATCGCCGGCGCGTGCCTCACGGGCATCATGTGGAAGCCCGTCGTGACCCAAGCTATGGACGAGTGGTACGACACTGCGGATACAACCTTGCGGAGGCCGCGCTGGGCGCCGCCGCGCAAATGGTTCCCGTCGATCTGGCGCGTGAACTACTTCCTGATCGGCCTGGCCGCGGCGCGGCGGGCGCGGTGCGGCGGCCTGCCACTTATTGCGCTCGTCCACTACGCGCTCAACATGTGCTGGGCGCCCCTCTTCTTCCGCTTCCGCCGGCTGCGCGCGGCCGTTGTGTTGAACGCGGCCCTCGTCGCGACGCTCGTGGCCGCGTTGCCCGCCTTCGCCGAGGCCGGCGCGGCGCTCCTCCTCGCCCCCTACCTCTGCTGGCTCGCGTTCGCGACCGCGCTGAGCCTGCAGATCGCGCGGCTGAACCCGGGCGGCGTGCCCGCATGAGGTCAAGTCCAATTACCCGCACTAGTCCTCGTCGTCCGCCTCGAGCCGCGCGACGAGCTCCGCCTTCTTGCCGCCCACCTTGAGGCCGCGCCCCCTCAGCACGTCCTTGAGCTCCGTGACCTTGAGCTTGATGTAGTCCCGCGTGCGCATCCGCTCGGGCTCGGCGGCGTCGGCATCACTGATCTCCTCGGCGGCGAGCTCGTCGTCGCTGCGGCGTGCGCCCTTGGCCCGGCTGTCGGATGGCGCCGGCGCCGGGGCAAGCGTGGCTGCTGCGGGCGCGGGCGCCGGGGCCGGCGCCGGAGCCGGTGCGGGCGCTGGCGCGGGCGCCGGCGC
>Ga0302122_10000368_pt1 | contig 27497 bp, 20 predicted proteins | sample CB21_SCM_MG_FD_203115 | JGI IMG/M metagenome (GOLD analysis project Ga0302122, IMG submission 203115) | Marine microbial communities from Western Arctic Ocean, Canada - CB21_SCM | ecosystem: Environmental > Aquatic > Marine > Oceanic | place: Canada: Western Arctic Ocean | collected 2017-09-28 | reverse complement strand
ACTTGTTTGCTAATGTTGTCAATTTTATGGGCGGCCATTCCTAATGCTTCAATACAAAGGATTGCTTTGGTAGTTGGAAGCGCCGTTGCAATTCTTGCTTTTATCGCTGGCTCTTTTACAGGGGCTTCGATGAATCCAGCACGCAGTATTGGCCCAGCAATCCCGGAGGGGATGTTCGAACTATTGTGGATGTACATACTTGCACCAATTATTGGCGCAATCCTCGCTGTTCCATTGTGGAATAAAATTTCAACGAAGCATCTCATCGACTGAGTTTACTACTAAGTCAGGAGTTTGTGGGGCTTGTTCTAAATCTTCCAATGTCGCTTCTCCACTAAGGACGAGAACTGCCTTGACGCCGGCCCGATTTGCCATTTCTATATCTGTGTAAAGGCGGTCTCCAACCATCGCACATTGATGAGGTTGAAGCCCTAACTCTTCGACCTTATGAAGGATCATTCCAGGGTTTGGCTTCCCACAAATATGTTCTGGACGCACCCCTGTTGTCGCTTCAAATAATGCCATATACGCCCCTGTATCAGGTAGTCCACCATCCGGAGACGGACAGACCATATCGGGGTGTGAGGCTACCATCGGTACGCCTTTGTGTAGTAGAATAGAGGCAGTTTCTAATTTTTCATAGGTGATTTCTGTATCATAGCCAAGCACTACATATTGCGGGGACTTTGATTTGGTGGAAACCCCTTCGGCCTCCAACATAGAACGCATTCCTTCCGTTCCAACAAGGTAGGTTTCTGTGATATTGTTGGATGATAACCAAGACAAGAGATCGTGAGTTGATAGTAATATATCATCGGCTGTGCATGGGATTCCAAACTTGTGCAACTTCTTCACATATGCATTTACTGAACGAGATGAATTATTTGATAAGAAGAATTTTTGAATCCCCTTTTTCTCACAACGATTGAGGAATTCAAGTGCTCCTTCGATTAATTCACCACCAAGATAAATGGTACCATCGAGGTCAAGAAAAATTGCCTTTACCCCCTCTAACGGATTATCCCCCATACACCTTCCTCCAGCCTTCCCATGACAAGTCTTTCTCAAAATAAGAAGGTACGAAGCAGATACCATTTGGAGTGTAAATTCCCCTGCGCCTCTTTACTTGCAATCATATCTGTGAATAATTTCTGTATTTTTGGTTTCTTTGCCGCTTTCTTTAAGGCCCAATTCATTAGGAAAGTTTTACGCGATAATTTCTGCAATTTTAGAGAATTTGTTAATTCATCACCCAATTCATCCCAGATGGCATCTTGATATTCTCTACCGGATGCGATGGTAATTTCACCATATTTTAATATTGAATCTGCTGCTACCTTTGCAGAATAAAGAGCATTTCCAATCCCTTCACCGCTAAATGGATCAACAAGGCTGGCTGAATCTCCGATTAATAATACACCATTTGCAAAGGCCCTTCTAGGTTGTAAGACAGTATTTTCCCTCGGCGAACCAAATGGCAATTGCCACCCTTTCCCACTTCCTTCTTGCATTTTTGCAGCAGAAAATCTCTTTTTGAAAACTGGGTGATTGCTAATGAGGTCTGCTTGCATATTACGCAATTTCTGTTTTTGTTTATCTAATTCTGAAAGGACCATTCCAATTCCTACGTTGACAACCCCATTTCCTACTGGAAATAACCAGAGATAACCCGAACTACCTTTGAGAAAATGAATTTCGATAGCGCCTTCATCGACATTACAACCTTCTACATCAGTCCAATATTCTCTCCACCCGCCACAGTAGTGTTCTCTATTCATCAATTCTTCAGAATATGCCTCCTTTACTACGGCGCGGGCAACAGGGCAGGTATACCCCGCCGCTCCAATAACCATCGGAGCAAAAAAATCTCCAATATTAGTCGATACTCCAGAAAAAACCCTATTATCACCATCTTCGCCATTATGAATTACTTTTTTCACATTACAGGATTGAGCAACAAAGCCCCCTGCTTGGACTACTAATTCCGTTGCTCTTTCAAATAGCATCCTATCGAAAATAACCCGAGGCAACGAATATCCTGCCGCTTGTTTTTCTTCTTTTTCTTTTGGCAATGGAATATTCACGGGTATCCCATTTGGTGCTCCAAATATGATGCTTGTAACTTTGAAGTGCGGGTTCTTTTCTAATCTTGGTTTTACACCTAATGCCGCAACATGGGACAGCGATTTACCACCTACTGCATCCCCACAAACCTTGTCTCTTGGCCAACTACCTTTTTCTAAAAGCAAAACTTTTTTATTTTCCATAGCCAAGTAAGAAGCAGCAGCAGAACCAGCAGGCCCCCCTCCTACCACAATAACATCAAATTTAGACTCTGGTTTGGGTTCAGGGCCACTGTCGAAGGGCGACTTCCAGAACTCAACCTCGCCCATATTAGGTAGTGCGGACGTAGGTTAGTCTTGAGTATCATGGCTACTTTCCCAGCCGCGATACCATGCTTCGACCGGCAAAAGGTAGCTCGGGTAATTAATTCTCCAACTTTGCATATATTTACTAATTAAGTAAAATACACTAAGTAATACAATATTTGAGAATAGCCAAGCAGAGGGTGACCATTTCCATGGGTCATTAAAACCCTCGACTTTAAGGTAAATTGGCCATAAAGGAACTGTAGCCCACTCACCTGTGTGGGCCAGGATATCCACAAGGAGGTGTGATGCCCAACAAAGAACCGGCCACAGAACATATTTTTTGCGATACAAAAGATAGCCAACCAAAGTTGCAAGAATGAGTGAATGAGTTATTTCCCACCCAAGCGCCATCAGTGGATATGCAATCCTATGACCATTCCAATCCGAATGGTGTGGAATCCAAAGAAACCGTTCATTTATCGCTCCCAAATGTAAGTATAATGGGATATTTGTAATATCTGGCGCTGCTGCCAATAATGCCCCTATAGCCACCAGTTTTTTTCGCTTTGAAGAATCGTCCATTTTCCACAAACAAAGTTGGGCGACAATAGCCCCAATCATCGCATGACTAACAATGTCCACAAATTGCCGAAAGGCAAGTGCGTAAAAAAAACACCGGCTCACCCCAAGCATGATGACACCCCCTCTCAAGCCACTCCTGTGGAGCAGGACGTGCAGCGGCGCCAAGCCATAGGGTGGCTTTTTTTGGTCACTTTTGTTTGGGGTGGTACATTTGTCTGGATGAAAGAAGCCCTCAATGCTGCAAATGGTTATTTGACAACTTGGCATCTTGCTTCAGTTGTTGCATTCATGATTGTCATAAGATTCACTATTGGGGCAATCTCATTATCCATATTCAATAAAAATGCTAGAAGCGGATTAAAAGATATTGATGCTTGGAATGGAGGTTTGGTTTTAGGCCTCTTATTATGGGGTGGGTTCCTAACTCAAATGTTAGCAATTGACGAGATTACGCCAGCAGTGTCGGCCTTTTTGACCAGCCTTTATGTTGTATTTACCGCTCTAATCGGTCTTGTTTTACGCAAGCATCCGTTAAGGGGTGCTTTGGTAGTGGGGACATTACTCGCTACTTTAGGGGCTGGTTTTATCGATGGCCCACCCCATATATCATGGGGCTGGGCAGAATTGTTTACTGTATTTAGTGCCTTAATTTTTGCAGGCCATATCGTTGCAACAGACATAATCACAAAACGCGTTGACCCTGTAAAGTTGACAATGACTTCTTTCATCGTAGTGATTTCTGCATCTGTATTAACACTCTTAATTTCCTTGCTTTTATCTCCTGCGGGCTCTCCTTCAATCAAGGACTTATTCTCCCTATTGCTCCACTGGGATATTGTTTTGTGGCTATTTCTCTTGGGCTTCCTTGGCTCATTCATTGCCATTTTACTCCTTAATATGTATCAACGCTTTCTTCATCCAGTTCATGCGGCAATCATCTATGCTTTCGAGCCCGTTTGGGCAACGATCTATGCATTACTCGTCGGGTTGAATGAATTCACGTTCTGGCTATTTGTCGGGGGGGGGCTTTTGTTACTCGGAAACCTCATCGTTGAATCAAGACCAAACCAGCTTGCTGATGTTAGTGAAGAATAGGACAAGAATGAAACCGACCTCTCTTCAGGCCCAACTAATGGTGCTACCTGCGAGAACCTATGAGGACGTTGTTTCTGCAATTGGAGACACCCCATTAATCAAATTAAATCAAGTCACTTCTCACCTTAGAAATAGTGAAATTTGGGTGAAGTTAGAACGATGCAACCCTGGTGGTTCAATCAAGGACAGAATTGGATTGTACATGGTTCTGGATGCAGAAAAAAAGGGATTATTAAAAGCAGGCGGCACCATCATTGAAGCAACCAGTGGAAATACCGGGATTGGACTCGCTATGGTTGCTGCACAACGCGGCTACAAGTGTATTTTTACAATGCCAGACAAGATGTCTCAAGAAAAAGTAGACTTGCTGCGAGCATTAGGCGCCGAAGTCCATATTTGCCCAACTGCTGTTGACAAAGAAGACCCCCGCTCTTACTATGAAGTAGCAGCACGGCTTAGCAGAGAAGTTGAGAATGCTTGGTATCCAGACCAGTATTCGCATGCCGCAAACCCCTTGGCTCACATTATGTCAACCGGCCCAGAGATTTGGGCTCAAACAGAAGGTAGAATCACCCATTTCATCGCAACAATGGGCACAGGTGGAACCATTACCGGTTGCGCCCAATCATTGAATACTCTTTCAGAAGAAGAAGGCAAAAAACCACCTCAAATAATAGGTGTTGATCCGATAGGTTCAATCCTCAAAGAATATTTTGAAACAGGAAAAATGGGAGTTCCCCATACTTACAAAGTTGAGGGATTTGGCGAAGACTTCATTCCCCCCGCAACAGACTTCACCCACATTGACGAAATTCGCCAAGTTAACGACGAACAATGTTTCATAATGGCTAGAAAGTTAGCCAGAAAAGAAGGACTATTCAGCGGAGGATCAGCTGGTGCGGCAATTCAAATAGCCTTGGAAGTAGCAGAAGAGTGCGACCAGCGAGGGGAAAATGCAATGATCGTAGTCATCCTTCCTGACGCTGGAAATCCATATTTATCGAAGGTGTACAATGATGATTGGCTGCGTGAAAATGGCTTTGATGTAGATTCATGGGAGTGTTAATTATGGAAAAAGGAGAATCAACCCGCAGCGTTCATGCAGCCATGGACCCAGAAGAAGTGACAGGCTCTGTTCAACCCCCCATTTTCCAAACTTCAACTTATGTTCAAGAGGACTTTTCTGTTCACAAAGGGTACGAATATGCAAGAACTCACAATCCCACAAGAGAAGCATTGGAGAAGGCAATGGCTGAATTAGAGTCGCCGAATTCACCAGCCACAGGGATTTGCTTTGGTAGTGGAATGGCAGCGATAACCGCAGTCTCACAATTACTATCTAGCGGTGACCACATCGTCGCCTGTGATGACCTATATGGTGGAACAGTACGTCTTTTTGACCAAGTATTATCCAGATATGGAATTGAAACAACCTACTCTAAACTTTCAGAGGGGGACCTTGAAAAAGTAGCTCAAGAAAACACCAAAGTTTTGTGGTTGGAAAGCCCAACTAACCCCCTCCTCAGCATTCATGATATCAGGCAATTATCCAGTCAAGCAAAAGCGCGTGGGTGGATGGTAGTGGTTGACAATACTTTTGCAAGTCCTGTTTTACAAAGGCCATTAGATTTAGGTGCAGACATTGTTCTACATTCAACGACAAAATACATTGGTGGCCATTCTGATGTTGTTGGTGGTTGCGTAATAATGCGTGATAAAGAGTTGATTGAGCGTCTAAAGTTCCTCCAAAACGCAGCCGGTGCAGTTCCAGGGCCGTTTGATTGTTTCTTGACGCTTCGAGGCATCAGAACTCTTGCATTGAGAATGGAGAGGCATTGTGATAATGCAGAAGAAATTACTGAACGTCTAACGAAAAGGGCAGAAGTAACTAGAATCCTATATCCTGGTTTAAGCTCACACCCTAACCACCATGTTGCAGCCAGTCAGATGAGGCGTTTTGGAGGGATGATTTCTATTGAAATAGAAGGCGGGGAAACAGCAGCGAGAAAATTTGCAGCAGCCTTGAAACTATTCTTAACTGCTGAAAGCCTTGGTGGGGTGGAGAGCCTAATCAATCACCCGTGGACTATGACACATGCTGCAATCCCTGAACAACAGCGGAGAGATGCTGGAATGACACCTGGGCTCGTTCGTTTATCAGTAGGGATTGAGGATATTGAAGATTTATGGGCCGATATAGCCCAAGCATTGCAGATATCTTCACAATGAAGGCAATTTATTTTGTTCGCCGCAAGATTTTCTAAACTTTTCCATCGCTTCAACATATAACTCAGTAGACTTTTTACTCTCATCAAAGTTATCTGAAAGTAATTCTTCAGCAGCAGCCCACAGCCCTTTCAAAGAAGGCACCCATTCTCCTCCTTTGTCTCTTGCTGCCTGTTCGAAATGCCATTCATTCCCCCCCTCTTTTCCATGAGTAGAAAGCCAAGCCCAACCAACCGCGGCAATCTCAATCGATTTACGTAACTTTTTTGCTGCGCTGTTGGCTTTACCCAAACCATTTCGGGCTGCATTCAGGATTAAACTCTGAACCTCCCCACATAATCCCCCAATAGTAGTGTCAAACCACGGGACTCTTGAAATTCTATCTGCTTCTTGTTTTGCAGAAATAACCTTTTTTAGGAAATTATTGAATGGAGCAGGTTTATCCAATTGTTTCTGCCAAGCAGCGGAGGCATCATCTTCACTCAAACCCATATCTATCAATAAGGTATAACCAAATTCGGCCCAACAGGCCTTAAGGAAATTGTGCAGAGTGGTAGAGCGGCTCCGAATCACCGTTTCTTCTTCCAACCATTCAGCCTCACCCTCACTGTCAATAGTAACTCCGCGCCCCTCTTCGTGCAACTTTCCAATAATCCAGTTGGCAGCATCTTTTTCTTCTTTACCGCCACTAAATGATGCAATACACGCATCGATATCACTTTCATGAATCCAAGCGTCTCCGATAACAAAGCCAGAATCGAGATTTGCTAATACTGCTTGTTTCAACATGTTCCAAAGGAATTTTTCTGGAATACTCAATCCCAACCATCCATCTAAGACCTCCTTTACTCTCTCTGCTGCTGCTTCAGGAAGCACTTCACCTACAGGCCAGCCACTGGGTCTCCACATCAATTCCACATCGACAACTTCACTTATTTTTGGCGGCATCATTCCCAGAGCAAGAGGTTGAATAAAACCATCTTTCACCCCCCGCTCTTCGAAAACATCACCCCTTAATCCAACAACTGTGCCATCATTAAAATCCATTTTGATATATCCAACTTCACCAATTGTTGAATTTACTACATCTTCATAATTTAAGTCTCCAATCAATTGAATACCATCATCTTCTTTACTTGGAAATTCACTCCTAGATAATTGGTCCAATACCCAACCAGGCGGAACCTCCGGTTTATTTCCAGTACAAACAAAGCCACCTTTCCAAGAGAACAACCACCATCCTTTCTTTGCATGTTCCTCCCAAGGCAGTAGTCGTAGGCGCGGGTGGTGGACGTGTTGCATCCCAACCATCGAGGCTGGTTTTGCATCACCCTTTCGAACAAATGCTCCATTTCCATAAATTGGATGTTTAAAGGTTGCAAGCATTCCAATATCATCATCTATCGCCGCAACCAAAGAGCCAGCTAGGGCTTTCGCAACCCCCCCTCCCTTTTTTGATAGCATTCTCTTTAGCAACCAACGGCGATCAGTCCGATGGTCGATGACCTTTCGTAACTCCTTCAATGTTTTAGTTACAGGGTCTACTTTCCCCCAAGGTCGTTTTCCGGACCATACCATGTCTGGCATGACCTTTTCCGGCTCATCCAATAACCGTTGAAGTTGCTTCCTCATTCTTATTTGGGCGTCCGCAGATGCTTGCTTTGTTCCACGCATCCGCATTCTTTGGCCCTTTTTTTGACCTGGAAACTCAACACCTGCGGGTCCAGCCATAAGAATCTACACACCTCGGAGAGGCCACCCTCCCTTGATGGCTACGGTACCATGAACTGCAGTTAATGCAACCTTTCCAAGGCATCTTTTTCCATTCCAATTAATTCTCCAGTGATAACAATAGAATGGATTCCAGAAACACAATTTTCTGTTATTTTGGCTAAAGAACCACTCCTAATTTGAGCAGTTGGAGAGCCCAAATTAGAACAAACAACAGCGTGAACCTCCCCCATTTGTTCATTTAATATCGATTTAACAGCCTTCAATCTTGATAAATCACGGTCAGATGAAATATTTTCTAATTCCAGGTGAGGGGGTGGATCCTCCTTCAACCTCTCAACCATTCTACCCATCACCTCAAATGCTTGAGACGGAGTCATTGGCTGCGGTTGTTCGACCCCCATACCTGTTGGGTCGAGGTCGAGTAAGACCAAAGTATGCAGCCCAAGAAATCTGTTTTCTGCAATAAACTCCAATGGCGAGGTCGGTAGGTGATTACCATGGGGGAAAGTTAGACTAACCTGCCTACCAAATCTGTATGATTGCAAACCCAACCCTGCGCAAACCAAATCAATAGCAGAAACGGCGTGATGAACAGATGTATGAATTCCTTCGTCCTTACAACGTAGTAGTAAATCCACATGAGTTGTGGCTTGCATCGGATCTCCAACCACTAACAAAGCCACCGAATTGGATTTGGCAAGTTGAAGAATACGTTCTGGGTTTTCAACCCCTGGCCTTCTAATTATTTCGTATACACCAACTAATTTTTCTAACCTGTTTTCTCCATCTTCACCAAGTAATGAGGTATATCCTTCAAGAAATCTATAATCACACGATGAAGCGACTTCTTTTCCCCCAACAGTCATATTGAGGGGAGAGCCAGCCCCAGTGCCAATGAGGTGAAGCCCTGTTGTAGCCATATTCTCCGCCAAACTCAAAACACCCCCGCCATTAGACCTCTCGAAAGTAATGCGTCATTTGAGCGTGCCGAAGCGCGATACCCAAACCTCCCTCGAAGAACTGAGGGACTTGAATTGGTACCCCGAGGGATATCGAGTCCTCAGAGATGGGGGAAATTCATTAATTCCAATTTCAGATTCAGCCCCTACAGATTTACCAACCTCCTACATTATTGTTGATAGATACCAAGACCCACCGGCAGCAAAAAGTTGGTTTTCATTTTTACCAAAATTCCTAAGTGAAGATATAATTGAAGAGCACCTCGGAACTTGGCCTAATTCACATGAATTATATTCTGATTTACTAATTTTCAAGATAGAGCGAAACATTGAGCAATATGCACAACAAGTCGCCCTTGCTAAAATTCACCACTCTGATAAAATTAGAGTCGTCATGTTAGATGAAGGCGTAAGTGGAGAATACCGAGTAAGGAATTTGAAACCACTAGCTGCAAGGTTTGGAGAGCAAATTATAGACGAAGAAGGGCTTGCAAATTTACCTGAGGAAACAAGAAGGACGCTAACTTCTAGCAATGTCAAAATAAGAGAAAACGGGGTTTCATTATTGCTGAATCCAGCCATCGCTTACTATTCATCTAGATTGGCCCGTGAAAGAGAAAAAACAGTTGAAAGTGCAATTCAACTAAAGGAAAAACTTGGGAGACCGATTTCTGTTGCTGACCCTTATTGTGGAGTAGGTCCGGCTGTTGTGCAGCTACTAGCCAAAAAAGGGTTAGTCGGAGACCTACTTGCAACCGATATAAATCCTGAAGCGGTTGAGATGCTAAAAAGAAATTTAGGGGAAATCAAGGAATCATGGTATTGCAAAATAGCGGATGCGTTAAAATTGAACAAAAACCAAAACTTACTCGGGCGTTTTGATTTATTACTGATGAATTTACCACATTCAACACTTCAACACCTACCCCAACTCTTGCCCTTATTGAAAACCAATGCACCGACTTTATTGAGGGGCTGGTATGTAGTCGAGGAAGAAGAAATACCTTCAGCGGAAGCAGAGTTTGCGAAAATTATACGCCAAGCCCAGCCATTTAATGGCAATTTCAAATTAGAAATCCGCAGGCAGTTCAATGTCTCCAAAGTACTTACAAGATTCGAATGTCGGTTGGGCGGTTGGTAAATAAAACCCCGTCAGACTGAAAGCGTTAGAGCCTTTCGGCAATTTTATGGCGAGCACAAAGGTCCTCTGTAGTTGTGGAAACAAAATCGATATTATCGGTATTGAGCCCCGAATTGGAGGAATAGATGTTTATTGTGTTGTTTGTGGTACAGTGACCAACCATTCAACAAATTAAAGCCTTAATTTGCTTCTTAGGACATACAATTGCTCAACAATAATGGCGCCCGCGCCGGGATTTGAACCCGGGTCGAGGGATCGACAACCCCCCATGATAACCCCTACACCACGCGGGCTGTTGGGAATCCGACGACAGGAAACGTGTATTTAAGGCGCGTGCCGTGGCTCGCTTCGAGGCGCGGCGCATGACAGGAAGAACATCCTCCCAACAGGCTCGAGAACAAGAGCAACAACTTGCTGCAAACGACTTGTTTGCGGTCGGATTTGGAGATGCAGGAAATGTTGTTGCAGTTGAAGAAGAACCAGAACCCCCAGAAATTGAAGCGGTTGAAGAAATAGAGGCCGAATCAGAGCCAGATGACAATGTGATGGCAGCCATGTTGAATGCTGCGAGCGTTGTCGGCACCTCTATGCCGGAGCCCGAGGAAGCCCCAGAGGCCGCATTTGCCGCTAGCCCATATGATGATCAAACTCCTTCAGAACCATCAGGCCCCCCCAGCGCCCCCCCTGGCGGTCTACCTACAGATCCACCAGTTCAAACCCCTTCAGAACCATCAGGCCCCCCTGGTGGCCCACCGCAACAAGGTCCCCCTGGCGGCCCGCCCGCAGCTCCACCAGTTCAAACTCCTTCAGAACCATCAGGCCCCCCCGGTGGCCCACCACAACAAGGTCCCCCCGGTGGCCCGCCCGCAGCTCCACCAGTTCAAACTCCTTCAGAACCATCAGGCCCCCCCGGTGGCCCACCACAACAAGGCCCCCCTGGCGGCCCACCGCAACAAGGTCCCCCTGGTGGCCCACCCTCTCCTCTCCAAAACGAAGTAACTATTGAGCAGCAATTACCACCTTTAGAAACGCCTTACGAAGACAATATTCCGGAGCCGACTCGAGAAACTAATAGCATTGTTTCAGAAGCATTGGATCTTATTTCGAGTTCATCTAATAAAATACAAAACTTAGAACATGAAATTAACCGCCTACGTGCTGCATTGAGTGGTAGTGCTGAAGTAATTTCAGAAATAGAAGAGCAACCAATGCCCCCCCTAGTTGGCCCAGACTATGTTGTGCCATCTCACATGGTTGCTGACTTTGTTAGAATCGGCCGCCAACTGCACAAAGAAGGGCTAGTCCATGCAGATGTCGGTGCAGTAGCAATTCTAAACCCTGATGAAGCAGGACTGATGCACACCTCAACCAAAGGTGCAATCTTAGGCCAAATGACAGAGCAACATATCGCCAGCGGCAGATTGGGTCAAACCGCACCAAGCAACGCACCAGAACAATGGCGAATGTTAGAAGTCCTTATCGCTTCAAAATCGCTTCAAACAAAAGGCCCGGCAGCTTGTATTCACACCCACCCCCCATTTGCCACAGCGATTTCTTGCGAAAAAGATTTGATAGTTCTAAAACCAATCGATAAGGAAGGGATGAATCATCTTGGGAATATTGTAATCGTGGAGTCTGATGCCGATAACCCGGATGATTATTTGAGACAGCTTGCAGAGGCATTGAAGCAAGGGAATATGAAAGCAGTCGTAGTACGTGGGCATGGCGTTTTCTCAACAGGTATTGATTTCGATGAAGCATGGAGATGGGCTTCAGTGATTGAGCACAGCATGCGAGTCCTAATGCACGCACGTCAAGCTAACCTTCAAGTTTGAAGCGGCAATGCTCAACAAAGTTAGCCATCATTTCGGTACCATATTCTGAATCATTTACTTCGGGATGAAACTGTAATCCGAAGCGTGTAGCGTCGTTGTTTTCCATCGATTGAACGTGACAGGAATTGCTACTTGCTGTGATGAAAAAGTCATCTGGCATGATATGAACTTCATCATTATGAGACTCCCATACAACTTGAGATTCTGGTGTTCCTCGGTAGAGGATACCCCCGGCCCCATTCAAACTTATTTCCATTGGTCCAAATTCAGGTTCAGGTGCTTCCCTTGCATCCCCCCCATAATGTCTAGCCATGAATTGATGACCTGCACATATCCCAAGAATTGGAACTTCAAGTTCAAGATATGCAGCACAATTACCGAGTTCTCCAGTCAACCCTACTCGGGCAGCACCACCTGAAAGGAGCAACCCGTCCAAACCCCTCAAATTTTCAACAGGAGTTGTATTATCAATAATCTGAGTATTGACTCCAAGGCCTCTTAGCACCCTCCATTCACGGTGAGTCCATTGTCCGCCGTTGTCAACAACGTCAATAATTAGGCGCCCTTTTTCATCCATGATGGCGATTGGGCCATTGCAAGCGCCCCTTGAACATGTCGCAGTTTAGATGTGTTTTTTGCCAATAAAGCCTTACTTCTTGATAGGACAGGTTCAAAACAGGGAGTCAGGTCGGCGTTTATCGAGGGACCAGTATGGCTAGTGGCGAAGTTGACTATAAGTGCACTTTCTGTGGAAACATGGAATCATTCACTCCAGATGAAAATGGAATCAGTTGCAAGGCCTGCGGTAGCCGTATTTTCATGAAACCCCGCCGCTCTGGGCACAAAACACTCGATGCAGTTTGAGCCTCCAATATTCCCTAAAAAACATTTTTTGTGTTTTTTAATCAACCGAACAGGTCTTGACCTATTACTCCCTTCCGATAATCGGAGCAGGCATGTCTAGGGAGCGAATCAACACCGGCACCCCATTTGAGCAAGTAGCGGGTTTTTCTCGCGCAATTAGAGTTGGGCAGACTGTACATGTTTCCGGAACTACTGCAACAGACCAAGAAGGAAGAGTCTTGGCTAAAGGAGATGCTGCCGAACAAACTAGAATCGCATTACAACTTATTCAGAAGGCTTTGGTGGAAGCGGGGTCGTCAAGAAAAGATGTTGTTCGAACTAGAATGTATGCTGTAAATGAAAACGACTGCTATCGAATAATGAGGGCCCATGGTGATTTTTTCAAAGAGGTACTTCCTGCCACAACATTGGTTGTTGTCAAGAGCCTGGTCGACCCTGAAATGCTTATTGAAGTAGAAGCAATGGCGGTTATCTCAAGAAACTGAATTGCGTCCCATAAAGAACAGGCAACCACTCTCTCTCCAATCATTCATGTACTGCTGCCGCCCAAGCAGTTTGAGAATATGGCGAGTTGGCTTGAAACCCATGCTCCAAAGAGCTTCGAAGACCTTGCCATACCCCTTGATATTTGGCGAAATTTAAGTTCTGCCGCTGTATCATCAGCCCCCCCGCACATATTGATTGCAGGCCCATCTGGAGTTGGAAAAACTGCGGCTTGGAGATTAGTGGCAAGGCAAGTCCTAGGCCCCGGCTGGAAAAACACCACTCACATATTACAAGCCCGCGATCTATTACGGGCCGCAGGGGCAATGAAAAAATTTGAAGACTTTCTTCGCCCAGGGGGGCCAGGAAAAGCAGGCTCCCTTGCTGGAACTTCAAGCCTAGATGCATTTGATAGAAGTATAGTAAAAGTTGAATCCGGAGACATCGCCCCCGCAGGCTCAGAAAATGACATCTTACTTGCAGGACGCACACGCGCACCAGTAGCACGACTAATTGTAATCGAAGATGCCGATCAACTTGGTACGCTTCGACAATCATATCTCCGTAGAATGATGGAATCAGAAGCACACACTTCAAGATTTATCTTTACTGCTAGGGCTCCAAGTAGAATCCTTGATGCCCTACGCTCAAGATGTCAATCCATCCGTATTCCAAGCACCTCTAATGAACAAATGGAGATTTGTATTTCACTTATTTTAGAATCAGAAAAACACACACTCAGTGAGGGATTACTTGGAGATATTATTCATGTATCTTCAGGTAATTTAAGAAAAGGAATATTCCTATTAGAATTATTAATCAGGGCAGAAAGGGCAACAGAAAGAAGTTCTTTGCACAATTTAGTTGCTTCAACAACTCTAACCCCAGTGCAACAACTTCTCGAACTATCTCTAAGGGGCAGAATTCATGAATGGCACTGGGAAAAATCAAGCAAAGGCAAGAACATCCGCTCTTTGAAAGGGGCAATGGGAAGGGTAGACGAATTAATGATGAAACACGCTTTGGCTGCTGAAGACGTTATTGACCAGATTCACCAATTACTAATCAGAGGAAGGTTGCTACTTCCAGAAGGTGCGTTGGCAGAACTGTTGGACGCCCTAGCTCGTTGTGATTCTTCGCTTCCAAGAAGTATGCATCACCGCATTCAAATCGAAAAACTACTACACGAGGTTTCTGAAATTGGTAAGAGATGGGCTCTTGCAGTTTAACTACGGAGCACATTGGCCGGCAGTAAGGTTCTGCCGCATTAAGTGAATATTAACCAATATAATAACGGGCGTGGCAGGATTTGAACCCGCGGTCCCTGGCTTAGGAGGCCAGTGCATTATCCAGTCTATGCTACACGCCCGACCCGCCGAATTGACGCCCCGTCATGATGCTTGCCCTGATTACTAATTAACCGGTGCCACCATCAATAGGAACCCTTTCCCACAAAAACATGGGTATCGGAAAAGGACTGTCACCCCCTCCCCTCCCAACCCCCTATTCAGGTGAACTATTACCTGGTAATACAAGCGTAAGTAGGGTAAAGGAAATGCTAGACGCTGCAAATACTCAACGTCTAGGTTGGGGCCAAGTATTGATGTGGTGGCCGATGAGGACGTGGAGAAATGGCTTTGGTCTCCTAATTACTCTAGTTGCCACAATCGGAGTCACCTTACCACAATACGCACCACGCTCAACACTTTTTGTTTTGTGTATGTGGATGATATTATTACTCGTTGCGATTGGACCATCGATAGCAGCAGCGGAATGGGCATTAAGGGGAGCATCATTACATAATCAACATGCTAAGAGAAGAGGGCAGAATTTGAGAGCACAGCCCGGCAGTGATAGGATAATAGATTCATTGAGAGACGTTAGACGTAATAATTTACTGCATTTTATTTTGGGAATGTTAGCAGTTCTTTTTATGACGTTCTCCACCCTCACTCCCGCTTCTTCAATCGCTTGGAACATGACCTTAATGCTAACCATAACCGTTGGTTTAGCCATGTCCTTCCACATTCAATTTACTGCGGGATCTCTTGACCATCTTGAGGATGAAGAACCCTTCTTATCATTACATGCGCCTACCCATCACCCTACACAAATCCATCGAACTTTGAGTGAAGTTGTTGTTAATCATTTAGACCCAGCACTAAGAATGAGATGGGAGTCATGGCGCCGTCGCCTATCGGGGTTTTTGAAAGATGGTGTAGAGGAAGGCGAAGCCTTAGAACGAGTTCTCTACATAGTTCATCTATCACAGCAGGGGTTAATTAATGAAAAAGGGCTTGACTCCGAATTAGCGAATTTATATGAAGGCGGATGTGAGGAGTTATTGTCGGACAAAGAAGCGGAAATATCCTTAAATTTACTTCATCGCCTAGTTGCTCATGCGAAAGCTTGGCAACCAATTTTCTTTAATTTAATTGACCGACTACAAATGGACTTACTCGATTATGGCGCTACGATTGTAAATAAAGGTTGGAGAATGGATGCTGAATGTGATTACACCAGCACTGACGGCCAAGGGGGGCTATTCATTTTCTTACACAACCAAACTTCTGACTCAAAGAAAGTTAGGGTTGATGTAATTCTTCCAGGGGGGGTCCCCGAATCATATCTCTTTTCGGTTGAGGTGCCGGCCTGTTTATCACCAAAAACCCCACTTCCATTGATTAATTCTTCTGGAGAGGAAGACACAATCCAATGGATGGCACATTATCTTGATAGAACTGTGGTATTGTGGTTGAAAATTACTTGGTCTACTGGAGTAAGTGGTTTACGCCAATTATCAGTTTCATTGAAGGATGAAAATAGCCAAGTATTACAATCGATGGTCATCCATACAAATGTCCAGAAAAGAATTGGTGCCGGAGATAAAAACAGGCGTTCCCGTTTACGTAGAGCGCGGCAATTGGTTAGAACCATGTAATGTAATTCCGTTCTAACTACAACTCCTTTAGGCGTGCCGTTCATAACCGGCCCATGCATCCGCTATTTCACCGGAGGGTCTTGATTGGAATACTGGGATGTATTGGTTGTTGGAGATGGCCCAGCGGCCCTTAGGGCGGCTCTAGCATCGACAAGTGCAGGAGCCCGCACAATGTTGTTGAGTGAAGGAGGCCTTGGCCATTCAGGTATTGGCTTGGCAGAGAATGCAATCGCCGCTTCACTTCTAGAGTCCACAACCAAAGGACACCGAGATGATACAATTCGCACAGGCGGTTGGCTATGCGATCAGGACATCGTTTCTTCAAGAGCCTCTTCAGCAGCCTCAATTATCGCTGAACTTGAACGCTGGGGGCTTGTTTTTCGTAGGGATTCCGCAGGATTACCACACTCTTTCGCTGGATTAGGTCATACAACACCAAGAGTATCAGGTTGTGGAGATGGAACCACACGCGGTGTTCAACAGGTCTTAGAAGAAAGATGCATCAGAGATAATATTCACCGTAGAGGAGAATGCTTTCCACTCAAGTTGATTGTTGAAGAATCACGCATTAAAGGGCTAATTTACTACGATCTATCTCAAGGCCGAATCGATGTAATTCAAGCCAAAGCGATTATCTTAGCGGATGCGGGATTTGAAGGAGCATGGAATGGTGTAAGTAATGGCGGAACCGGCATGGCAATTGCTGCAAGAGCCGGTATTTCTTTGAGGAACTTGGAGTTTCAATCTTGGTCACCTCTCAATGTAGCTGGTACAAATTTGAACTTGCCAAACGGCCTTTTAGCAAACGGAGGGAGTATCATTTCTCCTACTGGAGAAACAATAGGGGCAAAGGGCAGCCTCTCACCAACCCAAATCGCCGCAGCCATGACGGCGGAGGGCGCTGGCTGCGTATTGGATTCAAGACACATTTCAGGAGATGGAAGTGCTTGGTATGCACATACAATTTCATTATTGAATCAACGCACCGGACTAAATCTTGGAAGTGATGTAATTCCGGTACAACCCTCTGTTTCAGCGACTATAGGCGGAATACCAGCCGATGAACATGGAAGGGCCGTGAATGGAGAATGGGGAAATTGGATGTCTGGTCTTTATGCCGTTGGAGATGCAGCAAGTAGTGGTTTCCACGGTGCTTCAATGGCTTGGGGAAATAGGCTGCTTGATGATTTACTTAGTGGCCGTGATGCTGGAGACCATGCAGGAAAATGGGCTGCCGCTAGCAAAGCCCCACCTTCTTCATTACTTGAGGAATCAAGACAGGAAGTTGAGGCGAACATCAATGAGCGCTTACTAAATGATTCAGGTTCTTCTAAGATTGGGGCCGTACGTTCAAGTTTAAGGAATGAATTGAGTGCGGGCATGTCTCTACAAAGAGATGGTGAATCACTAGAAACATGCTTAGCGGGGCTTGCTCAACTCAAGGATATTTCTGCAACTGCAAATGTTGAAGATAGTAGTTTATTGATGAATACTAATTTGTTAGAAGCATTAAGGTTAGAGAATGGGTGCCTCCTTGCCCATATGGCAACATCCGCCGCGCTCTCAAGATGTGAAAGTCGTGGCTCACACTTGCGAAGCGATAATGTACAGCAGGACAATGATAACTGTTTGAAGCATAGCCTAGTTTCGATGGAAGGAGATGTAACAAATCTACCTATCAGAATGAGCGTTGCTGGCGTATGGATTTTAGCACCAGAGGTATAATTTTCACTACCACTTATGAAAAACCGTGAATAAACCACTTCAACCTGCAACCCCTGCCCCCTCTATGAGCGGAGGAGATAGTATCTTCACAAAAATCATCAAAGGGGAGATTCCAGCCTCATTTATTGCAAAAGGAGAAGACTGGTCAGCATTCTTGGATATTAACCCCCGAAGAGCAGGACACACACTCGTTGTCCCCCATCAGCAAGCACAGAGAGTTACAGATATGGAACAAAAACAAATGCAATCACTTTTGACTGGACTAGTAGAAGCCCAAAGAAAGTTAAGCATCTTTTTTGATACAACCGATTTTTCTATTGTTATTCATGATGGCCCTCTAGCAGGTCAAGATATCCCGCACCTTCATATCCATCTTATTCCTAGACAAAAAGGAGATAGGGGTATGAGTTTACTTTCGATGTGGCCCAACGCCCCATCCATTGGATCTGTTGAACCAGATTTTTCTGCTCTTGCACTACTATCAGAAAAAATAAGCAAATTGTGAGTGAACCCTATGTCCAGCCCCCCACCAATGAAAGCAGGCCAAGATGGGGCATTAGACCACCATGGCGAAGCCCTACCGCCTTTATCGAAAAGGTCTGCTAATTTGAAGTATGAAGAATTACTGAATCTACCAGTCCCTAGATTCAAAGGGAAATATCCAGGGTCCTCCTTTTTTATGAGATTTGGGTATTTTTGCTTGAATAGAACGAAAGAAGTACAATACCGAAACCTAATCGTTTCAGGAAAGGAAAAAATCCCTTCTGAAGGAGGGGCGCTGTGTACGGCTTGGCACACAAATGGGGTGATGGACCCACTTCTTGTGATGCTTACCCATCCAAAAAAATCTATTGTTGGCGCAAGGCATGACCTCGTTCTTCGGCCAGTTTTGGGTTGGTGGGCTAGAAAATTTGCCGTTCAACCAGTTATCAGAAAAGCAGAATTGATTAGAGGTGGGTGTTCTGAAGAAGAAGCAGTATACCTCAATGGTAGGAGCCTCCGTGCATTAGCTGATGGAATTTCGGCAGGCTATGCCAGCGCTCTTTTCCCAGAAGGGACATCTCATGATGAAGCACGTTTGCTTAGAATACGAACTGGACCGATGAGGACAATAATCGCCGCCGCTGCTTTGAGTGATATCAAGTCAAGACCACGCCCCGTTTTACAGCCGGTTGGGCTTCACTTTCGAGTCAGACATCATTGGAGGACCGATTGTTGGGTAGAATATAGTGATTCAATCACCATTCCAGAAAATGCAGTATCAAAAGAACTGAAAGAGGAATTGGAAAGTGGTGGTTGGAAAGAACCCGACTTTGAATCAGTATGTGCTTTGAGAGATAACCTAGAGGAGAAATTAGCACCTCTAACCCCAAACGCACCCGATTGGTCAACAAATAGAGCATGGCACTTACTCGGACATTTACGCAATAGAGCTATTGGAAATATTCCGGCTGATTGGAGGGAGGAGGTATTAGCTGCTAGAAAAGAAAGAGACAAACCCCCGGCCGATGGGGATGAGTTATTAATGAAAAAGACATTTTCTGCTGCCGGTATTTTATACAAAAATAACTTAGATGGAAGGGATTTGACAATCTCTGGAGAATTACGCAAAGCAAACCCGCTTGTGGGGATTGCAAGAATACCAATTTTCCTTCTTTCTTTAATGACCATGCCAATTTTCATTATAGGTTGTGGCGTTCAAACTGTCCTCGGATATAAATTAGGAAATAAGACAGATGAAGGTTTAGATGCAAGAACAACCTTCCAATATATGGTTGCAATGTTTGTTTCATTACTACTTTGGCCTTTAATCGCATTAGGTACTGTCTTTTCAGTCCCTTTTATTTTACCAGAAATCATCCCCTACCTCCCCTCCTTTTCATATAATGGATATGTTGGGTGGGGGTTGACAATCTTATTTGGAACAATAACAATACTCGTAATCCTTTGGCTGGTTGCATGGGTGAATATATTAATGTGGGATTATTTACAAGATTCATTGAAAACCATAAGGAGAAGCAGATTAAGTAGGGATTCACAAGGCGAGGATCTAGTCAAGTTAACTACTGCAATTCTTCAAGAAATCAAGTCTTAATGCCTTGAGATGAATTGGTCGGTTTCATGTAGATGCCCCATCTCGCGATAGTCATGTCAAGCGACAACCTAGTCACCGACCTCGAGAAATGGTTGATTGAAGAAGGTTTGAAACCAAAGAAACAAGATGATAAGAGAGCCGAAGGACATTGGCTTCTACGGTATCCACCCGGGCCCCATGGACACATGTTTGCCGTTATCAAACCAAAAGGTCGTGATCTTGTTGCAGTCTCTAGTTTTACCAGAGTTGATATTGGACAACAACAGGAGATGACCAAACACCTAGGTCAGGACCCTGAAATGTGGTTGGAATGGATCCATGACATTCGTTTGACTTTAACCGGCGCGATGGTAGATTGGGCAATCCACGTTGGAGGTGGAAAAGGCTCAAAGGAACCAGCTCCATTACAAGCATTCAACGTTAGTTTACCGATTTGGCTCGATGGATTGAACAAGAATGAACTAATGCAAAGCATGAGGAGACTTTGGCTAGCAAAACTAGCCCTCATTCACGAAATTAAGCACAATTATGGCCCAGGGATAGGTAAGCCAGGCCCAGTTGACGACCTCGAGAAAAAGGGCAAACCAGGGCCAACAGGGGCTGCGCCAAGAGAACAAGTGGAGTTCGATGAATCAGGTAGTTTTGGGTCAGAATTTGATCCTTCAGAATGGGCTTGAAAAAGCCCCCCCCTTTTGACTGTAACCCTTACAGGTCAAGGTGGATACGAAACCCTCTCGACTGATATCTAGGGGACGCGGTTAAGTAAGAAGAACAAGGGCATTGAAGTATTGTGAATGGAGTGTTGACTATGTTGAACAAGAAGAACAAATCCTACCTGATGATTATACTGATGATGGTATCCGTCTTTGCCACGATGATACCAATTCCCGAAGCAGATGCAAGCCTGGTTGTCATAACCGATCCAGTTCAACTGGTCGATGATGGCGCCAATAACCGAATGATAGCATTAGTTGCAGATTCTGAAGGCAACATCCACGTAGTATATTCACAAAATACTCGCCAACTGTACTACACAATGCTTGACCCACGCAGTGAAACTCTAATCGCTCCAACGCAAATCTCCAACAATGGTGGTTCCAAAACTTGGCACCCAGATGTGGCAGTAGATAGTATGGATAGAGTTCACATTGTGTGGGCAGATAAGGGTGGGCAGCATTCTATTGTTTATACAGTACTCAATCCATGGCTTGATGATAGAGATGGCAGCGCTAGCAGTGATGGAACACTCACTGTTATCGAAGACACATTAGTTGCTCAAAGGGCCCACAACAGAGATTGGCCAGCCCTTGCAATAGACAGCAAAGACAATGTCCACATTACATGGGAGGACTCCTATGACCAATTAGACCGGTTTTATCAACAACCGCAGATTTACTATGCAATGTTGGAGCCAGATTATGGACAGAGCGCTGCAATAACCGTTTTCGCTGATACATTATTGACTCCAGTAATCGGCCACAAAGGCCACCCAGATATCGTCATTGACGCTGACGACTTTGTTCAAATCGCTTGGGATGATACTCGTGGTGGCAAAGTAGAGTTGGCCTTCATAATCGATACTTCAGGTTCAATGTACTCTGAATGGGCAGACGTATGCACTGTGGTTTATGGTGGTGCATTCAGTTCTGGTGGTGGAAGTTTCATGGGCTTGAAACCACTGCTTGAACAAGCCAACATGACTGTTTTCGAAACACTATATGGATTAGGAAACTCCCTCCCTGGTGCTGCAAGTTCAGGAAACTGTGCCGGTCACAACCAGAATGCTGGACCAAGAAGTTCACCTCTGGGCTTAGTCAGTGGAGATGACAGCGGAGGAATCCGGAAACTTCCAGGAACCGTTTACAACGGGGCCACATATTCAGGATACTCAGGAGAAGATTGGGGGCCAGGTTCAAATTGGGCTTGTCTTTCTTGGATAGATTCAAACGGAAACGTTGGAAACTCAGCAAACCCACCAACCTCTTCGGACCACAGATGGAATCCAAATGCTACTAAGATTGTAATTCCAATTTCAGATGAGGGGCCAAAAGATGGCGATCCAGCGGGTCAATCTGATGACCACGCGTCTATTGTTGAGGCACACGACAACTGCATCTCAGCAGGGGTAGTTCCAGTTGGTCTTTATGGCCAGTCATGGGGTGGCGCATCCGCCGTACAATCACATTTCAGAGACCTATCACAATGTTCAGACGGCGTTCAGGGGACCCACACAAGGAGTTGCCCAGGGACTTCATTATCCAATAGTGATGCTGGCGGACAAGTTTACGAATTCCCTTCCTCAGGTAGCCAAACAGCACAAATGGCTCTCCTAGTAGAAGCGATGGTCTATATTTCAACAAACAATTCGCGTGAGATTTACATGTCGGTATTAGATCCATATAGTCAAATCGACTCAGGCTCCTTCCAATATGGAGTCAGTGGAACAACCGTCAGCAACGGAAATTATTACGAAGACATTGGAGGGCTTGTGGCCGTTAACGATACAAGAATCACAATTGATGATGCTTATTCATTCCACCCATCAATCGGAGTAGACTTAGAAGGAAACACCCACATCGCATGGATGGACGGTCGTGATTACGGCTTTGAAAAGGACGTATCTTACGAAGTATACTACACAAAACTACGCCTTCGTGGGGCTGGTGATTGGGATGGAGTGCCTGGCGGTTTGTCCACCTATGCAATCAAGAAGATAGAGGATACCGCAATTTCCAACGTTGAAGGAAAGGGAGCATTGCCACAAAATAACAAGTATGCTGCTAACAGTATGTACCCCGAACTATTGACCGATGACCAGAACCAGATACACATTGCTTGGATTGATTTCTGGAATGTGAGTGCTGCTGAAGAGATTCAATATGTGCGTCTTAATGCAACAACTTTGACTGGCCCTGGAGAAACGGCATTGGATGCTTGGGAGCCAGTTGTTGTAACTCATTGGCAATCAAATAAGGCAGGTCCAAGCTCACCAAAATGGCCAGGACTAGGGCAACCACCAGCATTTGCAAATGACCTTGGAAGCGGGGCGCACATTGCTTGGACTGATACCAATAAATGTGGCGAAGAAGGCAATAACAACATGTTCACCCTTTGCTATACACATATTCTCACAGGACAGGTTGATGTTGAGTTTGAGGATGGTGAGACTTACTATCACGTTATTGAACCGGGCGAGCAAACCATCTACAACCTGACGATTAACAATTCGACACCGGGTCCAACAGACCTTGTTGCAGACACCTACTCACTAAACTTATCAGAGTTACCGGCCAACTGGACTGCAACCCTATATTTCTCCAATAACCACACGGCGATTTTCCCTGAAACACCAATTTTCCTATCTGGGGGAGAAGATGCAAGATTCTATCTTAGAGTTAGGGCGCCTTCTATCTATCAAGCGAATGCTGATGAATTGGCTGAAATCTCAGTCATTGCTACTAGCCATAAGGACCCAGCAATCCGCTCGGAAAGGTTAACTCTAACTTTAATGGATGTTGTGCATGGAATAAACCTTGATACTAGCCATAGAATGGCAGATGTAGAACAAGGACAGACGGCAATTTTCTCAATCACCATTACCAATACGGGGAATGTACATGACTCCTTTGCATTCTATGATCCTGCAACCCTTGCAGGGCAACAAGAATGGCTGCTTCCATTTGGTTGGTCTGTAGACTTCCCAATCGAAGTAGAATTAGACCCAGGGCAATCTACTACTAAGAACTTGAAAGTGGAAATTCCAACAACCCAAGAACCAGGAACCTTTGTTCTCTATGTTAAGGGGTGGTCGGTTGGTGAACCTATCAAGAGTATTTCTCAAGGAACATACGATGTTCTCGAATTATGGATAAATGTTAGTATAAGATCAACGGGTAATATTGTCTTTGAAATCTTTGACACAACAGAGTATATTCTCCCGGGTACGTGCGCAGTTTATCCGATATCAGTAACTAAGCACTTTTCTGATGGATGGCTAGTTTTCACAACTCCTGGATCACCTGAAGAAATGCCAGAAGGGACCGACTTACTGTTTTGGAAGAAGGACCATTGGACGGTCAACCTAGACTTTTCCGAAGCGCCAGCAGATCCTGATGGAGATGGCAAGAGACGTTTCACAATGGACACTATTTACAAGGTCAAGGTAGAAGTTTGCGCTCCAACCAATGCTAGTGCAGGACTTGGACCAGCTGTGACTGTCAAGGCGACTTTAGATGGACATGCAAGAGTCTCAGACTCAGTTATTCTTTCAACCAATGTCATCCATGTTTATGATTTGGACATTATAACTATGGATGAAGATATTATTGACAATTCAGACCCACGCTTAGATGTCAACCCTGGAGATGATAGGATAATCACAGTCAGAACCACAAATGATGGTAATGGCGCAGATAGATATGATATGAGATTAGCAAGAGTTACCAATGCTGAAGGGACTGATGTACTATGGGATATCGAAGTACCACGTTCACTATTGGTTGAGTTAGAGAGAGGAACATCTCAGGAACTAGATATCGCAATCCACGTTCCAGAGAAAGTAGAAAAGGGCGAGTACACAGTAGTCATTGAAATATTCAGTGAAGAAGCATATCCACAATCAGGACCCTCTTCTACTAAACTTAGAGATACCCTTGTTATTACTGTGAATGTGCTTGAGTTCCATGATATGCAAATTAGTATCGACCCAACCACAGACACAGAAACTAAGACTGCAGCCCCAGGACAATTGGTACGCTTCACTGTCAATATTACAAATGCAGGAAACGTAGCAGACACCCCCTCTCTGTTCAACCATACGGCACTCCGTATTGATGGCGAATGGGTATTCGAGGAGGAACCAGGAATGGGCTCTCTCGATGAATGGAATGTAGTTTGGAAGATTGTTTTGAATGCTCAAAACTCCCAACCAGAGGTTGAAATTGATTGCATGATATTAACAACTCTTGATAGTAATATAGTCGTAGAAAACCCAGATAAGTGTATTTATTTTGAGGATATCGACGAGTTCCAAATGCCGACAATGGACGCATATGAAACCATTACTATGAGGGCATTGATACAGATTTCACCAAACGCAAAACTCGACACAAGACCGATTGGATTGAAGGTCACTTCAATAAATGGCGATATGTTCGAGGTCAATGGAGATCATGATGATAGCCCAAGTTGGGAAGGAGAGATGGATGATACTAATGAACAAGTAGTCACCATAAGGCTCCGTGCACCAAATCTGGAGATTGTTGAAGTTGAAGTTGGAGAAAAGCAAACTAGTGCTGATGTTGGAGAATTCATCCCAGTTAGGGTACTTATCCAGAACAGCGGCAATGTTCACGCTACCGATGTAGTCATTGTTCTATGTCAAGGTCAAGATGCAACTGATATTCGAAAGAACGGTTGTGATGAAGAGAATATTGTCTTCAAGCAAGTAATTGGGGCATTAATGCCACCTGATGGTACAGGTGAAGCCGAACCAATTGAGATATACTTACTATGGCCAGTAGATGCTGGAAGCTACGAAGTTTCAGTCGTTATGGACCCTGAAAATGAAATTGTTGAATCAAATGAAAATGATAATATCAAATCAGTTCCAAACGACTTGCAGTCAAGTAGCCCACTTTGGGACGTGACTTCTGCTGCAATTGCTACTTACTCTTTACCTGTCGGAATTCTACTACTAACCCTCTCTTTGGGTGGAGTTGTATTCATGGTAGGGCGTGGGCGTACCCAAGAAGCAAAATCGAGACAAGCAGAGCAAAGCAGTTTGTTGTCTGTGCTTGGCGGCGATGACGAATTTTAATAATAAATAATTAGAATTAAATCAAAGCAGTTTCAAGGATTGTTTCTTGAGGCTTTATTTAGGATAACCCACCATGGTAGGTTTGCATCTTTAGGTGCAGCAATAACTTGGCCGACATGCTTTTCCCCGATTTTCCGGAGTAGTCTATTCCTCACTTCATCGAGGATGTTTTCCATCTGTGAGGCACCTAAGTGAAGTTCCTCTCGCAATCTGGCCACATCAAAGCGCCTTCTTGGATCATCAAGAAGGTCATGCATGACTCTCCGATGTTCGTAATTTTCAAATTCATCATCAACTGTATGTGACACTCTATTCCTAATGTGTTGGTGTAGGGCGATAATTGCATCTCTTTGTTGATCGAGCTTATCCAATTCACTTGAAAGAGTAGAGAGGTGATGCATTGCTTCATCAAGAGGTATTCTTCTCCTACCGGAAACTGATTCGGCAAGCAAAGACACTTCACCAGGTAGTTTAGTAGATATTCTCATTGGACTGCCTTTGGGTAATTTGCGTTGTTCAACTCTGAATAAATCAGGGCCCATATCGATTCGCATACTGAATGATTCTCTAACTGCATAGGCCCTCTTTGGTGGGCCCCCTTTTTCACTCGGAGTCATTTCACTAACTACAAAGGCAGCCTCTTCTAGTAGTCTAAGATGTTTCATAATGGCTTGTTGGCTAACACCAATCATCTTTGCTAATTGTAGAGGGTAGTGTGGTTCTCGGACAAGACGTTCAAGAATTTCTCTTCTCACCTTATTCTGTAATAGAGTCAAGGCATCATCCAAAGCGCTCACGACTAGCCAACTCATGGTTGTTGAGTGGCAGGGGGTACATGAACCCCACGTTATAATATCAGTTTGCAATTAAGGGGTAAACCGCACCGAAAGAGACAGTTCATCCGTCGTCCCAATTCTGCCAAGCACCTTGCTTAGGTTCTGAATCCTTGAGGCTTTCTTCTTCAGCACCATCGGGTTCTATTGGAATAATACTGGGTTCTGTTTTATTTTCTAACACGATTGGGCCTATTGGAATAATATCAGGTTCTAATCTTGGAGAAGAAGCCGCTCCCTTGAAAGGATCTGGAACAGACTTTATTGTAGCCTCTGATTTGAAATCTTCAACTAATTTCTCCCTTTCTGTTGAATTAGAGTTTACCAATTTGTAAACTTGGTCAGTATTGAGCATTATATTACTGCCCAGAACCTGCTCTAACGAATCATTTTCATCAGACTGAATTTGCTCACCAGCAGTCAACAACTCTCCTGATTGACCTTGAATTATCATTACTTTGGAAGAACTACCTTTGTTTGAATTAATCACATTAATTGTAAGGCCGATTGGAATTAGGCAAAGTGAGGCCATACAACCACAGAGAAAGGACCAAAGAAGAGTTTCCTCCATTAAATCTTCAAGAACCTCCCCTTCTTTTATCATCCAAACTTTCCCATCGCTTTGGCAATCAACATCTCCTTCAATACATGTTGCAGATAAACTGTAATTTCCACTCTTGATTACCCATTCATCGATAAAAATGAATTGCTCTTGGTTTTCACCTATTGGCTCCCAGACGCCCTCAGAAGAAGGGCCGCACCCTCCACTTTCAATAACGGTAGAATTTGAGTTT
>Ga0302122_10000367_pt1 | contig 27497 bp, 21 predicted proteins | sample CB21_SCM_MG_FD_203115 | JGI IMG/M metagenome (GOLD analysis project Ga0302122, IMG submission 203115) | Marine microbial communities from Western Arctic Ocean, Canada - CB21_SCM | ecosystem: Environmental > Aquatic > Marine > Oceanic | place: Canada: Western Arctic Ocean | collected 2017-09-28 | reverse complement strand
GCAGCAGCAGGAGCTGCAGTCGTCGCAGCAGGAGCAGCAGTGGTAGCCGCAGCCGAACCACCAGACGAGGCTGTATCGCCACCGCCATCGGAGCCACAGGCACCAGCCAGCAGCGTGAATGTCGCCAGAAGCGCTGTCAACCAACGCAGTCGAGTACTCATCAGAACAGGTTCCCCCATGTTTGAGTGTGAATATCCGGTGTGGGGTGACACGCGTCACTACGCCGAAGAAGTGGACCATATCCGCCAGAACTCTCCTTGTTCCAAACCAACATTTGGAACGTCACAATCTCGTAATGAACCAGCAGCCCTCCAGAACAGCGACCCACCCTCCCGCCGACCGGACGCATATGGCCTGACGGCGGCCCTAACCTCGGGGTTCGTGCCACACCCGCTTCCACAGGTGGACGCCCACGGCCTGGTAGTTCGCTCCGCACCGGCCCCCCTCCCCGAGGGGCCATCCACGGTCTCCGCCTGCCTGGAGACCGGGCGCAGTGAGCATCCGGACCGCACCGCCATCATGTGGAACGACCACACCCTCACCTACTCGGACCTGGATTCCCGGGTGGAGGCAGCCGCCGGAGGTCTGGCATCGCTCGGCATCGGACCCGGTGATCGGGTCGCATGTTCGCTGTCGAACCGGCCAGCCCTCGTGGAGGCGTTCCTGGCCACCCAGCGGCTGGGGGCCGTGTGGCTGGGGATCAACACGAACCTCGTAACGGACGAGGCCCGCTGGCTCCTGGACGACGCAGACGTCGGGCTTCTCATCACGACACCCGACCTGCTCGCGACCGGCGAGGGCCGACCGACCATCACCGTCGACCCGACGACCGCTGGTGGCGGTGACGACGAGTGGGGCGTGTTGCTGGGTGTAGGCCTACCGGCCCCGACCGTCGAGGTGGACCCGCAGGCCCCGGCCGCAATCGCCTACACCTCGGGCACCACCGGACGCCCCAAGGGGGCCGTCCACTCACAGCACAACCTGCTCTGGCCGGGCATCTCGAGTCGGCACGCCTACCCGGCGGTGGACGGCGAACGCCACGGAACGGCGCTCGCCCTCACGATCCTCAACATGCTGGTCCTGGGCCCACTTTGGGCATTCCTGCGGGGCACCACCGCCGTGCTGCTGGAGCGGACCGACGCCGTCGGGCTGGCCACAGCGGTGCGCCGACACCAGATCAACAGGATCACGCTGGTGCCGACCATGGCGCATGACCTGGTGGCCCACGCCGACGTGGATAGAGCGGACCTGGCGTCCCTGACCCAGACCATCATCGGCGCCGGACACACCCCTGCAGCCCTCAGGAATGCCTGGTTGGCGAAGTTCGGCACCCGTGCCCTGGTCGGCTACGGCCTCACGGAGGCACCAACCGGCGTGACACGCGAGCACGTGGACCGCCCGATGCGCGACGACGGGGCCGGCTATCCACTCGAACCGGTCCGGGTGGTCATCGTGGACGACGACGACCGGGAGGTGCCCTGCGGCGAGACCGGCGAGGTCTGTCTCGCCCCGGTGGTCGAGGGGCGATGGGCCGGGACATGGACCCCGATGCTGGGCTACTGGAACTCGGGGACGGCCACCGCAGAGACGCTCCGCGGCGGGATGCTCCACACCGGCGACCTGGGCCTACTGGACGAACACGGCCAGCTGGTGATCCGTGGACGCCGCACCGAGCTGATCCTGCGGGGTGGCGCCAACGTGTACCCGGTCGAGGTGGAACGTGTCCTGCTCGAGCATCCCGGCGTTGAGGAGGTCGCCGTCCTGGGGCTGCCCGACGAGAGGCTGGGAGAGGTGGTGGCCGCCTGCCTGGTGCCATCCGGGTCCACCGACCCGCAGGCGCTGGCCAATGAGGTGATGGCCTTCTGCCGGGACCGCATGGCGCGGTACAAGGTTCCCGAACGGCTGGTGGTGGTGGAGTCCCTACCCCGCAATGCCATGGGCAAGGTCGTGAAGGCCGAGCTGGCCCCCCACTTCGACGGACCCTGAGCGCGCTACCCGGACAGGGGAACGACGCCCCCGTCGGCCACCGACACCCCGACCCGGTCGCCGACGCTCGTCGACCCGTCCGACGAAGCCCTCAGGCGAAGCCCGCCCACGTCGAGGACCACAACTGTCCGGCCACCCCGGATGGACGTCCGCACCACCAACCCGGAAACCGGGCCCACCGACCTTCCGGCCGACACCTGTGCGGTTGCCGGCTGCCCGTCGGCGGGCGCACCGATGACGAGCCTGTCGCCACGGACCAGCACGGTGCCGGGGCCGTCGCCGAGACGCCCCAGCGGGCAGCAGCCCGATCCATCCAGGACCACGAGATTCTCGTGACCCAGGCATTCGGCGGCATGCACCGTTCCCGGGTCCGCCCACACCTCGGCCGGATTTCCGATCCTGAGGATCCGACCGTCTCCCAGGACCGCTATCCGGTCAGCCAGGGCGAATGCCTCGTCGTGGTCGTGGGTGACGTGGACGACCGCCTGGCCGAGCCGACGTAACAGGACACCGAGGTCCTCGGTCAGGCGTTCCCTCAGGACCCTGTCCAGGGAACCGAATGGCTCGTCGAGCATCAGCAGGCGGGGCCCGGCGGCCACCGATCTGGCCAGGGCGACCCGCTGGGCCTCGCCACCGGAAAGCGTGTCGACCCGCCGGCCACCGAACCCCTCCAGGCCGACCATCTCGAGCGCCCGGGCCACCCGGTGGGACCTCTGATCCGCCGGCATGCCGGCCACCCTCAACCCGAACTCCACGTTCCCGGACACGTCGCGGTGGGGAAAGAGGGCATGGTCCTGGAACATCAGCCCGAAACCGCGCCCGTGGGTCGCCACGTCGGTCAGGTCCTTGTCATCCCAGAGAATCCGGCCGGCCGACGGTCGCTCCAGGCCGGCTATGGCACGTAGAAGGGTGCTCTTGCCGCAACCCGATGGCCCCAGGAGCACCAGCACCTCACCCTCGGCCACCTCGAGGTCCACGCGGTCGAGCACCGACACGCCGTCGAAGGCCACCGACAGGCCATCCACACGCAGGCTCACAGGTCACCCCTGACCGCTCCACGTCGCCCCATGCCCTCGATGACCAGCACCGAAGCGGCCGTCAGCACCATCAGCACCACCGATAACGCCATGGCCTGACCCCTCAGCGCCTCACCGGGTGTTCCCAGCAGCCGGAACAGGGCCAGCGGAGCGGTCAACTGGTCCGGGTGCCGGGGCAGGAACGAGGTGGCCCCGAACTCCCCCAGGGAGACAGCGAAGGAAAAGGCTCCTCCCACGGCCAGCGCCCGGGCCGCAATCGGGAGATCCACGTCGCGTCGCGCCCGCTCCGGCGAGGCTCCGAGTACCGCTGCGGCCTCACGGAGTCGCTGGTCGATGCTGCGCAGCGTCGGGACAACGGTCCGCATCACGAACGGCACGCCGATGAGGGCATGGGCCACCGGCACCAGCCAGCGCGATGACCGGAAGTCCAGCGGCGGCCCGTCGAGAGCGATGAGCATGCCGAATCCCACCGTCACTGCTGATGCACCCAGGGGGAGCATCAGCCCCAGGTCGAAGAGCCTCGACGTGGTCCGACGGCCATGGACCACGACCATCGACGCCAGACCACCCACCACCACGGCCATGCCGGTCGCCACCACAGCGAAGAGCAGCGAGTTGCGCAGTGCCGCCAGCGCCGAGATCGGCAGCAGGTCGACCCGGTCGGCCAGCGCCACGTAGTTGCGTACCGACCAGGTGGCATCCGCCCCCCGACCGGTTGTGAGAGAACGCTCCACCAGCACGGCGATCGGCATGCCGAGCACGATGGCCATGAGCCCCAGGTTCCCGGCGAGGAGCCGACCGCTGGCCCGGGGCAGGGTCCGTCGGACCGGCACCTGGCCAATGGCGCGACGACGCTGCATGGCGTTGGCGACGACGACCATTGCCAGCACGGCCACGAGCTGCACGACAGCCAGGGCGGTGGCCGAGGCCAGGTCGCCGCGGAACACCGCGTGACGCCAGATCTCGGTCTCCAACGTGGCACGTGTCGGCCCACCCAGGATGAGGATCACCCCGAACGAGGTGAAGCAGAACAGGAACACGATCGAGGCCGCAGCGGCCACCGCCGGCCACAGGCGGGGCAGGGTGACCCACCGGAAGGCCTGCCAAGGCGTAGCCCCCAGCACGCGGGCCTGCTCCTCGGGACGGGTGTCCAGGCCCTCCCAGAAGGTGCCCACCGTGCGCAGCACTATGGCCACGTTGAAGAAGACGTGGGCGGCCAGGATCGCCCCGACCGTCCGGGTCAGGCGCAACGGGCCGTCGGACAGCCCGAACCTCTCGAACAGGGCCAGGAACGCTCCTCCGACCACGACGGTAGGGAGGACGAACGGCACGGTTGCCGCCGCCCGCAGCACCGCCTGCCCCCGAAACCGGCGGCGGGCCAGCAGGTGGGCGCCCGGCCAGGCAATCAGGACGGCAAGGACCGTGGAAACCACCGCCTGCCAGAGGGTGAACCAGACCACGCCCCGGAACGACCCCCGACCGGGTAGGCCGACGAGGCGTTCGAGCCCGCCGGCACCGATGCCTCGAACCAGGATCGACCCAACCGGATAGAGGAAGAAGATGGTCAGGAAGCCGGCGGGAATGGCGACGCAGAGCACCCGGGCCGATACCCGAACCAACTCCCGGACCTTTCCCATGTCAGGTCACCGGAGAACGATCTCTGTCCACCGCTCGGTCCAGGCGTTCCGGTTCGCCTCGATCTCCGCTGGATCCAGTTGGTGCGGGTCCTCCGGCATCTGCACGAAGTCGATGAAGACCTCTGGCAGCGCCGCCGAGGTCAACGCCGGGAACACGAACATGTTCAGGGGGATGTCCTCCTGGAAGGTGGGCGACAGGAGGAAGTCAACCAGCAGTTCGGCCGCCGGGCGATGCTCCGTCCCTGCGAGGATGCCAGCGAACTCGATCTGGCGGAAACAGGTACTGGTGACCACACCGGTCGGCGGCGTGTCCACCGGCGGATCGGCGTAGATCACCTCGGCCGACGGGCTGGATGCGTAGCTCACAACGATCGAACGATCGCCGCCGCCGGACACGAACTCGCCGTAGTAGGCGTCCTCCCATCCCGACGTCACCACCACGCCATTGCGACGTAGCGCCGCCCAGTAGTCCTCCCAGCCATCGCCGTACTCGGCAATGGTGGCCAGCAGGAAGGCCAGGCCGGGCGACGACGTCTCTGGGTTCTGCACGACCAGCTGGTCGGCGTACGCGGGATCGGCGAGGTCGGCGAGCGTCGAGGGGGCCGGGTTGTCGGAGTCAAACCGGTCGATCCAGAAGTTGACGCAGACATCGCCGAAGTCGATGGGGGTGACCCGGTGCGTGGGGTCCAGCCGCAGCGACTCGGGTACGCCGACGAGGGCCGGCGACTCGTAGGCCTCGAACAGGTCAGCGTCGAGCGCCCGCTGGAGGAAGGTGTTGTCGACGCCGAACATGACATCGCCGAGCGGATCCCCGGCCGTCAGGATGGCTGTCGAGACCATCTGGCCCGTGTCACCGGCCATCTGGAGGATGACCTCAATGCCGGTGTCGGCGGTGAACGCCCGAAGCGTGCCCTCCGAGACCCAGAACGAATCATGGGTGATGAGGGTCACCGGCCCGGTTGGCGACGGCGCCTCGGTGGCCGGCGCTCCCCCGGAACTCAGCGGGACCGCCGTGAGGTTGTCGGTTCCGCCACAGGCGGAGGCCGTGACGGCCACCACCAGTGCCACCATGAGCGCCGTGGCAGGTCGGAACCGGGGTCCGATGCACATCAGTGGATCTCCCTTCGCCGGCATTACCCGGAGCAGGTTCTGGTCGGGTCGACAGCGCCTCCGACCCATCCACGGATATCAGTGGACGAGGCGGTCGCTGACCTCTCAGCCCGGCGTAAGGCCCGAGCTCCCCGGTTGGTTGTCAGTATCGACACTACCAGCAGGCCCGTGCCCCACGAGCAGCCTCTCGGGTGGCGCTGGAGCGAATACCACACCGATCCGAGATCGGACCGGCGTACCGGGACCGGATACGGGTCAGCCGAGGTCGACGGGGACCACGTGACGGATGTCGGCCGACGACCGACCCATGTGCAGCTCGTAGGTGCCGGGATCGACGTGCCATCCCGGCTCGCCCCGGGGACCCGACCCCCGGCCTGCGGCGACCGGAACCCCGGACGAACGTTCTGAATGCCCGGGGTCCGCCGGGTCCCAGTAGGCGAAGGCCCGGTGGTCGAGTACCACGACGACGTCGGCCGTCGCTCCCGGCTCCAGGCGCACCTTGGCGAAACCCTGCAATTCCCGGACGGGCCGGGTGAGACGTGGGGAGACGGGAGCCACATAGCACTGCACGACCTCGGAGCCGGCGCGGTCACCGTTGTTGGTGACCGGCACGGTCACAGTCACACCCGTCCCCGCTTCGAGTTCGGAAATCGAGGGGACACCACCCAGCACCGGCTCCCCCCACGTGAACGACGTGTAGCCGAGACCGTGGCCGAACGGGAAGGCCACCGGCAGTCGGCGCGCCTCGTACCACCGGTAGCCGGTGAACAGTCCTTCTGAGTACACCACCCGACCGTTCTCGCCCGGATAGGAGAGGAAGGCCGGCGTGTCCTCCAGCCGGTGCGGCATCGTCGTGGGCAGGCGGCCCGACGGTTCGTCGTCCCCGACCAGAACGTCGACGAGGGCGTCGGCCATCTCCTGGCCACCGAACCAGGTCTGGAGGACGGCCGGGGCCACCTCGGCCCAGTCGCTGGTAACCACCGATCCCGAGTTGACAACCACCACGGTCCGGCCGTTGGCGGCGCACACCCGTCGGATCAGCTCCGGCTGGCCACCCGGCAGGTCCATCGACTCCCGATCCCTGCCCTCCGTCTCCCATTCCAGGTTGGTACCCACCACCAGCACGACCGCATCTGCCGCTGCTGCTGCTGCCACTGCCCGGTCCATGAGGTCATCTGGTGACGGTGTCCCCACCCCCACCTTCACGCCGCCCAGGAACCTGGCCCCCTCCGACGTCCACTCCACCGTCACATCGGTAGGACGACCGGCGACCATGGTGACCATGGCCTCGGCCTCGGCGCTCCCCATGGCGAAGAACTCCTCGCCCGGCGGCATCGGTCGCTCTATCCCGTCGACCACGACGTGTCCATCCACCAGCAGCCTTGCCCGGCCGGCCTGCACCAGGGTGAGGGCATGGTCGCCGTCGACCACGGGGGTGAAGGTGGTGGTCGCCCGGAACGAGAAGGATCGCAGGTCGGTGACGCCGGGCGCCCGGTCGAAGTGGAGGATCCGCCCGTCGCGGGTCGTGGCGGTGCCGACCACCGGGCCGGACCAGTCCGTGGAATCGAAGTAGGCCACGTCGAATCCCCGCCCACCGTCGGAGCGCTCCGTCGTGTGGCCACCGAGGGGTCGGGCTGTCCGATCGGTGACCACCCCCGGCTCGTAGCGGATCTCCAATTGGCTGCCCATCCGGGCTGTGAGGGCATCCAGCAGCGAGGTCTCGTGCTGGGCCACCAGGGCGGCCGACCCACCTCCCATGATCATCGCTGTCGCCGCGTTCGGACCGATCACCGCCAGGCTGGCCAGCCGGTCCACGTCCAGCGGCAGGATCCCGTCGTTCTTCAGTAGGACCATGGCCTCGGTCGAGGCACGTCGGGCCAACAACCGATGTGCCGGTTCGTCCAACTGCTGCTCCTCCCGATCGTGCGGTTCGTCAAAGGTCCGGGTCCGCTCGGCCAGGACCAGGAGGCGCCGCACCGCTGCGTCCACCACTGATTCGGGGACGTCGCCGGCCTCCACGGCTTCCACGAGGCGGCTCCCGTACCAGCGGGGCGGACCGGGCATCTCCAGGTCCAGTCCGGCCATGGCCGAAGCGGCAGTCGACCTGGCGCCGAACCAGTCCGAGATCACGATCCCGTCAAAGCCCCACTCGCCGCGTAGCACCGTGTCGAGCATCCACCGGTTCTCGGCCGCGTACGTGCCGTTCACCCGGTTGTAGGAGGCCATCACACCCCATGTCCCTCCGTCCTCCACCGCCATCTGGAACGGACGCATCGAGACCTCCCGCAGGGTCCGTTCGTCGATCTCTGATGAGATTGTCGTGCGCTCGAACTCGGAGTCGTTGGCCACGAAGTGCTTGACCGTGGTCGCGACGCCACCGGCCTGCACACCACGGATGTAGCCGACCGCGATCCTGCCGGTCAGGTACGGGTCCTCGGACATGCACTCGAAGTTCCGCCCGCCCAGCGGGGTCCTGTGCAGGTTCACCGTCGGAGCCAGCAGCACGTGACAACCCCGTGCCCGGGTCTCGGCGGCCAGCACCCCGCCCAGTTCCTCGACCAGCTCAGGGTTCCAGGTGGCGCCCAGCGCCGTACCGCTCGGGATGCAGAGGGAGGGAATCCCGGTTCCAAGCAGGCCCGTCCCACGCGCACCGTTCGGGCCGTCCGTCACCTTCAGCGACGGGATGCCCAGGCGTTCCACCGGCTGGACCGACCAGAGATCGCGGCCACCCATCAGCGACACCTTTTCGGCCAGTGTCAGTTCGCCCAGCAGTTCGTCGATAGGTCCGGTCATGGGCTGATGGTCCCCCATGGGAGGTGGCCACTACCAGCCCGGCGTACCCGGACCACCGGGCCCGGTGCGACCTCCAGCAACATCGTGTGGCGTCGGAATCAACAATCTGACGCTCCGTCAGGTATCAGATCGGCTCCACGGCTAGTCTCACCGGGATGCAGACAGGTAAGTACGACCTCCTGATCCAGGGCGGCCTGGTTGTGGATGGCACCGGCGCCCCCGGGGTGACGGCAGACGTCGCCGTAACCGACGGTCGCATCGTGGCGGTCGGCGACCTGACGGACTCCGGAGCCACCGAGGTCATCAACGCCACAGGAAAAGTCGTCTGCCCGGGCTTCGTCGACCCACACACCCACTACGACGCCCAACTGTTCTGGGATCCCTACGCCACACCGTCGTGCCAGCACGGCATCACCAGCGTGGTCATGGGAAATTGCGGTTTCAGCATCGCCCCACTCGGCGACGACACCGACGCCGAGTACCTGGCCGCCATGCTCGTGAGGGTGGAGGGAATGTCCCCGGCAGCCCTCGCCGAGGGAGTGGACTGGAACTGGCGGAGCTTCGGCGACTTCCTGGATCGGTTCGAGGGAAACCTGGGTGTGAACGTGGCCGGCATGGTCGGCCACAGTGCCCTGCGCCGAACGGTCATGAAGGACGATGCCGTCACCCGGGAGGCCACGCCTGACGAACTGATCCAGATGCAGCTGCTCCTAGCCGAGTCCCTCGAGGCCGGCGGCCTGGGCTTCTCAACAAGCAGGTCCTTCACCCACAGCGACGGCGACGGCAGGCCCGTCCCGTCCCGTACCGCTGCCGTCGACGAGGTGGTGGCACTCTGCGGTGTCTGCGCCGACCACCCCGGCACCACCCTGGAGTGGGTGGCGGACGGATGCTTGAACGGCTTCACCGATGAGGAGGTGGACCTCATGAGCCGCATGTCGTTGGCCGCCCGACGACCGGTCAACTGGAACGTCCTCACCATCGATTCGGCACGTCCCGACGACTACCACAACCAGCTGGCCGCCTGCGACCGGGTGGCCGAGGCCGGCGGAAGGGCCGTGGCCCTGACCATGCCGATCCTCGTCGGCATGAACATGCACTTCCACTCGTTCTGCGCCCTCTACTCACTGCCCGACTGGGGCGACGTGATGAACATGGACCATGCCGAGAAGATGGTCGCCCTTGGAGACCCGGAGACCCGTCGGTTCCTGGAGGAACGCGCGGCGTCACCGGATGCCGGTGTCTTCTCCCGCCTCACCGGCTGGGGCCTCTACCGCATCGGAGACACCTTCTCGGAAGCCAACGAGGGACTGAAGGGCCGCCTTGTCGGCGACATCGCCCGCGAACGCGGCCACCGCGACTTCTACACCCTGCTGGACATCGTCCAGGCCGACGATCTGCGGACGGTGCTGTGGCCGGGCCCGACCGATGACGATCCGTCCAGCTGGCTGATGCGCCAGGCCGCCTGGGACCACGATCACGTGATGATCGGAGGCTCGGACGCCGGAGCCCACCTTGATCGAATGGCCGGAGCCAGCTACACCACCCAGTGGCTGGCGGACTGCCTACGCGGCCGGCAGTTGGCCACCCTGGAGGGTGCCATTGCCCACATGACCGACGTTCCGGCACGGTTCTTCGGCATCTCGGAGAGGGGCCGGATCGTCGAGGGTTGGCATGCCGACCTGGTGGTGCTGGACCCGGCGACTATCGGCGCCGGCGAGTTCCAGATGCGCAACGACCTACCCGGCAACAGCCCTCGCCTGTACGCCGATGCCATCGGCATCGAGCGGGTCTACGTGAACGGCACCTGCACGGTCGTGGACGGAACGCCGACGGGGAACCTGCCGGGCAGCGTCATTCGCTCCGGTACCGACACCGAGACCACCGGGATTCCAGCCGACGCCTGACCGGCCAACCGGATCAGCCCTCCGGGGAGGCCGGGACCTCCACGCCGGCCGGGAAACCCTGCAACGGTGCACCCCACCCCGGGGACGATCCCCCGCTGCAGGGTCACCACAGGCATACCGTTCTACGCATAGCGCCCATCCGACGAGCCTCCGACCTCGACCCAGCCGACGCCTCCGAGAGGAGCCCGGATCCGGAGGGCAACGTGTCGGCTACCCCGGAAGACAGCCGACGCACCTACGTGCTCGACACCTCGGTGCTGCTATCCGACCCTATGGCCTTCAGCCGGTTCGGCCGCCACGACGTGATCATCCCCGTCGTGGTCCTCGACGAGTTGGAGGGCAAGCGCCACCACCCGGAACTGGGATGGGCCGCCCGGACCACCCTGCGGGCCCTGGAGGAGATGCGCCTCCACCACGGCGACCTGCAGAACCCGATGGCGGCGAACGAGGACGGCGGCACCGTGCGAGTGGAGCTGAACCACCGCGATGTCAGCCACCTCCCGGAATCGCTGCAGGGCACCTCCAACGACCACAGGATCCTGGGCGTGGCCTCCTCGTTGGCTGCCGGGGGAGCGGCCGTCACGCTGGTATCCAAAGACCTCCCGCTACGCCTCCGGGCCTCCATGGCAGGCGTGGGAGCGGACGACTACCACCCGGTCGGCGGTAACTCCGACCACCTGACCGGATTCGAATCACTCTCCGTCGACGGGCGCCTCATTGACGAGCTCTACAGGGACGGCATTGTCGATCTGGACGAGGCCCGTGACCTGCCGTGCCACACCAGCCTCGCCCTGACGAACGGCTCGCAGTCGGCCCTCGCCCGGGTGCATCCCGACAAGCGGGTCCGACGAGTCGACGCCGACCTGGAACTGTTCGGGGTCCGGGGTCGCAACGCCGAACAGAAGCTGGCACTGGACCTCCTGGCCGACCCGACCATCGGGGTGGTCAGCCTCGGCGGGCCGGCCGGTACGGGCAAGAGCGTCCTGGCCCTCGCCGCCGGCCTGGAGTCGGTGGTGGAGAAGCGCCAACACCGGCGGGTCGTGGTGTTCCGACCGCTGTTCGCCGTAGGCGGCCAGGACCTCGGGTACCTGCCCGGGTCCGAGCAGGAGAAGATGTCGCCGTGGTCGGCCGCCGTGGTGGACGCCCTGGAAGCCGTCGCCGAACGCCAGGTGGTCGAAGAGCTCATGGAGGAGGGAATCCTCGAAACGCTCCCCCTCACGCACATCCGCGGCCGGACCCTCACCGACACGTGGGTGGTGATCGACGAGGCACAGAATCTGGAGAGGTCGGTCCTGCTCACCGCCCTGTCGCGGATCGGGCCCAACAGCCGGGTGGTGATCACACACGACGTGGCCCAGCGCGACAACCTCCGGGTGGGTCGACACGATGGGGTCCTTACCGTGGTCAACGACCTCCAGGGACACCCGCTGTTCGCCCACATGTCGCTGACCCGGTCCGAGCGCTCTCCGGTGGCGGGTCTCGTCGCCGGGCTACTGGAGACCGAGCCCCTCAGCCTGGGCTGAACACGGGCCCGGCCATCAGGCCGGGTCTCCCGGGGTTCCTAGACTCTCCAACCATGGGTGACGCTGCACGCAGGATCGTCCGCCTTGCGCGTCCGTCACGCCGCCAATGGTTCGAGGTGCTCTCGCTGGCCGTTCCCGCACTGTTCGTGGCCATTCCCCTGGCCCGGATGATGGGCACCGGTGCTACGACCATGGAGGAGGCCAACGTCGTGGTGGTGGCCGCCGGGATCCTGGATGGCCGACTCCCGCATGCCGATGTGGAATACCTATATGCCCCCGGAACGGCCTGGATGGTCGCCGGAGCCTTCTGGACGCTGGGAACCTCGGTGGTCGTCGAACGGCTCGTCGGGCTGGCCTACCGGCTGGCACTCCTCTGGGGGATACACCGGCTGGGTCGCCGCTGGGGATCCGGCACCGCCGCCTGCGCCGCCATTGCCTCGTGGGTCGTCATCGCCCCGTTCGGCCTGGTGGCCTACCCGTGGATCGCAGGGCTGAGCCTGCTCGTGGCCGGTGCAGCCCTCGTGCTCGACGGTGACGACGGGCGACGTGCCTCGATAGGTGCCGCCCTCTGCGGCCTGGCTGTCTTCCACCAACTGGTGCTGGGTCCAGCGGTCCTGGTGGTGGTTCTTCCCGCCATCCTGATCGCCGACGCGCACCGGCGCAGCCGGCTCATGACGGGGCTGGTGGCCGGCTTCTCCCCATTCCTCCTGCATCTCGTACTGGTGGGACCACGATCAATGCTCGATGGCATGGTCATCGATCCGATCTTCAGGTTGCGTGCCGGTCGGAACCTCCCCCTGCCCCCGGATCCGTCCGACAGCGGCGACTTCTTCGCCCGCCTGGACGACCTGCTGAGAGGCCCGGAGCGCCTGCCAGGGCTGGACCGCCCGGCCCAGATCGCCGCCCTCTTCTGGCTGCTGATCGTCGTCACAGTTGCACTCGTGGTGGTGGCCCGACGCTGGAGGGGACCCGGCCGGACCAGGTTCTCCACGATGGCGGCCATTGCAGTGGCCCTGGTGCCAATGGCCCTGCAGCGTCCCAGCCCCAACCACCTCAAGTTCGTAGGAACCTTCACCGTTGCCGTTGCCGTCATCGCCATCGCCGTTCCGCTGAGCCGCCGGGCCCGCTCGCTGGCCGCTCCGATCGCCCTGACAATCGTCCTGGGCGGTCTCGCTGTCGTGGCCCCACACCACATTGGCCGCTTCACCTTCGAGGCCTTCACCGACCGACCGTTCGACTCCTCGTCGGCCACGGTGGTGCACGACGGTCGCACCCTCCCCATCGGCCGCGGAATGACTGCAGCGGCCGTCGCCGACGAGATCCACAGCGTCGTATCGGTGGTCGACCACCTCACCCGGCCGGGCGACAGCGTGTTCGTCGGGCCGGTCGACCTGACCCGCACCAACTACGGCGACACCTTCTTCTACTTCCTGCTCCCCGACCTGGTCCCGGCCAGCCGGCACCTCGAGATGAACCCCGGCCTGGCCAATCGGTTCGGCGGCAACCTGGCGGTCGAGTTGGCCGCCGCCGACGTACTGGTGCTCACCGACCGCTTCGACGGCTGGTCCGAGCCCAATACCTCGGTACGCGCCGGCGATCCGGATGCCTCGGCCCTCGTCGCCAGCCGGTTCTGCCACGTGGCCGGCACCGCCACGTGGCGTGTCCTGACCCCCTGCCGGTGAAAGCGCCGGCAATGGGTGGGAAGCAGACGGCCCGACGGTCCGGAGACCCCCGGTAGCGTCACGGGACCATGGCCGATCCGGCACCCCCCCGCCTGAAGTACATACCCGGCCTCGACGGCATCCGTGGCATCTGGGTGGTCGTGGGCCCCCTGCTGTACCACGCTGCGACCGACACGGTCTCGGGCGGCATCCTGGGCATCGACCTGTTCTTCACCCTGTCCAGCTTCCTGATCATCTCGATCGCCCTGAACGAGTTCGATGCGACGGGACGAATCGACCTGAAGGCCTATGCAGGACGGCGGGCCCGGCGCCTGTTGCCGGCCCTCCTCGTGTGCCTAGCCATGTTGACCGCCTACCTGGTCCTCGTGGTGCCGCCGGCCGAGTTCGCCAGATGGACCGGGGCGATCTTCTCGACCCTCACCTACAGCGCCAACTGGTATGAGATCTTCTCCGGCGTCTCGTACTTCGAGGACTTCCAGTACTCACCGCTGCGCCATGTGTGGTCGTTCTCCATAGAGGAGCAGTTCTACATATTCGCCCCGCTGTACCTGATAGCGATCCTGGCGGTCTTTAAGAAGCGGGCCAACATGGCACTGCTGGTGACCATGATCGCCGGCACGGCTCTCTCCGCCTGGTGGATGGGGCACCTCTACGACGGGCAGGGCGACCCGTCACGCGTTTACTACGGCACCGACACCCGGGCCCATTCCCTGTTCGCCGGCATCATCCTTGCGGTGGCCGTCCGGATGTACGGACCGGTCCGGACACGGGCCGGGCAGTTGGCCTGGGTGGCCGGGGCCTACGCCGCCACCATCTTCTTCTCCTGGGCCATCTTCGAGATCTCGGAGCAGGACGCCTGGATGTTCGAGTACGGCGGCTTCCTGATGGTCGCTGCCATCTCGTGCCTCATGATCTACGGCGTCGCACAGCCCGGGGAGCGTGCGTGGCACGCCCACCTGCCCGCGTTCGTGTCGGCCCCTGACGCTCCGTTGGCCGGTCGCCTGACCTGTGGCTCCCTCTACGCAGGGGTCTTCACCGGTGGCTGGGTGGTGGTCAGCGTCGTGCGCGGCAACGCACCGTTCGACCACTGGCCCTACCTCCTGGGTGTTGGCGTCGTCTGGTTCTGGTACGGGACGGCGCGTTCGGAGGTCGGCCCCCTTCACTGGTTCCTGGAATCGATGCTCATCCGATGGGTCGGCAAGATCAGCTACGGGCTGTACCTGTACCACTGGCCGATCTACCTGCTCGCAACGCCGTCACGGGCAGGGCGTCTGGTTCCCGGCGTCGATCTGGTCGAGGGCAACAACCTGATCTGGATGCACCTCACGATGACGTTCATCGTGGCTGCCGCCAGCTTCTACTTCGTGGAGCAACCGGTCATGCGGCGGCGCTTCCCGCTGGGTGGCTGGAAGATGACGGCGGTGAGCGGCACCGCTGCCGGCGCCACGGCGATCGTGTTGATCCTGATCGGGCTGTTGTGGGTAAACACCCGGCCCGCCCAGAGCGGACCCCTCACCGCCTCAGCCAGCCCGTGCGCCGAACAGGGCCTCCTCCCACCACCGTCCGACGAGCGTCTCAGGGTGCTGGTGGTCGGCGATTCGGTGGCCCTCCAGATAGGCGAGGCCCTCTGCGGCTGGGCCCTGGAGAACCCCGGCCGGATGGTGGTGCTCAATGAGTCCCACCTCGGCTGTGTGGTCGGACGTCATGGCCTGAAACGGATTCCCGAGGGCGACGAGGGACCGGTGGGCGAGATCTGTTCGGCATGGAACGAACCTGTAGCGACCCACGTCATGCTCAGGTCCGATGTCGTCTCATGGCCCTCGGCGGTGGAGGCCTTCAAACCCGATGTGGTGCTGGGACATGTGACCGCATGGGACGTCACCGACCGTCTGGTCCCGTCCCTCGGCGAAGAGTGGGTCTGGGTGGGCGTGCCGTCCTACGACGCGTACATCTCATCGGAGTACCGCCTGGCCAGCCAGGTGCTGGGGTCGACCGGCGCCCACGTCTACTGGCTCGAGGGCGCCCACATCCGACGTGAGATCCGCCCCCAGAACCATCCGGACCGGATCGACGGGTTGAACGAGCTGGTCCGGGCGGCCACGAGCGACCTGGACCACGTCACCACCGTCGCGTACCGGGACTTCATCGGGGCCAACGGAACGGCCCGTGAGCGCCACACGCGTGATGACGGCGTCCACCTATCGCTGGGCGGGACGGCCGAGGTGGCCGACTGGCTGGTGGACGAGGTCTTCGTGGAGTCGGCACCGTCGGCGCGCGAATCGGACTGAACAACCGGGCTGCTGTCAGTTGCGGGCGGCCCACCAGGCGTCGAGGCGTGCCTCGAGTTCAGACCGCTCCAGATCGCCCTCCTCACGCTTCACCGCAAGCAGGTGGGCCAGGGCCTCGCCCACGTGGCGTCCCGGCCCGATGTCGAGGTGGGACATGACCGCAGCACCGTCCATGTCGGGACGCTCAGCGGCACGACGGGCCTCGTCGGCCAGTTCGGCGATCCGCAGCTCCAGCTCGTCCATCGCTGCCTGGATGCCGGCGGCCTTCACCCGGTTGCGTGTCGTGCAGTCGCAGCGGATCAGGTGGTTGAGGCGCCCCAGAAGGGGCCCGGCGTCACGGGCGTATCGACGCACGGCCGCATCCGACCAGCCGTCTGAATAGCCCTTGAACCGGCCGGACAGCCGGACCAGCTCAGCCACGTCGGCGACCACGGACTCCTCGAAGCCCATGGAGGTCAGGCGGCTCCGGGCCATCCTCGCTCCGACGACCTCGTGGTGGCGGAACGTCACGTCTCCGTGCTCGAACGACCGGGTCCTGGGCTTGGCGATGTCGTGGAACAGGGCGGCGAGGCGCACGATCAGGTCGGGTCCGGTCTTGGCCACGACCGCAATGGTGTGGCTGAGGACGTCCTTGTGCCTGTGGATCGGATCCTGCTCCATGCGCAGCAGGGGGAACTCCGGAACCAGGTGGTCCATCTCGCCGGAATCCACGGAGGCCCAGAGGCCCGGGGCGCAGTCGGGCTCTAGCAGCAGGACGGTCAGGCGGGCCACCGACGCCGCATCGGCGGTCTCGGTCGGCTCCCGGGATCCTGTAGCCGACCCGGCCTCCGGCAGCGTGGTGTCCGTCATGCAGGCAAGTCTACGGATCCACCCACCGTCGGCCGTCGTGCCCGCCCCCGCACTCGACGGTGGTGTTCGTTGACCGGTCAGGTCCCCGGGTAGGCCTCGATGTCCAGGCTCAGCATGCGTGCCGCGTTGCCACGGACGATCTTCCAGACCACATCTGGCGGGAGGTGGCCCATCATGTCCTCGGCCACCTGCTTCGTGTGTGGCCATGTCGTGTCGGTGTGCGGATAGTCGGTCTCGAAGGTGATGTTGTCCACCCCCACCTCGTCGAGCGACCGAAGCCCGTGCTTGTCACGGAAGAAGCAGCCGAAGATCTGTCGGTAGTAATAGGTCGACGGAGGCTCGGGGACTATGTCAGCCACACCGCCCCAGGCCCGGTGCTCCTTCCAGACGTCGTCGGCCCTCTCCAGGATGTAGGGGATCCAGCCGATCTGGCCCTCGCTGTAGGCCAGCTTCAGCTCGGGGAATCGCACCAGCACGCCGGAGAAGAGGAAGTCGCTCATCGAGGCGATGGCATTGTTGAAGCTCAGCGAGGCGGCCACCGCCGGCGGGGCATCCGGCGAGGCGGCCGGCATCTTCGATGACGACCCGATGTGCATGTTCACCGTCGTCTGGGTGTCCTGGCAGGCGGCGAAGAACGGATCCCAGTAGCCGGTGTGGATTGACGGCAGCCCCAGGTTGGGTGCGATCTCGGAGAAGCAGACAGCGTGGCAGCCCCGTTCGGCGTTGCGTCGAACCTCGGCGGCGGCCAGGTCCGCGTCCCACAACGGGATGATGATCAGCGGTATGAGCGCACCATCGGAGTCGCCGCACCACTCCTCGATCATGAAGTCGTTGTAGGCCTTCACGCAGGCCAGTCCGAGGTCCCGGTCCGACGCCTCATAGAAGGTCTGGCCACAGAAGCGGGGCAGCGTGGGGAACGACAGGGAGGCCTCGACGTGGTTGGCCGTCATGTCGGCCACACGGGCCTTCGGCTCGTAGCAGCCCGGCCGCATCTCCTCGTAGGTGATGGGTGCCATGGTCATCTCGTCGCGGTCGAAGCCGACAGCCGCCACGTGCCTCTTGTTGGGGTGTATGAGGTCCTCGTAGAACCAGACGTCGCACCACGGAGCGTCCTCGGCATCCAGTTCGTACTCGTACATCTTCGCCCCGCCCACCCAGGTCATGTCACCCAGGCGGCGGCGCTCGACGCGCGGTCCCCTGTCCCGGTACTTCGCCGGCAGCCACGTCTTCCAGAGGTGGGGGGGCTCGACGATGTGGTCGTCGACGCTGATGATCGGCGGGATCTCGGTGCGGGGAGCAACCGGCACATCGGAAGCGGCATCGCTGGTCGCCGCTGCCTGGTCCATCATCTGATCCATCCTCTGGTCCATCTCCTGATCCGACCCCCACCGCTTCTGACGGTGTGTCAGATTCTAGGGCGTGGTCCGCCGCTTCGACCATTCCGGCCACCGAACTACCGTCACCCCATGACAGACCACGATCAGGAACCATCCGACACCGGCACTGATCGGGTTGGGCCCTTCGGCGAAGCGGCCACCTACGAACGCGACGGGCACGTCGCCACCATCACCTACAACCGCCCCGAAGCCCTCAATGCCGTGAACCGGGACCTGCGACGCGACCTGAACGCCGCCTGGGCCATGTTCATGGCCGACGAGCAGGCCTGGGTGGCAATCCTCACCGGCGCCGGGGACCGCGCATTCTGCGCCGGTGCGGACCTGGACGATGGGGGCGGCTCGGCTGGAGACTTCCCGGGGACGTTCTGGGAGAAGCCCACCGTCAACTCCTTCGAGTCGGGTCTGGAGGTGTTCAAGCCGACCATCGCCGCGGTGAACGGCCACTGCATCGGCTATGGCCTTACCGCTGTCGTGGCCTGTGACTTCGTCCTCGCCTCCGAAAGGGCCACGTTCGCCTGGCCGGAGGTCACCCTGGGCATTCCGACAATCGTCGGAGCCATCCGACTACCCCGGAAGGTCGGCTGGGCCGACGCCATGGAGCTGCTACTTACCGGCGAGTCGGTCGACGCCGAACGGGCGGCGGCAATAGGCCTCGTCTGGCGGATCAGCGACCACGATCAGGTCATGGACGATGCCCGATCGCTGGCTGGCCGGCTGTGTCGCGCCGCGCCGCTGGCGGCCCGGGCCACAAAAGAGGTGGCGGTCCGGACCCGGTCCATGCCGTGGACCGAAGCCGTCCGCTTCGGAGAGACGATGCGCCTGGTGGCCGCTTCCACCGAGGACGCCGCCGAAGGCCGCCTGGCCCGATCTGACCGTCGGCCGCCCGAATGGCGGGGCCGCTGATGCAGCGGCCAGACTCGCCAGAACCATTCCCGGAGATCAATCCGGGAGACTCCACATGAAGGTAGACAGCGCATGAAGACAGGAATCGCCTTTGCCAACATCGGTCCGTTCGGCACAGCCGAGGGGGGCATCGGCCTGGCCACGGCAGCCGAGGCGGCGGGTATCGACTCCCTCTGGACGGTCGAGCACGTCATCTACCCGGACTCCTACGGGTCCACCTACCCGTACGACGAGTCGGGCCGCATGATGATGGCGCCCGACACCGACCTCACCGACCCGTTGACCTGGCTGACCTGGGTGGGGGCGCACACCTCGACCATCCGCCTGGCCACCGGCATCCTCATCCTCCCCGAACGCAACCCTGTCGTCCTGGCAAAGCAGCTGGGCACGATGGACTCCCTCACCGGAGGACGGATCGACCTCGGCATCGGCGTCGGCTGGCTGCGCGAGGAGTTCGATGCCCTGGGAATCCCGTGGGAGCGACGGGGCGCACGGACCGATGACTACGTGGCGGCCATGCGTGCCCTCTGGGCCGGCGACAGCGCGTCGCACGACGGAGAGTTCGTGTCCTTCTCCGGCGTCTCGTCCAACCCAAAGCCGGTGAACGGATCCGTGCCGATCGTGATCGGCGGCCACAGCGACGCCGCTGCACGACGGGCGGGCCGACTTGGCAACGGCTTCTGGCCGGCCAAGGGCGACCTCGACCACCTTCTCGACGTCATGCGGCGCGAAGCCGACGCACACGACCGTGACCCGGATGCCATCGAGGTGACCTGGTCCGCGGACCTCGCTGCCAACGATGACCCCGTTGCCGCAGCCGAGCAGTTGGCGGAAAAGGGTGTGAGCCGCGTCGTGGTGCCTTCGTTCATGTTCCTGCGCAACACCGCCGACGCTCTGGCCGAATTCGGCGAGACGTTCGTCGCACCGCTGGCCGACATGTAGCCAGGCCCTTCCCGTCGGGCGGCCACGGAAACCGCCCGACACCCGGAGCCGGATCACCGACCTACCCTGACCACGTGCACGCGACGATGAGCCTCCAATGGTGACCGGGGGCCTACGGGACCCACGGGACCGTCGACATCGGGATTTCGGACCGGCCTTCGGCATGGGCCGTCTGGGCCGCCCGGCACGCCGCTCCCTTCCGATCGACCTGATCGGCGGCAGGTCCACCTGGATCGCCGCCGCCGTGGTGGTCGCCGTGTTCCTCATCATCGCCATGGGCAGCAGCGGGCCCACGGAGGAAGGGACCACCGAACAGGACCTTCTGGCGAGGGTTCAGGGGTCCATGGTCCAGGCCGGGTTGCCCACGGTGAAGGTGCGGGTCCTCGACTGGACGGTCATCCTGGAAGGTCGGGTGGCGACGCCCGAACTGAAGGAGGCAGCCGAGCGCGTGGCCTTCGCCCAGGCGGACGTAATCAGCGTCCAGAACCGGCTCTACGTCCCGCCGTCGGTCGTCGATTCGATCGTCACCACGACGGCCCCAGACCTACCCGCAGCCCTCGCCGACCTCGTACTCCAGTCCCGCCTGAGCGCCGTGGCGGCGCACCCGCCCATCCAGTTCGAGAGCGGTGGTGATCGGATAACCCTCGAGTCGGTTCCCACCCTGGACCGGCTGGCGTCGTTCCTGGTCTTCGAGCCGGCGATCCGGGTACAGATCATCGGCCACACCGACAACGACGAGAAGGTCCCCGGTGACAACCTCCGCCTCTCGGCGATCCGAGCCGAGGCCGTACGCACCCAGTTGCTGGCCCGTGGCGTGGAGCCCGACCGCCTGGTGACCCTGGGACTGGGACACACCGATCCGATCGCCGACAACATCACCAAGACCGGCAAGGCGGCCAACCGGCGAATCGAGTTCCTGCTCCTGAGGGAGGGCGAGGTGGGCCTGCCGGCCCCCGCCGAGGCAGGCGGAGGCGATCCAGCCGAGGCCGATACCGCCGGAGCGGGCTCCGACTGACCCTGTCATCCGGGTGGCGGCATTGCATCCCGGTCTGCGACAATCCACTGCATGGACAACGACTGGCCGTCAGGAGCACCCGACTGGCGCGGCGTCCACCACCTGGCCATGGTCACCCCGGACATGGATGCCACCGTTCGGTTCTATGCGGGTGTGCTCGGCATGCCGCTGGTGGCCACACTGCGCGCCGGCCCGATGCGCCACTACTTCTTCAGGCTGGGTCCGGGCAACACCATTGCCTTCTTCGAGGTCCCGGGCGCCACCACGTTCTCGAAACCGGCAGGAGCACCGTCGTCACGATCCATCCAGTTCGACCACGTCGCCTTCGGCGTGGACGACGAGGCGGCGCTCATGGCCCTCCAACGTCGCCTGGCCGCGGCGGGCTGCGAGGTCACGCCGGTCGTCGACCACCAGATCCTCCGATCGATCTACTTCCACGACGTGAACGGCATCGCCCTGGAGGCGTCGTGGTGGACATCGAATTCCGATGACCTCGGGTTCCGGCCAGACGACCCCGAGATGTTCGCCGACCCGGATCCCGTACCGGCGGTAGCCGAACTGGCTGGCGAGGGGCTGGAGTCGATGCCCTCGACCCGGCTTCGATGAGCCGACCCATCCACCTGCCATGACCAACCACCGTCCATGAGTAACGGGACGTCAGGCCAGCCGGCATGGCGGCGCCGGGTCACCGAGGCGGCGGAGGGCCTGTTCAGCCACGCCCCCGATCCGCTGGCCGACACGTTCTCCCACCCGGGCGACGCCGGCCTGTTCGGCCCTGGTTCCGTCACCTGGCGGGTTATGAGCGACTGTTCGACGTTCGTGGGTGGGGTCCGGTCCCTCCTGGTCCAGGCCGCCCACCCGGAGGTGGCAGCCGGGGTCGGCGACCACTCGTCCTATCGGGACGACCCCCTTGGTCGGCTTTCACGTACCGCCTCCTATGTGACGGCCACCTCGTACGGAGCGGGCCCGGAGGTGGATGCCGCCATTGCATTCGTGGGCCGGATGCACGGACCGGTGGCCGGCACGTCGCACCGTGGGCTGGCCTACTCGGCAGCCGATCCGGAGATGGCCGCATGGGTCCACAACGCCCTGGTGGACTCGTTCCTCGTGGCGCACCGCACCTTCGGTCCCACCGCCATGTCCGACTCAGAGGCGGATACCTACGTGGCGGAGCAGGCACGTCTCGGTCGACGGATGGGCGCAGCCCCCCTGCCCGAAACCGCCGACGGCCTCGCCGACTGGCTGGCCCGACACCCGTCGCTGGGCGGATCACCGGCCGGCGGCGAGGCGATCGACTTCCTGGCCGGCCCGCCACTTTCGACACCCGTGAAGGTCGCCTATCGGATCATCCACGATGCCGCCGTGGCGACCGTTCCGATGCCGATCCTCGCCGCGATCGGCCTTCGGCCACGACGCGGGGCAATCGCCCGGGGACGCCTGTTGATCCGGGGCCTCCGGGCGACGCTGGGAGCCTCACCGGCCTGGGCCGCCGCACTCGAACGCTGTGGCGAGGACCGACCCGACGGCGTCAGGTTCCGCAGCCGGCCGGGAACTACCCGCTAGGGCAGCCCGGCCCCGACACAGATCGGCGGCCATCGGGCCGGATCAGGCTGTCAACACCGGCTCCGACGGTGTGAACTCCACCGGCAGGTGCTTGATCCCGTTCACGAGGCTCATCCTCAGTCGATCAGCCGGACCGGTCGCTGCGATGTCGGGCATCCTGGATGCCAGTGCCTCGAAGATGACCTTCAACTCCAACCTGGCCAGGCTGGCGCCCAGGCAGAAGTGGGCGCCGCCACCACCGAATGCCAGGTGGTGGTTCCCGGTACGCGACAGGTCCAGTCGGTGGGGGTCCTCGTAGACGGCCTCGTCCCTGTTGCCGGACGCATACCAGAGGGTGACCTTGTCGCCGGCCCGGATGAACTCGCCACCCAGTTCCGTGTCCTCGGTGGCCGTCCGACGGAAGTAGTTCACGGGGCTGGTGTAGCGCAGCACCTCGTCGACCGCCGCCTCGTCCATTCCTGCGCCACCGGTGACCCGACCCCACTGTTCGGGGTGCTCCATGAACCCCAGGATCCCCAGGCTCACGGCGTTCCGCGTCGTCTCGTTTCCCGCCACCAGCAAGAGGGTGAAGAAGAGATCCCGCTCGAGGTCCGTCAGTTCGGTCACCGTTCCGTCGTCGAGGGTCACCGTGGCTGTGGTCAGGACGGTCCAGAGGTCATCAGCCGGCACGGCCCTCTTGCGCTCCGTGAGTTCGTGGGCGTACATCGCCATCTCGATCATGGCCGTCTCGTACGTGGCGCCGTGGTCGTTTCCGGTGTCCTCGTCCTGGTACTCGGGGTCGCTTCCACCGATCGTGCGGTTGCTCCAGTCCAGGAGCTTGTGCCGGTCCTCGTCGGGCACGCCGATGATGTCGGCAATGGCCATGAGCGGTAGTTCGGCCGCCACATCGACCACGAAGTCAGCCGATCCGCTCTCACAGATCCGGTCCAGGATGATGCTTGTCCGCAACTCCATCACCTCCTCCATCCGCCTGATCATGCGCGGCGTGAAGCCCGTGTTGACCAGCTTGCGGTAACGGGTGTGCTGGGGCGGGTCGGTCATAACCATCTGCAGCCCCGGGCCACGCCCGGCTGCGATGTCGTTCAGCGCCACGCCGCCGGCGCCATCGCGCCCGGGGCCCGTCTGGTGGGAGAACAGGGTGCCCGCCTTGTGGGCCTCGGAGATGTGCTCGTATGAGGAAACCACCCAGAAGCCGTCGGGCTCCTCCTCGTTGGCTGGATGCCGCCACACCGGGGCCTCCCGGCGCAGCACGTCGAACCAGTCGTGCGGCATCCGCTCGGCGAACACGTCAAGGTCGGTGAGATCGATCTCGTCGATAGTGGCCATGGTCGTCCTCCGGACCTGCTCGTTGAACATTTATTATCTTCCATGGAAGATATCTTCCTTGGAAGAAGGTTGCAAGGTACCCTCGCCCGCGTGAGCCGACCATCCGACCAGGACCCCCTCCCGCCGGGCGAGGTGGATTCAGCGGTCGACCGCCTGTCGCAGCGGTCCGATGACGCCGAACCCACGACTGCCGGAATCCTCGTCTGGGCCTACATAGCCGGTCGCCAACTGGACGCCTGGCTGGCCGACGCACTCGCCGACACCGGCCTGTCCACCTCCGACTACGGGGCGCTTGCCGCCGTGGCCTTCGCCGGCGACCGGTCCATGACCGCCGGCGACCTGGCGCGCTGGGTCGTCCAGACCTCAGGGGGAACCACAAAGACGCTCCAACGCCTGGTGGACAGGGGTCTGGTCCGCCGGGTCTCCGACACCGACGACGGACGCAGGACGATCGTCCAGCCCACGGCGGCAGGCGCCCGCAGGGCCAGCTCCGTGGCCGCCAGCCTTGTCGAGCGACTCGACCAGGACCTGGACGGTCTGGACGCCGAATCCCGCGACCGCCTCCTCGCTGCACTGCGCGACCTCTCCGCCAACTTGACTGGTGGCGATCCTCAGGATCCGCAGACCGTCGGGTAGCGGTGCCCGGACGACAAGGAGCGCATGGACCATGGAAGCCCTCATCAATCTCGTCGGCACGGACCGCGGCACCAGCCGCTGGTTCGAGACCAGCCAGGCCGATGTGGACGCCCACGCTGAGACCGTCGGAGACGGCGGATGGATCCACAATGACAAGGCGGAGGCGACAGCCCTGCTGGAAGGCTGACCGGCCTTCAGGACCAGGTCATGACCGGGTCGCCCCAGAGGGACTCGTCGGGTGTGATGCCCAGACCCGGACCGGGCGGCAGGTCCATCCATCCCCCGTCCAGGCGGATTCCATGCTCGGCGTCGTAGTGGCCGTCCACGTACGGTTCGGCGATCCAGGTTCCCTCGAAGTTGGACGGGTCCACGGTCGCCCCCACCTGGAGGCTGGCCGCAGCCACCAGGTCGCCGCCCCAAGTGTCGTCCACCGTGTGGGGCCGTCGGGCCGCCGCACACACGTCCCGGACAGCCCGCAGGGCGCTGATGCCGCCCACCCGGCTGACCTTCATCCCGAAGCCGTCGGCCACACCCTCGCCAATCGCTGCGACCACCGTCGCCAGGTCCACAGCAGACTCATCCAGGTAGATCGGATGGGCGACCTTCCCCACCAGCGAGGCGTTCTCCCGATAGGAGGCGCACGGCTGCTCCAACACCATCGGTATGTCCTGACAGGCCTGTGAAACCTGGATGGCGGCGCTGGTGGTCCAGGCCTTGTTGGCATCGGCCGCCATCCGCACACCGGGCCGCAGGACGGCTGCCACTGCTCGAATCGCCGCAATGTCCTCCTCGACTGACCTGCCGCCCACCTTCAGTTGGATCCTCGGGAAGCCCTCCTCCTGGCGCCTGGCCGCATCGGCGGCCGAGTCCTCCGGAGATGCGATGAGGACCCCGTGGTAGGACGGAACCCGCTCGCGAACCGCCCCGCCAAGCAGGTCGCAGATCCTCACCCCGTACGACTTGCCAGTTGCGTCCCAACACGCCACGTCAATGGCAGCCTTGGCGTACAGGTGTCCCATGAGCACGGAATCCATGGTGGCGTTGATGCGCCCGATCGCCGTGGGGTCCATGCCGAGCAGGTACGGCGCCATCTCGGCCAGGGCAGCCCGGGCCCCCACTGCGTGCTGCGGCTGGTAGGTGGAGCCCAAAGGGCAGGTCTCGCCGTAGGCCACCGTTCCGTCATCGCACTCGAGGCGGACGATGGTGGAGTCCAGGTGCCAGACGTCCTGCAGACCCATCCGGTAGGGGGCGTCCTTCACCGGCAGGTCGTGCTGGAACACTTCGATGGCGGTGATTTTCATGATGTGGCCTCCGGGTGGTCAACCCTGCTCATCCGTTGTCGCCGACCTTGCGCTTTCACGGTCACCGTTGCGAGTCGCTCTCAACGTAACACCGGTCTGCATCCGGTCGACCGGGCCGACCCGCCACCGACAGCCAGCGGACCGACGATCGTGCGACCCCACGAACGGTTGTCGGTAGGGGCCGGCCAGGCATCCGGCCGACGACGATGTTTCCCTATATGAATACAGTTTTCATAGGAGTAGATATTCTTCTTGTAATCATGTGGCATATGTCACTACTCTGATGGGTGGTCCCCGTGGGGCACCGGACACGGATGCACGACAGGCTGATTCAGGGTGGCGCAAAGGCGCCTACCAAAGCAATAGAGGGCAAACGTCTTTATGTTGAAGCGATTCATGGTCATTCTTGCCGCAATGGCAATGGTGGCGTCAGCCTGCGGGTCAGACAGCGACGATGCATCGGGCGGCGGTGAAGCAACTGCTACGACGGCTGCTCCGGCTGCTCCGGCTGCTCCGGCTGCTCCGGCTGCTACGGAGGCTCCTGCTCCCGCTGCTCCGGCTGCTACGGAGGCTCCTGCTCCCGCTGCTCCGGCTGCTACGGAGGCTCCTGCTCCCGCTGCTGCTGCGGATTCGTCTGATGCGATCAAGTTGCCGATCCATAACTGGTCCAGCCAGATCGCCGGCGTCTATGCCGTTGGTGCGATCCTGGAGGCCACCGGCAACTCGGTCGAGTACATCTCGGCGGATTCCACGCTGGTGTACACGTCAATGTGTGAGGGCGACATGGACCTTGTCCATGAGGTCTGGGAAGGCGCCTTCGGTGTGGCCTTCATGGAGCAGGTCGACGCGGGTTGTGTGATCGATGCGGCCACGCATGACGCCAAGACCCGTGAGGACTGGTGGTACCCGTCCTACGTTGAGGACGTCTGCCCGGGTCTGCCGGACTGGGAGGCGCTCAACGACTGCGCATCACTGTTTGCCACGCCCGATTCGGGTGGCAAGGGCCGCTTCCTTGGTGGCCCGGTGGACTGGTTGAAGGGTGACCAGGAGCGTGTCGAGGGTCTCGAGATGGACTTCATTGTCGAGAACGCCGGCACCGCCGGTGCCCTTTGGGCAGCTCTGGACGCAGCAAGCGTCAACCAGGAACCCGTCGTGATCTTCAACTGGACCCCGAACTTTGTCGAGGCCATGTACGAAGGCAGCTTCATCGAGTTCCCGGAGTTCGCCGACGAGTGTCGGACCGACGCTTCGTGGGGCCTCAACCCCGAGACCACGCATGACTGTGGTAACCCGAAGAACGGGTACCTCAAGCTCGGTGTGTGGTCCGGCTTCCCGGACAAGTGGCCGAACGCCTACAAGGTCGTCCAGAAGATGAACCTGACCAACCTGGACGTGGCCCAGTTGGCCATGTACGTCGACATCGACGGCATGGAGCCCGAAGATGCCGCAGCCCTGTGGCTGGCCGACAACGCCGACCGGGTGAACGCCTGGGTCGGCTAGTCGTCAAAGGACGCGGCACCTGATGGTGTCGTAGAGTCGGGCCGGTTGCCGGGGCCCACCCCCTCGGCAGCCGGCCCGATGCCGTTCTGGCACTAGGGTTGTCTG
>Ga0302122_10000362_pt1 | contig 27590 bp, 21 predicted proteins | sample CB21_SCM_MG_FD_203115 | JGI IMG/M metagenome (GOLD analysis project Ga0302122, IMG submission 203115) | Marine microbial communities from Western Arctic Ocean, Canada - CB21_SCM | ecosystem: Environmental > Aquatic > Marine > Oceanic | place: Canada: Western Arctic Ocean | collected 2017-09-28 | reverse complement strand
AAAAGCCAGGCGCTAGCGGCTAATTATTGACTGGTGTTTCCCAAGGCTTGGAAATTACGCTGGCCTATATTTTAGGTTAATTTTGTGATATGATAAATTTATCATCGGTTTGGGCGCCGGTAATGGATGTATCAACGCGGTGCTGTGCGGACAAACTCATTAGGAATGACGACTGGTCCTTCCGGGCTGTTAGGAAGGGGCTATTTTTTTTGCCTCCTCCCCTGAGGTGCGGGTTTATAGGTGTATGCCGACTTGGCTGGTGTTAATCGGAGTTCGACAATTAATATGCCTGAAAAAATGATCTTTAAGCCGGGAGATTACGTGGTTTATCCGACTCACGGTGTGGGAAAAGTGCTCTCCGTTGAAGAGACTGTGGTCTCGGATCATAAGCTGAATCTCTTCGTCATCTATTTCGATCGTGATCGAATGACGTTGCGTGTGCCGGTCGTCAAAGCGGCAATGTCGGGTTTGCGCAAGCTGAGCAGCCGTAAGATCATGGAAGACGCCATGACCAAGTTGAAGGGGCGTGCGCGCATTAAGCGGACGATGTGGAGCCGCCGTGCGCAGGAATATGAGGCGAAAATTAATTCTGGTGATCCGTTATCGATTGCCGAGGTCGTACGTGACCTGCATCGTAATGCAGGCCAGCCTGATCAATCTTTCAGTGAACGCCAGATTTACGAATCGGCGCGGGACCGCTTGGCTAGCGAACTAGCTGCTGTCGAAAAGCTGGATATGGAAGCGGCTACCAAGCGTCTAGAGAAGGTGCTTGTGGTAGCCTAATTCGAGGCCAAATTCCTTTGGCCGATGGTTAAGGGTCCGCACTAATGTGCAGTCCTATTTCTGTTGTAGGCTTCTTTCCCTGGGGTCTTCCAATACCGCCGCTCGGCCTTCTATAAGGTGGAATAGTACGTGGCGTGAGGTCGCGATTTTGTCGTAATAGATCCCCTGGGGTCTGGAAGGCGTTAGTCGCGTTTGTGGACCGCATCAGGCTCCAAGAGCCTCACTGAAGTAGAACCATGCAGCCAGATCAACGATTTTTAGTTCTGCGTCCGGCCCGGCATACATGGGTAATTGCTTCTGTCCACGGCGAGGCAGAACGCTTGCGTGCTTTGCATGATGTTCTGAGCCAGAGAATCGGTGTTGTGGACAACCTAATCTACCTGGGAAATCTCATTGGCCGAGGCGGAGGCGTTCTAGCCTGTATTGATGAAGCGCTGGTATTCCGTCGCGCCTTGCTTGCCCAGCGGGGCGCTGATTCAAACTCTGTTGTCTATCTGCGTGGCGGACAGGAGGAAATGTGGCACAAGCTGCTGCAGCTTCAGTTTGCTTCTGACCCAAGTGATGTTCTTAAGTGGATGATGGCTCAGGGCGTCGCTGCCACGCTGGAGGCGTATGGTGGTATCTACAGTATTGGTATTGATGCCGCGCGCCAGGGCGCAACGGCCATCAGTCATTGGACGACGGAACTACGCAATACCCTGCGCCGCCATGACGGTCATAATGCTTTTCTGGGTGCCTTGCGCCGGGCGGCATTAGCAGAAAACCGCCAAGTCTTGTACGTTAATGCAGGCTTGGACCCGGAGCGCCCCTTGACGAAACAACACGATAGTTTCTGGTGGGGAGCGGCAGGTTTCGACCATATCGAAGCGCCGTTCGATACTTTTACTAGGATCGTGCGAGGGTTTGACCCCCGCCATCGCGGCTTCTGCGACAATAGCGAGACTCTGACCATAGATGGGGGTTGCGGGTTCGGTGGGCCGCTCATTGCTGCGTGCCTGGATCCCAAGGGTAAGGTCATCGATCGAATCGAATGTTGAGTGTCGTTGGTTTAGACTGGCTAGCCACTGACAATCTTAACAAGCTGGCCGGGCTTCAGGGGTTCTCCGCGCCGTAGTCCATTCAGGGTTTCGAACCATTCAAGACGATGGCCTGGAAAGGGCATGGAGCTGGCTAAACCCTCGGCAGTATCCCCTGGTCGTATTGCGCGGATCTTGATGCGGAGGGGTTGAATATCGGCGGCTTGCTGGGGCGTCAGACGCCGGAAGCTGTAAGTCGTGCGCTGAAAGTTCTCTTGATAGCGTCCCACCGCTTTCCGTGGGCTTAAAAACATAAAGCGATATAGCCTTTCCGGCCGCTCTTGGATAACTACCATCCGAGCATTACGGGTAACGCCGTTTGTGCGGACGGATGCTTGGGTGGTGGCCGCCGGCATGCCATTAATTTCAATTCGTTCGAGGTTTTGAGGGGAAAGATTTACGGCCCATATGCGAGTCAGGTAGGCCAGCGGGTCGCTGGTATGGCGCAAGGATTCAGTGGATGCCATATCGAACGCGATCAATGTTTTATCGGGTCCGCGGGCGGTTACCTGGGTGGCGCCATTAAACAGTGTAAACCCGGGGGGCACGGTGAAGGCGACGCCTAATTCTGGGTGGAGAAAGTCACGGTCATTGCGCACGCCCTCCTTAAGGTTGTCGCCAAATATCATGCCATCAATGCGTTCAAGATAGCGCACTTCTCCACGGTCTGCATCGGGGCCCTCGACGGTTCCTGCAAGCGCTATGGCCTTATCAATGCGCTCGACTGTACGTGGGTGGGTGGCCATCAGGTTGAAATGATCGACTGAATCGAGAGACCGACCGGCGATCAACGCCTCCAGGCGGCTGTGCTTCCGCATTTTTTTAAGAAAGGTGATCGTGGCATTGGGGTCGTAGCCAGCGCGCGCCAGATAGCGCACACCGAGCATGTCGGCTTCCAATTCCTGTTCCCGCGAGTACCCTTGCAGGTAAGCGCTAGTGCCGAAAGAGGCGACGTCCCCCAGCTCTGAAGGAAGTCCGGCTGCGTTGCCGAGAACACCTAGCACCGTCAGTCCGATATTAGCGGCTACCGTCTGGCTATAGCGCTGGGCCGAATGGCGAGCGACGATGTGGCCAACTTCGTGGGCGAGAACGCTCGCCAGCTCCGCTTCGTCCTTGGCAAGCGCCAACAATCCGCGGGTAATATAGACATAGCCCCCTGGCAACGCGAAGGCATTGATGTTGTCATCATCCAGAACCGTGAAGGAATAAGGTAGGCTCGGCGCATCGGAGAGGCGCCCTAGATTGAGCCCAATCTTCGTAATATAGGCGGCTAGGTCGGCGTCGGCATATTCTCCGCCGAACGCCTTGACGAGTTTAGGGTGTTCGTCTCTGCCAACCTGTAATTCCTCTTCCGGTGACATGAATCCGGTAAAGGCGCGCTCGCCGGTCGCCGGATTAGTGGAGCAGGCGGCGGTTGCCAATAGAGACACGCAGCCGATGAAGAAGGCGGCAAGGCTCCGGGGAAAAGATATATTGCTCATGAGACCTGGCATAATGGATGGGCTTTGTGATGCTTTCAAGGCTCGGATGATGCTTCATTCTGTTCATAATGCATGGCCTTGATCATGGTTCCATTGTAGTCGCAGAGTCAGCCTTGAAGCATGATGAGCCAGCATTCGAGGGATAGAGGTTCGGCAAGATGCAACCATAACGCGAATCTTAGCTTTCCTAGGTGGGTGTGTAGGCGATGAAAGGCCCTATAGTAGCTTCTTCCCACCAGTTATGGTGGGTTATCTCATAGAGTTTCGGGAACCAATGAATAGCATTAGCGACGGCCCGGATCTTTTCCCTGAACAAGTCCCTTTTGCGCACGGCATGCTCGACCTTGACGGGCGCCATGTGATGTACTGGGAGCAATGTGGCAATCCCGATGGCGTCCCGGTTCTTTTCCTGCATGGCGGGCCAGGGGCAGGGGTATCAACAGTACACCGGCAATACTTTGATCCGGCATTCTATCGCATTGTTCTGTTCGACCAGCGTGGTGCTGGCCGTTCACGGCCATCAGCAGATATAGTCGACAATACGACGGCCCATTTAGTCAATGACATCGAATGTCTGCGCACCCATCTCAGTATAGACCGATGGCTAATGTTTGGTGGGTCGTGGGGCGCCACATTGGCGCTGGCGTATGGTATCTCGCGCCCGGACAGATGCCTTGGTTTCGTGCTGCGTGGTGTGCTTCTTGGCCGGCAAAGAGAACTCGACTGGTTTCTCAACGGAATGCGGGCAATCTTTCCGGAGGCCGGGCGCACTTTTACAGATTTTCTCCCGGAAGCGGAACGGCATGATCCGATCTCTAGTTACTACCGGCGGCTGATTGATCCTTCCGCTGACACGTACCGCCCTGCCGCACGTGCCTGGGCTAGTTACGAGAACGCTTGTTCACGTTTTGCACTTAATTTACCAGATGGATCGGCTTCGTTGGGCAGAGGAGCTTGGGCGCCTGTGGCCATTGCCCGCATCGAGTGCCACTATTTACATCATCGATTCTTCATGCCTGAGGGTGCGTTGCTCAAAGACGTCGGGCGCATCCATCACTTGCCCTGCACGATCATTCAGGGCCGCTATGACCTTGTGTGCCCCCCAATTACTGCTTACGAACTGGCGGACGGTTGGCCTGGCATCAGCTTGGAATTCATACCCGATGCTGGTCATTCGGCAATGGAGCCCGGTATTCGACGGAGGCTGGTTACCGCCACCCAGGATTTTCGTGAACGCTTGCGCGCGGGTTGAAGGGTGCGCACGATGGCATATGAAGTATCGACCTTAGGTGAGGGGAGGGAACCATGCGGCAGAAAATCGCAGCCATTTTGGCGGCTTGCGGATTAGTGGTCGGCCAGGGAATGGGAGCATCTCCGGCGTGGGCAGGCGATCCCGCCTTTATTTCATTCGCGGGCGGTTATTTTGATTGGAACCGCCAGAAGAATGAAGCTGCTGAATTCCGCCTGGAGTACCGAGGATCCGAGAAATTTTGGATTTTTAGGCCATTAGGGGGCGTCATGGCGACGACCGATAAGGGGTTTTACGCTTATGCCGGCACCGGCATTGACGTCTTTTTAGGTAGGCGGGTGGTGATTACACCTAGTTTTGCGCCCGGATATTACCACAAGGGTGGCGGGCTCGACCTTGGTCACAAGCTTGAATTCCGCTCGCAGTTAGAGCTTTCTTACCGATTTGACAATCGTTCGCGGCTCGGTGTCGCAGTCTCTCATATGTCCAATGCCAGCATCGGCGATACGAATCCTGGTACGGAAGCGGCGATGTTTACCTATTCCATTCCAATTACCACGCTGTTTGGGAATTAGGAACAAAGGCGCCGGGCGGTTGCCGGCCTCCGCGGTAGTTGGTTGTTACGGCGCAGCCAACAATCTTCTGGATTCCATCCACTAGCGAGGGTATCCCGCGCGGATTGCGAAGAATTGGCGGACATCCATGCTATTAAATTTCTGTGCATTTCTGCCTACGTTTGTGCTGGCTGCTCGGGCTCGATTATTTTTAGAGTATTGCTTACGCGGGCGTGACGGTGCCGTTATAGGCGATGGAACTGCCCTGTGACGGAGTTTTCTATAGATGGGGTTGAAACGCAACGTCGTGGGCCATAATCCCTGACATCGACTACTTCTGGATGCCTGTAGGCCAGTAGGCCAGTAGGTCAGTCAGTAGGGTAGAGCTACAGATTCCTAACCTGTGGGCCTATTCATGAAGATAAATGAAAAAATATTAATAAGTTATAGTTAATAAAATATTTTGAATTGTTGTGTGAATAATTCCTGAATTTTAATAAGGGATAAATAAACGTTTTTCACTACGTGCGGTCACGTCTGACATTATGCATCTTGATTGAAACTGTCCTTCAAGTTATTGGTTTTTTATGGTTGCGTAACTCAGTTGGATAGAGTGCCAGTTTCCTAAACTGGAAGTCGGCAGTTCGAATCTGCCCGTGACCACCAACCTCCCAACTGAATCTTGTCTTAATTAAGGGGGCAAAAAAATTTCCAGTTTTCAGCCGCTCCCTTTTGGAGTTATGAGTTCCCGTCCCGGCGCTAGTAATTCGCGTAGCCTTTCTTTTAGCGACGTCCTTGGTGGCTAGGCATCGACGGTACAGGGACCGCTATTTTGCGCGGCCAGCATGATCTGATTGGCCTGATCATTTCTCTGCGCTAAACCAGGATTCTGGATCATGTCGAAATTTCCGAGGGGTCTGAGAGCCGATATTCTTGGTGGGACAGCGTTGGGCTCAGGGCCAGACGGTTACCCCGTCACCGGTTGATTAGCGAGGCGATCAATGACGCGGTGTAGGGCGTAATTGGCGTTTCTACTGCCGCCGTGGGCCAGCTCCGACTGATAGAGCTGGGCTGCAAGCGCGGTGCCGGGGAGAGCGACGTGACTGGCCATGGCGGTTTCCAGTACCAAGCGCAAATCCTTAAGTTGCAGGTCGATGGTGAAGCCGCCTTTGTCATTACCAGAAATCATTTGAGGGCCGACGTTGTTGAGCATCCATGAGCCGGCTGATCCACCCGACATGGCGTCGCGCAGTTTGCTAAGGTCTCCACCCTGGGAGCGGCAAAGAGCAAAGGCTTCACTCAGCGCTAGAATATTTCCGGCGCAGCATATTTGATTGCAGAGCTTGAAGGTCTGACCCATGCTGGTCGGTCCGCAATGGACGATGTTGCCACCCATGGCTTCGAGGATGGGCCGCGCCTTTACCAGATCCGCATCGGCACCACCAACCATGATGGAAAGGGTCCCTTTTTCCGCACCAATCACGCCGCCACTGACCGGCGCGTCGAGCATGCTAAGGCCATGGCTTTCGGCGTCTGCGGCCACCTGCTTGGCGACCTGGGGGGAAATCGTGCTCATGTCGACTAGTAACGTTCCTGGTTCAGAATAAGCGATTAGGCCATCGGGGCCGGACAAAACCGCTAGAACCTGGGGACTATCGGGCAGCATGGTGATAACAACCGCTGCGCCGACGGCGACATCGCGAAGCTCGTGAACAGCTTCGGCGCCCTCGATCTTTGACAGGGCATCTCGCGCGGATGCGACGACATCAAAACCACGAATCTTGAAGCCGGCAGCGGCAAGGTTGCAGGCCATAGGTAACCCCATATTTCCCAATCCGACAAAGCCAACGGTCACGGTCATGGCAGTCTAATTCCTTTTTAGCAGGTAAGATAATTGACCTTCGGTCAGTAAATACCAGTCTTTAGGCGCCGCTATGTGCCATAGCTTTGGCGCCCAACTCCGCAGTCAATGTAATGTAGATGTCGATAACAAGGAGTGCGTTTCTTAAATGGCGTTGGCTCTGTTAGCAGTGGGGAGCCTTTAGGTTGCAAGTGCTGCTTACTATTCCTATCAAAGTTAGTTCTTATACGATGAAAACATTCCATATTAACCCGGTTCCCGAACCGATTAGAAGAATATCCATCAGCACCCCAAATTTTGCTGGGGGTATGCGCAACACGAGTTGTTTGGCGAACAGTGCGCCAACAATGAGTGTGCCGCCGATAACGAGACCGCGCAACGCCACTTCTGGCGGCAGGGCCCCGAGAATTTGAAATACACTCACTTTGGTCACGTACATGGCGAGCGAACTTGCTGCTTCTGTTGAAATATAGCTACCACGCGTCAGTCCGTAGGCAAGAAATAGGGGCGCGTTGATGGGGCCGGTAGAGGCAACTAGCCCGGTAAGAAAACCAAGCGGTGCGCCGGCAATGGCGAGGCCTGCCAGGGTTACGGTCCGTCCCGCTCTCGACATGGCTCTACGCAGGGGCACAACGATGATGAGGAATATGCCGAGTCCAATCTCGACCCAATATTCGTTTAGGGCGATCAGGGTTTGGGCGCCAAATGCCGCGCCTGGCGCTGCGGTTATGGCGAAGGCGCCGGCGGCCCGCCAATCGACGTCCCGCCACCAAACGCAGATGCGAGCTGCATTACCGATCAGGGCAGCGATAGCCATTATAGGGACCGCCTGCTTGGCGCCGAATGCTAATGTCAGAACGGGCAATAGGATGACGGACGCACCGAAACCGACAAGGCCGCCAAGTGTTCCGGCAATGACGCCGATGACGATAAGGCTGGCCCAGATGGTGATATCACTTTTCCTTATTCTTTGGCTGGACCGAATCAGCTGCCGTCTAGGGGTAGTGCCGTTTTGTACTGGACTTGCTTGAGAGCAAAACTAGATCGGATATTAGATACACCAGGAATGCGGGTTAGGTGATCCATGAGGAATCGCTTGTAAGTTTCCAGGTCTGGTACGACTACACGCAAAAGATAGTCAGCATCTCCAGTCATCAGATAGCATTCCATGACTTCTGGCAGGCTAGCGATACGTTTCTCAAATACTTCTAGTTTATTTTCTGACTGGCGATCGAGGGTAACGCTGATGAAGACGCTGACGGGTAGACCGGCAGCTGCCGGGTCGATCAGGGCGGCATAGCATTGGATGATGCCAGCATCTTCCAATGATTTGACACGGCGCGAGCACGGTGACGGGGATAGTCCAACTGCCTCCGCCAGTTCCACATTGGGAATGCGAGCGTTTTCCTGAAGCCGTGTGAGAATACGACGATCGATTGCATCAAGGATAATTTGTGACATATTTGATCATAATTTATAAATATATTGGGGAATTATTGCGCAAAGGTGGCATGGCATGCGGTGATTCGCAATCATCTCTACATTATTTCATGATAAAATAAGGTTTGTCGATGCCACGTCAAATTAAGGCTTAAATATGCCCCGCATAGCTGCCAGGACTAGTGAGACTGCGATTGTCGAGGCCCCGGAAGCGGCAAACGGGATGGTTACGGTACCTAAGAATGTTCTCGATCCACGCCAGTTAGCCTGTCTCAAGGCTCTTGAGCGCAAAGTTCTTTGGTTGTCATCGTGGATGATCCATCACGCGAACCACATTCGTCCCAACCGTGACGGTTTAAAAGTTGGGGGGCATCAGGCCTCGTGTGCTTCTGCCGTGACCCTGCTGACAGCCCTTTATCTCAACGTGCTGCGTCCCGACGACCGGGTTGCGGTGAAGCCGCACGCCTCACCCGTATTCCATGCGCTTCAATACCTGCTCGGCAAGCAATCGCTGGATAAGCTTGTCGGTTTTCGAGCGCTTGGCGGGGCGCAAGCTTATCCGTCGCGTACCAAGGATTCAGATGACGTCGATTTTTCGACGGGCTCGGTGGGGCTCGGGGTCGGCACGACGTTGTTTGGCTCGATGGTTCAGGACTACGTCCATCTCAAGGGCCTGGTGCCGGAAGACCGGTCGCGCGGGCGCATGATTGCCCTTATGGGCGATGCGGAACTGGACGAAGGCAACGTGTTCGAGGCCTTGCTGGAAGGCTGGAAGCATGACGTTCACAATCTTTGGTGGGTTATTGACTATAACCGCCAAAGCCTGGACGGGGTCATCAATGACTTCCTATTCAAAAAAATCCATGACTTCTTCCGCACGGTTGGGTGGCGGGTGGAATTGCTGAAGTACGGCAAGAAGCTCCAGGCGGCCTTCGAGGGGCCGGCAGGCGGCGCCCTGCAACAATGGATCGACGTATGTCCGAACCAGCTCTATTCGGCGCTGTGCTTCAAAGGCGGAGCCAGCTGGCGGGAACATCTAAAAATGGACATGCGGGGATCGCGCGGTCTTAAGGAGTTTCTCGACAGTCATGACGATGATGCCCTGCATACCCTGATGACCAATCTCGCCGGTCACGACATGCAGGCGACACTAGAGGCTTTTTACGCTGCGCCGGATGAGGAGCCTGTCTGTTTCGTTGCCTATACGGTCAAGGGCTATGGCCTGCCGTTGGCTGGCCACAAAGATAATCACGCCGGACAGATGACGCCGGATCAAATGGCTGGATTCAAAGATGCGATGGGAATTGAAGATGGCCAGGAATGGGAGCCGTTTGCCGGCCTCGACGTGCCGGCGGATGAATTGGCAGCGTTCCTTGACGGTGTGCCTTTCAAGTCTCGCCCCAAGCCGAGGGGGCGCAATCCAATAATTTGCTTGGAGTCGTTCCCGGCGCCATCGGCGGAGCGGATGTCCACCCAAGAAGCCTTTGGTCGCATCATGAACGAACTGGGCAAAAGCGAATCTGAATTTTCCCAACGCATTGTCACCACGTCGCCCGACGTCACTGTGTCTACCAGCCTCGGGGGTTGGGTTAACCAACGGGGACTTTTTCACCGTAAGGACCTACCCGATGTGTTCCAGGCGGAACACATTCCCTCTACACAGAAATGGACTATGTCGCCGCGGGGACAACATATCGAACTTGGCATCGCTGAAAATAACCTATTCCTGCTTCTGGCGGCACTTGGGTTATCGGAGCCTTTGTTCGGTGCCCGCCTGCTCCCAGTTGGCACGCTCTATGATCCCTTTATCCATCGTGGGCTCGATTCGTTGACCTACGCCACCTATCAGGATGCTCGTTTCATGGTCGTTTCAACGCCATCTGGTATTACGCTGGCACCCGAGGGCGGTGCGCATCAGTCTGTGATTACACCGCTTATTGGATTAAGCCATGACGGTCTTGCCGATTTTGAGCCCGCCTTTGCTGATGAACTGTCGGTGATCATGGATTGGGGCTTTCAGCACATGCAGGTTGAGGATGGTGGCTCGGTCTATCTGCGTCTGTCGACCCGAACATTGGACCAACCACGGCGGACGATGAAGTCAGGACTGCGCCACAGTATAATTGCTGGCGCCTATTGGATGCATGAACCGGCCCCTGGGGCGGAGCTCGCCATCATCTGTATGGGTGCGATAACGCCGGAAGCGCAGGCAGCCTGGGAACAAGTCCTAGAAGATGTTCCAGGTGCTGGCCTGATGGCGGTAACCTCGGCCGGGCGGCTACATGCTGGCTGGATGGCAGCCTGTCGCCATCCAGCGGCGAAGGGTGGCAAAAGAGCGCATATTGAAGACCTGTTGGCGCCGCTAGCCGCCGACGCGGCTCTTGTGACAGTCCTTGATGGGCATCCTGCTAGCCTTGATTGGATAGGTTCTGTCGGGGGGTATCGTCTGGTGCCCCTAGGGGTCGAGCGGTTTGGGCAGTCGGGGGATATTCCCGACCTTTATCGGACGTATGGTATCGACGCCGCGGCTATCCTGGATGCTGCGGCTGTAGCCTGTATGCAACGCCTGGAGAAATGCGTGCTGGTATCATAGGGGAAGCTGTTTGGGATTTAGGCCGGTTAGGACCTTGATCAGGTTTTCTAGGTTGTGCGTGAGTGCCATGAAGCCGGGGCTGCGGGTAATCCGTGATTCATCCATGTAAAGGCCACGGTTTATTTCGATCTGAATGGCATGTAGCCCGTCGGCAGGGCGTCCGTAGTGACAGGTTGAGTAGCCACCGGCATAGGGCACATTTCGATGAACGACGTAGCCCATGTCGCGCAGGGTGAGTTCAGTGACATCAATGATGGCGGGATGACATGCAACCCCATGGCGATCCCCAAGGATCATGTCGGCCGGCTGTCCATCGGTGTCATGACCGATAGATCGTCCGGAAGAAGGCATGGAGTGGCAGTCGACCAACAAGCAACCACCAAACCTTTCTTGAGTTTCCATCATCAGTTGGGAGAGAGCGAGGTGATACGGTATATGGTAGTTCTCGATCCGTGTGAGCGCATCCGCTACGAGCAGCTTGCGCTGATATATAGGTTCGCCGCTGGCGACAATTCGCGCCACGGTTCCAAGTCCAGCGGCGACGCGTGGGGATGAGGTATTCGCGTACATGGGCAAGGCATCGATGAACATGGCTGGATCCAGTTCATAGGGGCCGCGATTCATATCGATGTATGCACGCGGCATGTGGGCGCGGATCAGAGGCGCGCCAAACAGTGGAGCGGATGCGAACAGTTCATCGACAAACGCATCTTCCGAACGGCGAATGGCAGTGGCATCGAGCCGCGATACAGCGAGGAATTCTGCGGGGTATCGGCGACCGCTGTGCGGTGAGGCAAAGACGACAGGCGCGGTATGGGAGGCAGGAACTAGAATATCAAACGATAACCCAAGGCTCAGGAGCGGGCCAACTGGAGGATCTTCGGGTGTTGTAATATAGTTAGATGTTAACATGGCCTATTTTGTCGCTTAAGGTCGCGGATGGGACGCGACGATACGCAGTCAATTTATACCTTCTGGTTCTTAATGGGGCAACCGGGGTATGCAATCTGCAAGGCTTGCAAAGCGTAGAATCAACTATTATGAAATGAAATCCGAACCCGTCGTGGAATCGGTATGTGGGCGTGTAGCTCAGCGGTAGAGCACTACGGTGACATCGTAGGGGTCGTAGGTTCAATCCCTACCGCGCCCACCACTCTAACCCTTTTTGAAAACCAAGGGGGGCTTATTTCAGGGCATGACTCTTCAAGATAAGAATTGCGCCCCGTCAACGCGGGGATCGAATTTGATCCTCGTGTGCACATGAAGTAACAGGATGAATTTGCTTCCTATTCTGCCGACCAACGGCGGAATAGTGGCACACCAAAGCGAAATACCCGTAAACAGTCAAAATCTATGTGCCATTAAACGGCATTGGAACAGGGCTAACGTTGCCAAAGTCTCTAGGCCCAAAGGGCTTACATCTCAGTACATCGATCCCTGCAGGGTGAAGTGAACCTTGATGTGATTAGATTTTATTTCATAGCTGAGGTTGATGCTGTGGTATTCATAATTAATTTAGATAAAGCCACTTTTTACTGTTTGAGGCGGTAGCTACTTTGTGTATGAGCCGACAGTATAATTATATGGTCAGTTGCATCCATTGCTAGAAATAATAGTTAATTCAGTATGATTTTCTTGCGCAAATTTGGTCTGCTTGGAGCAGATTTTCCTTATGTTGATTGACAACTTTAATGATGAAGATCTGGTCTCCATTTTGGGTTCCCGGTGGAGTTGTGTCAGCGATAAAGTCATGGGTGGGATTTCTGAAGGGTTTATATCTCACGACGTTATAAATGGCCGCCCCTGTCTGCGTATGACTGGGGATGTTCGTCTGGAAAATGAGGGTGGCTTTATCCAAGCAGCACTCGATATGACACATTGCGGCGATCCCCTTGATGCGTCTGTTTTTAGCGGTTTGCGCATTACCGTATTAGGAAATAATAAGAAATATTCGGTTCACCTCCGTACGCTGGATAATGTTCGGCCTTGGCAGTCCTATAGGGCTCACTTCACGGCAGGGCCGGGTTGGGAGAGTATCGACCTTCCCTTCGAGGTTTTTGTGCCCTATCGGCTGGAAGAACCTTTTGATAGGACGCGACTCAGGCGCATCGGCCTGGTTGCTATCGGACGTGCTTTCTATTCGGACCTCGCGATTTCTGAGCTTTCCTTCTATCGCAAGAGTTTGTTGAGTATCTAGTTTGAGGCCTTAAAATAAGCAGGGCGAAATTGGCTGAGTCATCGCGGCATTGGTCCCTGGGTTATGCAATTATCTGAGATTAGGATATCTCTGACTTGTCACTTTTGAGCAGGCGTGAGAACAGGCTGGCTATAATACTTCCTCCTGCATCATCCGCGCCCGACCAATGGCATTTTGATGGGCATGATAACGCTTTCCAGCATATTCACCCCGTCAGGCAGGGCTGCCATGGCGACGGCAACGGCGGCGACATCTTCAGCTTCCATGATGCCTTCACGGTTCTGCTGTTCCTCGCGGCCTATTTTCAATTCGGACCATGTATTTCCGGGCTGTAAAACAGACACGGAGATGTTGTGCTCGCGGGCATCGATAGCCATCTGGCGAGTTAAACCTTCCAATCCCCATTTTGCAGCGCCGTAGGCCGCCGCGTTGGCGCGCGGTACCTTTGCCGTAACGCTGCCGATGTTGATAATACGTCCTGAACCCTGCCCTTTCATTGTCCGAAGTGCTTCACGACCGCACAGAAAGGGGCCGGTAAGATTTGTCTCGATGACTTTATGCCATTCAGAAAGTGGCAAATCGACGGTGGTGTGGCGGGTGTTGGTGCCGGCATTACAGACGACGATATCGACGCGGCCATGTGCCTTTTTAACCTTCCGGAAGAGGTCGATGACATCCTGCTCACTAGTTACGTCGCCGGGGACCGCGATGGCGTCGCCACCAATCTCTTTGATTACCGCTTGCAAGATGTCGGCGCGGCGACCCGTCACAACAACCTTGGCACCCTCGGCAGCGTAGGCCAGGGCAATGGCCTTGCCGATGCCGGAGCCGCTGCCAGTGATGATGGCGACTTTGCCGTCAAGCTTTCTCATCGAATTTTTTCTCCGGCGATCTTGTGCTGCTGCTAAGCCACAATATTGCATGAATCTTAGCAACCCAATGTGCCAATCGTCACGATGAAAGCGCATTTCGTTCCGCTCATGCCATGACAGCTCGATCATGATCCTGTAAGGGATAGCCGCCTCGCGTTTGGGAGACCATTATGACAGACCTGCCGAAATCCGTCGCCGTCATCGGAGGTACTGGTGCTCTTGGCTTAGGGCTTGCCAGCCGCTGGGCGCGCGCCGGGATCACTGTAATCATCGGATCAAGGGACGCAGGCCGGGCATCCGAGACGGCACGAGGGATTGAAGGTGCCACGGGTCCTGCCCCGGCGGGTATGGCTAATTGGGCGGCGGCGGCTGCCGCAGAAATTGTGGCTCTTGCAGTGCCATTTATTGGGCGTAAGGCGATCCTGGAATCCATTCGTGCTGGTTGCCAGAGAAAGGTCGTTATCGACTCGACCGTTCCGCTGGTGCCGCCGAAAGTGGGCACGGTGACTTTGCCATCAGGAGGATCGGCGGCGCAGATGTGTCAGAAAGCGCTGGGCGAGGGAGCTCGTGTCGTTGCCGCATTTCATAGCGTTGCCGCCGATAAATTGCTGGGCGAGGGTGCCATTGATTGCGACGTTCTGGTCTGCGGCGAGAAGCTTGCCGATCGAGCGGTGGTCATCGAACTAGCGAAGGCGGCTGGTTTGCGCGGTGTCCACGCCGGTCCGCTCGCCAATGCTGTGGCCCCGGAATCGCTGACGCCGGTGCTGATTGCCATCAATCGCCACTATAAAATGGCTGGTGCCGGTATTCGCATTACCGGCGAACTAAAAAAGCCGGACTAGGCGATGGCCTATCCCCGTGCCAAATACGGCATGATGACCGGGATCAGGGTCGTATCGAGAATGCCTACACCATCTGGCAGGTCGGCCATGGCGACGGCGATGGCGGCGACATCGGCAATCTCCATAATGCCTTCTTGGGCCGCCTGATCGGGGCGGTTTTTCCAGCGATCGGTGCGACAATTGCCGTTATTGAGCATGCCGACGGCAATATTATGGGGCCGGCCTTCGAGCGCCATAGCCTGGGTCAGGCCCCATAGGCCGAATTTCGAGCTGACGTAAGCGGCGGAGTTGGAGCGTGGACGCTTGGCGGCGATGCTTCCTATGTTGATAATGCGCCCCGATCCCTGGTCTTTCATGACGCGCATGGCCTCGCGACCGCAGAGAAAGGGGCCGGTTAGATTATCGTCGATGACTTTTTTCCAGTTTTCCAACGGCATGTCGATAATTAACTCGCGGGTATTGCCGCCGGCATTGTTGATCAGGATATCGACGCAACCGAAGGCCTCAATCGTGCGTTTAAATAGGGCTGCGACCCGAACCTCGTCTTTGACGTCGCAGGTCATGGCCTCGACGGTGCTGGACGTGCCAATTTCGCTGGCCGTTTTCATCAGACGCTCTTCGCCGCGTGCGCAAATCATGATTTTGGCGCCAAGAGCGAGGTAAGCTTCGGCGATACCACGGCCAATGCCTGTGCTGCCGCCCGTAATAACGGCGACTTTATCTTTTAGGTGCGACATTTTTTCTCTCCCGTTCGCAGCTGGTCAACTTTCACATCTGTTCGGCCGATGACAGCGCCGGTTATTTTCCTGTAGAGATGGTGGCCCACAACGGGGGCAGACGTCCATGGCAGAATGTGCATCCTTCGCCAACAATTGTGTCAGTAGCGGAAACTCATGAAGGCATTTACGAATATTCTAAGACTTGCCGCCAGCGGGGGGCGTATCGAAGGCAACGACGCCGGTAGGCTAGCGGAGACGCCCGACCTAAAGGCATTATGCGTTGCGTCATCAGCCCGTCGAGATGCTGTATTCGGGCCCGTTCAAACCTATTCCCGCAAGGTGTTTATCCCTCTAACCCGATTGTGCAGGGACGTTTGTCACTACTGCACATTTGCCGCGCCACCGAAGCGTGGCGTTTCTGCGTACCTGTCACCTGATGAAATTCTTGCCGTCGCCCGGGCGGGAGAGGCGGCGGGATGCCGCGAGGCATTATTCACATTGGGTGATAAGCCGGAGCTGCGCTATGCCGCGGCTCGCGACGGGCTTAGGGCCTTTGGGCACGTAACGACACTGTCCTATCTAGCCGAGGCCGCTTCGCTGGTACTGCGTGAGACGTCGCTGCTGCCGCACCTCAATTCTGGCATAATGTCGTCGGCTGACTTCGTGGCGCTGCGGCCAGTTGCCGTTTCCATGGGCCTGATGCTGGAAAGCGGGTCAATTCGGTTGTTGGAAAAGGGTGGGCCACATTTTGGGTCGCCAGATAAGGACCCGACGGCACGGATAGAGACCCTTAGACTGGCGGGGATGGCGGCCGTGCCGATGACCACCGGTTTGTTAATCGGCATTGGCGAGACGCGGGCGGACCGCATTACCGACCTCTTAGCCATTCGCGCCCTGCATGAAGAACATGGTCATATTCAGGAAGTAATCATTCAAAATTTCCGCGCCAAGCGGGACACGCGCATGGCGAACGCACCTGAGCCGGCGCTCGAAGAACACCTTTGGACAATTGCGGTAGCTAGATTGATCCTGCCGCCTGATGTGAGCGTGCAGGCACCCCCTAATCTACGTCCCGGCGCACTGAGTTCTCTTATTGCCGCAGGAGTGGATGACTGGGGGGGCATTTCACCGGTTACTCCAGATTATATAAATCCGGAAGCACCCTGGCCGCATCTTGATCAGTTGGCTAAAGAAACGGCGGCTGGCAGCCGCCTACTGACGGAACGTTTGGCCATCGGGCCTGCGTTTGCCAGGGATGCTGAGCGTTGGTTGGATGCGGGCCTCGTTACACGGATACGCCGGTTGGTCGATGCGACTGGTCTGCCGCGCGCCGATGAATGGTTACCTGGTATTTCGGGCGAGATTCCTGTTTATCCAGAGCTCCCAGCTATTCCTCCGCGGGATGAAACAAGGCGGATTCTCAGGCATGCTCGTGACGGAATGGCCCTGTCGGAAGTAGATATGGTGCATCTGTTTAACGCGCGTGGCGGGGATGAGGCTGCTGTGATCGCTGCAGCCGATGCCTTGCGGCGGGAAGTTTCGGGGGCGGATGTCAGTTATGTTGTTACGCGCAACGTCAACTACACTAATATATGTGCATACCATTGTGGATTTTGTGCCTTCTCCAAGGGGCGCACAGATGAGAATCTGCGCGGCAAGCCCTACCTTCTGGATACGGTCGAGATCAGTCGACGTGCCGCCGAGGCGTGGGCGCGGGGTGCGACGGAAATCTGCCTGCAGGGCGGCATCCATCCCGCATATACGGGACAAACCTATTTAGACATTCTGCGGGCGGTGCGGTTGGCTGCTCCGGGCCTCCATATTCATGCCTTTTCACCGTTGGAAATTTATCAGGGGGCCATGACCCTTGGTCTTGGCGTCGGAACGTTTTTAGCGGAACTCAAGATGGCTGGACTTGCCAGCCTGCCGGGAACTGCAGCGGAAATTCTGGATGCGCCGGTACGGGCTATCATTTGCCCAGATAAGGTGAGCGTTGAGGAATGGCTCGATGTCATGCGCACGGCCCATGGCTTGGGCTTGCGCACGACGGCAACCATCATGTTTGGCCACGTGGATGGACCAGCCAACTGGGTACGCCATTTGCACCACATTCGAGACCTGCAAACGGAGACTGGAGGGTTTATGGAATTTGTGCCCTTGCCTTTCGTCGCGCAAGAAGCGCCGCTGTATCGAAAGGGCCGCACTCGATCGGGACCGACCTATCGCGAAAGCGTTCTGATGCACGCCGTGGCGCGGCTGGTGTTACACCCGTTGATTACCAATATTCAAACCTCCTGGGTGAAGATGGGCGTGGCGGGGGCGCAGGCTTGCCTGAATGCCGGGGCTAATGATTTGGGGGGGACGCTGATGAATGAATCCATCACACGAGCCGCCGGGGCTACCCATGGACAGGAAATGCCTCCTCAACGTATGCAAACGCTGATCCAGGCGATTGGCAGAATACCGCGCCCTCGTACAACCCTCTATGGAGATGCGTCGGCTAAACGTGTCGCAACGTCGTTCGCGGCAGCGCCGCTAGAATAGATCATTGCCTGGCCTACCCCCTCGGTGGGGTCGGAATGGGCGAGAGGTCCAGGATGACCGGATCTCCCTCGCTGTGTCTCTATTTATCCGCACAGTTGGGGGAAGCGATCATTCCAGCAAATCCAGAGATGGCCTTCCGGGAGCGAGTTGATCGGCGGGTTCCTGGCAGCTAAGGTTCAACGCTGGGTAATCTATTCGACGACCCAATCATGTGCTGGGGAGAATTAAGATCAACGAAGGCCCCGGCCCTAAGCAGGTCCTGACCCGCGAAAGTATCCGTGACGGCTATGTGCAACGCATGGCGGCGCATCAGGCGCGTGGCGGGAATCCGCTGACGGAAGAACAGCTTCACAAGTCTCGGCGCGATTTGCTCAACCAGCTAGGGGCCGGAGCGGATGTCTGGGTTTTTGGCTATGGCTCGTTGATGTGGAATCCTGCATTCCATTTCGATGAATCTCGAATTGGTAAGGTTTTTGGATTCCATCGCCGATTCTGTCTGTGGTCGACCCTCGGCCGTGGAAGTCCTGAAAATCCTGGCCTGATGTTGGGGCTGGAGTGGGGTGGGTGTTGTCGAGGAATGGTACTTCGTATCCACCCCGACGCGGTGGAATCGGAGACAGATATTCTTTGGCGCCGTGAAATGGTGCGGGGTGCCTACTTGCCGCGTTGGGTTCGTGTCCATACTAGCCAAGGCGTAGTGCGTGCTATTACGTTTACCATCAACCACAGCCATGATTCCTATGCGGGTGTTCAACCCGAAGACCGGGTTGTCGAATGTATTGCGACGGCGAGTGGCCGGCTGGGTGGGTGCGTGGATTACCTGGTGAATACGGTTGGCCGTATGCGTCAACTGGGCATTGAAGACCGAAACATGGTCAAACTCCTCGCCCTGGTTGAGGAGCGGCGCAAGAACGTCACGGCACAGGGTAACGCTTAAGTGTGCTTTTTATTAACGACCGACGGTTGCGGCTGTGATCGGGGTTGATTCTCTCTAGTAATGCAATTCCTCATCTCCTAAATCAGGCACTCAGCCTGATATCCATGTAACTGCGCTCGCAAACGACGGGATGGCCGGTTTTGCCGAAGAAGGATATATGAACCCGACAGTGCATTTGTTACAGGCCCGTTTTAATGCCTAGTTGTCGCGACGTGAGAGTGGTTCTGTCGGTGGTCATTCTTGACCTCCGGAACGTTGACAGGGCCGGGGTGAGACCGTATGTTTCGCGCCTCGGCACACATTCCTGTAACATAATACGATCCGTAGGCATGACCGATGAAAGTTCGACACTCCCTTAAGTCCGCCAAAATTCGGGATAAGAATTGCTCCGTCGTGCGCCGCAGGGGCCGCATCTACGTGATCAATAAACGCAATCCGCGTTTTAAGGCCCGCCAGGGCTGATCTGGCCCGGCATCCCACGGGGCGCCAACAGCCAACGCTTTAAATTATTGTTTGATCTCTGCTGGGGCATTCGCCCTGCTGTTGCTGTGGCTTATACCAAGCTGCATAAATAATAATTCTCATAGAGATCGCGGCCGCGTTTGGGTGGGTAGGATAACCGTCGCTGGTGATGCGAATGCATCGTTAAGACGGTTCAACGCTCTTCGACAGGATACGGTGGGCGGCTTCGAAGCTGTCGGAGGGTCGTCTCTAGGGGTCTTTATCTATACAACTTGGTATAATGTTGCCGCATTGGGATGGGAGGCTATTCATGCGCATGCCGGAGCCAAATGCCGAGGTCATCTGCCGGCGGCAGGAAATTGTTGCGGATCTGCGTGCCATCGTTCCCGGCGAAGGCATCATTGCCGATGTAGATGCCATGCGCGCCTATGAGTGCGACGGGCTCAGTGCTTATCGCCAAATGCCATTGATCGTCGTGCTGCCAGAAACTACGGAGCAGGTCTCCGGCGTACTTTCTTATTGCTTGAAACATAGTGTGAAGATCGTGCCGCGCGGTGCTGGAACCTCGCTTTCCGGTGGTGCTCTGCCACTTGCTGATGCCATTATTCTGGGTCTCGGTAAGTTCAACCGTATTCTGGAAATTGATTTCGAAAATCGATGTGTCATCGCTCAGCCCGGAGTGACTAACCTAGGTATTTCCCAAGCTGTCAGCGCTGTTGGATTTTATTACGCGCCGGATCCAAGTAGCCAGATCGCTTGTTCAATTGGGGGCAACATCGCTGAGAACTCCGGCGGTGTACACAGTCTAAAATATGGGCTGACCACCAATAATGTGCTTGGCCTGGAGATGGTGCTGATGAACGGCGAGGTGGTTCGCCTCGGTGGGAGGCACTTAGACTCCGGCGGTTACGACCTGTTGGGCGTGATAACAGGGTCAGAGGGGTTGCTAGGGGTCATCACGGAAGTGACGGTCCGTATTTTGAGGTCACCAGAGACCGCTCGGGCGGTGTTGCTTGGCTTCCCGTCGAATGAAATGGCCAGTCACTGTGTCGCGGCGATCATTGGTAACGGCATCATTCCCGCGGGGTTGGAGATGATGGATCGACCAGCTATTCATGCCGCAGAAGATTTCGTTCGTGCTGGTTATCCGCTTGATGTTGAGGCTCTTTTAATTGCGGAGCTGGATGGACCTGAGGCCGAAGTTGACCATCTTCTGGAAAAAGTAGAGGCAATCGCCCGCGATGCTGGTGCGGTCTACGTGAAGGTGAGCGAATCAGCTGAGGAGCGACTGCGTTTTTGGGCAGGCCGCAAGGCAGCTTTCCCTGCGATTGGGCGCATTTCGTCAGATTATTACTGCATGGATGGCACCATTCCTCGACACCGTCTGGCGGAGGTGTTGCACCGAATGGCTGAAATGTCTGGGCGTTATGGTTTGCGAGTTGCCAACGTGTTCCATGCCGGCGATGGCAACTTGCATCCGCTAATTCTCTATGACGCAAACGTTCTGGACGAGATGGAAAAAGCGGAAGCCTTCGGTGCAGAGATACTTCGACTTTGTGTCGAAGTGGGAGGAGTTTTAACCGGCGAGCATGGGGTTGGGGTTGAAAAGCGAGATCTGATGGGCGTGATGTTTGATGAGGAAGATCTAAAGCAGCAACAGCGGTTGAAATGCGCCTTCGATCCTGACGGACTACTCAATCCTGGTAAGGTTTACCCAATTCTGCACCGTTGTGCCGAGCTTGGCCGCATGCATATTGGACGCGGTCAGATCCCCTTCCCCGACATCCCCCGCTTCTAATGGCGTACGCATGGTGAGTGATATAAACCAAGACGCAGACACTCTGTGTCCACGTCATGCTGATGACCTTCACGACATGCTGCGCTGGGCTTTGGGAGAGGGCCGATCACTGGAGGTGGTGGCGGGCGGCAGCAAGCGGGGATTTGGCAGGCCTGTCTCTGCTTGCCAGCGCCTTGATCTGTCTGCGTTGTCTGGGATTACTTTGTATGAGCCGGAAGAATTAGTTCTGACCGTGGCGCCAGGAACAAGAATAGCTGAGATCGATGCCCTTTTGGCTCAGCGCCATCAGCGTCTCGACTTCGAACCGCCTGACTTGGGATTGCTGTTTGGCGGGCCGGTGGGTGCGGGAACAATTGGTGGCGCGGTCGCCTGCAACCTTGCCGGTCCCCGACGCATCAAGGCTGGAGCCGCACGCGACCATGTTCTTGGCTTTCATGCCATCAGTGGTCGTGGCGAACGGTTCAAGTCGGGCGGTAGGGTGGTAAAGAACGTTACTGGATTCGATCTCTCAAAATTGATGGCGGGGTCATTCGGCACCCTGGCGCTAATGACAGAGCTGACGGTTCGAGCCCTTCCGTCACCAGAGAAAGTGCGGACGGTGTTGGTGCAAGGGCTGGACGATACCGCGGCTATGATAGCGATGAGTCGGGCGTTGGGTAGTTCTCATGAAGTGTCCGGTGCGGCACACCTTCCAAGCCCCGTCGCAGCACGTTCCCACGTCGGATATGTGCATAATTCGGGCGGTTCCGTGACGGCCGTTCGTATTGAAGGTCCGGGACCATCTGTTGATGCCCGCTGCGTTGGGTTGCGCAAGATTCTTAGCGAATTCGGCGACTTGGAAGAACTGCATATGCATAACTCAACTACCTTTTGGCGAGAAGTGCGCGATGTATCCTATTTCGCTGATGCTCATGACAGGCGACAAATATGGCGGCTATCCGTGCCGCCCATGGAGGGTGCCGACACGGTTGCGCGCATTGCAGAGTCGCAGATGGTCGAGGCTTTCTATGATTGGGGAGGAGGCCTTGTCTGGCTAGCTATTCCGCCTCAGAAAGACGCCTGCCATCTAACGGTGCGTTCGGCAATGTCGTCGGGCCATGCCACGTTGATCCGCGCTGGGGAAACGATGAGGGGCAGCGTGCCGGTCTTCCAGCCTAAGCTGGAGGCGCTCGCCGAGCTTGAACGGCGGATAAAGCAGGCTTTTGATCCGCGCGGGGTGTTGAATCTTGGTCGTATGTTTGACGGGGTTTAGGAATCATCCATGCAAACGACTTTTACCGAGGATCAACTCGCTGATCCGGATATCCGGATCGCCAATGATGTGCTGCGCGCCTGTGTGCACTGTGGCTTTTGCACGGCTACATGCCCGACCTATGTGCTGCTTGGTGACGAGGCCGATAGCCCGCGTGGGCGTATCTATCTGATCAAGGACATGCTGGAGAAAGATAAGGCAGCCAGCACCGAGGTGGTTCGTCACATTGATCGTTGCCTGAGCTGCCTTTCGTGCATGACTACCTGTCCATCGGGCGTTCATTACATGCACCTGGTGGATATTGCTCGTGCCCGAATTGAAGATACGTTTGTGCGGCCGATGGAGGAGCGCGTTATGCGAAGAATGCTAGCGTGGATACTTCCATATCCCGGCAGATTTAGGTTAGCCCTGATAGGCGCAATGATGGCGCGCCCTTTTCGCCGGTTGGCGCCTGGCTTCCTTGGCGTCATGCTGGATTTGGCGCCAAGGAAGCTGGCCGGGCCGTCGACCGTTGACCGGCCACAGCTGTTTCCAGCCCAGGGTACCCGCAGGCGTAGGGTCGCCCTTCTGACGGGTTGCGCCCAACAGGTACTGCGCCCGGCGATTAATGAGGCGACGGTGCGTTTGCTCACGCGCCTGGGCTGTGAGGTCGTTGTGCCGCGTGGTTTAGGGTGCTGCGGGGCGCTTGTGCATCACATGGGCAGGGAGGGCGATGGACGGACAGCGGCTCGTGCTGCAATCACGGCTATCGAGGTGGCGGAGGCCGAAGGCGGGGTCTTCGATGCTTTCGTTATCAATGCCTCAGGATGCGGCACGATGGTTAAGGATTACGGTCACCTTCTGGCCAATGACCCTGAGTGGTCAGCAAGAGCGTCGCGGGTTTCTGCCTTGGCCCGCGATGTTAGTGAAGTTATTAATCCTGATGATCTGACCCCCATAACTGGCGGCGGGAAGATTGCCGTCGCCTATCATTCTGCTTGCTCCATGCAGCATGGTCAGAAATTGCGCAATGAGCCGGTGCGACTGCTTGCCGCTGCTGGGTTTTCTGTGCGAACGCCAGCGGAAGGCCATCTGTGCTGCGGTTCTGCGGGGACATACAATATTCTGCAGCCGGCAATCGCCGGACGTTTGAGGGCGCGCAAGGCGGAAAATCTTAACGCCACGGATGCGGTCATTATTGCAACTGGCAATATCGGCTGCCTGACTCAACTCGCTGGGGTTGCCAATGCACCCGTGGTCCATACCGTGGAACTTCTTGATTGGGCGACTGGAGGGCCAAGGCCGTTGGAACTGACTGCGTTCGAGCAGCAAGCGAATGAGGGGTTTCATCTCGTTCGCTGACGACCGTATGCCTTTCACAATACGTTGAACATTGTGGGTGCTGGTTGGCGGCATGGGGCCTGACGTGGACGCGGTCGATTGCGGGGCGCCACGGCGGGGATTTTGACCCTACACGTTCGACCGGGCGGTGGCCTCACCGCTTGCCTGTTCATGCCTAAGTGATGGTGGCTAAACCCTTCTAACGCAGGCGTCCGACCGGTTTGGGAACCGCTCCTTTGGGTATGGCCATCAGGCACAAGATGTCATGGGCGATGTGGGCGGCGCTGAGTGCCGTGATCTCGGAGACATCGTAGGGGGGCGATACTTCTACGACATCGGCGCCGACAATATCCATGCCGTTCAGCCCACGGATGATTTCCAGTGCCTGAGCCGGGGTCAGTCCCCCTGGCACGGGGGTCCCGGTGCCGGGTGCAAAAGCCGGGTCCAGGCAGTCGATATCGAACGTCAGATAGACGTTCTGCGCGCCAACCCGGTCACGGATGGCGGCGATGACAGCATCCGTGCCATTTCGGTGTACCCAGGGTGCGGTGAGGATGTCGAATCCATGATCCAGATCGTTGTGGGTTCGAATACCGATTTGGCATGAATGGGCAACGTCGATCAGTCCTTCATTTTTTGCCCGCAGCATCATCGAACCATGGTCGAATCTATGCCCGTCATCATCCCAGGTGTCGCAATGAGCATCGAAATGGAGAAGTGCCACAGGGCCTTGCCTCTTGGCTATTGCCCGCAGTATGGGGTAGGTGACAAAGTGATCTCCGCCTAAACTAAGCGGTATGGCACCCGCCGTCAGAATGGCTGCGATGTGGTTTTCGATGGTCGTAATGATCGTTTCTGGATGGTGAGGGTCGATAAAACAGTCGCCCCAGTCCGTGACAGCAAGGGTGTCAAAGGGGTCAAAGCCGAAAGAAAAGGCTTTCAACTCCGCTAATTGCACGGAAGCCGCGCGGATGGCGCGCGGCCCCAGGCGGGCCCCTGGACGGTGGGTTACCGCCCCGTCATAGGGTATGCCACTGACAACCACATCCACACCGGTCAGTTCGCGCGTGTAACGGCGGCGCAGGAAGCTCAGCGCCCCGCCATAGGTCATCTCCGGAGCTCGGCCAAGAATATCTTCTCGGCGGAAAGCTTGATCGCCACCTTCACTGTCTTTCAGGGTTAGCCTCCTGAATACGGGTCATTCGCTAATTGGCTTATATCAATCGCGCATGGTCTCGCTCAATAGGGCCAGATGGAATATCAGCCCTTCGCGTTCTGTCCCCACCTTGATATAACCCGTTCCCTTCGAAGTCCAACTTGCCTCATCAAACGGGATTACAACCAGAAGGACAAATGGCATGCGGAACTGGTCAGCGGACGATGCGGAAAGCACGTACCGCATACAGCGTTGGGGTGATGGTTATTTTGGCATTGGAGGTGACGGCAAGCTCCAGGTGCTTCCCGACAGGGGTGCTTCGGATAGTTCAATTGGACTGCAAGACGTAGTTGATGAATTGCGTGAGCAGAACATTCAGTTTCCTGTTGTTATCCGCTTCCAGGACATCCTAAAGAACCGTGTCCGGCAATTGAATAAAGCGTTTTCCGATGTAATCGCCGAAGCAGCGTACCAGGGATCTTATCGAGGCGTTTATCCGATTAAAGTTAACCAGATGCGTGAAGTGGTAGATGAGGTCGTTAGTGCGGGGCGGCCCTTCCATTATGGTCTAGAAGCTGGCTCTAAAGCAGAGTTGATGGCGGTATTGTCCTACGATACAGGCAACGAGGCCTTGACCATTTGCAATGGCTACAAGGACGAAGATTTTCTTCGCCTTGCGCTGATTGGTAGCAAGTTGCAGCGCAACGTGGTGGTCGTCATCGAGAAATTTACAGAGATTGACCCTCTGCTGCGTCTGGCCGAAGAAATGAATGTTCTTCCTATTATAGGCCTGCGCATCAAGATGCGCGTTAAGACCGAAGGGCGGTGGAGCGAGTCGAGTGGGGACCGCGCAAAATTTGGTCTGACCATTTCAGAAATTCTGAACGCGATCCTCTTGATTCAGAAGCGGGGATTCGGCAACTGCATCCGGGTTTTGCATTTCCATGTTGGGAGCCAAATTTCTGATATTCGCTTTGTGCAGGAGGCAGTCCAGGAGGCAACGCGCATTTATGCCAGGCTATGTAAGCGGGGTGTCGCTCTCGAATATCTGGATGTTGGCGGTGGTCTGGCTGTGGATTATGACGGCAGTCGCAGCAACAATCATTCATCCATGAACTATTCCATGGACGAATATGCGAGTGCTGTCGTTTATAGCGTCAAGCAGATTTGCGACCTAGAAGGCGTTGATCACCCCATTTTGGTTAGCGAAAGCGGTCGAGCAGTATCCGCACACCATTCCTGCGTTATTGTTCGGGTAATGGGCGAGATTGCTAATGACGCCAACCCGGTAGCCACATTAGCCGTGGAGGGCGAGCATGTCCTGGTTGCAAATATGCGCGAACTTTACGAAGACCTGAATACCTATCGCAATTATCAGGAGGCCTATAACGAATCGGCCCGCATCCTCTCGGATGTTCACAACGGTTTTCGTCTGGGTGTTCTTGATCTAGATGAACTTGCCAGAACGGAGTCCCTGTACTGGAAGCTTATGCGGGCAATTTCTCGGGGGCTAGAGGACGAGTCGTTCGTATCCGAAGATTTGAACGATATCGAGCTTATGTTGGGTTCCCAGTATTTATGTAACTTCTCGTTGTTCCAGTCGGCGGTAGACAGTTGGGCCATCGAGCAGATCCTGCCAGTTGTTCCATTGACGCGGCTGAATGAAATTCCAAGCCGCAACTGTGCTCTGGTCGATATTACCTGTGACAGTGACGGTCGAATTGCCCGATTTATCGGCGATTCGGGGGTCAGCCAGACGGTGCCACTACATGAGCTTTCAACGACAGAGAATTACTACGTCGGTTTGTTTCTTACAGGGGCATATCAGGACGTCATGGGTGATATGCACAATCTTTTCGGGCGGCTCAACGAAGCACACGTCTCTCACGATGCAAGCGATCCATCTGGATTTTTTGTTGAAGAGTTCATTCGTGGATCTGCAGCGGCTCAAGTATTATCGATCATGCAGTACAACCCTGATTCCATGGCCTCTAGGGTTAAAGGTTTCATCGATACGGAAGTGGGAAAAGGTAGTATCCGCTCCCGCGATGGTGTGAAGCTGGTGGACTTCTATGAGTCGTGCCTGGAGCGATATACCTATCTTCGCTTCCCTGACCCCGGGGCGCCAACCTGAGGCAGTAATCAGCCCGGCCAACAAGTTGAGATCAACTGATTTCCTCCATTATTAACTATGATGGTGGGGGCAAGGGGTGTTCTGAGTACTTGGCATTCCGTTCTCTTGCGATGTTCATGGGCGATGAAATAGTATCAAGGGCATTTCCAAAAATGGTTGGCAATGGACCGGACGTGCGCCTTATATTCATGATGCTGGCATAGGGGCTGTATTTCGATTCATTTGTTAAGATTGAAGATTAGCGGCTTTCAGGGTGTGATTCTCAACGCGGCTCGGCCAGTTACCTTACCTTGTGCGACGCGCTCGTGAATGGCCTCTGC
>Ga0302122_10000361_pt1 | contig 27599 bp, 12 predicted proteins | sample CB21_SCM_MG_FD_203115 | JGI IMG/M metagenome (GOLD analysis project Ga0302122, IMG submission 203115) | Marine microbial communities from Western Arctic Ocean, Canada - CB21_SCM | ecosystem: Environmental > Aquatic > Marine > Oceanic | place: Canada: Western Arctic Ocean | collected 2017-09-28 | reverse complement strand
GCGCCCGAGTCGAGCGCGCCGCCGCGGGCCTGGGACGCCCCGGAGGCCACCCAACCGCGCCACGCGAGCATCCTGGGCCGCCTCTGGGGGCCGCCCTCGGGCTCGACGGACCCCGAGATCAACGCACCGCCCGAGGTTCTTTTTGATGTACCGCCCCCGGAGGTCTTCGCCGCGCCGCCGCCCGAAACTGGCGAGGACCTGGGCTGGGGCGTCGAGGACCTCGGGGACGATTTGGACGTCTGGGACGCAGAGCCCGACACGCCGCACGTTGAAAACCACCGCCACCTCGACGTGCTCACGAACTATCTATTACGGCACAACCCGGCCAAGGCGGCGAACGCGCCGCGCTTGCTCCAGGAGTTCGAGGGGCGGGAAGAAGAATTGTTCGCGAACGTCGAGCGCAAGTACGGCGAAAAGGTGCTCACGCCGCCCAGCATGGGAACTAGGGTCATGTCCGCGACCATGAGCAACATGGAGAACGCCCGTCCAGGCCTGCCAGAGACGCCCGCTCAGAAACCGGACGTGGGCCGGCGGCAGCTCAGCGCGATGGAGAACGCCGGGTTTCGGGCGGACTCGCCGCCGGCCACGTGGACGCCGGCGCCCACGGTCGACTCCGCCGCCGAGGCCGAGAGCGCGGAGAAGCTGTTTGGGGCCCATCCCGAAGAACAAGTCGTGGCCGAGATGTTCGACGCCATCGTCGAGGAGGAGGCCTTCGCGGCGCAGCCGCCCTACCGCGTCGCGACGGGGGAATTGTTCGGGGGCGCGGTGGCGCCGCTGGCTGCTGCCGATGCTTTCTCTGCTGCTAGAGACGCGGAAGCTCATATGGCGGAGTCGATGGCCGGCATTGGGGCACCGGAGGACCAGCCGGCGGAGCTCCAGACGGAGTTCACCTTCGCACCGGCGCCCGAAGAGCTGCCGGCGGCCGGCGCCTTCGACGCGCCCCCTGGTGACGCCGCCGGCGCCTTCGACGCGCCCCCCGGTGACGCCGCCGGCGCCTTCGACGCCGCGGAGGCGATCGAGGCGGCGCCGGAAGACGCGTTCGGCGCGCCCCCTAGCGATGCGGCGACGGCTGCCTTTGGCGCGCCGCCGACCGGTTCCGCCGCGGACGCCTTCAGTGCCGCTCCGGAAGCGTTCGGGGTCCCGCCGATGGATTCCGCGGCTTCCGCCTTCGATGCCGTACCGGAGCAGCAGGCGTTTGGAGCGCCGCCGGTAGACGCCGCCGCCGCCGCCTTCGGCGCCGCCCCGGAGGAGCAGGCGTTTGGAGCGCCGCCGACCGACGCCGCGGCGGCTTTCGGTGCCCCGGAGGACCAGCCCGCGGAGCTCCAGACGGAGTTTACCTTCGCGCCGGCCGAGGAGCAGCCGGCGGAAGCCATGTTCGGCGCGCCGCCTGCCGACGCCGCGGCGGCTTTTGGCGCGCCGCCCGACGCCGCCGCGGCGTTCCCGCCGGCGCCGGAGGAACAGGTGTTCGGCGCGCCGCCGACAGAGCCGTCGCCGGCGGCCATGTTTGGCGCGCCGCCGACCGACGCTTCCGCGCAATTCGGTGTCCCCGCCACGGCCTTCGGGGCCGCACCGGAGGAGCAGCCCGCGGCCTTCGAGGCGTCCACGGGCCCGGGCTTTGGCGCGCCGCCGGAGGAAGCGTTCGGCGCTCCGCCGCCCGATGCCGCTTCGGCGTTCGCGCCGGCGGTGCCGGAGGAGCAGGGAGCCATGTTTGGCGCGCCGCCGACATTTGCGCCGGAGGAGCAGCAGCCGGCGGCCATGTTCGGCGCGCCGCCTAGCGACGCTGCGGCGGAGTTTGGCGCGCCGCCGCAGCAGCCACCCGCGTTCGGCGCGCCGCCGGCCGACGCCTCGGCGGCTTTCGGACTTCCGAGCGCTGCTGCGGCCTTCGCACCGGCGCCGGAGGAGCAGCCCGCGGCCTTTGGCGCTCAGGCCTTCGGAGCTACCCCGGACGCGCCGCCGGCGGCCGCTGCCATGTTCGGCGGCGTGCCCGAGACCTTCTCCACTCAATCGTCGCCCGCCGCGGCCGCCTTCGGGTCGCCCGAGGCCTTCGGGGCGTCGGCTGAAGCGTCACCAATGCCGCCGCCGCCCGCCGCCGCTGCGTTCGGCTCGCCCGAGGCCTTCGGCGCGGCGCCGTTCTCCGCGCCGCCGCCGGCGGAGGCGTCGCCGATGCCGCCGCCGCCCGCGCCATCCGTGCCGCCGCCCTCGCCGCTGATGCTGCCGCCCGCGTCCACGGTGTTGGAAGTCGTTGTGAACGAGGGCGCGGCCACGGCGCGCTGCGGGGCCGTCGAGTGCACGTGCGTTCTGAACCCACCGACGGCGTCAGCGACGGGCCTGCCCCTGTTGGACTCACTCGTCGAGGCCCTGGCGAACGCCGCCGACGCGACCCTCTCGCTCCGAACGACGATCGGGGGCGAGCCGCAGCGCGCCGGCGTCGAGTACTCGACAAGAGCGCACGACTCCGCGCTCTTCTCCTGCGCGGGGGCCGCGATCGGCGCCGCGTGCGCTGAAGATTTCCATGAGCTCAGCCAGGCCGAGGTCGTCGTGGTGCGGGGCGGCGCCGTGGTCAAGGCCACGCTCGAGGACGCGTCGGGTGCCGTCGTCTGCGACACCGCGCCCTACGGGCGCGTGCCCCGGGGCGGCCGGTTGCGCGTCGGGAGCTACCGGACGTGCCTGACGCCGCTCTTCTTCGAGGCGTTAGGCCTGCACCTGGGCCGGGGCCTGCGCCTGACGTCGCAGCGCACGGGCGACGCGATGAATTGCCTGGAGGCGGCCTTCGCGGCGTGCGGGCGGTTGCTGAGGGTCGCGCGGCCGGGCGAGAGCGTGCCGTGCGGCCCGCGCACCGGCACGGCATCGGCGCGCACGGCGTCGTGCTTTGTGGACCTCGACGAGGCCGACGAAGCGTCGGAGGTGGCGACGGGCGTCGAGGAGGTCGACACCCTGGTGACGACGCTTGCCGACGTGGCGGGGTGGCGGTTGACGGTGGAGGCCGCCGACACGGACGGCGACGGGCGCTCCCTGGCGGCGGACGTCGGGTCCGCCGTCGGCCTGGCCGTCGCGAACGCCATATCCTCGAGCATCGCGGGCGACGGCGCCGGTGTGTCTGGTAAGGTCACGGCCTGTGTCGCCCGGGGCGAGGGCCTCTTCACGTGGGACGTGCGCGTGTCGGACGAATACGTGGATGAGACCTGCACCTTCGCCGCGGAGCACGTCGAGCGCCTTATTGGCAGTTTCTCGCGGGCCGCAAGCTTTGCTGGCCTGCGCCTACACGTCTCGGCCGCGGGCGTGCTCCCGGCCGCGGACGCCGCGCGAGACGCAGCTGTGGCGGTCGGGTTGGCGCTGCGGGAGGCGCTGCAGCCTGTGGCTTCCTAAGCAAGTTATTTATAGTCCTATTAACCGCCGTCAAGCTTCGCTCGCAAAGTCACACGACTCGCTTCGGGTAATTCGCCCTCAAATCAGAAAGCTCCTCCAACCACCCACAAGCTGCGAGGTCCACAGCACAATCGTCCGCATCACCCTCCAGCCAGACGTCCTCGCGCGCTGTCGAGGCGCAGTCGATGCCGACCCCGCGCCCGACGTCGTTCCAGTCGCAGATTATTCGCGGCGTGCTTCCCGGCGCGCCGAGCGCAATCAAATTCGCGGGAGAGACGACCAGAGACGTGCCCGCGACAATTACCAACTCGGCCTGCGGCAGCTCCTCCTCGAGCACTTCGAAGAATGACTGCGGCAGCGACGCGCCAAACAAAACAGTCGTCGGCTTAAGGAGCGGTCGTCGGCACGCGTCGCAGAGCATCTCCGACGATTCCGAGGGCGCGTTGGCGTCGACGCCGTTTATGTCCTTGATGTTCGCACGCACGCGCTCACAAAAGTCGTCGAACGCCACGGGCGCGCCACAGCCCTCGCACGCTGCCCTTCCGACACTCCCGTGGCACGCGCAGATCTTCTCGGGCGGGATGCATGTCTGGAAGTCGAGGCCGTCGATGTTCTGCGTCACAAGCTTTAGGAGTTTTCCTTTCGCGTCGAGCACTTCGAGGAAGCGGTGAAAGAGCGTCGCCTTCCACTGCTGCCGCTGCGTCCCCAAAATGAACGGTCGCCTCACTTCGTGGTACGGGAACTGGTTCCGTAGAAACATGTCCTTGAGCACTACGGTAGTCGGGTCTCGCGCCATCGCGGCGCGCTCCTCCGGCATCGCAGTGATGAGCTCCGGCTGTAGGGTGTCGTACATCCCTCCCGGCGATCTGAAGTCCGGGATGCCGGCTGCACAGCTCACGCCGGCTCCCGTCAACACGACGACGTTTTGGCACTCATCGCTAGCCAGAAACGCCGCGACGCCCTTGACGTCGCGGGCCGCGAGGCGCATCGCGGCGACGGCGCGCGCGGCGCAAATGATGAGGAGTGGTGCACGAATCGTGGCTTCTTCCGTGCGTGCACAGCAGTGATTCAAGCAGCAGCAGTGGACGATACTGCAATAAACTTATTTATTTGATGAACCTTTGACCGACTGATGACGAGGTGTGCGTATCGCAAGGGTGTGCAGGACAAAGAGTTTATGCAATGCACGGTTTTTTTGCTCGTAAAAACGGGTTTCGCTCTGGCTGCCTCTCTACCCCAGTAGCTACTAGCTTGACGTGTTTAGAGCTGTCGTTTGGTCTGGAGCATTAGTGAAAAGCATTCGTGCGATCTCTGCTGCACGCGTGACGCGCAGTCAAGCCGCTGGCAGGAGCTGAGAGATCAGCCTCGACACGACATGCCGCGCGACCGGCAGCGCTCGCGGTCGCGGTCGCTGGCCGGCGGAGACCGGCGCAGGCGTCGTTCGCGCTCGCGCTCGCGAAACCGCGAGCGAGCACCACGGCGCTCGCGCCACGACGACGCGCCGCCACGCTGGGGGCAGCAGCCACCGCCGTCGTCAGGCTGGGGCCAGCCGCCAGCGACAGCGACAGGCTGGGGGCAGCCGCCAGCGGCGGCAACGGGCTGGGGCGCCTCACCGCCACCCGCTGCCGGAGGTGGCTGGGGCGTGTCGGCAGCGCCGGTGGCCGCGGGCGAGCCGGCGACGCCGCGGACGGTGGAGGCCGTCCTGCGCGCGCGCGTGCTCGACGGCTCGTGCGCCTCCGACTCAAACTGCAGGTGCCCGCTTAGTCATAAATCGGGCTTGGTGCATGGGATTATTCGTGAATCGGTCGGCGATGAGGAGGGCAAAACGGCGTTGAGAAAAGCCGACTGCAAGAAGAAGCCAAATCAATACCAGAGCGTCCGCGCGCTCTACTGCCACTGTCGGGACAAGGCGGGCGAACCCTACCATTGCGCCGTATGGGAGTCGCTCGCAGAACGCATAGCGCTGGAAACCCCTCTATCGGAGACGGGGGACCCTGGCCTGTTGCCCGACGACATCGGCGCCGACCTCCCGAACGACTTCCCGGAGCTGATGCGGAGGCGCCGCGAAAAGTTTGGGCGTGGCGGCGGGCACCGCGGCGCGGCGCCTACGATTCCGCGCGCGCGGGCCGTCGCCGACTCGTCGCAGCTTGCGCGGGCTTGCGGCGACTTAACTCGAGCGCGCCAGGAAAAGGCGGCGGCCGCCGCCTCGGAGAAGCTAATGCGCGAGCGCAGCTCGGAGCTCGCGGCGCAGCTTGCGAACTCCCGGGCGGAGACCGCCAAGGCGAACGAGCGCCTCGCGGGCCTCGAGGACGATCTGTGGCGCGCACGACAACAGAGCGAGCGGATCGCGCACAGACAGCGCAGCGAGGCGCACGAGCGCCACCGCGACGAAGCGCACGCGCGCGAGGCCGAGTCCCGTGCCAGGGCGGCGGACGCGAGCAGGAGCGACGCCGAGCGGGAGCGCGACCGGCTCCGCGCGGAGGTCGACAAACTCAAAGCCGCCGGCGACGAGCGGCGCGCGAAAGAAGCAGCGGCGCGCGCCGAAGCCACCGTCCTGCACGGCGGCGACGACGACGACGACGTCGACGCGCTCGACGATCGCGTGCTGGCGTTCCGGTCGGCGGTCGCGACGACGCTGTCCGCGCTCGGCGGGAAAGACGTCCTGAACATCTGGGATGGAATTTACCGAGAGGTACAGGTGGGGCGGGACACGCTCGTCGAGGACGTGATGGAGATCTTTGGGCCGGCCGTGGCCGCCGTGCCGAAAGAGTTTCTCCGACCGGTCCGCGTGCGCTTCACGGAGCGAGGGGCTGTAACGCAGCGGTCGCGCAAGTCCGCCGAAGCCGGGATCGACGACGGCGGGCTCCGGAACGAGATGTATGCGCAATTCTTCGAGCAGCTGCTCTTGCAGCGGCCGGACCTCTTCGCCTCCGCGGGCGCGGTTTCCGCGCGCGCGCTGCCGACGCCGGACGCCGAGCGCATGAGCGACGTCAAGAAGGACTACGAGGCCGTTGGACGCGTCATGTGCCGCGCGGTCATCGACGGGCGGCCGATCCCGAAGGCGCTGGCGTCGTCGATTGTCCTGCGGTTCCTCCAAGGCGTCGAGCCGGCCGCGCTCGATGCGAACGGCGCCATGGTGCGAGGGTCGCTCTCAAAGGCAGCGCTTCTCGACGAACTACTGCTCATTGACAGCGACACGGCTTCGAGCATCGGCAAGTACATTCTGAATGATGGCCTCAAGCTTGCTGATATGTTCGCGACCGTGGGCGACGCGCTGTGCTACACGTCGACGGAGGACCGGGCGGCCGACCGCGACGCCCAAATTCTGGCGCTGCCCTGGAGCGACGAGCCTGCGTTCCGCATCCTGGTCTTCGAGCGCCTCGTGCAGCGCAGCATCATCGAGCCGCGCCGCCAGGCGCTGGAGGCGCTGCGACGGGGCTTCGCGACCGTGGCCATGGTCCCGCGGCTCACGCGGACGCTCTTCCCGTCGTCCAAAGCGCTCGGGCGCTTCATATCGGGGGACGACGAGTTGTCGGCCGAGAAGCTCTGGAGCCTCTTCACCTTCGACACGGAGGACTATGACCGGACAATGATCGAGTACGAGCACGAGTCGAACGGCGTGTACGGACGGAGCGAGCCGACGATGCGCTATTTGCGCGAGGCGCTCGGCGAGCTCTGCGACGCGCAGCGCCTCAAGTTCTTCAAGTTCGTGACGGGGCTGTCCGCAATTCCAGCGACGTGTCCCGGCGAGGCGAAGCCGTTTCAGCTCCTGGTCTACGGCAAGGGCTCGGACGTCGGCCGCCTGCCGACGGCTTCGACGTGCTACTACCAGCTCCACTGTCCGCCGTACCCGTCCAAGGAGATTCTCATGGGCAAGTTGCGCCCGGCCATCGAAGCCGAAGGTTTCGACCAGAAATAGATGTCTGTGTGATAAGATGAGTTCCTTTATGTACGGGTTTTTCACCCCGCGGGCTTTTGGCGCCACAAAGAGTGCGGCTCTACTGTGGACATGCAGCCGCAGCCTTCGGACATCTGCGAATAACTCGAATTGGATCAATTTGCGCGCGGCTGCACAGCAACCGCTGCCCCGATGCCTCCATAGCTGCCCGCAAAACATGTCGATTTTTGACGAGGACCAGCAGTTTGATAAACCACCCGACCGACCGGACAAAGATAGAACGAAAGCAGCCGCCACCGCTACGACCCACATGACTATAGACTACAGCAACTTTGACGCTATCGAGGACCGGGAGGAGGCGAAGATCGAGCGGCGGCGCTGGGGCCCCTCACAGGAGAAGCGGACCGCGCCGCTGCGCGTGACGCTCAACGCCAAGCGCTTCACGCTCGTGGAGCCCTGGCTCGGGAAGCGCGTCTGCGACCTGGGCCGGGCGTACCTCAAAGCGCCAAAGGCGTTCCGCGTCTTCCGTTTGGAGGGGGCGGCCCGGGAGCGCGTCGAGCTCGGCTTGCTGGCCGAGGTCGGCGAGGCCCTGCGAGACGGCGACGCGTTGGTACTCGAAGTCGGTGTCACTATCGACCCGGCGGACTTTCCCCTCGAGGTCTTCGACGGCGGCAGCGGCGGCGTGCTTAAGGGGCCGTCCACGACCGTGGACGCATACGTCGACGGCAGCCGCGTCTATGCGCGGCCCGCCGAGGTGGGCCCGCATACGCTGGAGCTCGCGGACGGCACGCGCTCGACGCGGACGATCCGGGCGCCCGAGCAGCCCCCGCGCCCCTGGGCGGAACTACCGGCCGCGGTCCGCTCGGCGACGATCGAGTACCTCCGCGCCTCGGGCGCCGCGTTTGCGGTCGAGCGCGCGGACGCGGCGCCCCTGCCGCTGCCGCCGCGGCCAATGCAAGTCGCGGGGACGCCGCCGGCGCCGGGCTCCGCGACGGTGTTCCGCTCCTGGCTCACGTCAGAGGACCATGATGCGATAGCGACGCGCGCGTTGACGCTTGTTGATGGTGCTGACGCGGCGTCATGATAATACCCTTGAACGTGAGGCGTCGATGGCGTGGCGGGGGAACCTTGACGCGTCGATGGCGCGAAGGGGGCGGGGCTTAGGGCTGAGACTCACGATCAATCGCGCGCGCAGCCTGCCCCGCCGACGCCGTCGAAATCCGAGCCACGTCGTCCGGCCCGGCGACGAACCCGGCGGTCCGCGGTCCCGACGGCGTCCTCGCGCGCCGCGCGACGCTCGCCGTCGCCGTTTGTGGAGACGTGACGTGCACTTTCCCGCGGCTCAGTGCCCGACGCATCGTCGACGTCGACGACGTCGACGCCGAAGCCGCGGAAGCCCACGAGCACGGCGCGCGGTGCCTTTTACGCAAAGGTGACGCCCTGCTGCGGTCGAACGTCGACGCCCACGGGCGCGTCGACCATCAAGCCGACGTGGCCTACGACGGCGACGTCCTCGAAGTGCACTTCTTCTCGCGGCGCGGCTTCCAAACGACGACCGCGAGCATCGCCATCGTCGAGGACTCGACCACGGACGCCGTGCTCGACGAGGTCGAACGGCGTATTAGCGACGCGGACTTTGTGCTCCCGGAGGCCCTCGTGCAGTGGGGCGCGCGGCCGACGCGGAAGGGGCTCGTCCCGGCGCCGCTCGACGCGCTCCGCTGCGTCGCGGAGCTTCTACCCGACGGTTCCTCTGGGATGGTGACGCTGAAGGAGCGGGCGTGCTGGCGCGGGAACGGCGCCCTAGCTGCGCGCGCGTACGCCGTGGATATCGATTGCGCCGAGGTTCCCGCGGCCGCGCGGCAGGAAGTCCGCGACTGGGCGGGAAAACGGCGCATCGATGTGAACTTTCTCTAAGGTAATGGTGTGTATTAAGAGTCAGATAGATAGAACAGTTTGTTACGCCAGAGGAGGCTACGACCGATCAATATGCTTCACAAGCTGAGCGAAGGAGGGGCGGTCCTCGGGTCGCTCCGCGCTCGCGTGACGTATCAGGGTCAACAATAGGTCGCGCTCGGCGCCTGTGGCCTTGCCAGCGATATAGGGCAACAGCCAGGGCCGGTTCGCCACGTCCCACACGTGCGTCTTGGTCGAGAGTGGCACGCACACCTTCTCGTGGCACTTCCCGCGCGTTTCGGGGGCGCCGCGCGACCCGGCTTCCCACGCGTCGGCGGTGCGGCAGTTGTGGTTGTCCGGCGGTTTGAAGGCGCAGTCGGCGTTCCCTTCGCAGGCGCGGACCTTCGTGCTGATGAGCCGCTTCCCGGCGTGGCGGCCCCAGGTCCGCACGATGCCGCGGCCCAGCACCGACGACGCGAGGGCGCGGGGGCCGTCCACGAGGTAGATCGCGCCGGCGCCGTCCATGGTGAACTGCTCGGCCTTGAAGTCCGTTTACCTAAAGATTATTAGACGGGTTTTTGCTCAATAAAGTTACTCGCGCATTCCTGTTCAGCCGCGTTACTTGCGTGTGTGTTCGTTCTGTGCAGTAGAGGACGACAGGGAGGCGCCGAAGCTCGACGCGAGTAGAGACGAGCGAGAAGCACCGAAGAGAGACGATGAAACTGACCCTGCTGGTGCTCACGCTGGGGACCGCCGCGGCCCAGACCGCGGCGGACGAGGAGAAGAAGGACGGAGGGCTAATCCTAATCAAATCTTACGCCAAGACAATCGTCCCAGCCTACGTGGCGGTGTCGATGGCCCTCCACGGCGTCCTCGTCATCACTAAGATGTGCGAGCCCTCGTCCGAGACCGTGTCCTAAATCAATTTGGGGAATGCGCCGTGAGCGGCCCGCGCAGGTGCATGACGTGGATCTCGGTCGAGCAGGAGGTGGGCCAGTGCGAGTTCTACAACGACGCGAACGTGGGCCCGCCGTGCCCCGTGGCGCAGGCCGGGGCGCTCGGGGTCTTAGTTTGCTGGGTGCTGGGGGTCGCGGCGGCCCTCGCCTGGGTGGTGAAGGGCATGCTCGGCCTGCTCGGGCTCAACGCGAAGAAGAAGGCCAAGCGCGCGTGAGCGGTGCCTCCGGCGTGTCGACGGCGACGACGACGTGGAGTAGCGGCGTACTAGCGCCCTGGCGTCTAGATAACAAAGGTTTCCAAGGAGGCTTAAATCACAGGAGGGGGTAGTGCGCGCCGCTTCGTCGACGCCGGGGAAGGGGGACAGCACCAAGCTCAGCACGTCGTGGCCTTGCGCGTCCGCGTCGACCGGCGCGTGCCCTCCGGCGCCGCCTCGATGGCGAGCGCCTTTTTCTTGGGGGCCTTCTTGGCTTTCTTGGCGGCCGGCTTTTGGGCCTTCGCGGCCGTTTTCTTCTTGGCCGCTGGCTTCTTGGCCTTGGCCTTGGCCTTGCCGCGCGTCGCGCGCTTCGGCGGCGGCGCCTCCTCCATGTCCTCGTCCTCCTCGGCGTCGACGTCGACGGCGTCGCGCTGGAGCTCGGCGTCGCGGTCCTCCCGCGTCTTCGTGCCCGTGATCTCGACCTCCTCCTCCTCGGGCTCCGGCGTCGCCGGCCGCTTGGCCCGGGCGCGCTTCGTCTTCTTGGGCTTCGGCGTCTCTTCCACGTAGTCGTCCTCGTCATCTAGAGGCGCGGGCTCGGGCCAGTCCTGCGCTTGGTCGTGGAACGCGTCAACGGCCTCCTCCGTGAAAGAATCCGGTAGCGATATGGAGGGCGGGTTCGCCTTGCCGCCGAAGCCGCGCGCCGTGTCAATCCACTGGCGGCGCGGTAAAGTGGCGTCCGTCCAGGTCTGGGGGCATCTAACATAAGATAAAGTACGGTCGTCGTAATAGCCGTTGCAGAACCACTTGCCCAGTTCGTCCTCCACGGGCTTGGGCTTGCCGCGGTCGCACAGGTCGCAGATCCCCGGCGCGCCGCGCGAGGCCCCGTCGATGACTTTGCGCAGGACGAAGGCCTTGTTGCCCGTCTTGGTCTGCCCGTTCATTGCTAAAACTTCGCCGAGCTCGGGCACGCGCAACCGCCCGTAGGCCGCCCACGCCACGACCTCGGCGGGCGTGCCGCTCGCCGCCTTGGCGCACTGCTCCTCGATCTCATCATAATCACCGTGCACGACGGCCGTCTTCCGCGGTCTCGCGGCACAGATCACGTTCGTCTGCAGGGCCTGTATGGACACCGGGGCCGGGAAGGCCAGGTCCTGGCAGGGGGGTGCCACGGGGCCGGCGCCCGGCGCGTCGGGGAGCGCGAGAGGCGCCTCGATGCCCGAGGCCTTCCGTAACTCCTCGGGCGACGCCGTGAGCGCGAGGCTGTTCCCCGGGAGGCCCATGGCCGCCGCCCGCGCGCCGACGAAGCCGCCCGAGAACTGCGTGATCTGCACCGGGGCCGCGGCCGCCAAGACGTCGCCGCTCTCGAGGCCTGCCTTCAAATCGTGGATCGTCATGAGCGTGATCTTGGGGTTCGCCCGGGCCTTGGACACCTTGGACATGCCCGGCTGCTTGCCCACGATCAAAATGTTCGTCTTACCGCTTACACTTCCGGTCAGCCGCCCCCCGAAGGCCTGGACCATGGCCTTGACCCGGTCCTTGCCCAGGTTCAGGCCGGAGCCGCCGCCGACCTCGGGGAAGACGCCCGTCGACACGCAGGTCAGGCCGGCCATGCAGCCCTCGACGCCGCCTCGCCCGGGCAGGGGCATAATGAAGGCGCCGCCGGGCTTGGTCCTGGCGACGACAGGACCCGCGCCGGGCGCGTCCTGCAGCGCCAAAGCCGTTTCACTAGAGGCCTCGATGGGAACAGGCGGCGGCGGCGCGTACTTGGCCGCGAAGGGGTCCACGGGTTTGGGCTTGCGGTTTTGTTTTTTGGCCCAGTGGGCCTTGTCCATGCAGTAATCGACGAACGCCGCCAGGTCGACATCCGACAGCTCGTGCATGCCCGTCAGCATGACGCGGTTCATGCGCCGCAGCGCGTCCTCGACGCACTCCCTTCCTAGACCGGGGTCGGGCAGGCCCTCCCAGATCTTGGCCGGGATGCGCCAGCAACTTAAACGGACCCAGCGCCCGTAGGCGCCCGCCTCCAGGTTGATCTGGCCCACGCGCAGCACGCCCTTCTCGATCTTGGTCTCGCCGCAGGCGGCCTTGTGCTTGGCGCAGCACGTCGAGCGGTTGGACCGGGCCGGCTCCACGCGGTAGGTGGGGATGTCCTCCTCGGCGGCGTCCGCGTAGTAGTCGTAGGACTGCGTGCCGTCCCGGGCCTCGGCCTGGGCGAAGTAGTCCGCGGCGCTGCTGAAGGCCTCCGCCGTGCTCGTGCTGTTGTTCTCCTCGCTCCGGAACGTGATGACGCGGCCGTGGTCGTAGAAGTTTCGTAGCACTTCGAACGCCGACTGCACATCTCTAAATTCTTGGGCGTCGCCGCCCTTGTCGGGGTGCGTCGCCAGGACCTTGCGGTGGTACGCCTTCCGGATGACCTTGAACTCGTCGGCGAGATCGCCGCAGCTCGCGAAGGCCGTGCTCGCGTTGACGGCCACCGACTCCAGGCAGCGCGCGATGGTCTCGCCGCGGCCCATGGTCGTTTATTGTGTGTTGTCCTGCGGTCGGCGAATTGTGAAGAGCGCTGGCGGAGCGGGTCGGGGAGCGCGCGCGCGAGCTGTGCGAGGCCGCGCATGCGGCGGCGCCGCACGCGTGATCCTAGGGCGGCGACCCGCGGGCGGGCGCTGCGTGAGGTCGCGGGCGCGCGACGGCGTCCGCGTGAATCCAGGCTGTGACCCGCTTTGCGCTTATTTTGGCTGCGGAGCGGTGTTTTGGCTTGTGGCTCGGCCTCCGTTTAAATTTCACAGCGCTGGGCTCGTACAGTGCGTTCTTGAGTAAGCGCTGGCACTGGGGCCGAGCAACGCGCGGATCAAAAGTCGATCCCGCGCTCAATCTGCGATAAACCCGCGCGTTTCAAAATACCGATCGGCCGACCAACCAAGTCTCCGCCGACGCCTCGACACCCCCAGGCACGGCTCCTAGCATCCGACGCCCAGCAGCGCTCGGAGCGCGGCCGCCGTCGCTGCGCGCAGGATCTCGTAACGATCGTAAAGCGGCGCGTCGTCGACGCGGGCCACGCGCAGACGAGTCGTACCTCCAGCTAGAACAAGATCATCAGCGAGCGACGCGGCAGCGAGCAGTGATGGGCGCCGGCGCCTCCAACCCCAACAGGGAGCCGGACGGGCGGGCAGCTTCGGGCAGCTTCGAGGACCGCGGGGACGAGGAGCGCCAGATGCCGCGGAGCCAGAGCCAGCCCATCCGGGATATGGGAAAGACCGACCCGCGCGACGCGCCGAGCGAGTTGTGGACCGAAAAGACGCGTAAGGAGCCGAGCGGGTCGTTGCACAAGACGGACTCCACGCTACTCCGGGAGATGGAGCGCCAGGAGCTGAACGAATTGAGCGTCCAGAGCAAGGCCATTCACTTACTTGAGACGAACGAAGGCACGGGAGAAACGGAGACGCACGGCCGGTGGCACGACACGCTATTGCCCTCCTTCCGCAAGAAGGTCTCGCAGTGGGCTCATAAAAGGACATTGTGGGAGCAGGGCAAGTCCTTCGGGGACGCGGCCTGGAACGCGCATACTGCTGCTCTATGTACCTCGGCCACGTCCGTCGTGAACGTGGAAGAAACCATGAACGTCTTCGCCTATTTGGACAGAAATAGGGACGGGAGGGTGGACATCGAGGAGCTCTTGAAGGCGGGGGAGTCGCCCTATGTGCGGCGGCTCTTACGCTCTTCAAGAAATTTCGTCCTTGTTTCTCTCATGCGGAGCATGGAGGACCCCGTGCGCTTTCGAGAGTTGTTCGCAGAGATCGACGAAGATAATGACGGCGTCATTGAGGAGGAGGAGTGGCGCGATTTCATTCAGAAGCTTGCGCACGAGCGCATCCGGTACTTGAAGTGTAAAGGTCTTACCAGTGGCCGATGCTTCTGGGGCCGGGGCTGGAAGCAGGACTACTACTACCACCTCTGCAACAACCATCCCTTGTTGCAGTTCTTTTTGCGAGATCCAGACTATCCTTGTACGACCTGTCAATTAATACTGAAGGAACTGGTTGTGCTCTCGTACATGATGTACGCCGTGGCCGAGTCCTTCGTGCTGACGAGACGGGCTATCGGGAGGCGGCCTAGATGTGATGCCGAGGGGCCGTACTTTAAAGAGAGATTGATTGAGTACGGCATCACGGTCGGGGTCGTCACCGTACCTTGCTTAGTCCTGAACCAGATGCTGTTCCACTTGTTCGTGTGCCCGTGCTACGTCTTCGAGAACCAGCGGGACCCCCTGCAGCAGCGCTGGCACAAGATCGTGAAGTGCGGGTTTGTCTCCTCCCAGATCGTCGCGGCTTACTTCATTCTGGTGAACGCGGCGGCGGCCTGGTCGGCCTTTGATCGGATGAACTCGGAGTACCAGTGCTTCTTCGAGTTCTTCATCATGGGCCAGTTTAATAAGTACGCCTACTTCCCCTTGATGATTTTTGTGCAGCAGTTCAACCCCTACGTGCATTCTGTTTCTGTTTGTAGATGGACCGGTATCGGGAAGTACAACGTGGAGAAGCGGCACGCCCGGTCGCACGCCCTGCGCAAGGCCAAGTCCATGCGGGAGCACATCGGTCTGTTAAGAGACGAGGTGAAGGACGTGTCCTCGTCGTTGCACAAGAACACCTTCTTCGTGGACCAGGCGGACCGGAGCGAATCGGCGATGGATTTGGATATACGGGGGGCCCGGCGCGTGAGGTACGAGGGCGGCGACGAGATGGAGGCCATGCACCACCTCGACGCCATCGTGGCGCACCACGAGGATGGGGACACGCACACGGACCATGAGGTGGACCTGCCTCCTTCTTTATTTTCGGGCTCGGGCGCTGGTAGTGCGGCCGCGGCCGGCGTCATCGGCGGCGGCGTCGCGGCGGGCGTCGCGGCGGCGCTGGCGGGCGGCGGGGGAGCGCTCGACGGGGCGCTGTGTAGGGTATAATTCAAGCTCAATTTTCTTACGCACTCCCTAGCGGCGGCGTTTTGCGGGCGGCGAGCACCGCTCGCGCCTGTTCCAAGGCGCACCCAATATCCGCTACGAGCGGGTGTGCGCCACCGAGCACGCACCTCGCGATTGGATATATCTCCAGCGTCGTCACGCTCTCGCTGAGATCTGCGAGCGTGGCGCTGGCGTCTTCGTAGAGCGCCCGCGCATAAATCCACCTCATCTTGAGCGTGAGTTCAGCACTTTCGCCGAGAACGCGTTGCGCCACTAGCATGACTTTGCGCAACGCCGACCTGGCTTCTACGTAGCGCTCTGCTTCAAGAAGCGAAGCCGAGTAGTTGTTCGCTGATATGAGGGCGTTCTCATGTTCTACTCCACGGAGCTTCACCCATCCAATGTATACGTCTTCCCTCATGCTTAGGGTCTGCTCAAGTCGTCCAAGCTCGTGATACGTATTCGCAAGATTGTTCTGCACAACGAGTATGCTTGCTTCTGATGCGCCAAGGCGCCGCTTCATAGACAACTGCGCCTCTACCACGGGCAATGCGTCCGCATATTGTCGTGCAACGAATAAACCGTTCCCGAGTTCAGTCATTGCGAAGCTCCGAGACCGGTCAGCCTCCGGTCGCCCCACGTACGTCGTCCAGCAAGCCCACCCGATTGCACATTTCACGACGCTGTGATAATCTTGCTCGCAGAGGCTACACTTGGACCACCGCGCCCACCTAGGCTGCCTTGGCAAATTATTCTCCTCGGCCTCGTCGAACAAAATCTTGGCCTGCTCCGCCAGACACGATCCGAGCTGCTGAGGGGTGGCTCGCGACTCTCGTTATGGGCGCGGTAAATGTGGGCCATATCTGGTTTTTCGCAGGGTTGTTCATGATGCTCCCGGCGACGTTGAGACGCTTCGCCGTCGTGGTCGCAGGGACCGCATATCCCGTAGCCGCAACGATGGTCGCTGCCTCTACAGGGACAAGTGGCTCACGTACTGGAGCTGCTTCTCGTTAGTGACTCTCGTGATGACGCTCGTAGAGCGCGTCGCTGGCGCCCCGCTTGGCCTCTACACCGCATGCCTTGGGACAACTCTATACCTTATGCTACCATTGTTCAACGGTGCCGACGCAGTCTTCCACCATGTCCTCGTGCCCCTCGCCGGACAGCGGGAGGCGCTACTTCTCAAAGATGCCAAGACGTTGGCGAAGACTATGATCAGGCAATTGCCGGCGTCACGACACGGCGTGGCGGAGGAGGCGGTCTCGCGTGCCTTTTTGGAGGAGGTCAGGATGCAAACGAGCCCCGCCAAGTAGGGAATAGCGACATAGATTAAACTATTTGGGGGGAACGGGCGCGTCGCTAGGTGAATTTCACGGGCTCGCCGGCGGCGGGTGGCTCGGTGGCGCTAGCCTGCTCACCGTCTTTCGCCTCAGCAGCGGCACCCACGGCCGCCGCGACGCGTACGCCGGCGCCTCCGGGTCCGGCGACTGCGGCCGAAAGAGGTCGCTCGGCGACCACGCGTCGTGACTCGGCGGCGGCGGCGGTCGAACGCCGCGCGCGAGGACGGTGGAGCGCCGCCGCCGCGTTAACGCCAGCAGGCTCATGTCCGGCGAAAACGGCGCGCCGCCCGGGCCCGCCGGCGGCGGCTCCGCCTCGTCGTCGTCATTGTCGGGCGGTGGCGCTTCCTCGTCGTCCTCGTCATCAGACGGCGGCACCTCGTCGGAGTCGGAGTCGCTAGGCGGCGCCTCGTCGTCATCGGCAGCAGGCGGCGGCGCCTCGTCGGAGTCGGAACCACTCAGCGACAATGCCGCCTCGTCATCGGCAGCGGGCGGCTCCGGCGGCCGCGCGGCGTCGGCGGCCACGAGCTTCGCCAGCCCCGCGCCGTCGCTCGGCGACAGCGGCACGACCTCCTGTGCGCTCTCGGGCGACGCCGGCGGGAACAGCTTGGACGCGACGTCGGCGCCCTCGGGCGGCCAGGACGAGGCGTCGTCGTCGACCTGTGGCCCGGCGGGCGTCGGCGGGCCGGGCGGCGGCGGGTGCACGGGCGGGCGCATCTTTGGCTTCGTCGCGGCCGGCGCCGGCGGCGGCAGGTCCGCCAGGCCCTTGGAGGAGACCGTGCCGCCGTCGCTATGCGTGTCCGACTTGCGCCACCTTTCCAGCACCCTCAAAAACTGCGACCGCGAGACTATTTCCCCGTCCGCCTCGATGGTCTCCAGGAAGAACTCGATCTCGTCGCCCGAGATGCCCAGGATCCCCAACATATCTAGTAAATCGGGCCGCTCCCGCAGGGCCCGAGCTAGACCCGCCCGCGTCGCGAAGCCCTCCGGGCACCCATCTTGGGCCAGCTTGAACAATAGAGTGGAGGCCAGGTCCTCGTTCCACGTTTCTGTGCTTTCCTCGTCGTCCACGTCGTTCAACATGGCGTCCCACTCGTTGTCGCCGACTTCCGAAGCGACCGTGGCCCCGCCGAAGGCGCTGCCCTCGGGCAATGACGCGAGCTCGCTGGCCGCGGCCGTCTGCTCCATGAGCTGGTGGAAGAAGACGTCCGAGTCCATGGCCTCCGATTGCTTGTCGCTTTTTGAATCCAACGGGGACTCCAGGTCGTCGTCGACGACGGGGACCGCCTTCGTGGGATCCGCATCCTCGCACACAAAGGCCGGGTCGTTCTCGCTGCCCTCGAAGTGGCCCGCCTCGATCTCCTCCTTCTCTTCTAATTCGAGTTGTTTCTGCCGGTGGTGCTGCACGCCCGCGTAGCCGAGCATGACCACGAAGATGACCGCGATCAGCGACCCGATGATGGCGTCCGTGCCGGCCGCGTCCGCCGAGGCGCCGCCGCTCGACTTGCTGCCCGTGTTCGTGGTGTTGGCCGTGAGGGCCGCGGGACTGCCCACCGGAGCTTTTGTGGGTGTTTGCGAAGGATAGCGCGTGAGCGTCGGCCGCGGCGTCGGGGTCCACGTGAAGGCGAGGGCCTGGCCCGGGTCGGCGCCGAGGGCCTCGTCTAATAAAGTGGTGGTCTCGTCCACCAGCACGCCCGTCTGTATATCCGCCTCGCTTAATGTTGACAGCGTGCCGTCGGTGCCCGCCGCGGCGGCGACTAAAGCATCCGCGAAGGACCCGTCCGCTAGCGCAGCCTGGAACTGGTCGACGAGTCTCGAGGAGATGTCGTCCTCGGAGGTAGGGTGGTACGCCGCAGTTATCACGACGGTGACCACGTAGGAACTCTGCAGCCGCCGCCCGGACGAGGCCTCGAAGGTGACCTGGGCGCAGCCCGTGCCCGCGGCGAGCTCCAGGGACGCGAGCACGGCTTGGCAGATCACGTCGCCGTCACTCTCCGTGAGCACGCCGTAGTCCACCACCAACTGCAGCGCGAACAGGTTTTGAATCGTGCTCGAGGACGTGGGCGTCGCGGTCGTGGGGACCTCGGTCGGACGGGGCGTCGGCGTCACCGACGGCGCGGGCGTGGGAGCCGGCACGGGGTGCGTCGAGGGCGTGGGCGTCGTGGGCATGCGGCTCCCCTCCAAGGACGGCTGCGCCGTGGACGGCATGGGGGACGAGGGGGCCGACGTCGGGTGGAGCGACGGTCGTGCGGTCGTCGGCGCCGGGCTCGCGGTGGGCGCCTCGGAGACGAAGCGCGAGATGGCCGGCCCGCCGCCCAGGGGGCAGTTCAGGCCGTCGTTCGACGCCGCCTCGGCGGCGGCCGAGCGGCGCACGAGCGCAGCGGTGGAAGTGGCGCATTGGACGTGGGTCGCGTAGTCCTTATCCGCGTTCCAGCACCCGTCCGGCACCGCGACCGGCAGGATGAGCTCGAAGAGGCCGGCGCCCGTGTTCGACGCGAAGAAGAGCCGCGTCTCGTACTCGTTGCGGTACACGAAGGACGCGCCGAAGCCCGTCTCCGCCCGCACCGCGCCGGCCTCGGCCGTGGGCGCCGCGGTCGCGGCGGTTGCCTGGAGCCGTCTCGGCCAACGCGCTTGATGACGCATCCCGCCGCCGGTCGCCCGCCCCTGACGTCTCGCACCAAAGAGGCGCCGCGCCCAGGCCATCGGCCCCGTGCTCGCGGTCCGCCGCCGCGTCGACGAGCAGGTGAGGTCGCAGTCGAGGCCGAGGCTCTGGGAGGCCAGCTCCTCGTAAATGCACTCGTAATACGTCGCGACCTCCGCGCCGCACACCGCGGGTAGGGTGCTGCACGGCTCGGTGAGGAGCCAAGCCTGGACGTCGGCGCACGTCGCCGGTTGGAAGTCGTCGTCGTCGTCGTCGTCCGCGGTGCTGGCCCAGAAGTCGTCGTCGAGCGCAGTCTGGCCTTCCACGCAGGCGTTGACGGCATCGTACTGCGCCACGCACGCGGCGTGCGCGTCGTTGTACGAGTACGAGTAGGCATCACTGTACCCGGGGACGGCCCGCTCCGAGGCCGCGCCGACGATGTCGGACGGCACCACGGCGTACGCCTCGGGCTCGCCCGTGGCGGAGATGCGCGCGATGAAGACCTCGTAGTTGCCCGCGAGGCCCACGAGGTACTGTTTTCCAGAAGCACCGTCTTCAATCACTTCGTCATCCAATTCCAGCACGGCGCTCACGTCCAGGACCTGGCCCTCGAAGACCGTGTTGCTGACTTTGAACTGGAAGTCGTCGTGGAAAACGGGCGCGTCCGTGTTGACGTCCGTGACGTAGAAAAACTTTTCTCCCCCTTCTTTCCCTAGAGATTTGGCGTAGAAGTAGGTGTTTTCACTGATGGTGCCGGCGTTGGGCTTCGAGATCTGGAGGGGCGTGTCAAAACAAATGGTGCTACTCTGGTCGAAGCGGCATAAATACCCGTCAAAAGACGCCAATAAATGGTACTGGACGTCGTCCCGGCCGAGCTCCGTATGATCGTAAATTTCCGAATGGCCCACGTGTAATGCCGCCGCGTTCACGTGCGAGGGACCTCCCGGTAAATCGAACAGCTTGTTGTACAGGCCCGTGGCAGCGTCGAGCTCCTCCAGCGAGTAGGACGAGGACCCCTCTTCCTTCAGGATCTGCAAGGGGAAGTTGTAGGCGTCGCAGTCCCACGGGGCTACACTCGTGTCGGCCCAGCGCGGGTGCATGAAGGACGTCGGGGCCGAACTGGGTTTGGCGGACGGTCCCGGGGATGGCGCGTAGGACGGTTTGGACGTCGTCGGCTTGGCGGTCGTCGGCGCTTGCGAGTAGGTCGGCTGGGGCGTGGGTCTGCCCAAACCGTCCCGACAATTCAAGCCGTCGTTGGACGTCGTCGGGTCCGACGGGGACGACCAGACCACTTGGCTCGTGGCGGAGCACGCAGTGTGTAAGGTGCGCTCCGTGCCTTCGTTCCAGCAGTCCGTGGGTATGGCTAAAGGCAATAAAACTTCGAACAGGCCCTCGCCGCCGTTGGCCGTGAAGAAGACGCGCGCCGCGCCATATGCCAGCTCGTAGGCGTAGGCCGCGCCGAAGCCGTCCGAGGTCGTATCTACAGAAGTATTTGTACTAGACCAGTCGACGGTCGAGGGTAAGTACGCGTAGGCTTCCGGGAGGTGGGAATCGGAATTGACGCGCACGAGCAACAGGGAAAAGTCCTTGGCCAGGCCGAGGAGGTACCGGCCGTCGCAGTCTGTGGTCACGCACACGCCGTTGCCCTCCATAATCCCCGCCAGGTCCAGGATCTTGCCTGAGATGAGATCCTCGGAGAACTCGACCAAAACTTCCGAGGAGAAGGACGGCTCGTCGTCTTGTATAGAGTCGACGATATATATGGACCGCCCGGTCGACTTGCCGTCGCCCAGGCTTCGCGTGTAGTAGTACGTTTGATCAATGATGGCGCCCACGTTGGGCTTGCCGCCCAGGCCCAATTCCGTGGAGAAGCACACCCGGTCGTCGGCGTCGAAGCGGCACAGTTCCCCGTCCATGGACGCGAACGCGAACTGGCCGGCGTCGCCGCCTTCGTACAACGCGACGGCGTTGATGTGGCCGTCGTAAGCGATATCATAAATGTCGTTGTAGTTGCCCGTCAGCTCGTCCAGCTCCTTGACCGAGTACGCGGAGGCGTCGCCGGTCTTGAAGACTTGCACCGGATACGGGTGCCGCTCGCAGTCGAAGGCGTCGACCCCGGTCTCCGCCCAGCAGACCCTATCTACACAGGGCACGGCCGTCGGACTCAAAGTCGGCGCCGGCTGGAGGAAGCCGCCCTCGTAGCAGTTGAGGCCGTCGTTCGACGAGCTCTCCGCGGACGGGCCCGCGTACGTGAGCTGGGCAACCGTCGCGCAGCGCGCGTGTGCGGAGAGCCCGTCCGTCACCTTGTTCCAGCACCCGTTGGGGATGCTTATGGCGGTATCCGTTTCCAGTTGGAAGAGGCCGCTTCCCGAATTTTCGCCGAAGAGCACGAGCCAGCGCGGGTTGGCCTCGCGCCAGCGGTAGGAGTAGGCCGCGCCGAACTTGGCTTCCGCGAAGGTCGTCTCGCTCTGGGTGTCGAGGACCGCGTACGCGTCCGGCGTCCCATCATCAGCAATGTGCATGACTAGGAGCGACGCGTCGTCCGCTAAACCCACGAGGTACTTGCCGTCCTCGTTGTATTTATCGTCGAAGATGTCCCGCCCGTCCTCGATGATGGACGTAAAGTCGTACACGCCGCCGTCGTACAGCTCGTCGTTAATTACCAGCGCGACGTCATTATGGGAAGTGGTGCTCGGGCCGCGGACATTTTCCACCCAGTACAAACCTCGCGACGCGGAGTCCCGCCCCAAATTCTTGCCGTAGTAGTAGTTTAATCCTAAAACCGCGCCGGCGTTCGGCTTCCAGAGGGCCAGTGGACCATCGAAGCAAATATGCGAGGCGCCGTCGAAGCGGCACAGGTAACTTATAGACTCCAGGTTATCGGGATCCTCGGTGAAGGCGCCCACGGCGTACTGCGCCCCCTCGTTGGGCCCCTCGTATATGCCCGCCGCGTTCACGTGGCCCTCGAAATAGTCCATTTGCTCGATCAGAGAAAACGAGCCGTCGGCCGACCACCCCCTTATAGAATATGTAGTGGCGCCCGCGGCCACCATGACTTGAACAGGGTCCATGAAACTCGCGCAGTCGAATTGGGCAACGGAAGCGTCCTCCCAGCACGTGTCCGTATCACAAGATAAGGAAGGCGCGAGCGTCGGCGCATAAGTAGTGGGCGCGTAGGACGGCGCCGCCGAGGGCTGCGTCGTCGTCGGCGTGTAGGTCGACGGCATGTGACTGAGTGAAGGCGCCCGCGTGGGCTCTGTCGTAGGGGCCGCGTTCATCACCTCCACTTCGCTGAACGTGTCCGCCTCGATGGCCGCGGCGCAGGCGACGGGGTCCGCTCGGGCCGTGGAAAACGCGGAGGTTTGCAGGCGCCGGCGGTCCCCCGCGATGATATCGGTGATGTGCGTTTGTAATTCGCCGTTCGTCGCCTGCTTGGACGTAGAGGCCACGAAATCGGACGTATAGCGGTCCGACTCGTTCTTCGCACTGTCCACGGTGGCGCCGTGGCTCACGACGTAGTCGTCGAACGCATAGCGGATGCGAACCAGGGCTGTGCCCGTTTCTTGTTCGGCGACGACGTCGTCGATCGCTTCCTGCGTGACGTTCGGCCACATTCGACTTATCAGGTCCGCGAATTGACTAATGGCCGTAGCATCCGCATTGAAGGCCACAGGATCCAAAGTAGCGTTGTCGAACTTCAGGGAGGAGGTCACGGAGACCCTCAAAGTGGTATCTAAGTTCGTCGACGTCGTGTCCACTTCCGTGACGTGGAAGGGCCGCCACGCGTGGTCGTACGCCAGGCGTTCTGTCAATGTCTTGTTGGCCGTGTAGTCCGCCGTCCAGGGGTTTGCGTTCAATAAGTTGTTCAAAGTGCCGTCCTGGCACTGCGTGACTAGATTTGCTTTGTAATTCACTACATAGTCACGAGCCATGATGTCCGTGGCGGTCCGGTTGCGCACGCCCGCCTCCGTGAGCCACACGTAAAACGCATAGTCTATGCGCGTGCCGCCTTCGTACGACGCCGCATTTATCCGCGTAATCGCCCGCGAACCGTTGATGTGCACGCCGTTCAACAGGGCCGCCTCGACCAAAACCAGCTGCAGGGCCTCGAGGCGCGGCCCGGCCAAGTTGATCTCCTGCGGCTCGGCGACGCCGCCCAGGACGAGCGACGCGTTCACGAGTAATGTACTTTCAGTGGTCCCGTCGAAGGGCGTCGGCGGTATCGTCGGTTCCCCGGACGGCGCGGCGGACGGGGCGCACGTGCCCGAGCCCAGCGCCTGGATGCCTAGAGCTGCTCTCGCTTCGGCAAAGCACCGACAGCTGCCCTGTTCCAAAGGATTCCGGGCAACGCCTTGCGGCACGCAGACCCCGGTGCAGTCGTCGTATAACACATCCAGCTCGTACCCCTGGGTACACGTGACGCAGTCCGCGTAGCTCGCGTTCGAGGCCCAGACGCCGCTACAGCTCGCGTAGTGGCCGCACGTCCGGCAGGGTCCGTAGGCGCACTCTTCTACGGTTCGTACGCCGCCGTTCAAACAGTCCTCCGAGTACTTGGGGGGCGTGCTCTCGACCACGGCCGCGGACCAGGGGCAGCTCCCATAGACCCCGTGGCGCATGCTCGCGTTGAAGGCTCTGGCGCTCAGGTGGCACTGCCACAGCGTCGGGGCGTGCGTCGGTTGGGAAGAGGGCCCGGGCGTGGGCGGACGCGAGTGGGAGGGCGCTGGTGTCGGGAGTGACGACGGCGCCGACGTCGGGGCCCGCGTGGGGAGTGATGAGGGCGCGGCGGACGTGGGCATTGATGTCGGGAGCGTCGAGGGCGCCGCCGAGGGCTTTGCCGACGGCGGCGCCGTCGGCGGGCGCGACGGCGCGAAGGAGTTCGACGGCGCCGGCGACGGCCGCGACGACGGCGCGCGCGACGGCGCGGGCGTCGGGTAGGGGCTCGGCGCCGACGGCGCGGCCGAGGGCTCGTAGGACGGCATCAGGGAGTGCGTCGGCCGCGGCACGGGCAGCGCCGAGGGGCCGTACGACGGTTTTGGTGAGGACGGCGTCGCCGTCGGCGCGTACGAGGGCGTCGTGGTCGGCGCGCTGGTCCCGGTCGGACTCGTCGAGGGCGGGTAGGTCGGATGCAACGTCGGCGGCCGCGAGTAGCTGGGCAGCAGCGACGGGTTTTGTGACGGCGTGGGCGTGCTCGGCACATGTGTAGGCGCGCTCGAGGAGGGCGCCGTGGTCGTCGGCGCGTAGGACGGCGCCGGCGACGGCGGGAAGCTGCTCGACGGTCGTGACGAGGGCGGGTAGCTCGGCGCGCTCGTCGGCACCTCGGTGGGCCCAGGCGTCGTCGGCTCGTACGACGGGAGCGGACTGGGAAGAGACGACGTCGGCTCGTACGTCGGCGCGAAGGTCTGCGTCGGCTGGGGCGAGAAGGTGGGAGCGGCGCTGGGCTGCGGCGTCGGCCGCGTGCTCGGTTGCGGCGTCGTGGGCTCCGGCGAGGGCCGGCCTGTCGGGTCGTACGACGGGGTGGCCGTCGGCACCGCCGTCGGCTGCGGGTTCGTGGGCGCGTAGCTCGACGGGCGGCGCGTCGCCGTCGGGGCCGCGGACGGGTCGTACGTGGGGGGGCAGTCCAGGCAAATCCACTTGGATCCCAACGAATCCACAAGGGCGCACTTGAACTTGTCCGCCTCGTCCTCGAGCACCTTCGTGTAGCAGTGCTCTTCACCTTCGCAAACTTCCCCGTTACATGATGCGGCCGACGGCGCCAGCGTCTCCTCCGTCCGCCGCACGGCGTCGCGCGCGGGCGCCGCGCGCGCGGCGGACCGGCTGACGTCCGCCGCAGCGGCGCCGCCGTCGCTACGCTGGACAACGGCTGGCCTGAGTAACGCGCCGCGTGTCCCGCCGCTGCCGCTGCGCCGTCGTCGTGTAGCAGTTGGAGTGGCTGCCCAAGCCAGGCCACACAGCAGCGCGACGGTCCCAATGGCCTGCCACTTACGCCGTCGATCCATGGGATCTGGTGCCGCGGGCCCGGCCGGCCTTGGCACCCTCATAGCACTTACTCTAGCCGGTGCTGCGCCTGCCTTCCAACTCAAAATTTTGATTAGCGCCTACGCCACTAGAGTATAGCCAAGGGAGCCATGAGTTGATAGCCACCCGCTTGCTGGGCGCACTGCAGGGCGCCTAGAGAACTGGCTCGTGCAGCGTTCCACGCCGGCACTTTAACCCGCACGCTAGAATCATGCATGATGCGCGCACCGCGCGCGCGATTCTCACAGGCACGACTGAATTTGAAGGGTGCATTTGCAGCCCATCAGACACCTTAAAGCCAGCCTAGACATAATTTCTGGGAGCATTCATCGATGCGTCATGGGGCAGCCCTCGAGGAACACGCTTCCCAGACACGATGCTGCTGACCGTAGTCCTGCAGCTCCTGCTGGCCGCGGACGCGGGCGGTACACGCGGACCCGCTTCGCGCGCCGAGTGCTACGCGAAACGGTACCGCGAAGCCAGATGACTTCACCATTGTCAAGATCGACATTGACACGCCGTTCGCCGAGTTTACCATCATGGAGACCATCGCCGACAATCCCGCGATCGCGGCGCTCATCGATGAGATCTTCTTCGAGTACCACTTCTGGTTCGATGGGATGAACTTCGGCTGGGGTAAAGAGGTGCATGGCGACGTCGACACGGCGGTCGGACTTATGCACCGGTTGCGGACGCTCGGCATCCGGGTGCACTTCTGGATATGAGGTACCCATCAGACCAGAGCCTGAGCCAGGGCACCGAGTCTAGGCACCGAGCCAGGATTTCCCGGCGCGTCCCCCGCGGCCAAGTCCGCGGCCGTACCAGTATTAAGTACGAATGTTGTTAGTCACTCTCCCCACCATCGCTCTCGTAGTCGGCGTCCGGGCGCCGCCCGCCGTCCCCGTCCCCGTCCGTCAAAAGGAGCGGCTGCTCGACGGCGTCGCCCGTGAGCTCGTTCTCGATCTCGTGCACTATTTCGGCCTGCGTCGTGCCCTTCGGCGTGAAGCCGTGCGCGGCGCAGATGCCGCGGAGCTGCGCCGCCGCCAGCGTCGCGTAGTTCGCCGGGAGCGACGCCGCAGTGAGGCGGCGGCGCGCGGCCTTGCGCGGCGACCCGTTCGTCAACAGGTTCCGGCCCCCGTCGCGCGAGGCCACGGCGCGCGCGATGAGCTCGTCCCGCTCGAGCCCGTCCGTGTCGCCCCCGATCATCTCGACCAACGCCGCGTCCGGCAGCATCCAGAGCGTCGACGTCTGGGCGCCCGAGGCCTCCCAGACGGCGCGCGCTTGCGCCGTCGCGGCGGCGTCGTCCAGGTCGTCCCGTTGCCGTTGCCGCGCCGTCGCGTCGGCCCGCGATTCCGCGTGCGCGCCGTGGGCCGCCGCGTCGGTGCACGCCCGCAGGTGCGTCCGCCGGTCGTCCATGGACGTCCCGACGCCGAAGAAGTCGCCGCATTTCGGGCAGTGGTCCGCCAGCCTGTTGAGGAAGGCCCGCTCGCCGTCGAACAAGTCGCCGCCGCGCCGCTGCGCCGCATCGGCCCGGCGCCGCTTGGCCAGCCGCGACTTCGCCCGCCGCTCGTGCGCCGTGCGCGCCTCGGCGACGGCGGTGGCCATGTTGCGCGCCGACACGTGGTAGGACCAGAACCCGAACTCGTCGCCGCACTCGCCGCACTTGATCTCGCGGTGGAAGTCCTGCGGGCTGTAGTCGAAGGGCGCGGCGCACTTCTTGCAGGCGTGCGTCGCGCTGACGCAGCCGAACTCGCACAGGCACGTCGAGCACGTGTACTCGCGCAGGCCCGTCATCAGCAGGTTGTACGCGTAGTCGGGCAGGCCCTCGTTCTTGGAGACGCCCCAGGGCTCCTCGCAGCGCGGGCACGCCACGCGCGTCCGGCGGCAGCCCTCGTTCGTGCGCTCGATCGCGGGCCCCCTGGCCGCCTCGCCTTCAACGGCCGGCGCCTCGGGGTTCGTGACGCGGTCCAGCGCCGTCACGAGCGCCTGGAAGGCCCGCGTCGCGCCGTCGAAGCCCCGCAGCTTGTCGGGGTGCACCAGCCGACTGAGCCGCCGGTAGGCGCCGCGCAGGTCGTTGAGCGGCGACCGGGACGTCAAGGTCTTGCCCGGCGCGCCCAAGGACAAAATCTCATCCCACGCGTCCTCCGCGACGAGCTCCAGGATGCGCGTCGCCGCGCGCCGCGCGTCCTGCGACCCGTCCTCGTCCAGCGCCGGCTTGGACGGGGCATCTTTCGCTAATTTCGTCACGATGCCCTCGAGCATCTCCTCGGGCGAGCCCATGCAGATGATACCGTGGCGCGCCGCGGCCTTTTTTAGAGCCGCGCCTCTAAATGAAAAGGGGTCCGCGCCGT
>Ga0302122_10000360_pt1 | contig 27603 bp, 31 predicted proteins | sample CB21_SCM_MG_FD_203115 | JGI IMG/M metagenome (GOLD analysis project Ga0302122, IMG submission 203115) | Marine microbial communities from Western Arctic Ocean, Canada - CB21_SCM | ecosystem: Environmental > Aquatic > Marine > Oceanic | place: Canada: Western Arctic Ocean | collected 2017-09-28 | reverse complement strand
AGCCTGCACAGGAAGAGGCACTGCGGTGCAGACGAACGCAGCAAAGATAATTTGCGTTGCTGAGGTCACCGCATCTGCTCGTTCATGTCACCAAGGAACCCCGGTGCCGGTTACGGGAGCCTTGGATAGCGCAATCTGAGACGCCACATCGGTTTCAAGCCGGGTAACTTCGTCAGACCCCAGTGCCGCCTTTGCCCATACAATTGCGTTGGCCTCTGTAACGTCGGCATATGCAGTGAAACTGGACAGGTCGTCGGTGTTGATGCCCACAGAGCCATATAGACGGCCATAGTGGTCTACACCATCCACTGTCTCTTTATCAGTTACGTCCCAGTGAACGGTTGTGATAACGTCCGCCTCTCCGCCCAGTGATACTGTGCGATCACAGGCCGCTATTTTCCATGTTGCCGCCATTTTACTTTCCTTCCGCCGCTATGTCCTCGGGAGATTCAGCATTTTCCTCTTCCGAAGTCTTCATTGAGATCATAAATGCATTTATGAATGCCTGTTCGGCCACCTTGGCCTGATCCAGTTCAAACATCAGATGTGCCGCTTTATCTTTACAGGAGCGGATCTGCTTAATGATGTAACTCTGCTCCTCGTTAAAGTCTTCCTCGGTGTATTTGGTGCCGTTAATGTTAACTACTTCTTCCATTATTTTATCCTTCCAGCGCAGCAATGCGCTCTTCTAGTTGGTTAATTTTCTCGACAGCCCCTTGTAAGGCTGAGACAAGGCGAGCCTCCTGTTTCGACCAGCCAGCAAGCGTTAGCATTTTCTCACCGCCTTCTGTTACTGGTGCCCCTTCAGCGACCGCATCCGGGTAAACATCTCGAAATTCTTGAGCGATGAAGCCAATATTATGCCCCCCGGTTTTAAAATCGAATTCGCAGGGTTTCAAAGCCATGATGTTATCGAGTTGCGATGGCAGAGGTTCGATGTTCTCCTTCAACCGGCGATCTGAGTAACCGGCAAAAGCAGCTCCCCCTGCCCCATTTCCGACAATCATTCCGTTCCCACCACCGGAGCTGTTATTGAAGGCCACGTAGTACTGGCCGGTCGTCGCTGTCGATGAGCCTTTTTCAAAAATTGCGGCGAAGTCGGTATCGGTAGCACTACCCAAAACATTGAGTCGGGAGTTAGCCCCCGCCGTCTTCCCTATGCCAACATTGCCCGCACTGTCGATACGCATCTTTTCTGATGTATTTACTTGAATAATCGTAGCCGCTACTGAGTTAATAATTCCGTTTGTGCCATCAGTTATAAAGTTTGTAATTGTCGCTCCATCGGATGTGCGACCAAGTTGCAAATGCCCGTTTGTACCAGCAACACCTGACTTTATACTTCCCCCCACGGTTAATGCAGCGACGACGTTGACCGTTCCGGCTGCGGCAATTGTCATGCGGGTTTGATCACTTTGCGTACGGAAATACATAATGCCAGCGGTATCCACAACATCGAAAAACATGGACTTTCCGCCCGAGCCACCAAGCTGAATGACACCTCTGTTCGTCCCGGCATTTTGAAAGCGTAAAACGCTCCCTGCATCAGTGCCTGTTGAATTAAGAGACATGTCTACGGTGGCGTCTTCAACATCAAGGATGCCTGACGGTGACGACGTGCCGATGCCGACCTGCTGACTAGTGTTGATACGCATCGCTTCGGCACCAGTAGTCTTGAACGCCATCGAATTGGTAACATGAGAGTAGAAAATCTGTCCGACATCGATATCGTCTGGGTCGCCGAAACTAATAAATTGGGCAGTGTTGTTGGGGCTGAGAAGTTGAACGCCCATATTGGTATTACTCTCGACCGTCAGGTCTTTATATGTGCCGATTGCAGTACCAGCACTTGCGGTCATCACATGGAGCTTGCCATCTGGTGACGAGACTCCGATGCCGACATCACCCGTAAATGACACCGTGGTTGTTCCGGTAAGAACGCCCATTACTTCTGCATCGGCATCATTCTTTATCGTAACGTCGTTGGTCGAACCCTGCCCGGTTAATATCAATCCTTCGGCTGCTGTATAACCAATTGCGGCATTATCAGCAGCGGAGGTATCGCCGTCAGGCTCAAAGGTTGTCGCTGTCGCCACACCTGATGCGTCAATGGTTGTGACAGTTGCGGCAGCAGGGGTGCCAGAGCCAAGTATGCCATCTAGCGTTCCTGTGAAACCGGTGGCCGTTATTTGATCAGTTGCAGTAATTGCATCGACATATAAGGCTCGCCACCGTACCCCGGTAGTACCTAAATCATCTGTACTGTCAGCATCGGAAACTACATTACCGCCGTGTGTCGTGACGCCCGTCATAAGAGTGGTGCCGGACACCGTTGCGTTCGTTGCAACAAACAAATTCTTTGCAACTCCAACACCGCCATCAGTGTGGATTGATCCAGTCGTTCCTGATGTCGTGTCGGTAGTGTCATCAACGCTTAATATGCCGGAGCCGGTTATGGCCGCGCCGTTGATCGGTCCAGTCGTCGTCAGCGTCTCATTACCGAAGTTAATTGTACCGGAGCTATCAACAATGGAACCAGAGCCAATCGTCAGGGTTCCCGCTGTCAGAGTGTCGAACCAACCCTTGAGCCATCTCACCGCCGTGGAACCCACACTATCTGTACTATCCGTATCTGATAAGACATCAGCGCCGTGCGTCGTGACGCCGGTTAACAGGCTGGTCCCAGAAACCGTCAGGCTGGAAATAATCAGCGGATCAGTGCCGCTGCTCTGGACCTGCATGATCTGCATCGTGCTGGTCGTATTGAGGATACCCATAAACATCTTGCTGGCAGCGTGATTGCCCGCGACAAGGGCCGCTCCATTGTCCTGGAGGGCAATAGCCGAAAGGCCAGAGATGGCTACTGTGGTGGCCCCCGTGTTGACTGTAGAGCTTGCCATCCAGACAAACCGCTGCCCGGCTGCGTAGGCCGTGATCGCGGGGGTGGGGGCCAGCGTGATGGCATTGGCACTACCGCCCGCAGTACCGCACCAGATCATCGCTTCAGCTTGTGCCTGCCCCAGATTGAGACTGTCGGTCGCTGCTGCGCCTACCGCCAGCCCGGTGAACTTCTTGGCGTTCATCGGCAGATTGGCGGTTACCGTGGTCTGCCCATCAACCGCGATGGACTGCGTGAGGGCTGTCGCGACATCACTGTTATTCGCGTCAACCTCAGACGACGATATAACAGTCCCCGACACGAAATTGGGGTAGGGCGAACTGAACGTTCCTGAACCGTTGCGGGCCATTTATCTTGCTCCTAATTTCCGGATTGGATGGTTGGATTTCCGATGCCCTGCGCGGTAGATATTTTTGACATCAAGGCTGTAATCATGCCCACATTCAAATTGGGGGCTGAGTTAGCTTTTTTAGTCAACTCCTCCAACATCGTTTTTTGAACCTTCGGACTGGTTTCGAGAAGTGCGGAGGCTAACGTTTCAGCCGTTTTAGATGTTGGTCTTTTAATCCAATCAATAGCGGGGCGAGACAATGCAAGAGCGGCCCTCCCCGGACGGAGCGCTACCAGTTCCCCCATGACCTCGATACCCCTCTCCGCTGAGGGCGGCAGTTGCCTACCAAGCTCCGCGACGTCCTTCTGGATGCCAGCAGTTGGCGACCCAGTTCGCGGGCCGACAAAAGCATCTGTCCTTGCCTTCTGTACCTCATTCTGAATATCGCCACGAAATGCGTTAAATGATTCATCGTCAGGGAATACCGTCCGCATTTTGGCCCACAATTCCGCTTTCTTGTCTGCGAACTTAGTGACTGCCGCTTGTGTATCCGTGTTAATCATTTTTGATATCTCACGCCGAGCGCCCAGCCTGAATGCCTCTTTCTCGCCCTCAGACATAGCCGCGACAGCCTTCGCCGTTAGTTCCTCGTCACCGCGCAGAAACTTTCTCCCAGCCCACGCGGCGTCCTCAAGAGACGCTGGGCCTGCATAAGCGGCGCGGGCTTCTTTGTACGCGGAGCGCCCTGTCTGCTGATCTGTCGTGATGTCGTCAAGTTTATTGACAAGCGAGCGGCGCACTTTATCGACGGCTCTAAGGTATTCTGTCCACTTTATATTCCCGAAATCGTCACGCGCAGCGTTAATTGTCTCGTCAAGACCTCGCTTCGATGCGTCCATAGCGCGTAGATTAGGAGTCCCTCCAATGATTAGCTCCCCGGCATCATCAAATCCCTTAACCGCATATTCTTGGAAATTGAAAGGCACGTCATCAGCCAGAGCTTCCATCTGCTGTATTCGGATTCCCTTTGCCATACCCTTCTTGATGATTGGATCATCAAGAAACTGCTGAAGCCGGTCGTCCCAAGGAGCAAATACTTTGCCAGCAAGGTCAGACCTCGGCGCGAATGCCTCTTTATACAAAGGTGCTGAACTCTGAGTTTTCACCTTGTGTAAGTTATCAAGTATTTCGAACATTTTGTTCGGCGCGAGATTGTCTGCAGCAGATTGTAGCCTACCCCCACGACCGCCAGCCCTAGTCTGCACAAAATCATCAGCAATCTCAGGGCCGCGTCCCCTTGGTACGTTAGCAGCGGCCCTAGCTAGCTTCTCCCCTTTGATTCCGGCCACATCCACAAGCGCAGTATCGGGGCCACCTTGGGAAACTCTCTGCTGCGCTATCTGGATTCCTCTAGCGGTATCGCCGTCGCCCAACTCAGTCAACAAAGCGAGAATTCTTTTCTCGCCTTGGTTAGTCGCACCCATCTTTGCTATTTTGTTTAAAGCCGTAGATGCGGTAATCCCCGTCCCGAGAGCAGCGGCTAGGCCCAGCCAAGCGTTGTCCGTCGCCTCGGTTGTCCCGCCCCCAATACCCCCGGCGACCACCTGAACCCCCGGTTGCGTCACCAGTGCCTTGCCGACGTTTGCGGAAGTGCCGCCCGCCTTTCCTGCTTTAATTAGCGCCGCACCGGGGAGCATAAAGGCCGCCGCATCGCCAACACCTTTACCTGCGCCGTGCATAATCTTCTCGGTCGCTCCCGTAGGCGCATCCGGACCAAAACTCCCCGTCCGCTGCCCCTCAGAATCCACATAGCCAAACGCGCGATTCACGGGGCGGTTAAGAACGTTTGCCATTGTTGCGCCAGCATCACCAAGTTTATCCCGGTAATAACCCGGCTCCGGCATCAACTCACGAACGCCCGGAATCTGCCGCCCCCCAGCCGCGACTATTTCGGGCAACGCGGCCAAAGTGTTTCCTACTGAATCCCAAACCCCCCGAGCCGCCATTTCGGGCTTGCGGAGTATGGAGGTTCCGAGCGAAATGTCATTAGACGCCCCTTCGGGGGGCTGCTGTGCCGTGGTGGTCTGCGCCACCATTTTTTTAACGGTGTTCTGGATCACTTTGGGATCAGTGCCGTCTGGAAACTCCAGAACGGTTCCGTTCGCGAGTACTGCCTCTATACTCATAAGACGGGGTTCCCCTTCGCGTCGAACTCTAGGCGTTTAGTGACACCAGATGGTGCTGCGGCTGCGTCCGCGTTCTCCCTAGCTTTTTTCTCGGCGGTTTGCAGGTCTACCCATGTTGCCACGGTATTTCCGGGTGTGCCCAAATAACTAGCGGCGCGGCTGTAATAGTTGGCGAGTTTGCGCTGCCCTTCTTTCCTTTTCTCCAGCCATGCTAACAGTTTAGGCTCATCAAGACTTGTTGGAAGCGCCGTTTCGAGCGCCAAATCTAGTTCGCCTTTGGACAACGCGCCGAATGTAACAGCCCCGATAACATCGAGTCCCAAGCGATTCTGAATATTTCTCAGTTCAACCGACGACGCTCGAATATTCGGCAGGTATTGGTCTATGGCGCCAGTCCTCGCGCCCTTTCTGAGGGCCGCGATAGCATCATCTAGATTCCCCATATTTAAGTTTATCTTATTGAGCGACTCAAAAGCGCTACCCGATGCTTTGACAGCTTGCACCCCTGATGCTTGAGCTGAGGCCTTTCCTCGAATAGTTTCAAAAGATTTGGAAAGGATTAAATCAAAATCATCTAATCTTTGTTTGGCTCTGGCTTTTTCTTCAGGCGTTTTGGCGTCGCGCAACGCCTTCCGCCGAAAGGCCAATTCATTCGCGTCTTTGATTCCAGCCGTCGTATCATAGGGTCGTGGCGGCATTTTCTCGATGCCCTTTTTCATTGCGCTATTAAATTCCTCGCTCCCCGGAAAAAGGCCGAGCGCCGCAAGGTTTTTCTCTAATGGCGTCCGGGTATCTGGGCCGGGTTTTTCTCTGATCTTAGCCAGCGCATACCCTTGGTCCCGCTCCGCCGTCTTCTGCTCCATTGCTGCTACCTGCTTCCGATCCATATCGCTCAACATAAGGGCGTTCAACATTTTCTGAGTCACTGGCCCTGGCTTATCCCCAGCAGCCGCTACGGCGGCGTCAATTCCTTCCAGACGCTTCCCCTGAGTAAAACGACCTTGGTCGTCTATATCTGGCAGTGCGTTAAACCAAGCATCATCGGCCCTTCTTTCTATATCGTCAGACGTTTCGTCTATGTCCATTGGCCCACCGATTACTGCGTCCTTTGCGGGCCTTGCATACTTATCCATGATTTCTTGTTCTGATAAATCGATACGCTCTTTCTGACCTGGAAGACCGGACCTGTAAGCCATCAGGGCTTTCTGCATGTTCTCTCTGTCTTTTTTTTCCCTCTCTCCCGTAATATAATCGGCAATCGGGCCGGAAAGTTTGTCAAACATTTGAGGAATGGTATCAAGCGGCACCTTATCGACTGGCCTGTGTTTTATTTGCCGAGTCTTACCATACAGCGGTTTCACGGCCTTCCCGGCCTTCCGGTAGAGGTCAATTTGATTAAATCGCGTCGGTGCACGCATCACATCCTCCAGTCGGCAGCTTCAAACTGCTCGTCACGCCACTTTTGACCCAACTTTTGTTTGCGTTCTTCCATTGCTCTCTCTTTCGCTGCTTTTTCCCTGAAAACCTTATTGATCGGAGCAAAGACGTCTCCATGACCGGAGATTTCTGGGGAGCCTGGAGTCTGCTGCTTTATCTTTCGCTTTTCCCCTGTCAGTGCAGCGGCCATCTTATCGCGGGTAGCGTTTTTGTAATATTCGACAAAATCATAGCGTTCAGACATCTCAGAACCCCTCCGCATAATATTTCACGGCATTGGAGACGGCGGCATTAACAAGCGCGAGGTTGGGAGCCAGAGAGTCGTATAATTCCGGGTATTGGTCTTTTGTGTACGACACCCGCGCCGCTCCGGTCTTGCCCATATACGCAGTGCAACACCAGCAATCCAGACTGTCGCTGTCGCCGCTGGTGGAATAATGGTCGGGGAGACTTATCTGGTGGTCCGAGATGTATTCAAAGACATCCCGATCCGTCCAGTCCCAAAGCGGCGAATGGTAATAAATGCCGTTACCGTCAACATATCCATCAGGCACGCCGACCTTTGAGTCGCACTCCTTCGACCCCCGAATGACGTATTTTATGTCATTATCAAGCAACGCCTGATTCATCGGGTTCCAGATATTCTCCGCGCAGCAGGTGGCGTATGGGATAAGCGTGGCACCGAAATCGGCCTTGGACATCGTTTGCATGAATGGCGTCGAGTCCCACGGTACAATATCCGCCGCCAATCCATTAGTTTCCTGCCAATCCATAACGCTTTTTTCGGGCCGCGCTATAATCAAAGGGACGCCGAATTCTTCACAGGTTTCCGATACGAAATCCTCGACGTGGGGGAATGCACCTCCCGTATTCGTATACAAAGCCTGCATATCTTCAACATCCTTGAAGAGATGAAGGCAGACTATGCTGTCTTTTCCGCCAGAGAATTGAACGACCTTTTTCATCAGAACGCTGCCGCTACAGTGGCAATGCCGCCGATTATAGCCCCGGTGTTGGCGCTTTGCGCTGCGCCCCGTGCGTTAGCTGCGCTGACCTGAGCCGCGTAGTTATTCGATACCAGCCCGGAATAATCAGTGTTGGCTATCCCAGTTTGAGGCGCTGCCGCAAACTGCGGGTTGTTAATCTGGGTGCCGGACATCAAGGCAATCGTCTCATTCAGCGGCAGGTTCCTCAGATATGAAGATTCCTCAAGGGCGCGCTTTCTTCCCGCTTGGTCAAGGCCAAACAGCCCTTGCTGCATATTGAATAACTGCTGTTGCTCCATAAGCGGCGTTGCCCGCTGCGTGAGAGCTTCCTTGATGCCCCTATCTCTTTGGGCACCTTGAGCATCGAACGCCGATCTTTGCATCTGCTGAATTTGGGCCTGCTCTTGAGCCGGTAGCCCCCGCTGCAAAAGCTGCTCTTGGACAGACCTGTCTCTAGCCGCTGCTGCCGTGTCGAACTCCGCGCCGCGCATAGCCTGTATCTGCTGCTGCTCTTGAAGCGGCCTGTCCCGTTGCAAAAGCTGCTCTTGAACAGACCTGCCCCTAGCCGCCGAAGATGCGTCGAATTCAGCGCCTCTAAGCGCCTGCAATCTTTCAGCGTCAGCAATAGGAGTATCTCTTTCAGCCATGCGTTCTTGAGCGCCTGTAGCCCGTTGGGCCTGTTGCGCCGCGAAAGCGGCTTGGTTTGCCTCCAAGGCTCTTTCCTGCCCGGAAATCCCGACATCCCTCTGTGTCAGGCGCTCTTGCGCGCCAGTAGCTCGCTGGGCCTCCTGCGCTGCAAAACTAGCCTGGTTCATCCCTTGCAGCCTTTCCTGCTCGGAAAGGCCGACGTCTCTCTGGGTGAGACGCTCCCCAGCCGCGTCGGCTCTTGCGCGCCCCTGAAGACCGGAAAGCTGGCCTTGATAACCTAAAAGCTGGCCTTGCTCGGAAGCCGGAAGACCCCGCAAATAGTTCTGTTCCGCAATCGCGTTCTGCCGCGCAGACGTCCCCAAGCCGAAAAGACGCGACTGCTCTGCGCCGCCTGCCTGAATTGCCGCATTTTGCGCGCTCTGATAGGCGTCATTCTTGCCCCTGTAAAAATCGTCCATTGCCCCCGAATACGCCTGCGTACCGCGAGCGATACCAGAGTTGGCAAGTTTGGTCTCCATTGCTTGCTGCTCGCCAGAAAAACGTGGGTCAAGGCGAGACGTCTGCTGCTGGTATACCGAATCAATAACTTGCTGACGCGCCGCTGCGTCGGCACCCGGAGCCGCCGGGGCACCGGAGTAATCAAACGGAGTGCCATAGGCGTCAGTGGCCGACTGAACCGCGTTTTGGGCACCTTGTGTGTCAAACGCGCCCGGCAGGCCGCCATAATTAAACGGCTGGTCAATAGAAGATTGCGCCCGATTTGCAGCGTTGGTAATACCACCCGCGTCGGCAGCGCCAGGGAGACCGCTATAATCGAACTGCTCTCCCGCAGCGGAGCCAATTCTCCCGGCAGCGTTGGCAATGCCACCCGCGTCAGCAGCACCCGAAAGACCGCTATAGTTGAAGGGTTGGATCATGCCAGCTTGCGCCCGATTTGCCGCTTCTGACACGCCAGCCGTGCTGGGGGCTGAACCGCCTAAATTAAACGGATCAGAGACAGACCCCGCCGCGCGGTTGGCGGCATCTCCGACGCCTTGGCCTGTCGGAGCCGAACCGCCTAAATTGAATGGGAGCGCGACAGATGCCCGAGCGTTCTCCGCTGCGTTGTACACCCCCCCCGCGTTGGGCGCGCGGGCCACGTTTGCAAATTCATCCACTATATCGCGACGACCAATCTGACGCTCCGTATCGCGGATATCGCCTCGCATACCGCGTAAGGCTTCCCTGGAGATATCGTCATCGGTGGCTTCGACACCCCGAGAAAGCGTGTCTCTCACCGTACCAGTTTGGCGATGGGCGATATCAGCCAAATTGAATGAAGCCTCATTTGTCCGGTTGAGAATCTTCTGTTGGGCGGGATCAAGCGTTGTTGTTCTGGAATATTGCTGTATTCCGTCTACTTTCCCCCCGCGCGGCGTATAAACAGAAGAACCGTATGGCGTAAATTCATTGATCTGATTCAGTCGCGATTGCGCGATAGCTGTTTCTTTGTTAACAGCTCCCTGCGCGGCGGCGGTCCTAGCTGGATCAGGGGGGGCTGGGGCGCTTGGTGATGATTTACCCATTTAACCATTTCTCCGCGTTCTCAGGATACAGGCCATATGTACACGCTGATGTGCCGTCTTTGGCCGCGTATGGATGGACTCCCTCAAGTCTGAAGCCCAGGCCCGTCATAAACTTTCGGGCCTTTTTATTCGATTTCGTGGTGATGGCTGTCATCCGCTTAACGCCCAGTTGAACAAACGGGTAATTCAATATTCCCCGTATATTTCCCGGCGTGGCCCATCTTGGGGTCGCGGTTATGAAAGTGATTTCAATATCAGTTTGACGATAATTGTGGAAAATGGCAACCCCCATTATATCACCGTCATTTGAGGACACTCCGATTGCCGTCAGTGGTCGCGAAAGCGGGGCACAATCAGGGAAATGCTCCTCGGCCCACGCCGCTAATTCATCGTCGCGCCCACAGACCAATTCGGTCAAATCGAACTCCCCGTCTGCCAGATCATGTCATAAGCAGTGAATGACAATGTGATGGAGTTCGTATTCCCGCGAATTGTCGGAGACGCGCACTCTCCTATGCCAAATACCGTCGTCCATGCCTGGCTTGTAACCTCGTCAGCCCAATTGGATTCATCCCATTTTGAGGTGTCCCAGATCGCAGCACTTAATGTCGGTGTCGTCGGGACATTCGTCGGATTTATATTCGAGAAATTCAGGTTCAGATCAATAGCAAACGCTGGCGCTCCATTTGTCGTGAAGTGCGGTCTGCACAGCGAGAAAATCTTTTGATTCCCCCTCGATCCGAAATACGAAAAGGCCGGTCTTATCTTCCAATCTATATCAGCAGAATTGTCGCTGGTGCCGGTATCTGCCTTGTAGATCACCCCACCGTCTTGAGCGCCAAAATACAGATCACCGTTGAACAGCGACCAGCAAGCGGCATTTTGCCCCGTAAATTTGCACCATGCGCCGGTCTGGCTGTTAATAACGTATTGATCCGCCAACAGACTTGTTCTCGGAATGTTGAAGAGTGAGTATGATCCCTGTGGGTAGAGAATGGACTGCCACCCGAATACAGTAGAATAAGCCCTTGTAGACGCAAGAAACTCATTCTGGATGTTGGTCGAGATGGCTTGAGCGGACCCGGCAACCTGATCGATCGGCAGGAAAGTGGACAAGGAAATCGCGCCATCTTGAGTGATAACGGTCAGATCGGAACCTGACTTCTCAAGACACCTTCGGCCTATCGGCTTCCCGATAGTGAAAACACCGACAAGGTTCCAGGACGCCGCAACGCCCGGATCATTCCCGGAATATATGATGCACTCGCCTTCGCTGGTAATCGCGACGAATAGATCGTCCGGCCCGGCACCGCCGTCTCGCGTCCACGATCCTATCGCCTGGATGTAGCCGCCTTTTTTGCATAAACCGCCGATGTCAAATGTAGCAACAGTCCCAGCGACAGATACAACGGGCAGATAACCGAATATCAGACTGCTATTGAAAACGAAGAACAGCCGCCTCTGGTGCGCTGCTACGTTTACGATGCCCGTTGCCGTCACGCCGCTCAGCGTGGGGGTTACGAAGGCGCTGCCGTTGTAATAGATCGGGGCATCCGCGCCGTTCACCATAAACAGGAAATTCCCGCCAGATGTCCCGAACATGACAGTCTGCCATCTGGCGTTTGTTTTGCCCGTCGCGATAGACGTAGAGCCGCCTTCGGCAGAAGAATCATAGATTACCGACCCAGCCGCAGATATCAGCTTCCGAGTAACTGGCCCAGCATATTCGACCAGTGTCTCAACAGCGCCCGAACCGTTCCCGGTCGAGTGAGACGCAAAGCCGGACCTTAGATCGCAGCTTGTCAGGTTTGGGAATATATTCTCCAACTCAACCGCGAAGTCCTCCGGCATGTTTGCAAGAGAATCACGGGCGTTCCAACCCCGCACAGGTGCAGGGATGCTCCCGCTTTGAGAGGTCTTTACTCTGCGGGAATTGTCTGTAATCGGTTGGAGCATATTGCTTAACCCCCATAACCCTTATAGATGGGGCGTCTCGTTAACTGATTTATCATCCGTAGTCGTTCATCTTGAGTTGTCGTAGCGCCTTGCATCTGAGACATATTCGGGTCCACCTCTTGAGGCAAAGTCGGGGGAGGTAGACTCGGGTCTACCCCAAGAGGACTATTCGGGTCTACCCCGCCCGTATTCCCATAAGGCGAAGCGCCTATGGACTCTGGAGGCAGGTCCGCTGGGTTTACCCCACCCGTGTTCCCGTAAGGTGAGGCACCTATGGACCCTTGAGGTAGGGTAGGCACTTCACCTATGGGGGCTGGCTCAGGAGGAACTACTAGGGCTGATTCAGCCGGAGACGAAAACTCGTTGAGCATGTCGTCGAGGATTTTGCGACCCTCTGGTGTTTTCATTAGTTCCGCAATTTCTTTTTCTGTGACCATAACATTATTCCTTTAAAAAACGCCAAATAGCAGGCGACGTGCCATTAAAAAACTTGTTGTAGTCGTCGCCTAAGATTTGTTTTCCATAAGAACCATTATCGAACGGCTCCATATAATAGTCCAAACAAAAACCGGCAGAAACAGATTCCATATATTTTCGCGGGAACACTGTATAATCCACAGCAGCCATAATTTCGTTATTGCCGGAATTTCTAACCATGTCGTAGATGAACAGAACGCCCCCCGGCTTTAAAAGCCTACGAGCCTCCGCTATTGCTACAGCATGATCTTCGTGTCCGATAGCAAAACAGAACAAAACGGCGTCGAATGATTCATCAGGCTCTGGTACGCTGAGAAAGCTGCACGCGTGCTGACGCATCGTTGGATCGGCGTACAGAAGCTGCGCCTCGCTTATATTCACCAAACAAAAAGAAAGGTCAGGACGTAACTGCTTGAAAATCCGCGCTACCTCACCAACCCCACATCCTAAATCCGCCACCCTCGCACCAAAAGGTAACTCAGCCCATCTTTCCAATCGTTTAAGATGATCGAACTCACCGTCAGCAAAACGATGTATCTGTAAAACTTTGATATTTCTTCTTACGAAATCATCAGTGATAACGGCAAGATGGTCTAAATTTATCATCAATGACCCCTCTCGAAGTATCTCATTTTCACTTCTTCAGGTCTAAAAAAATCCTCTATAGCACCGATTGCCAGATCGGTATCGTATTCCTTGCAACTGAAGATATCGATATAGCAATCACCGGTTTTGTCTGAAAAATGCCCAGAGATATTGCTGGTTTCGATCATCTGGCAAAAACTGTAGCCAGACGCGTCCGCGTTATGTGTCGCAAAATGGGCGATCATCGGCTCACCATACGATTTCATATCGATAGCGGAGACGATATTATCGATAAATAACCGGATATTTTCCTCACTTGTCACCCTCTCTATTGGGCAAGACACGCAATCGAATGATGCATGATAGCCCCACGGCATTACGCCCAACTGCCTTCGGGAACATAAATACCCCGGACAGCACTGCTGCCCGATACCATATCGAGGGTTCTCCTGCCACCGGCGCGAGACGTCTCGTTTGCTAATTTCTGTTCGTAAGATCGGAAATCCTCGGAATAATCCAATCCGTTCTTTTTCTTGAATCTCCAGACGATACCCAATTCCATCAGGTTCTCGTCCAAAACGCCGACATCCGCATCAGCCGCCCAAGCAGATTGATTGGTCCCGCCACTGGATTGGCAGAAATAGGTGGACTGATATTCAAACACCCATGTGTTGCCCGCAGAGGGCGCTGGGTAGGCGTAGAGCTTCCCGCCAAATATCCTGTAGCTGGGGTAAGGCCCGGTCGCTGTGCGGGCCTTTAAAGCCTGCCACTCGATAGGCGTCAAAGGTCCAGTCACCGGCTGCGTCAAAGTCCTGTCCCAGAACGTCGAACTGGTAATGTAGGAAAATCCCGGCGCAAGCGCCGTCATAACGCCCTGGAGTTCCGCAGCCAGACTTGTGTGGGTCTTTTCTATCTGGGTCGCAGGCCAGGAAAAACGGTCAAGCAACTGCTTTCCCTCAGTCTGCGCTAACGACAAAAGAGTTCTGACATTCTGGTCAGATGAGGCGACAACAACAGACGGGCGGGTCAGGCCAATTGTATCGCAAGAATTCTGGATTATCGTTAAAAGCGTCATTTATTCCTCTTTTCTCGGCCTGCCGCGCTTCTTCGGGGCGTCATCAAGACGCTCCAGCAAATCCGCAATCTGGCGGTCCTTTTTCTCAATAGACTCGACCAAAGATTCCATCCTGATCTTCAGGGAAGATACCTCCTCCGAAGCCTTATTATTTTCGGCAGACAATAAATAGGACTTGGCCTTCTCGACCATTGCAATGCCGCCCATGCCCAGCTTACGGATGGTATCGGCGTTGGCCTCCGCCAAGTCTTCAATCGTGCGGACTGTAGCGTTCTGGCAAGTCTTCAACTGTGCAGGCGTCACGCCCGGCCAGTTTTTCAGATCGGTCCCATTTACGGGAACCTCCCGGCCTTCCTTCCACGCCTCGTATGCGGTGAAAGCAAATGGCGACGGCGGCTTGCGTTGGTTGTCTCCGTGCCGCCACTCCTTTAGCAGCGCGTCCGTGATCTGCTTATCAACCACCAAACCACCGCCCGGCATAGTGATGATAGCAAATTCAACATCCTTGAAAATCGGCATCCCTTGAGCAATGGACTGCTCGCGGTCTTCCTCTGGTCGAAGCTCGAAATCAACATAGAAACCATGCCGTTCTTCCATCAACATCTCGACCATTTTTTTCCCTTTGAGTTGTTAAAGAAGGGGATGCCTCATCGAGACACCCCCCCCAATAAAGTTAAGCAGAGCTTCCGTCATCCATGAACGGGCGCTGAATTTCGAATTCAGCAAGGCCGGTGGATGGCGTGCCAATTGCAGAAGCGCCCTTGGCAAGTTTCACACGATCACCAGCGACAACAGCATCATCGATGCTGCCTGCCGTGGCAGTTGCGTAAACCAGACCGTTGTCCGCATAACCGGCGAGACACTTGCCCACCGCTTTGCCACTGATCTGATACCAGCCGTATGAACTGGCAACATTGATCGACATCGAAGTAGCAACCGGGCCAATGGCATTAGCAGCCAGAAGCGCGGTTGAATTGTCGTCGGCGTTGTAAGTTACAAACGAACCGACAACAGTTGACGCAATTCCGCTGAGATAAACGAACTCACCGGCACCGTAGGCGGTAGAAGCACGATCCACAGCCTGAACAATAGTGCCAAGCGGCTGGTTCTGGGTCGTCGAGGTATCAGCGATATTCTGCATACCGATGATGGGGTTAACAATCTCATAGTCAGACATTAGATTTTCCTTTCAGGAAATAGAGTTTGCATGAACGCCGATCAGGCTTTCATAACGCCCTGAAGTGAACGGTTCGAGACGGTCATGTTGCCCTGCCAAATGATTGGCAGAACCTGCGCGTCCTGGTTCACCGACGACTTCTCGGGGACTTCCGTCCAATTCGCGTCACGATGGGCGCAAATACCGATGTAATCAGTGTTGAGGAAATACGCATGAGCATCTGGCATACCAGCAGCCGAACTATCGTAAACAACGTCTGCACCCTTATACTTCAATGAAGTAGTTCCGGTCTTCAGATCAGTTGAATTCGTATAGCGTTGGATGCTTGTCTGACTATTGTCGAAGAATGTAAAATAGGTATCATCCATTACAATCAGATCCGGCTTGTCATTATTGCGCGTCAGAGCAAGCCACAACGGGAGCATCATGCTCTCGATGGTGGTTGAGCTTGGCGTAATAGCGCCACCCCCCTGCAACGGCGCTGCCGCAGACTGGAGGATGTTTTTCCAGAACGTGTACGTCCCGGAAACGATACCACCAACAGTGCCCGTGCCAGCATCCGAAACGAGAGCCTGCAAACCGTTAATCTGGTTGGCAGTGGTGCCGTCGCTGTAGATGTCGGTCGAGAAGTTATTGCCAGCGGTACGCATGGCGTTCTTCAGCTTGTTTTTGACGAGCTTGATAACGCCTTCTTTTCCGCTGTTCTGACGAACTTCGAGACCGGAAGCCACCACGTTAATGGCAACCTGCTTCCAGGGGAAGTTGGCAGCAGTGAACACTTCGGACTGAGCAATGCTCAGCGTGTCATATCCACTATAACGCTGGTAAGTGCCGTTCTCTGCGTAATCCAGAGGAACCTGAATTTCCCAGCCGCCGGAGATGAGATCAACACGATCCTTCTCCGTGAGCCGCTGATGCAGGGCAGTATGGTTGGACACATTATCTTCGAGATAAGTGTTTTTGAAATGACGGTACGTTAGCGCCGCAATCTCCGTAAACGAGCTATTAGCAGGCATGATATAGACCTTTCAAGTCTAAGCTGTCATGCGGTCGTCAACCAAAGCTCCGATAAAATCATCCACACTTTTAGCTTTCGCAGCGCCAGACGGCAACGTGCCAGTTGTCCGTATGTTAGTTCCCCCGGCCCGTTTGGCCGCCGTCGCGTCTTTCTTCGCTTTGGCGATCCGTTCGGTTTCAGACTTTGCCTTACGATCAACTTCAATCTTCCCGGAAACCTCGTCATTGGTCGCCAAAGCCATTTTATAGGCCATTTGAAGATATTGGTCGCTTGTAAGTCCAGGTTTACTTTCACGCAGAGCTGAAACAATCGGGATCATTTCGCCTTCGAGTTCTTCATAGAAGGGGTTCACTGTCGCGAAATCCTCGATGACACCCGAAACGACTTCACCTTGCTGCTCCAACTGCTGGTTCTGCTGTTGTGCAAAATGATTTTCGAAACCTTGTAGACGATCCTGCATGGCAAGCAGTTGAGGATCGACGGAGTATTCTCCGACGGTTTCACTTAATGCAGAAACCGGAATTCCACGTTGTTCGAGCAGGTAGCGCGTAAAACCAACGGGGTCACTGTCTGCATAATCGGAAAGGGCTAGAAGCTGACCAATAGCGGTGCCTTCGTCCATTCCGTTCATTGCAAACTGTTGACGCCGTGGCGCAATGGCCTGCTCCAACTTATCGTACAATTTCCTTTGTTCTGCGACTTCCATTGTCTTCCGCGTGTAGTCCGCCTCTTGGCTCTTAACGCGATCTGAAATCCATTGCTGGCTCTCAGGCGGTAGAGTGTAAAAGGCTTCGCGGTCTTTTGCAGACATAGATTGCGGGGCTGTGATGGTCTGATTATCAGGTTCAGAGCCTTCGCTGTCTGCGTCACTGTCCGTTGCTTCCGCAACGGTGTCCTCGGGGGATTCGGAACTCTCCGAACTCTCCGCTGTTTCCTGTGATGGCGTATCTTCAGATGGAGATTCACTCTCTATAGCGTCGAACTGAGCGGCCATGAAATCATCCATTGACTCTTCGACAACAACATCTTCCGCGTCATCCGCCATAATATTTCCCTCTAAAAATCAATCTGTCGGGCGATAGCATCAACCGACTTGTCTATAGCTGCGTCCATAGACGCCTCTATTCTCTTTTTCCCGTTCTTCTTAACGTCTTCGAACTCACCCTTTTCGTGAACCCGGCAACCGTGGGCCTCCAAGTTGTCTCTATGCTCCTTCCGTCCATCGACAGTCTTGCCGGTGATCGGACACGCATACGGCTTATAATCTCCAACCACATACGGCGCAGCCAGATGAGACCGCTTTGAAGAATAATCAACCTGGGCCTTCCTTACATGCGGAACGGCGGTCCACTTGATATCGTCATAATTTTCTTTGTAAGCAGTCATTGCAGCACCGGCTCAATAAAATCATCGTCATCATCCATGACCATCACTGTGGTCTCTTCCAACGGCATACCGCCGACCTCGCGTGTCGCTGAAACAACCTCATTAATCCGGGCCATGATCTCGGACGCACGGGATAAAGCGTCTTCAGGGCTGGTCATATTACCGTCAGGCCCGTTGAATTCAGACATGATCGCCTTTGCCAGATCAACCTGACGCTGCTTGTCAGCCTCACTTGCCTCGAATTCCATCTTTTCACGCGCCATCTGCATATCGGCCTCAATCTTCATGCCGGGGTCAGGTTCAGGCCGCTGTGCCTCGAATTCTCTCAGAGCCATATCGCGCTCCTTCAGAGCAAGCTCTTTCTCAACTATCGTAAGATCAGCCTGCTTCGCATCGGTATCCATCTGGAGCTTCTTCTCTTCAATCGCCAAGTCGGCCTGCTTTGCTTCACTAGCCATCTGAAGTTTGGACTGCTCCATCTGCATCTTCGCCTGCTCGGCTTGCATCTTCATCTGCTCGGCTTGCGCTGCGGCGGCCTGCTCCTGCTGTTGAGCCTGCTGCTGGGCCTGCTGTTGAGCCTGCGCCTCCTGCCCACCCCCGGCAGAACCAGAATCATCCTCGCCAATCATATCCAGAGCGTCTTCAACCTCGCGGCCCATCTTAAACCGGCGAATGGCGGCCATCATCATAACTTTGGCAGCCTCAAGCGGCAGATAACCAGCCGCAACAGCCGGGCCAGCGTTACTGATGAAAGTAGAAACTCCCGTCAATAACTCAGTAACGGCTTTCTGGTCCGCAGCCTGATCTCCCGCAATAGTGGAATCAGTCTCGATATCAACCCGATAAGAGCGCTGCTTGTCGTCCCGAAGGATTTGCATACATTCTTCCCAAGTCGGCTTTTCAAGCACCTCCTCAAGCTGGGGTGGCATCGGCTGCTGCTGCTGGGCCATCATCTGAGCCTGCTGTTGGGCCTGCATCTTCTGCTCCGGCGTCGGGAGCCTTATATCTGTCATCATCGCAAGACTATCAGGGCTAAACTGCTCTGAAATTATCTCGGCAGCAATTCTAACCAAATCACGGGCATAACGCTGAACCTCACGGCCCATGTCGTCAAGGCGCATCGTCCCAAACTGCGCCTTCAACTGCTGCGCGCCCAGCGTCTCGGAAGCAGACGACGAACCACGCATGATGTCGGCGATGCCGGTAATCTCGTAAATCGTCGTCTTTATCTGCTCGCGCTGATTGTATAATTCGTTCAAAACTCCGGCGATTTTCTCAATCGGCCACATCCATATGGCCTTATCCAACCCACCCGACTGCATCAGCGGCAGAACGTCCTGCGCCGGGACCATCATGTTCTCCCCGGCGTCCATCAGATTAGCCATTTCCGTGATTGTGCTGTCGTAAATGCCACGCACCTTGCAAGCAGCAATAATGCCGGATATTCGCTTGGTGATATTGTCAAGCTCATTGGCCTGGTCGCGGTAAAACCGAAATGGCTCAACCGGAACAAGGCTGTCCGTGTTCTCGGTTGCATATAATGGCCGGGGTGTCGGGAAAAACCCGTCAAGCTCTAACGGATCAGGCTCAGTCTTCAAAGGCCGCTCTTTTAGCGTCTTTGAGATGAAAATAACTTCTTTCTGGCGGCTGCACCATATCTCCCACACAACAGCACGCTTGAACGTGTCCGCAACAGCATCCCCGTCCTTGTCTTCCATGCCAATCGGCGTGTTGTCCAGCGCCACCTCGTCGCCAATGTCCTCGCCAAACTTGTCGCGCAAGTCATCACGGGTCATCAGGTGCCGGAAAGCAATCCACTCGACTTCTTCCCATGTGCGACCCGGACCAACGCGAAAATCAGCCCAGTTTACATGCTCGAATTTGACTTCCTCGCCCTTTTTTGCGTCATAAGGGTCGCCGTTCTCGTCAGACTCCTCGCCCATATACGGCTCATACCGCACCCGCGTAACACCGCGACCGCAAATCTGCTGATCTTTAACCGCCAACCGCATATATCGGTCGAAATTGCAATCATCCATCGTAAACGACAGCGCACGCTCCAGAACCTCCGATATCTCCTTGCCTAACGGATCAGCGTCACGGTAGCGACGCCGCACATCCGCCTTCGGAGACTGATTGAACAGCGCAGGGCAAATCGTCTGGATGTTCGAATACAGAATGTTGTAGCGGTTGGCAGACGAATAGCGCCGGTCATTCTGCGATTTCTCGTCGCGATAACGGTTCTGAACGTCCTTTGCACGCTCACGCCAGTTTTCCTCAGTCTTGTCGGCGAGGTCAAGCTCGGCAATCCAGCGCGCAACAACGCCGGGCGCACCCTTGCCAGCATCTTCGGGCGTGACTAGCGTGCCACCCTGCTCGCCAATTGAGTTATCCTGCATAGCCGCCCTTCTTACCGTTGCCACCCAGCGCCGCCATCATACCGCTGCGGTCGGCCTTGTTGTATTTCTTAGCCACAGACTGCGGAACTCCGGCCTTCTTGGCAAACGTCGGATTGTTCGCCGCTGCGGCCATAAAATTCTTCTGTTTCTTCGATGTGCTGGGCATTTCACAATTATTGCCTCAGATCAAGAACTTTTGCAAGTTGCAAGTTAGAAAGGCTAAAAACCCCCGGAAATAGGTTTCTGGCTTTCTAACTGATCCTGTATTGATTCCTCAATCAGGCGATCCTCTTCACGATCCTCTTCACAGGCCTCTTCCAGAGCCTCGCGAGTTTCCGTCCACTCCCGTTCTTCCGGTTCTTTCCATAACTCCTCTAACATCGCTTGTTTAACGGCTCCCATGATTTTCTCCTACTATCTGTTTATCTATGATCTCAATCATACTTAGCCCGCCGCTTGCTCACCGATTTTATCATGTCATTCATGGTCATGGTGGAATTACCGCCGATGTTCAGTATGGGGTTGAGGGTGGGTGTTTTGAGCTTGGGAACATAGGGCCGACTCATTAGACCGTACCTTGCTTCATCGGCGGCATGATCTTCCGCGCTTGTGTCGAGGTCTTCCGGTCGCGAACTATCGTGCTGCAATGCCGGAACGGTGCGGATGAAATCGGTGCAGGTGCTGAACACAAACATCATTGGCAGATGGCCGTAGGGATCGCCCAAGTCCTCCCCCACCATCCGCGCCCGCATCTGGTCCCAGCCACCCATAGCGCCACGGGTTCCGACCCGCTTATTGTCGGCGCGTCGGAAATTGATCTTCATGCGCTCTACTATGGACGGGCCGCCGTCCTGGCTGAAGGCCGCTGGGTCAATCACGCTGTACTGGATGACATCACCCACATCCCTGAGCCTGATGCCATCGGCGACTTCCTCGGCGGTCATCTTCAACCCGACATCTGGCCGCACCTCGCCGTTCGGGTCTTTCTCGACGCCGTACCACTCGCGGTATCGAACAACGGCACCACGCGGAATTGTGTGACCATCTGGCGTCTTGAACAGGTCTGGGCAGACAGCCCACCAACCAACGGAGAACGGCTTGGCCGAGCCCCAGTCACAAGAGCGGAACCGAACCCAGTCCGACGGCACCTCGAACGGGCGCACAATGTGTTTCTCAGGCGACCAACAGTCAAAGAATGCGCCGTCAACCACGTCCCAGTCGCCGTGCAGCCACGCCCTTACAAGTTCGGCACTCCCACTCTGATAAAGCCGCGCGACGTATCCAGGGTCACGCATGAGCGTTGGGTTGTCGGAGAGCTTCGACGGGATAAACACCCGAGACATTCTCACGCTTTCCAGCGTGAACGGGTTTTTATACGTCTCCCATAGCATCTGACCGCCGGACGGGTTGGGATCAATGTATCGGCTCTTGACCCACTGATGGCCGGGACCACCAGGGTTGCCGGTAGCGTGGAACTGACACGGGACACCGACGCTGGAGCGCAGCGTAGCCCTGATTTTGTTAATCGGGTCGGGGCTGGCCCAGTTCGTCAGTTCCTCGAAAAACAGATCGGTGTAGCTGTGACCTTGGTAATTTTGGGCGTCCTTGTCGCGTTCCAGATACTCAAATTTGAGGCGCGCGCCACTGGGAAATGTCCACTGCCGATCCGTGTACTTTGCGCCAAGCGCCGCATAGATGTCCTTCGACCGCTCAACCGCTTCTTTTAAATCCTCACGAGTTTTTCTGAAGAAAATGCCAACGGCGTCCTTGCCAAACTTAGCTTGCTTGAGCGCAAACTTGCCCAACATCCCGTCGGTTTTCCCGCCGCCTCTCGCACCGCCAAAGAATATTTCATCGGCTGGGCATTTCAAAAGCTGCGCCTGCGGCGTGCTAAATGGTGCCCATGCGATTAGTGCGTTATCGGATCGCTGTGCTGCTCCGCCCATTGCCGCTCCCATTCGTCTGGCGTCATTATTTCATCGGTAACGACGGCCACGCGCTGCGTGACGTCGGCGATAACCTGTAGCGGTAGAACCTTGCCCATTAGCCCCATGAACGCGACTGGGTTCTCTTTTGCCTGCACGACCAAGTAGCCAACCATTCCAGCACCATCGCCCGCTTCATCTGCTGCCAGAAGAATACTGTCGCGCAGCAATGCAGTGCGTTTATTCGGGGTTCCCTTCGGTCGCCCCTTGTGGTTCGAGCTTTTCACGAGGTTGTCATTTTTCGCTTGTTTAGCGGCCATTTGTTTCTCCTTGCAGTGTCGCCAGATCACGCGCTGCGGTGCAGTGGGAGGCTGCCCCAAATTAGCAGCGATCACTGACGACGGAATGAATATATCACACTGGCATTTTGCTTTCCATGTTTGTGTAAATAACCCCTAGCCCGCAGTGGTACCCCTTTTACCCCCACCCTAAAGGGTGTGGGGTAGTTGGGGTACCTGTTTCTGCCGTTCTTAGCCCATCGTACCCTAAAAACCCTTTTAGTACCCCAGGGGTTTTTAGGGTAGCACGCAAAAGTTGTCTAAGCATTGCGTGAGACAACCATTGCGGAGGACCAAACGGCATCTATGACGACCCATCCGTCCGCACGTTTTTCGATCATATTTGCCAAAAGCAACGCCCCGATTAGCTTGTTGTCGTAGCTCGGATTGAGCATATTTTGAATTGTCCGTTCGGCCATGCCGTCGCTTTCAAGTTTGCGAGTTAATCCCGCACGGGTTAGATATGGCTGGCTGTTGATATCCTCTGCGCCGGATGTCCACCAAGCATTCTCAAACATCTTTTGATGCTTGGCAAGAGGGCTGTCTTTCTTTGCTTTGACAGGCTCTTGCCCGGCGACCAATACGGCGCTGGTCACCTGCTCGCCGTCCTCATCCAGCCAGCCTTGAATCGGCACTGATTGCAACTCAGCGAACACCGACTCGGCTTCCTCGGCGTCTTTTGATTTTCTCTGAATGATTTCAATGGTATCGCCGGGCACAACCGATATCTCAATATCCAGAGCGCCACGCCATGCACTACTGCCCCGCGCACGGTGCTGTGCCTCGGCGTTTACGCCTGTGTGATGCACAAGGATCACACTGCATTCGAATTCGTTAATCAGGGCAGCACAGGCATCGAGCATGGATTTAGCGTCTGCTGCGCTGTTTTCGTCGCCATCTAAGAACCTGTGAAGCGTATCGACAACGATGATTTCAGGTGGATTAGGTAGCGCGCGGAGGGCATCCGCCGTTTTTTGGTAACCGCGCGGGGTGTTGAGGTCCAGACCATGACGTGAGAGCCACATATCTAGCCCTAGAATGGCCTTGTGCTGCTTCCAAGCTGCGACCCTGCCCCGCAGACCATGATGGCCCTCACCGGCCAGATATACCACCGTACCGGGGCGAACCTTGTTACCGAACCATTCGCTGACCGCGCCCTTGCTGGCAACCGATAGCACCATATCCAGCACCATAAACGTCTTGCCGCCGCCAGATGGGCCGTGGACCATAATTAGGGCTTGACTTTGGAGCCATCTTTTGATTTGCCACCGGATAGGGGCAGGCTGTTCGGAGAATTCGTCCGCCGGAATTAGCCAATCATCTGCGGGCGGGAACAATAACCCGGCCAGATCGCCGCCTTCTTGCTGGTAATCGTTCGCGTCACCCTCGTTTGGTGGCATTACGATGCGCCCGCCATGTTTGGCGGATGCCTCATCGGCCTTATTCCGCCCGACACCGGATGCGTCATTATCGGCCACGATTACGATTTCCTGCGTCTGGCCGTGTCTGTCGCGCAACTGCCCGACAATCTCCGGCAGATTATTTGCGGAATAGGCAATAACGCAAGGACGACCGGATATCTCGTGGATTGTCGCGGCGGTAGCGTATCCCTCGGCCACGAAGATCGGCCCCGGCGTGACCTCGCCCAACGTCCAGGAACAAGCCTTCGTCGTGCCGCCGGGATGGTAACGCTTTTCATCGTCGGAGATATATTGCAGGGATGCCAGATCGCCATCCGCGCTGTAAAGCGGGACAATCAACCGGCCATCGCCGGTCAGGCGTGCGCCATGCGGCTCAATGCCCTTGCGCTTTAAATACGGGTGATCCGGGCTGGCGGCTATGGCCTCAGTCCAGATGGTGTCCACCGTGCTGGCTGCGACTTCTGCCTTTTTCTCGCGCGCTCGTTCTCGTTCAGCTTTGGCCTCGGCTTGCCGACGGGTGATTGCCATATTCTCTGCGGCGGTCAGTTCGCGGCCAATCTCAGCCTTAAATACCGCATCGATCTGATCGCGCCAGCAGCCAAAGCGCCCGGCGACAGGCTCATCGGGGAAGGCAATATACCAGCCCGAATCGTCGCGCTTGCGGCCTTTGGTGCTGAAGCGATGAAGCTGGCCGTCAATTTCCAGCTTGTGCGGCGGCTCGATCCCTGCGGCTCGCATGGCGTCAGCCAGTTGCAATTCGGGTGGATCAACCTGTTTGCTGGACGGGATGAACGGGCCGCCAAAGATATTTTTGATGTCAGTCATTCAATTCACCCTTGAATCTCTCTAGATACAGTACCGCATCCATTAGCTCTTCCTGCAAATTATTTAGCCATTCCATCGCGCCCGCCGGGTTGTCAGCCATGCTGACCCCATAGGTCACCATACCCTCGCGGCTGCGCTCATGGAATTTATCCGTGACGGTCTGGACAATCGGGTCAATCTTCAACTTTCAACTCCCCTTTGCTGATTCGTTCGATCTCGAATTGACGTAATCTAGGCGGATGATCACCCCATCGATAGGTGCCGTGCGGCCATATATTCAGCCGCTCAGACATTTTCTTACGGCTGCCAAAGTAGGCAATTGCTTCGTCCGTTGTCATTTTTTTCACCCTTTTGTTAATTTACATGTTTACACCATAGGCCAACTTCTATATCAATGTAAACACGAAATCGCAACCGGGATGGCCCGACCGCGATATAACAGGAGAAAGCGATATGTTTATTGGATCACGCTACACCCTCACCAACCCTGATCGTTCGATGATCGGCTACGAAAGCATTGTGGTCAAAGAACGGGTGCTTTCGCGCACCGAGGAGCGTGTCAGGTTCATCGACCCCGGCGAGGCGTCGGTTACCGTTACCGCGTACTGCTACACGTTGATGTGTCTGGTGGACGGAGGCTCTAGTGCCGAAATTAACGAGGACGAATTTCAGGAGGAGATTATGTCCGGTTACTACGATCTGACTGGTTGGGGGGAATAATTATGATAAACCTCAAATCAACATCGACCGTCAAATCCGGCAGCATTAAAATGCTGGCATACGGTCAAGCGGGATCGGGCAAGACCAGCCTGATTCCGACATTGCCAGCGCCGGTCATCTTATCGGCGGAGGGCGGACTGCTCTCGATCTCGGATAAGGAAATCCCATTTCTCGACATCTCCGATATGGACGCCCTCCGCGAGGCGTATAAATGGCTCGCCGAATCGGACGAGGCCAAGCAATTTGCTAGCGTAGCAATCGACAGCATCAGCGAGATCGCAGAGGTCTGCTTGGGGAAAGAAAAGGCGCTCGCCAAAGACCCTCGGGCCGCATACGGCGAGATGCAGACCACGATGGCCGAGATCATCAGGTCGTTCCGCGATTTGCCAAGGCACATCCTGATGACGGCCAAGCTGGAGAAGGCGCAGGATGAAATGGGCCGAATGCTTTATTCGCCATCGATGCCGGGGAATAAAACTGGGCAGAGCTTACCCTATTATTTCGACATTGTCGCCGCTTTGCGGGTTGAAAAAGACGCGGAAGGCGTGACGCAGCGCGCGATGATGCTGGAGTCAGACGGGATGTGGCAAGCCAAAGATCGGTCGGGCAAGTTAGCCGCTTGGGAAGCGCCTAACCTCGGCGAAATCATCAAAAAGATCGGAGAATAAGATGTTAGACGATCTGGCTAAAAAATGGCTCAACGCGAAAGAAGTGGAGGCGATGGCGGTCGCTCGCCGCCGCAAACTTGAGGACGAGCTAACATCGCTGATCGGCGTTGCCGAAAACATGGAGGGCACCGAGAACGTCGAGACGGACGGCGGGCATACGATCAAGATCACTGGGCGCATAAATCGCAAGGTCGATGGCGCGCGTATCCAGGAAATTGCAGCGGAGGAGGGGCTGGAGGAACACCTCTCTAGCCTCTTTCGCTGGAAGCCGGAGATTAATATGTCAGCGTGGAAATCTGCTGACAAATCGATCACCGGGCCGCTTTTGCGCGGCATCACCACCCAGCCCGGTCGGGCATCATTCACTATTACAAAGGAATAATTCTATGGGTTTTCTTGAGGAAACTTTCGATATCAACGACATGCCGGTTGCTGAAAAGCGCAATTTCGATCCGGTTCCAGCAGGCTGGTACACCGCCGCGATTGCGGGTGCTGAACTGAAAACCACCAAGGCCGGGACCGGCAACTACATCGCTGTGCGGTTTGATATCACTGGCCCGGAGCATCAGGGTCGTGTGGTCTTCACCAACCTGAACACCCGCAATCCTAATCCAAAGGCGGAGGAAATCGGGCGCGCGCAGCTTGGTGACATCATGAGGGCTACCGGAGTTGCGAAGTTGGAGGACACCGACCAGCTTCTCGGCGGCAATCTTTCCATCAAGGTGACGGTGAAAGATGATCCGACCTATGGCCCAGGCAACGAGGTCCGGGCGTTCAAAGCGGTCGAAGGTTCAACGCCGCCTGTTGCCGCACCCTCTGCCCCCCCGCCTTGGGCAGCTAACTAAATAGAGAAGGGGGCCGGGGGGAGACTCCCGGCCACTTTCCAACTCAATAAGAAGGGGAATGAAATGAATGAAATGAACGAGATATATAGCCTGGAGTGCCCGCGATGCGGGGAACGAAATCTGCACCACAAACTCATCCGAATATATGGGAGATTGGAAGATGGCCCGACTGCATACACTGAGATTTCAGCGGACGCTGACGACCCCAAGCAAACCCCCTGGGTCGATAATTTCCCGGAAAATCCCAGTCCACGGCGAGACGCTATCTCGATAGTATTTCAGTGCGAGCATCACAAGGGGAACCTGTCATTAAATATTTGGCAGCACAAGGGATGCACTAATTACAGATGGACGGAAGAAAAAACATGACAGCGATACCACCAGCCATCCACACCATCGCCAATCTGATTGACGAACACCACGCCGCCCAGCCGGACGAGCCGCGCTTGCATTTAGGCGGCTCGGTGCTGGGCCACCCCTGCGAACGCTGGCTGTGGCTGTCGTTCCGCTGGGCAGTGCGTGAGAAGTTCCCCGGTCGCATTCGCCGCTTGTTTCGGCGCGGTAACAATGAGGAGGACATCATTACGGACGATCTCAAGGCCATCGGAATTGATATCAACAGCACAGGCGAAAAGCAGCGGTTTATCAAATTCGGATCGCACGTTGGCGGATCAGTTGACGGCATCATTGAGTCCGGCGTTCCCGGTGCTGAGAAAACCCGCCACATTGCGGAGTA
>Ga0302122_10000359_pt1 | contig 27611 bp, 22 predicted proteins | sample CB21_SCM_MG_FD_203115 | JGI IMG/M metagenome (GOLD analysis project Ga0302122, IMG submission 203115) | Marine microbial communities from Western Arctic Ocean, Canada - CB21_SCM | ecosystem: Environmental > Aquatic > Marine > Oceanic | place: Canada: Western Arctic Ocean | collected 2017-09-28 | reverse complement strand
TTCAGCACCGCAGCGCAAGCCCGGTGCGCCGCACGCCTGGCGCCGCGGCGCTTCAGCACCGCAGCGCAAGCCCGGTGCGCCGCACGCCTGGCGCCGCGGCGCGGCACCGCAGCGCCCGCACGCGGGTCGCCGCGGCGCCTCAGCGACCGGCCGAGCGCCGTGCCGCAGATGCCTGATGCCCCGGCGAAGGGCTGGCCCTGGTATCTGAAGGCGCTCGGCGCGTCCTTGGCGGCGGCCGGCACCGGCGCCTACATTATATTACTGATGCACCACGAGAAGGGCTTCCGGCAGTTCTGCGACGATAGTGTTCCGGCGCTGGTCGATTTGGTACGGGAACGGTACCCGTTCGACAACGAAGATCCCATATATAGAGCATATCTAAAGACGCTGGCGGTCGACCTCGTGACGCCGCGGACCGTGGCATTTAATGGCCAGCGCGTCGCCGTAGATGGTGGCGCTTCGGCGTCCGCCTGCCGGGAGGCGCTCGGCATCGCGTGCGACCTCGACATCGGCGTGGACGACGCGGACGGTGGTCCGGAAGTCTTCGTGGAGGAGGAGGCGGTCACGCGGCCGTCCCCGCTGGAAATCGCGGTGGGCCGCGGCGGCGCGTCCGTCTGGGCGCCGGTGCCCCAACTGCTCGTGGCTTCACAAAACGGGAACGCTTCGTTGATCGACGATCTCGAGGCCCAGAAACGGAAGATCGGCGACGAATTGGCATCGGGAAAGCTGCGCGTCGACGCCGCGCAGCCGGAGATAGCGGCTTTGGAAAATCGGCTCGCGGAGCTGCGGAGGAAATAATTACACTTGTTAGATAAATACTAAGGAGGCCGCTCAGAACCGGCAGACCAGCCCATCGCAGCCGACCCCGAGGCGCCGCCCCCGCACCCACATCCACGCGCCCGCCGCAAACGGCAGGACGCAGTGCCACATGGCGTGCCAGGCGAGGGACGACGAAAAGTCTTTTTTGGTCGGCGCCCGCGGCGAGCGCGCGTGCAGGAGCTTCTGCCCCCGCTGGAAGCAGCATAACGCCACGCAGAGCCCGCCGATCCAGACGGCGTATTCGAGCAGCGTCATCTCCAGCCACACGAGCTTGCACATCTGCCACAGGATGTTCACCGAGGCGACTAAGCGGTCCGCGTTCTTCCATTTCGAGGGGCGGCCGAAGCTGTGAACGTCGTTGCCCCAGGAACAAACAGTTTGTACCACGCAGATGCCGGCCTCGATTTTGTGGCCGGGGAAGACGGGGCCCGTGAAGCGCGTCACGGCAAAGAGGCCCAACACGGCGAAGGTCCCGGAGGACGCCGCGTACCAGCCGTACCGCGGCGCCGACGGCGAGCCCGGCGGCACGTTCGAGCCCTCCTCGAAGATGATCATGACCCTTGACATGAGGAACTGCGCGAGGGAGTGCTTGCGGCCCGTTTGGAGCGTGTGCGGCGCGTCGGGCAGGCCGTTCTTCGCCTTGCGCGCGGGTGACTTAGCTCTCGCCGGCGACTTGGCGCGGGCGACTGGCTTGCGCGCCGGCGACTTGGCGCGGCTCGTCGGCTTCTTGCGCGCTGGCGAGGCCGCGCAGCGGGCGCTGCGCGTGGCAACCATTGGTTACACGCTGCCTTGCGCTGCCAGCTGCTCCCTCCGACAGGCTCTGCGCGCTGCTGATGCAAAGCTGAATGAAGAGGACTCTTGCACTGCTCGGCGTTGAGTACAACCTCGCACAAGCGTTTTCAATGCTACGAAACCCGTACTGTAATACCCGCACGCCTGTGCAAAAAAAACGTACTTTGCACGCTGCGCACGCTGAACACGTCCGGATTTTTAGCTGCACACTGTCGTCGCTCAGCTGCACGCCACCGTGCACGCTGGCACGGCTCGCACTCATCGCACTGCTCGTGCGCCGCGGGTTCAGCATGGCGGCGCGCACGCAAACAATTTCGTTTGTGCGCCACGGCCAGGCCCAGCACAACATCCGCGCCGAGGCGAAGCGCGACGCGGGCTGCCCCTTCGACGAATTTATTCAACTGATGCGGGAGGACGACGCCTTCGACGCGGACCTGACGGACATGGGGCGCGCGCAAGCCCGCGCCGCGACGGCGCCCGACGTCGATTTGATCGTCGCTTCTCCACTGTCCCGCGCGGTCGAGACCGCGGCTTTGATCTATCCGGGGCGGGAGATCGTGTGCGTGGAGGCGCTGCGCGAGTGGTCCGGGCAACTTTTGAACTCGCAGCGGCGGACGGCGTCGGCGCTGAAGGAAAGCTTTCCCTTCGTCGACGTGTCGGAAATCGCGGAAAACGACGAGCAGTGGTCACTGGAGGTTCTCGAGGAGGAGGCCTCCGTCGCCGCCCGCGGCGTCGCGGCTCTGGAGTGGTTGTCGCGACGGCCCGAGCAGCGTATAGCCGTCGTGGCGCACGGCGGGCTTCTTGCGGTGACCTTTGACCCCGAGGCCCACGGCGGCCACGCGGCTCGTGTTGACGCGCCGAACGTATGTGGACCTCGTTTCGGGAATGCCGAAGTGCGCACCGTGTCCTTCACGACGACAGAGGGTGATGGGGGCGCGCGTTTCAGCGTCGAGTAATGACCTACAATAGCGGGCTCTTAGACTTGGGCGGGCCCCGAAACGAAACGAAACCGGGCGGCGCCCGGCATAAAACGACTCCTAGAAGAGCCCGAAGAACTTCTTCTCCGGCGCCTTCGCTTGGCCCACCTGGATCTTCGGCGCGCCGCCCCACTTCTTTTTTTGGTTGGCCGCGATCTGCTGCTGACTTAACGCGCCCGAGTCGCGCCACATCTGCTGGTCCGCACTGAGACCATTTTTCTTCGCCCGGGACGCGATGTCCCCGCCGCCCTTGGCGCCGCCGCCCCAGTCCACGGCGGCCCCGAAGATGCCGATGTCCGGCTTTTTGTTGTTGTACAGCTTGTCGTACTTATTGGCCTTCTGCTCCTTGGCCTTGCCGTCGTTCAGGGCCTTCATCCCAAATCCGGTGGTCATCCAGCCCTTCTTTTGCTGTGTTAAATCTTTGTTCGTCCAGGAGCCGCCGCGCTGCATGTACGGCACGTCCTTCAGCGCGATCTCGCCCTTTCGAACCTTCGCGGGATCCACGGGAAACAGGTGCTTCGTTTCCCCTTTTTCAAGTCCGGCCACAAAAGACTGCATGGACCGGGACTCGAAGCCCCGCGCGCCGCCCGCGCCGAAGTTCTTCTTCTTCCTGGCGTCGGCCTCCTGTTTTTTCATCTTGGCCTGTGTGTTTGTCCATGAAGGTACTAAAAGTAGCACCATCATGGCGTGTGTCGGCCTTCGACCAGCCGCTCGGTGGCTGGCAGGTAAGTGCCGTCACAGTGATGGGCTTCTAGCGAGCCTCAGAGTCCCTCTAGTCTGCGCTCCGTGTGAAACGACGCGCCCATGGGTGGGGCCGCGCCGAGATTAATGATTGGAGCGGGTGCGAAGGCGACATTGATTTCGTCACTGCGCGCTGCGTAAACGGCCGGGTCGACGCCGCTCGGCACGTAGCCGTAGACCTGCACCTGGCGCGTCGTGGCCTGCTGTGTCGGCGCGAAGCCATGAGCAGAGAGGGCCAGAGCCAGGACAGCAGTTTTGACCGCCATATCGTGCTGCGCTTGCGTGCGCGCTGGTTCTCCCGCTTCTTTTAGCGCCAACAGCTACCGCGCAGTTGTACAACTCTCCTCCAGAGCACAATCTGAGCCAAGATTTGGGTTTTGGGCAAAAACCCGTCTTGTAATGTAAACCCGCCCCAAAAACTTGTCTTTTAAGGCTGTCGTGCTGAGGTTACATGTACGTCCACTGCTAGTTTGTACAGCCGCAGGAGCGCATAGTCCACCCGCAGGACGCGCACGATCCACTAATATTTGTACAGCTGCGCACAGTCACTGCTATTTGTCCACTGCTATTTGTACAGCGCCGGGCGCACACAGTCCACAGCGCGCTGTCCTCGCTAGCGGTGCTGGAACGCGCTAGCTATATGGCGCGCCACGCCTGGCGCGCGTGCGCCGTGCTGGCCGTCGCGCGCGCAGAGCTGAGCACCGGCTGCGGCGTCGCGAGCACGGACTGGCTGGAATATGTGGGAATGGAGTCCCTGCCGCTTTCGTTGAATGGCCACAACCACATCTTGACCCTGCCCCGAAATTACGACGCCTCGACGCCGGTGCCGCTCGTGCTCTACCTGCACGGCTGGGGCGGCGACGCGAGCGAAGCCGAGGCCTTCGCTTCCGAAGCGCGCACGCAAGGCGTCGCGACAGCAGCTTTAGAGGGCGGCGGCCCCGACGGCTGGAAGAGCTGGAACGCGGCGGGGAGCAGCTCGTCTCCTGGAATAAGAGGCGCAACCTGTCAGATAGGCAGTTCCGACTACTGCCCCGCACACTATGCAGAAACGTGTGAAGCCTGCGGCGACGGCTGCTGGTGGACAACCTACGAGGACTCGACCCAGGTCCTGCTAAACGCCCTCGACGCCGTAAAGAAAATGCTTTGCGCGGATTTGGGGCAGGTGTGGGTCGTGGGCTGCTCGAACGGCGGCATGATGGTCTACGAGGCGCTCGCCGACGCGCGGACCGCCGGCGTCTTTGCTGGCGGCGTGTCGATTGTGGGCGCGCCCCACCCCGGGTTTCTGCGAATGTCCTCGGCTCCGGCCCATCTCCTGGGAATTTGGGGCTTGGACGACGCGATGATCCCGTACGCGGCCAACACGAATAGGTCGGGCGTCGCGTTCGCGCCCGATGGCGACGCGGGTGGGTGGTACTACACGGCCGCGCGCAACATTACACAAGCGTGGAGCGCGCACCATGGCGGTCCACTTGAACCCGTCCCCAGCGATGACGGTTCCGGCGACGTATCATGTCAAACCTTCGTCGGGGCCTCCGTCGAAACGGTGGAATGCGTCGTGCCCGACGGCCACGTGTGCGGCCGGGCAGACCGCTTTAGGGTTCATTCAGGGACGACGGACCGCCTCGAACAATAAGAGCTCGTCGAGGGGCGACGCGCGGCTCGCCATGTCCGTGGCCGTGGCCGTCGTCGTCGCGGGCGTCCTGCTCTTCGTTCTGATGTTCAGCGTGGTCTACTACCGCCGGCGTGCGAGTTCGCACGGCATCTTCGAGCTCGTCGATGTGTCGCCCGTGGCGCTGGCCGCGCCAGGCATCGCGTCACCGTCCGTCGTCGGGAAGCGGGCGATGCCCTCGCCGCTCCGCGGGTCGGACCCGCCGCGGGCGCAGCGGACGACCGGGTCGCTGCTCTCGCCCACGAAGGAGGGCCTCCGGTCTTAATGTTATTGTGCACACTAGTACAAGCCCACTTTCAAACAGGGGCCGAGGGGGAGAAAGAACAGGTGGAATGGTCAGTATGAGACGGCCGACGCCCTGCGACTCGCCAGGGGACTGTCCAAGGAGCCGATTGGCGTCCAACGGAACGAGCCATGCTTGGCGTGGAGGCGGCGCGTCGGCGTCTCGTCGTCACCGGCCTTCTTGACGCTCATCTCAAGCCCGTCTTCTTCTGGAAGCGGTGGCCTTGGAACCGTTGTATTGGCGCTGCAACAAATAAACCACGCGCGCGCCATCGCCTGCGTTGTCGCGCGTTACATTTTTTAGGGTCCTGAGACCGAACCGCTCGCGGTGTGGTGCCCTTGCGATTGCGTCGTTGCCTGGGAGAGGCCGCAGCGTCCTCTCGTGCACGCCGTTGTGCAAACTGGTGGCATTTCGCTGTGTGAGACTGTGAGTGGTGTTTTTGGCGTCTCTCGCCGCGGGAACCGCGCCGCTAAAGCAACACTGTGCCCTCAGGCGTGCAGCGCGCGACTGAATATGATCTGTCGAGCGCTGGTACTATACAACTCGTCGTCTACGACTCAATTTACGCAATTTTCGAGCATATACCCAAACTTATTCCCAGCAACGGGCCGAGTTCGGGTCGATCGACGCGTCTCGTCGTGCCAGTGTCGCGGTCTCTATAAGTAAACAAGCACACAGTTACTCCTCGCAGGTCGCCGCCGACGCGCCGTCCCGCGGTTCGCCGTCGACCCGCCGCCGATTGGAAGGAATAAAATCCGGGAAGGCCTCCTCCGCGTCCTCCACCAATTCAACCGCCGCGAGGTGGGCCAGGCCGAAGGGCCCCAGCACCATGCGGCGGTGCTCGACAGTGGCCGAACACGCGCAATAATCAAGGGTGACCGCCTCGCCCTGCGCCAGGTCGCAGACCGCCACCACCTCCAGGCGGCGTTGGTCGCCCAGAAACACTTCGCATGACGGCGTGGAGGAGTGGTTGGCCAGGCACGCGAGCCGAGGCACGACCACAGCCTCCCCACTGTGGACCAATAGATTGTTCATCTCCAACGCGCCCGCCAGGGCGTCCACGCGGCCGAAGTCAAGAGATGTCGTCGCGCGCCGTCTCTTACAATAGGCGGCATCGGCGAGCGTCTCGCCTTCGGGCCCGTGCCGCAAATCGTCAATGTCTTGCGCTAAAGCATGGCGATCGGAGAACGGCACGAGCGCCCGCTCCTTCAGGACCAGGTCGCCGGGCCGGCGCAACGCCTCCAGGACTACCGCATCCTCGCCCTCTACTGTAAATAATTGGGCCGCCGCGACGGCATGGAAGCCTGCCCCCACCACGCACCCCTCCGCGTCCAGCATTTGTCGGTGGGCGCGGACGCGCTCGGCGCCATGAGGGACCCGGGCCGCGAAGGTCCGCGCACACGCTTCACAACAGAAGCCGCCGTGCTTTCCTTCAAGCGTCGCGGCGCACATACAACACGCGTCATCTTTTAATGATATGACGCAGAGCGCCGTCTCCTCAATTAACACCTCGCCCCGCTGGGCGTCCCGTTTGACCCGCAACCCGAGGCCGTGGGCCGCATACACCTCGACCGCCGTGTTTTGTGCCAGCTTCTCAAACACCTTGCGATCCCGCGGCGCTTCGCTCGTCGCGTAATAAGCCAGGCGCGACGTGACGTTCTTACTCCGAAGTGTCTCGTCCTGTGCCCCGCTCTTTAGTGCCTCCCTTAAACGCGCCGTCTCCGTCTGGGCCTGCGCGCGGGTGCACGTCATGACGCAACCCGTAGGTCGGACGCCGCTTACTACCGCGTCGCGCGCGTCCCGCGCCCGCTTATCTAGCTCAAACGAATCCTCGAGGCGCCCGCCCTCCCTTGCCATTCGCGCCCCGTCAAGGAAGGCCTCCAGCGCCTCCAGGGGCGACCCCAGTGCTAACAACGCCTGACCGAGCGACGCGTAGCCCCGCGGCCAGGCCGGGTCGCAGGTCACGGCCTTCAAGGCGTCGTGCGCGGCGCGCGCCGCAAAGGAGTCGTTGGCCTTGGATAGCGTTAACAAAGCCACGGCGCGGTTGGACCAGGGGATGGCGTCGTCGGGGTCCTGCAGAATGGCGTCGGAGTATGCACCAATTGCTTTCTGAATAGCGCCTTCTAGCAAATATGTGTTGCCTTTATCTTTTGCACAGCAGGCCCTGACTCGATCTTCCTTTGTAAATCGTAAGGGCGGGCCCCGCCGCGCGTGCTCTTCCACGGGGACCTCACTAAGCGGCGGCGGCGGCGGGAACGGCGCGCCACTTGAAGATGGCGGCTCCGGCGGCGCATTCACCGCCCTTAATATAGTAACCGCGTCCCCCTCGAACGACGCCACTTCCGGCGATTCGAGCGCGGCCGCTTTGTCGAACGCCGCCGCTAACGTGTCCAATTCACTACGCTTCGCCGAGTCCGGCGGCAGGGCATCCTTCGCCAGCCGCGCGGACTCCGCCGCTTGAGCGCATTCGCCCAACGCGTCCAGCGCGATGGCCCTATTCACCAATAGAGGCACCAGGTACTCGCCCGTGGCGCCGGACGCTAGAACTTCATCGTACGTCCGTAACGCGTCTCTCACGGAGTTCCGCGTGCCTCTCGCGAGCTTATAATTGGCCGCTTCGACTAATTCCGCCACCTGGCCCGCCACAGTTATGTCGGGCGTCGCCTTCTTTTCCCGGGCATTCCTCGCTGCTTGGATGAGTTTTTCGACGCTGTCGTCTAATCCTTCCGGTAAATCTTCGAGTTTTACGCCTTTTCGCAGCGCTTCCAGCGACGCGTCGGCGTGTTCGATGGTATCCCCGTCCAACTCGGCCATACCCTTCAAAATCTTGTCCATCTCCTCCAAGCCATCTAAGGAGGCCTGGTTCAGGGGGTGGTCCATGGTGGTGGCAGCAGTGAGTGTGCAGTAATGGCTGCCCCGGCTATGCTAGGAGCCGATTGTGACGGCGTTGTGGTGGACGTGTGTGCGGATGCTGCCCGTTCCTGCCCAGACTTCGGCGCCAGACTTCGCACAGGTCGAAACCCGTTTTGACGGCTGAGAAACCCGCACGTACAAATCGCGGCCCGATAAGCGCGAACTATCGCACCGATCGCGTCACGATAGTCTGTGCTTGTGCACAGGTGCCTACTTCGACGCCTGCCGCAGCCAGTCAGCTTCTCGCGCCGAAAACGGTAGCGATTGCGCCGTTGCAGCGGGAGAAATTGGCCGACGCATGCGCACCACGGTACTGCTTGTCGTCGCCGCGTGCCGAGCAGACATGCTGCGCCGCTTACTGCCCGGCCTGCGGCGCGCCAGCACCGCGACCGCCGCACGGCCGCGCTGCGTTTTGTTGAACGCCGCTAGGCTAGATTTCGACGATAAAATTGACTTCGCCAAGCTCGAGGAAATTGCCGACGTCGAGCGCTTTGACAAAACGGATCCGGAGGACGTCGCGGAGCGCTGTCGGGACGCCCAGATCGTAGTGAACAAGGAGATGCCGCTGACGGCGGAGACCATTGCGGCGCTCCCGGACTCGGTCAAGCTCCTCTGCGAGGCGGGTACCGGATACAACAACATCGATTTGGCCGCGTGTCGGGCGAAGGGCCTCGCCGTGTCCAACGTGCCCACGTACGCGACCGACGCCATGGCCCACATGGCCATTACATTAGTGATGGCCTGCTCGTGCAGTCTGTGGCAGCAAGCTTGTGCGTTCGGGAGAAAGGATCACAGGTACCTCGAGCAGTGTCACCCGGGAGCATTGACGCACGTGGAACTCACGGGCAAGACCTTAGGTTTAGTTGGAGGCTTAGGTACAATAGGGACGCGGGTCGCGGCCATCGCGGCCGCGCTGGGCATGAACGTTGTCGCGTCTTCGTCGCGCATGGCCGCTATCGGTGCCCAAGGCGACATGGAGGTCGTGTCATTGGACGCGTTGTTGGAGCGAAGTGACTTCGTGTCGATCCACTGTCCTTTAAATGCGAACACGAAGGGGTTGATCGGCCGCGTGGAGCTCGGAAAGATGAAATCAAACGCCTATCTCATCAACACCGCGCGGGGCGCGATCGTGGACCAGGCGGCGTTAGTGGAAGCTCTGAGCGAGAAGACCATCGCGGGCGCGGCGCTGGACGTGTTCGGCGAAGGTTCGGCGCCGCCGCCCGCGCTACCGGCCGGCCATGCTTTATATGCGCTGGACAACGTGGTCCTGACGCCCCACATCGGCTGGCAACGTTTAGAGTCAAGACAGCGCGTCGTGGACATGGTGGCCGAGAACTGCGTCCGGTTCTTGGAGGACGGGTCCTCGAACATCGACCTGGGGACGGGGCTGCCTAGGAAACCATAGTTACAGTACTCGCCGCTTCAGCGCGCGGAAGGGGTAGGCCAGGACGCGCCACCCCCGAGCCAGGAACCCGGCGTGTGAAACCTTCGGGGCCATGGACGAGCGCGCCCGCCGCACGCGCCCGCGGGCCACCCACAGGCTCCCACTCGAGAGGACCCGGCCGACCTCGACGTCGTCGCCTCTAATTCTTTTAATGGACGCCTCCAGCCACGCCCCGGGCACGTTCTGCGACCCGCACCAGACCTCGACGGCGTCTCCTCTTGTTATGCGGGTGAGCTGGGGACCCTTGGCCCGCCACCGCAGGCGCTCGCGCGAGACCCACTCGTCCCAGCGGCCCTCCCAGCCGGGGAACGTGACCTTGTACCAGGCTTTCGCGGCGTGGACCTTGCGTCCCCTTCCCGGGGAATCTCCGGAACCGAGGGCCACCTTGTCGACCACGACCGCGACCCACCAGGCCGTGCCGCGATAGATCTCCAGGCTCTCCAGGCGGAACTTGCCGCGCCACGCCACCTCCACGTCGTCGCCGACCCGGGGGTCCTCGAGCCGCGCCTTGTACGCGCGCTTGCACGACGTCGCGTCCGCACGTGTCTTCGGAGACACGGCTTCGACTTCGTCCTCGCTGATGTCGCCCTCGCCCTCGCCCTCGCCTCCCGTAAAGCGATTCAGGTAGTGGTCCCGCCACAGGGCGTCCTCCTCGGAGAGCCCGCGCCAGTCCGTGCAAATCGTGGCGAGACCCGTGTGGGCCGTGACGTCTAGGAAGCTCAGGCACGCCAGCATGGCGTCCCTGGGCAGGACCTGCGAGATCATCACCTCGCGCCCGAAGAGCCGCCGCGGCGTCGCTGGCGCGTGGGCCAGGGTGCTCCGCCCCAGCCGCGGCGGCGTGAGGCGGTCCAGTTCGTTCAAGCGGCCGCGGCACTCCGTGGGGCACGCCGGGGGCGGCCGCGTCGGCCGGGGCGCCATCTCGTGGGGGCAGCCTGTTGGGCCGGGCGAGCCCGCTGGGGGCTGCAGGTGGCGTCCCTCGCGCGGAGAATAGCGCAGAGTGTCGGCGCTCTGCATCCAAACCTGCATTGTTCAAATTTGCGACGCTTCGGGAGGGTTGCGGGTGAGGCTGAGGAACTCCGGCGAGGCCTCGGGGCGTCTCGGGCGTCTGGAAAAACCCGCCCAGTGGGCTCCAGAGTCGTCTCGAACAAGGCTGGCTCTCGGCGCGGCCTCTGCGGTACGTTATACCAAGCGCGCGACGCGCATAAGTGCCAATTCATCGCGAGACACTGCACTGCGTACCCAAACTTGCCGTGACGCCGAGCAGCAGACTCGGATCTGCAGGTGACCTCCACTTGTCGCGCGCGTGGCCGCACCGCAGCGCTGCACACGTGCGCCTGCGACGCCAGCGCCACACTAGCAACACCACGGAGTGCGGACCGCGCACGCCGACAAGAGATGGTCAAGCCGCCCGGCCGGACCGCGGCGCGCCGCCGCGCCGCCGAGGACAAGAAAGAAGCACCGTCGAAGCAGTATGGCACGTACAGTAGAGAGAACGTGGGCTGCCCGTACCAGAACAAGGACGTCGTGCCGAGCGAGGCCCTGGAGGAGGCCTTGAGGAGTCGAGGCGAACTGTGCAAGCACGGGGAAGCGTGGGCGAGACGAATGGGTGCATCGGACGACCCGGAACAACTCAAGGCATTTACGGGCCTGTGGTGGGACCTCACGCCGCAGTTCCGGAGCTGGGAGGTGCCGCTCGACGACGGCAAGGTCTGCAAGAAGTGCAAACGTACTCATCGGCTTGGATTTTACAGGGGCATATCGTACCGGGACCGGTGCGAGTGCAATAAAGGTGCGAGGAGAATGGCCGACGAGTGGAAGTTATTGGGTTTCGAGTGCGCGAAGAGGGGCATCCGGGAGCGCGAGTTAATTGTACCTGTCGTGCGCAAGAAGTCCCAGTCCCCCCGGCCGCGCGCGGACTCGGGTCCGCGGCCGGGCGTGGATTTAGGATTGTGCGCGGGCTACGTCAAGGGCGGTGCGGTGGGCCCCGAACCGTCCCCACCGCCGGAGCAGAGCGCGGTCGTACCACCGCCCCCGCCCGCGATCGAGGTGCGGACGTCGGGCCGTGTTTTAGAAGAAGTACCAACGCCGGGCTCGTCCAAACCCTTCGCCGCCGGAGGCTTCCGGGCCTTTAAACAAAAGTGGCGCGAGCGGCAGGCGCTGGAACTCCGCGCAAAATTAGCGCGGCAGGCCCGGCCGGCCGTGGCCGTGTCTACCGGCGCGTTCGCACTCGGCATAAGCCAGGAGGTTATTTCTTGGCCCACTCTAGATGGCAGGCCCGCGCCCGAGTTACCCGAAAGCCGGCGGGCCACGGAGGCAGGTTATGATCCCAGAACGGAGCCTCTACTCCCGGGCGACTGGCGCTGTGGCCTCTGCGGCCAGCCGAACATTAGACGGCGGGACGCGTGCGCCCAGCGGCGATGCCGGGGCCGGCGGCCCGCGGACCACACGGGCGAGGATTCCATGCAACGGGCGCTGCGAGAATCGCGCGAGGCGGACCAACGGCGAGAAGCGGCCGAGGCCGAGGAGCTGGAGAAGGCGCTGGCCCTGTCGCGCGTGACGACCCAGCCGGACGCGTACAACGGGTCCCTCGCGGGGCCGGCGGCGTACGACGCGGCGGACGCGTTCGGCGGCGCCTTCGGCGGCGCGGGCGGCGGCACGTTTAGTCGGTCCGGCGAGGGCTTCGGCGGCGGCCCGCCGGCCGGCGCCCTCTGCGGCGGCGCCCTCTACGGCGGCGCCTTCAGCGGTCCGAGCGGCGGCGCCTTCGGCAACGGCGCCTTCACGACCGCGCCGCGCGACCGGGTCTCCGTCGGCGCGCGCGCGCGCGCCCGACGAGCTCAAGGCGCGACGCCCAAGGCGACCGTGGGGCGCCAGAGCCCCACGGCCGCCGCACCGTTCCGGGCCACGCCGGCCGCGCCGCCGCCGCCCTCGTCGACAGGATGGGTCGCGCTGGCGGACCCGGGCTCGGGCCGCGCCTACTACGAGCACGCGGGTCTGGGGCTGACGCAGTGGGAGGCGCCGCCGGGCTTTGATGCGCCGGGCCAGGACGACGCCGACCTGCGGGCGGCGCTGGCCGCCTCCGCTGCCGCGAGACCAGCCCCGCCGGTCGTCGACGAGGACGCCAAGCTTCGTGCCGTTTTAGCGCTGAGCGCGCGCGCCGCCGCGCCGCCGGTCGTCGACGACGACGCGGAGTTGCGGGCCGCGCTGGCGCTGAGCGCCCAGGAGGCGGCGGCTCCGGAACCGGACGGCGACCTTGCGCGCGCGCTGGCGGCGTCGCTGGCGACGACGCGCCCGGGCGAGCGCGACCACCGGAGTCCGGCCGCGGCGACGGTCATGGACATCGCGTCGGTCCTCGCGGCGGCGGGCCTCTCGCGCCACCTGCCGCTCTTCCGGCGCGAGGAGATCGAGTCCGTGGAGGACCTGCGGTACCTGTCGGTGGACGACTTCGTCGCCATCGGTCTCCAACGAAGCGAGGCCCAGGACCTGTCCCGGATGTGCGCGGCCGTCGCGGTCTAGTCCTCCCCCCTGTGATGTTGATTCAAAGACACGAAGTAAGGTTACTCGGTTAATTTTTGCCCTAGGGCGGCGGTCGATCGCCTTACTCCCCGATAGCGCGTCTTTTATTTTGTGACGGCTTGAGGTTGCTTCGTGCGGGTCTTTTTCAATTTCAATTTTGGTCAAAGCATGCTCGTTCACACGGGTGCTAGCCCGAGACCAGCTTGGTTTGCGCTGGTCCGTCATTATTCAGCCCTCGTTTGCCTGGAGACCGCGACGGGTAAGTGCCGGAAGGCTGGCACGCGGCACCAGGGATTCAATCCAAGCCCCGCTCGGTAGCTACTTGTTTGACGGCATCGGTACGCGACGCTGGGAGCCGCAAAAACAAATCGATAACAAAAATGCCCCGCAAAAAAAGCGCTGCCGCTGGCGCACCGCAGGAGACCCTCGAGGGTCTGCGTGCAGAACTCGCCGCGGCGCGCGAGCAGCATGAACAACAGTCCTCGCAAGCGCTAAAACTCCTCGAGGCCAAAGACGCGGAGCTCGCCGCGTTCAAAGACGGCGCCTCGACGCCGGTCTCGCCCGACAAAGACAGCACGGCGGCCCAGGCGGCGACGGAAGAAGCGACGCGGTTGCGGGTGGACGCCGAGGCGAAGGCGGCGGAGGCCGCCATTTTGCAGCGCGCGCGGGCCGAGGCGGCCGGCGAGATCGCGCGACTCCGGGCCGACCTCGATGCCGCCGGCGCGGGCGTGGACGCGCGGCGAGCCTGCAGTGCCGCATGTAGTGCCGCCGTCGCGGAGGTGTCGCGCCTGCGCGCCGCCGCGACACGGGCCGAGGGTGTCAGAGATGCGGACCGCGCGGCGCTGGCAACAACAACCAAAGCCCTGGACGAGCTCACGACGCGGAGCGCCGCGACGGAAGCGGCCCTGACGCGAGCCACGCAGGATTTAGCAAGGAGCGCGTCCACGGCGAAGGCCAAGGCGACGGAAGCGTGGAGCGAATCCAGGGCGGCCACGACGGACGCGATCGAGGTGGAAACGGCGCGAGCCGACACGGCCGTCGCGGAGCTGTGCGCCGCCAGAGCCGCCGCCGAGAAGACGCAGAAACGCCTCGGGGCTTTAGAACGGAGTCAATGTGAGCATGCGCAACGGGAAGAGCAGGCCGCCGCGACGCTGGACGCGGCGCGCGCGTTGCGGGACGCGGCGCAGGCGGACGTGGCCGCGGCCCTGGCGGCGCAGACGGCGGCGAAGCGCGACGGCGCCGCGGAGCTGGCGCGGGCGCTGGACGCCCGCGACTTGCGGCGGCGCCTCTCGCTGGCCGAGGCCGACCGCGACGCGACTCAAAAAGACGCGGAGGACCTGCGGACGGCGCTGCGCGCCGCGCGCGACGATGTACCACCGCCGCCGCCGGTCCAGGAACCGCCGCACCCCTTCGCGGCGCCCGCGGGCGACAGCGCGACGGTCGCGGAGCTGGCCGCGTCCTTGACGGAAACCCACGCGCAGCTCGATATTTGTCGATCATCACTGGACGCTTTAAATAGTTCGGACGAGGACGTAAAAGCGCGGTGCTGCGCGCTGACGGCGCGCCTCCACGAGGAAAGTGGCGAGCGCGCGCGCCTGGAGCGGTTACGAGCGCGATGCCGGTGCGCCGAGACGGAAGGGAGCAAGGACGCCTGCGACGATGTCTCGCGGCGGGCCCTGAGCGCGGCATTAGCCGCGCAGGCCGCCAAGGACTCGCTGCACGCCGAGCATCACGCGAGCGCCTCCAAAGCTCTAGCGGCAGCGCGGTGCCGCGCCAACGTCGCTGAACGGGCCCGCGATTTAGCTGATGCGCGTTCCAATGACACGGCCGAAGCGTTGCACGAGGCCCTCGCGTTGCATGGCATCGACCGGTTAGCGCTAGCCGACCGCCTCCCGCCGTCCGAGCAGGACGCGCTCGGCGCGACGGCCCGAGCATTAGACGACGCGAACCGGCGCGTCGCGGCCTCGAACGACCGCGCGATTGTATTGGAGGCGCGCCTCGTGGCTGTCACTGCGGAAAAAGCGGACGTGACAGAAGCGCTAGATAGGGAAACGCAAGCGGCGCGCGACATGGCCGACCGGGCCGCGGCCGCCGAGTTGGCGTCCGTGGCGGCGGCGTCCGCTTCCAGATCCGGCGCCGGGCTGCGGGCCTCGCCGAGATGGCGGAGCTACGTCGACGACGTCCTCGGCGCGTGTACTACTGAACGAGACGCGGCGGCGGCTTTGCTAGAAGCAAGGAGTGGCCTCGCCCGCTTAGAAGCGTGCCTGGAGGTGTCGGAGCGCCGCGCGGACTCGCTGACGTATCGCCTGGCGCGGCGCGGCCTCGACACGGTGGAAGAAACCTTCCACGTCAAGACCCCCAAGGACCCGGAGGTGGCCTCGTTGAGGAGGGAGGCGCAGCAGTTGGCCGACGAGGCTCGGTCGAGTAGAGAGGCGCAGACGCGGACCGACGCGGACCTACAAACGGCGACGCGTGCGTTAGTGAAAGGGCGCCTGGAGAAGGCGGCGTTGGAGGCGCGGTGCGCCGCAGCCGAAGCGTCGGAAGCGGACGCGACGCGGTCGGCGCTGGATTTGCGCGCGCGGGCAGCGCGCGCCGAGGCGCAATCTGTAAATCAAGCCAGGACGCCGGACGACGCGCGCGCGCTGGCCCGGGCCGTGCTCGAGCGCATGGACAAGATCCAGACCATGGCCAACGCCGACGCGGAGCCTAGTGAGGCGATTGGTGTGCTGGAAGCGCGGTGCGCGGCCCTGGAAGCGGACCTCGAGAAAGCGCTCAAACGATGCGACGACGAAGTAAAGGCGCACAAGGCCGCGAACATGAGCGCCGGCCGGGAGGCGTCGTCGCGAGCCGACCTGGAGGTCGAGGTCACTCAATTAAGAGAGGACCTGCGCTCATTGAAGGCGAGCAAGCACCTGGCGGTGCTTTCGGACGCGGCGCGGCTGGAGGCCAGAGCGGAGGACGCCGAGAAGCGCGCTCGTTTGTCGGCCGAGGACGCACAAAATGCGCGCGCGAAATTGGTGGACGCGGAGAAAGAGGCGGGTCGCCTCGAGGGCGCACAGGTTCTCGCGGAGGAGGCGCGGAAGCGGGCCGACGCCGCATCATTAAGAGCCAAGGCCGCCGAGGAGCGCTGCCGCTTGGCCGCCGAGAAGGGCGCCCAAAAAGCGTCCCTGGCCGAGAAGCGCGCCGCGGAGGCGGAGAAGGCCGCGGCCGTAGCTTCGGCGCGGGCCACGGAGGCGGCGGCGCGGGAGGAGGCGGGCCGCGTCCAGGCGCGCAAGGACCTGAATGATGTGAGAGTAGATGCTAAAAGACAGCGGAAGGTCTTCCAGGAGTTCCGCAAGGACAAAGACGACCTGCAGAAAAGGCACGACGCGTTACATGCGCAACTCTTAGAGGCCAAGAGCCGGCACGCCACGTCCAAGAGTCGCGAGGTGGCGTTACAAAGGGCGTTGCAAGCGAAACCGAAGCCCGTCGTGGAGGACGAGGTCAAGAGGGACGACGACGCGCACCGGCGGCGTAGTGAGGAGGCGGCGCGGCGGCGCGTGCGGGACATGCGTTTGCAGAAGGACGCCCTGGCCAACGAGCTGCGCGTGCTCGAGGAGTCCATGAAAGAGGAAATCGAATTGCGAGAGAAGGCCGACCATCGGAAGGCCGAGGCCAACCACCGGGCGCGGGCGGCGAAGCGCAAGTTGGACGATGCGAAGGACGCGTTTGAAAAGGAGAAGACCAAGCTCGACGAGTGCAAGGTGTTGTTGGGGAGGAAGACCGAGGAGGTTGCGCAGGCGAAGACCGCACGGTTACGCACGGCTCGCAGAGCGGATGCCTTAGCGGCGTCTATACGGGACGTGGGGACGCGCTTAGCTCGCGGTTTAGATAGAGCTAGAGATCGAGCCGCGCAGCTCGCGCGGGAATCGGGACCCACGGCGAACCTCGTGGCCGCCTCCTTACTAGATTTGGCGCCGGCCGAGGTGGACTCGTTGATGGCGTCTCTAGAACCGGCGACCCAGGCCCCGACGCAGCGGCAACAGACCGACGCCGAGCGCGCGTTTGTCTCAAGCATCACGGCCGCGTTGGAGGCGGCGGATTCTGCGAGGATCCGCGAGTCCATTCTCACGGTGGTCGACGAGCGGTGCGAGCACGAGCGGAATTTGGGGCTGGCTCTCGGAGCGCGGGACACTGCCCCAAAACAACGGTACGCGGGAGACGACTGCTCCGTGCAGGCGGCGGACGCCCGGGGCGTGCTCGAGGCATTGGGGCTGGGCTGAATTTTAGAACACATTTTATCGCCTCCTCTTCAAATGACGGGACAGGTGGTAATTGGTGGACGCCCGCTGGCCCGACTTTGAAGCCGCGGCCTCCCGCTTCGCTTCCTCGACGGCCTCGCGTGCTTGGATGACCTTGGGGTGCGCCGTGTCGAAGTCGTGCAGCTGCATGACGTTCATGAGGTCCATGAACTCGCGGTGCGCCGGCGGCTGGAAGCGCCGCTTGAGCTTGGACGCGATGCGGTACTCTTTGAGCGTAATGGGTTCCAAGTGCGGCTTCTTCACGTGGGTGGCGAGGGGGCGCGTCAATCGCGGCGTCAGGGCGCGGAGCGCGCGAGCGGCGAGCATGGCTGGTTATCGGGCAGATTGCTCCGGTGCGTCGGGCGTGGCGCGCTGCAGGTCTGCTGCGGTCAGCGAGGGCAGTTACGTGCGCAGTGCTCGCCGCAGGCCGAAGGCGTGCTCTACGCAGGCAGCGTGACTGCTAACGACTGTTTGCGCCGCTTGAGTGTGAAGTGGCTTCGAGCCTGCAGTGTTTGTAGCCTCTGTTTTTTATTGGGGTAAAACCCGTCCAGGAAACCCGTCCACTGTTAAAACCCCTCAACGCCATCGGCGTGACGCACCCTACCGACGCACGCAGTCCGAGCAACAACGTTATTAACCCCCCCTTTACTTGTCCTCCTTCGGGAAGAGCATGGGCTCCAGCGTCTTCCAGAGCACGGAGAACATGGCGCCCTGGATGCCGTTCGAGATCAATTTCGTCGTCAGCCCCCGACCGAACAAGCCCGCGATCCCGTCCTTAGCGATGATCTCCTTGGCCGCTTCGCCGTAGGTGAGATTCACGTTCGCGTTCGTCTGCTTGTACACCTTCAAAACGCGAATGGAGTTCGACGACACGTCCGAGACCGCGGACGCGCCGAAGCCCATGAAGGCCCTTCTCCCGAGCTTCTTCATGCCTGAAAACTCCGTGCCGTCCGCGTCCTTCGTCGGCAGATACGCTTCCAACGAATTATAGGTCGCAAACCAGGGGTAGTAGCCCACGATGTTCGCCATGACCGCCCCCAACCCGCCGTTGTAGAAGGCCTTGGGGCCGCCCGTCTTCAATTTGTCCTTCAACATCTGCATGCCCTTCGCGCCGTCCGTCTGCAAGGTCGTCTTCAACGTATCTAAGGGCATCAAGAACAGCCGCCACGACGCGGCAGATAACGAGCAAAAGGCCGTCTTCATCCACGGAGCTAAGTGTTTGGTTTCCTCGTACTCATTGAGAATGACCAGAGTGCCCGTGTTGGCGGCCGTGTCCCCAAAACGAGAGAGGGGGCCCTGGAAGAGGGCCGGGACTAATCCTCGGTAGAAGCGCGTGACGCCTTTGAAGCCCTTGCCGCCGTCGGCGTAGAGCGTGCGAATCGCCGTCATCGTCCCGGTCCCGTAGCGGTACTGGTAGTTAACGGTCGTGCGCATCCACATGAGGCACATGATGTTCAGGCCCATGGCCGCGCCGCCGGCCGCGCCGCTGGGTAAGGCGCGACTGGCCGCCTTGTTCAGGATGGCTTTGAAGTCCGGGCCTTCCTTGGCGCTGGCGACGCACGTCGCGCCGCCGATGATGAGTGGCGAGGCGCGCGCCTCTATCGGCTGGCGCACGGACATGGTGGTTAATTTTCCGGTAGGTCTGGTCCTCGTCGTTGTTCAGTCGCCGAGCGAGATCTCGAAGACGCGGCCCTTGAGCGAGTGGTGACTGCGCTGTGCGGCTACTAGTCCGCGCAGCGACCAATTGCGTAACAAGTGGTCTTTGCTAAAGCAGCAATAGAGCGGCCGCGCAACTTGCACAGGAGCTGGAGCGGTGCGGTGCGGAAGCACAGCGACCCCTTATCTTGCGATATGCAATAAGTGCGCGCGCTGCGGCGTGTTTACGGCTGGCCCGCGCGACCGTGTCTGGCAAAAAGACGACCACAGGTTGTCGACGGCACGGACTCGCCACCCCTCCCCAGCGCTCTCTTACCTCTCCATGAGTTGAATTCCGTGCCCGGTGCGGCATGGCGGATCGTACGGGTTCGAACCAGGTCATAGCCGAGTTTTGTCTTGTGTCTCCTGGCATCAGCATATGCCGACGACTGGCGTGACCATCCGCATTCGTGAGCGTCCCCCACATATCGGCCACCACCCGTGTCGGCTGCCCGCGCAAAGACTCACAGGGAGCCACAAGCCCCATGGCCGCCCTCGCCCCGCCACCGACGAAACAGGGCTGGCTCCACAGGCGGGGCCCGTCCGCCCTGAGCGCGGAGCGGAGGCGCTGGTTCATGCTCCAAGGTGCTGGTACAGAGGCGACCTTACGCTACTCGAAGGAGATGGGTGCCGGCCACCGGGGCACCATTCGCTGCGAGGACGTGCGAGGCGTGGTCCAGCGCGACGACCTCCTGGACATATACACGCCCGACAGGACGTACCACGCGCGCGCGTCGTCGAGCGACGCGGCAGCACAGTGGGCCACGGCCATACGCTGCGCCGCGGCGGGCGCGGAGGCTCCACAATCGGACTCGGAAGACGACGACGACGACGTCGGCGTGCCCTGGATGATCGACGGCGCCTGGGTGGACGATCGCCAGCCGGCGCCGCTGCGGACCGTGGCTCATTTAGGCGCTCTTTCGGGCGACACTCATTCGGCGCACGTGCGTTTAGCGGACGGTGCTACACTGTCTGCCGATCTGGACGGTACAGGTCCGGTCGAGGTCGCGACGGCCGGCGCGTCGACCCTGGTCGCGTCTTTGGAGGCACATGGACAACCGTCGTCCCTCGCCGTGGCCTGTGCGTCCGTCGCTCTAGGTCTGGTGTGCCGCCGCTTTTTGCCAACGCCGGACCTCGCCGCCGGTCTACTCCTCGCGTATTCGCTCACGCGCAAGCGGCCATTGAAACGGCACGACCTCGTCCTCACTACAAGACTCGGAGCGGACCAGAAGCGGCGCCGGTCCTCGAACCGCGAACTGCTGGCGCGACAACCGAGTCGCGTCGGCATCCGGTCGCCGCAGCAACGGAGACCGAGCCTCTTCTCGCCGCCGAAACTCAAATGCCCCGACTTCAGCGGCACGTACGTCCTGGACCACGCGGCCTCCGACTCCAACGACGACATGATGGCCGTGTTGTGCGTGCCCTGGGTCGCGCGGCGGGCCACTCGCCACGCGAGGCGTGTGGTGCACGTGGAGCACGACGGCGACGCCTGGGACGAGACCACTGTCACGAAGTTCCGGACCTTCGCGGACCACTTCGATTTGAATGGTGCTCATCTCGTGAAGATCTCGCCCGTGGACAAGTCGTCGTATACTACCTGCACCACGGTGCAGCACGCGGTGGTCGTGACCAGTGTGGACTTCGGGGTGCCGGACAAGTCGCAACTCATCACGCGGCGGCTGGACGGGCCTCGCTATATTGTGGTGAACGAGCTGCGGGTGGGGGGGCGAACACTGACCGTGCGGTCCGTGTTCAACCGCGCCGCCGAGGGGGCGCGGGAGTAAGTGTGTTTTATAAACGAGACTTCGCTACCGACCACGAGCCGACGGCCGGGAGTCCGTGAGAGTAGAAGTGAGGGGGAATTGACGTATTTTGCTGTTGTGGTGCTGGGACTAGTGGGAGACACCGCGCGTCAGCCGATTCTTCCGCCCTAGTTAGCAAGCCACTAGCTTTTTTGCAAAACCCGTTCTCGCCTTTTTGACAAAATCAGCGAGGTTAGAGCTAAAACGTATCGCGCCGCGCCCCAAAATCGTATTAGAGCCGTGTCATAGCTCGCCGATGCTGTCCCGGAGGCGCTGACTGCACAAGTTCTGCGCTAGCGCACGGTTCTCGCCTATTTCAGCGCATCAGCTGGAACGGCTTGCACAGAGGCCTGCGCTGCCGCGAGACGCTGACTGCGCGTGCGAACGAGTGCTTCGGCACCGCCGCGTGCCGCAAGACCCGTCAGCGTGCTACGGAAGAGTGCTAAGGCCACCGCGGACGCGGCGAGCAGCTCGGACCACGACAGCCGCCGCCGCCACGCTAGCGCTGCGGTCGGACCACGGCGACCGCCCACACGAGACGCCCACGCGAGACGCCCACACGAGACGACCACGAACCGCCGGCGCCGCACCGCTCACCGCCCCGCGCCCCGCAGGTTTTTTAGCGCCGATACGCAAAGATGGTCAAGGGCCAGGCCAAGGCCCCGGACCTCGTCACGCGCGACTACACGATCAACCTCCACAAGCGGCTGCACGGCATCACCTTCAAGCGGAAGGCGCCGCGCGCGATCCGGGAGATCAAGAAGTTCGCCGAGAAGGCCATGAAGACCTCTGACGTGCGCATCGACGCCAAGCTCAACAAGGCCATCTGGGCCAAGGGCGTGCGGAACGTGCCCTACCGCGTGCGCGTGCGCCTGAGCCGGAAGCGCAATGAGGACGAGGAGGCCTCCGAGAAGCTGTACACGCTCGTGCAGCACGTCGAGGTCGCCTCGGTCAAGGGCCTCCAGACGGAGGTCGTGGCCGACGTGTAGGGTAAGGGTTGTTCTTTAAGCGTGGCGCCGCGATGGCGGGAGTGGGGACTTCGAACGAGCGTCCCCCGGATAGTATGGGGTATTTTAGCCTGAGTTCAAGTCCATGTAAAAGAGAGTCCGCAGATGATGCGGTCCACGGGCGACTCAGAGAGCGATCATGATGATGATGGAGGGGGGGGTGTTGATGTGCGGCGCTAGAGCGCCCCGACGGCCGCGAGGAAGGAGGCGGCGAGGAACGGGCCCGACGCGAGCGCGGAATCGGAGCCGAGCGCGCTGGCCGGGCACGTCAGGGCGCACGAGAGGCTCGGATCGATGAGCGCCGTGATGGCGTTCCACTTGCACTCGGTGTAGGCCCGCGCCTCGTCGAGGCAGCCCTGCTGGAAGAGGGGGCCCCGGCACTCCTCGATGAACGCGGTGTTGGTCGTGGCGTCCGCGCACGTTGCGGGGATGGTGATCGCGTCGTCGTCGTCGTCGGTCTCCGCGGTGCACTCGGCGGGCAGCGTCGTGATCGCGGAAGTCGTGTAGACGTAGTTCCCGTCCTCTACGTCGGCCATGCATTCGCATTTGTCCTGGCAGCAGCAATCCCCGTCGGCTAGGTCGATCGCGACCAGGTCGGCCCGTACTTCATCGCGCAGAGGCCCCAGCAGGCGGTGGCGTCTAGGTTGAGGTCACTGCTGCAGTCGTCCACGCCCCCGCTGCACCAGCCCCCGCTCGTCGTGCCGTGGTCGACCACGTCGGCGGGCAGGCTGGCGCTGATCTCGCTGAGGACTCCGTCCGCGCAGGTTGTCGCGGCCCCCAACAGGCTCGCGCACGTGTTTTGGGCCAATATCGGCACGCAGAAGGCCACGTACTGGTCCTGCACCCCGGCGTCGCAGTCCGACGCGCACGAGCTGTCGACGTCGGTGACGCCGTCGCAGTCGAAGTGGTCGTCGGTGATGAAGCAGTCGGCGAGGCACGGGTAGTCGTCGTCGCCCTGGAGCCGGCGTGCGAACGTGAACGGGCTCGCGGCGTCGCGCGACGCTTTCTTCGCGGCGGTGCAGCTGAGGCAGAGAAGGAGAACGGGGGACTTCATTGTGCAGAGATTCACTACAGAGATGAAGAGCAGCGGCTTGAACGAGGAGCACTGCGACACTCAGAATGATTTGGGCAGCCGCAACCCGAACGCAACTCGAAGGAGGCCTCTGCAAGTCTGCCAGGGCAGCGCATCGGCATGCGTCGACTCCCGGAAGCTATTAGCCCCCCGGGGTCCGGGCCCGAGTCGCGCCGGTCGCGCCCGAGCCTGTCCGTGATGCCCATGGGCCATGGCCGAGGTGCAGCCGCCACGTCGGGGAGCTACGCCCGCGCCAATCCGCGGAAAACCGTGTGGGTCTGAGCTATGTACGGATTTTAACTCCCCTTCACCACTCGATTCACCGCTAAAAACTATCGCTTTCGAGGAGTACTGTAAGACGACCGGGCGCCGGGGGGTCGGGGAATTAGAATAGACCGGATTATGAAAGAATTTCCGTAGCCGCCGATGCAGCACTCGCCCTCGGCCGCCGCGTCCTCGAGACCGTCGCCGTCGAGGTCGCGGTTCAGGCCGCCTGCCGGCGAGGGCGGCGCCGTCGGGATATAATGCGGGCAGTTGATGCCCGCGGCCTTGGAGAACCAAGTGTCGGTGCAGTCCGCCTCCGCCACGAACGAGATGCAGTCGAACTGGGTCTGATCCTCGAGCCCGTCGGACTCGATGTTGTAGCGGAGCAACCAGTCCGTGGAGCAGCATGCTTGAGCCTCCGCTAGCGTGGTGGCGCCGTTGCAGTTGGAGATATCGGCACCGTAGACCGCAGCGCAGCAGTCGCCCTCAACAGCCACGTCCTCGACGCCGTCGCCGTCGAGGTCGCGGGCGGCGACGCAGCCGATGCAGAGAAGGAGGACGGGGGACTTCATTGTGCTGAGATTTACTACAGAGATGAAGAGCAGCGGCGATAAGAGGAGCCGCGCCGGCGACGAGGCGCTTGAGCGAGGCCGTCTTGGGCTTCTCGAGGAGTGTTTCCTCGACGGTCTTCGGGGTCGTATTGTAGAGCGCCATGATGAAGTGGTTGGTGCCTGCCGGGTCGCGACTCGGGACGACCTCGGTCGCGCGGCCGCGGGTCCGCGGAGGCGAAGTTGGTCATTAGGCTCTCTGGTGTGTGGCAAACGCATCTTCGCTCGCCTGGCCCGCGCGCTCCTCCTCGCTGCAGAGACGTGAGCCTGGCAGCGAAACTCTGAGTTGAGCTTTGCGAAATGTGCGAGGTTGCGCCGGCGGCGGCGGCCGCGCGCTAGTGTGGACACTTATGCTTGTGAATGAACCTAATTATAGACTGGTGCGGGCGCTCTACCTTAGTTTATATGCTGCCTGAGAGCGTCGCTAAGCCTGATTTCGAGACTGAAACTCAGAGCAAGCTGGGCGGGGCCGCGCGACGGATACTATTGCGACGGATACTATTAGGGCAGTTGCCCCCACGCACATCCATCCAAGATTCCCAATTACCGATTTGTTTCAATTTTTATCAACCCCCCGTCGTCACAACGGCGGCCGGCCGCACCCCTCGCCTGACCGCGACCCGGAGAAGCCGGCCACCCGCGGTCGTGACGTAGAGGTGGCCGTCCGTCGCGAGCGCCAGGCCCGTCGGGTCCTCGATCTCGAGCGCGCCGAGGAGCGCGCCGCCCAGCGCCAGGACCACGACGGCGCGCGGCGTCGTCGCGTAGACGCGCCCGGCGCCGTCGACAGCGAGGCCCGCCCCGCCATGCTCGTGGAAGGTGCGAGGCGCGCCGCAGGCCCCGTCGCACGTGAGCGCGTAAAGGGCGGCCGCCGTCTGGGCGTAGAGGGTCTTGGCGTCGGGCGCGAACGCGAGGGCGCGCGGCGCCGCCGCCAGCGCCGCGACCCTGGTCCCGTTGCGCGCCTCGACGACCCAGGTGCCGTTCCGGTCGCCGCCGAAGTACGCGCCGCCCGCGGAGACGGCCGTCGCTGCCCCCGCCCAGAGCGGCGTGCGACTCCCGTCGTCCGCCACGGTCGCGGCGTGCTGGTCGCCGCAGAGCACGAGGGCGTCGGCGTCGGCCGTCCCGACGCACGCGAGCGAGCCCGCCTTGTCCAAAAACACGCTCGCCCCGACGCGCACGAGCCCGGTGCCGTCCTCGTGGCGCCAGACGCGCCGCGCGGCCGCCTCCACAAACAAGAGGTCGTTCGCGTCGTCGTGCGCGCGCCAGACCGGCGACGAGAGCGGGGCGAGGCCGTCGACGAGCACGCGCGCCGTGGCTTGCCGCGCGACGACGTCCCGGTGGAAGGCCGGGTGCGTCGCCGTGACGGCGAAGCCCTCCAGCGCCTTAGGCGCGAGCGCCGCGTCCAATAATTGCGCGTAGAGCGTCGCGGACGCGAGGAGGAGGAGCAGCCACCAGTTGTCCGGCGACCTCACGAGCTTTGCGGCGTAGGCGGCGGCGGCCTTGGCTTTCGAGGGCGGCGGCGGCGGCGGCGCGCTCGGGCCGCTCGTGTAGGCCGCAAAGGCCGCGGGGCCGCCGGGCGAGTTGCGGCGGCGCGGCATTGGTCCTCTCTGCAGCAGTGTGGAGAGCTTTTTGGGGGCTCCTCTGCGCGCGCAGCCGTCCAACGATCTGCAGCACGCTGCTTTAAACTTCCTCAGCTCACACTGGTGCACTACGTGCACTGCCTGCTCGTGCACAAGCGCCGTTGACGGGTTTTTGCCTCGGCCAAAACGGGTTTTGGCAAAATGCCATGTGTTAACGCTTACTTAAGTAGCAACCAATCGATTTGAGCTCGCTGCGCTGCGTTTCGCACGCCGCTTGTCGACCGCTGTGGGTCGGAACATGCTCACACGACCTGTGCTACGCTGCTAACTGATCCAAATTCCACAGCGCCAGCGGTGCCGCGCCGACGCCATGGCGTACACGGACGACACCGAGCAGGTTGCGAAGAACCTCTTGGTCTACGCCGCCGACAAGGGCACGCAGGACGTGGACCGCGAAAAGATCAACAAGATCATCATGGAGATGAGCGGCGACTCGGCCTTCCACAGGGAGAAGCGGGAGCACCGGGACCAGGGGCAGGCCTGGATCGCGACGGCGCGCACGAAACTGGCGACCTTCGACGCGACGCAGCGGTCCGTCGCGCGGCACCACCTCGCGAAGGCCGAGGCCCGCCTCGAGGGGCGACGAAGTGAGCTCGACGCAGCGGGGACGTGCTGCGCGGTCGTGGACTTTGACATGTTCTACGCCGCCGTGGAGATCCGGGACCGGCCAGAACTGAAAGACAAGCCCGTCGCCGTCGGCGGCATCGGCATGATCAGCACGGCGAACTACGTCGCGCGCCGCTGGGGCGTGCGGAGCGCCATGCCGGGCTTCATCGGGCAGGCCCTGTGTCGGCGCGGGCCCGAGTTCGGCATGCCCAAGACCGAGCTCGTCTTCGTGCGGCCGGACTTTCAGAAATACGAGCGCGTCGCCGGCATCGCGCGGGCCATCTTCGCCCAGTACGACCCGCACTTCCGCGCGTACTCGTCCGACGAGGCCTACATCGACCTGGCGCGCTACTTGCGCTGTCGCGTGGCATCAATGACACGAACAATGGCCGACAATATGAATGTGCAAATGGAGGCGGACGCGGGCGACGAGCCCCAGGCATGCAAGACGCGCCAGGGCGGGGATCATGCATCCGCTTCCGCTTTGCTCGCCGATGCATCGTTGGAGGCGGGCGCATTAAAGTTGCAAGAGACGCAGGCGGCGGCGCGCGACGTGGTAGAGCTTCGGGGGCGGCTGGACGCCCTCCGGACCGGTGTCGACGTCATCGACGACGACACTGTCGCGCTGAGCCGCGAGGAGCAGATCGCGGAAGTCGAGGCGGCGCTTGACAGAGCGCGATCGCGCGTCGACGACGCCGCGGGCGCCTTCGACGAGCTGCGCGCTTGTGGCATTGACGTGTCTTCGGGCGACATGGACGTCGTCGCGCGACTCGTGAAAGCGCGCCTCGCCGAGATCAGCGCCGCCGTCGACGCGCTTCCCGCTCTGGACTTCATTCGCGACGCGGAAGCGGGTGCGCTCGCCGAGCAGGTCCTGGGCGAGCTGCGCGCCGCCGTATGTACCGCGACCAACGGCCTCACGCTCTCGGGTGGGCTTGGGCCCAACTTCCGGTTAGCCAAGGTAGCTGCGGATCAAAAAAAGCCGGACGGTCAGTTTAGGGTCGGCGCTGGGAAAGTTGCGGTGCTGGAGTTCCTACGGGACCTGCCCTGCCGCAAGGTCGGTGGCATTGGGAGGGTCCTGGAAATGAAATTACATGATGCCCTCAACGTTCGGACGTGCGGCGACTTGGTCGATAACCTGCCGGAGTGCTACTGCGTGCTGGGCAAGTCGGCGGCGATGGGCTTCCTCCACGAGGTGGCGCTCGGCTGCGGTGAGGCCGGCGGTCCGACCGATGATGGGGAGGAGGACGACGTAGGCGTGATTCGCCGCAAGGGCTTAGGCAACGAGCGGACCTTCCGCCCCATCCGCGGCGTCGCAGCGTTGACGGAGAAGCTGGTACAAATTGCGGGCCTCGTGTCCAAGCGGCTCGTGAACCACGACATGCGCGCCGCGAAATGGACGCTGAAACTGAAGACGACGGACTTCAGGATTAGCACGAGGGACATGGCCACGCAGAAGACGGGCAAGGATCGCTACGTGTGCTCCGTCGCG
>Ga0302122_10000358_pt1 | contig 27621 bp, 20 predicted proteins | sample CB21_SCM_MG_FD_203115 | JGI IMG/M metagenome (GOLD analysis project Ga0302122, IMG submission 203115) | Marine microbial communities from Western Arctic Ocean, Canada - CB21_SCM | ecosystem: Environmental > Aquatic > Marine > Oceanic | place: Canada: Western Arctic Ocean | collected 2017-09-28 | reverse complement strand
TCGTGCGCAGGGACTCGCCGCCCAGCAAACCCGGGAGGCGACCGCTCGTGAAGTGCGCGATCAAGAGCATGGCGTAGTCGCACTCGGCCTGCGTCCACTTGCCGTGGCGCCGCTCCAGGGCGCGCGGCGGCGCGGTCTCCATGGGCGTGGTCTCCATGGCCGCGGCGCCACGGTCCAAGCGCTGCGCCGATCTCTGGCCAAAGTCCTCGAAACGCGCGGCGGCGGCGAGAATCCGGTGCCTGCCTATGCGCGGATGGCCAAGCGATGCCGCGGTAGCAAGTGCACCTTGATCAGCAGCTATTGTATGCAGAGGTTGGCTCTTGTACGCATATGAAATGTGATTTGATGTCGAGTGTCATCTGAGTGCGGGTTTTTGAGTCGCGCGGATAACTGAGAAGGGATCCCAGGACAACACCATCAAGTTACATACAAAGCAAACGCTCTCCTGCTTCGCTCAGACCTCGCGAATCCATCTATACGTATATACCTATTGTCGAAACCCGATTTGCAGACTGAATTGATCGTGTTGTGCGGACGTGTAAGGAGTGCATCGTGCGGACGTGTACGGAGTCTACGGACGCTTCCGTTGGTGCACACATCCACGAGACAGCTGCGCATGCGCAGGCTTGCCAGGCGAGCCATGTCCGCACGCGTAGGTGTATTGGTGAGAGACGGCCATCCCTCGTGGCCACCCCGGCTGCCGGACGGCTGCGACGCCACGCTCATCCACGCGTCGACGGCCGACGAACTCAAAAAAAAGACCGAGACGCTTGATGCCTTGGTCTGGGTGCCCGGCGTCGCCGCGTCAGAAGTGACGGCCGCCTTTGACGCGTGCCAGCCGCGCTGGGTGCACTCGTTCCCGGCCAGCGTGGACGGCCTGAGCGGCTTCCTGGCCTCGGCCAGCTTGGCGGCGCGGCCCGTGCCGGTCACGAACGGACGGGGCGCGTTTTCTTCTTCCCTGGCCGAGTACGCGCTCACGGCCATCCTCTACTTCACCAAACAAGTGCCCCGGTGCCTCGGGAACGCCCGGTCCCAGACGTGGGAGCCCTTCGTGATGGACGTCGTCCGCGGCAAGACGGTGGGCTTCGTGGGCTACGGCCACATCGCGCAGGCGACGGCCGCGCTCTGCAAGGCCCTGGGCATGCGCGTGGTCGCGTGCCGGCGGTCCTGCGGCGCCGACGACACCGTGACCGTCACGTATGCGCCGGAGGACCGTTTGAAGCTCTTCGCGGAAAGCGATTACGTCATCTGCTTCCTGCCGGGCACGAGCGCGACCCTGAACTTCTGCGGAGCCGCGGAGTTCGGCGCCATGAGGCCGAACGCCGTCTTCGTGTCCCTCGGACGGGGCGCCGCCGTCGACGAGGACGCGCTTGCGGACGCGCTCAAGGCGGGCAAGCTGCGGGGCGCGGCCCTGGACGTGTTCAAGGAGGAGCCCCTTAGCCAAACGTTCGCGCCCGCGCCTGCCTTCGATTTTCTGCGTCGACGGCGTCGCGGGGGCGCGCCGGCGACGCTCGACACGCAGGTCGCCGCTCTGGGCCCTCGGCGACCGCGTGCTCCTCACAGCGCACAACGCGGACCTCACGGAGGACTACTTCGCCCTGGGCTGGAGCGTCTTCGCGGAGAACTACCGGTGCTTCGTGGGCGAAACGCCGTTGGCGACGCCTGTTGATGTAAGTAGGGGCACTAACTGTTCTTAACGCCCTTGACGGCCTCGACCGCAGCGGCGTACGAAACGCGCCACCGCTCCTCCGGGGGTGGCGGCGGCAGGTCCGCGGCCCCGTGAACCAGCGGCGACAAGCGACCGACCTTCCCGTTCAAGCTCTGAAGGATCGCCCCGAGCGCGTCCGCGTCCAGCGGCGCGTACAGTTCCTCGCCCAGCGCCACCGTGGCCTCGCGTAAAGCGTCCGCGGCGGCGTAGGTTTGAGAGACCTTAGCATAGTCCGCCTGAGTGCCATAAGCGTCGATGGCTAACAGAGCCTGCTTGTAGAGCTGGCCCACGAGCTTCAAGAGCACGACCGAGGTCTCCGCCGCGGGCGTATCAGAAGGTGGGTAGGCGTCATCTAAACCACCAAAAGGGTCGTCGAAGCTGTCCTCGCCCTCCACGTAGTCCTGGGCCAACAACTCCTCGAACTCGACAACAACGTCTTTGAGTTGCTTGGCCCATCCCAGGAACTCGCGCCTGTAGGCCGCCCGGTTCGACTGGGGCAGCGTCGCGCAGAGCTTGCTTGCCTCCCAGGCCACGCCCACATGTTTCGGGACGTCCTTTTCTGTAGCAAGGGCGTCCGCCAAACTCCGCCACGCGTCCAGGAGCCGCCTACCGTTCACGCGGGCCACGGCGCGTAAGGGAGCGCCCGCGCCGGCCGTGTCCGTCTGGAGCAAAGCCGTGGCCGTGGCCAGCTGGTCGGCGGTTTGTCCAATTTCTTTACAGATGGACTGAGCGGCTTCCTGGGTGACGGACGCTTCCCCCAAGATGAGAGGGGCTTTGGAAGCCAACGCTTCCAACGCTTTCGCCACACTCGCGTAGACCGTTGTGGCGGTCTTCACGCTCTCGCCCTCGGCCCAGGACTTGGGGGGCGCCGGCCCGCGTGGCGGCGCGTCGCCCAGCGACATGTCGCCGAAGACGCCCGCGTAGACCTGGGCGGCCGCGTCGGCGTCGACGGCCTCCACCAGCGTTTTGAGCTTCTGCGCGAGCGCTTTGGCTGCTGCTTGGGCGGCCATGGTTGTCTGAGGGTGCTCTCCCTGGTCCTGTAGCAGCGCTTGATCGGAGCGGTGCGTGCGAACAGCGTTGGTGGACTTGTAGAATAGATGCCGTGCCTAAGCTTAAATGCACCGATGCGGTCAATGCGGTCAATTCAGCAGCCCTTTGGCAAGTCTCATCGCTGGTACGAAAAACCCGTGCGCTTCGGTTTAGCTCACAACATAGTCTATCGCAGCGACACTTAAAACAAACAGGCGGTGGTTAGAAAATTGCCCCCACCCCAAGCATACACGCGCCCGTCGTCAGCGCCACGGACGCCGCCCCCGCGAGGAAGACCGCTACCACCGAGACGATGTGCGGGTACCACCGCCTCGGGAGGCGCCGCTGCAGGGAGAGGGCCGTTCGTTGGTAGCGCGGCGTCACCAAGACCAATAGAAGCGCCTTGATCGGGAGCAGCGCGGGCTCGAGCAGGCGCAGCGTCGGGATCGTCGCGATGCAGCGCGCCCAACGCGCCGAAGGAGGGATCGGCGCGAGGCAGGCCCGCGTCCACGCCGCGAAGACGAGGCCGCCCGTCGCCGCCGTCGAAACCAGGGACCAGACGAGCACCGCCATGGACCCGTAGGCCGTGATCGCGCCAATGAGCGCCTCGCGATCGCGGCCACTCAGTCCGCCGAGGATCAATTTCTGCAGCTCGTTCGGCAGGTCGCGAAAATAGGCGTCGCGCAGGGCCTCGAGCGAGCTCTCCGCGTCCGTGATGACCTTGCGGGAGATATCCCCGAACTCGTAGCCCTCCTTCCCCGTGAAGTTCGTCACCGCGGTCTTCGTGATGTCCCCGAAGTGGTACTCCGCCGCGTCCTTGCCCGTGAGGTCCTGCACCACGCCCCTCGTCAAATCGCCGAAGGCGTAGTCGTTGTTGCCCGTCGCCGTCCGCATGACGCCCTCCACGAGGCCCCGGGTCGCGTTCGCGGCGGCGTCGATGGCGCCAACAGCCAGGACGGTCCGCGACCGCGGGAGCGTTGTGCGAGTATGCCGTGGGAGCAGCGCTGCATTCGGCCTCAGCGGGGCGAAACGCAGCGCGGTGAAGCCACCAACGGATCCCAGGGCGAGGACTATTGCCAGTAAAGGAGAATGCGTAGAGAGACGCATCGCTTTGCGTCCTTTCGGGCCTGGCTCCACCGCTGAAGCTCCGTGACGTGAAGGAAGCCCCGGAGCTCGTGAAGCTGAGCTCGTGCGACCTAGTGTGCGGGTTTTACGGAGAGCTAAAAACCCGAACACACATTGATGGACAAAGCAGAGCAGTGAGCAGCGCACCTGAGCTGTGCATCGACAGGCTGGTGTGTAGGACCTACGCACTAATATTGACTCGTGGTGGGCAGCTCACGATCTCTGGAGCGCGGCTCGTGCTGCCACAGACTGAAACCCAGCACCATCCTCCCAATGGGATACTTCACAATTGGATTATTCACGCTGCCAACGGCGGCGGCGCTCTCGACGACCCAGCAGCAACGATTCCCACCCGCAGCCCTCGGGCGTCGCCCCTTCGTCGCCGCCGCGACGATGCTGCCGCTCGCGTACGCCGCGACGGGTGCGCCGCTCGCCGCCGTCGCCGCGTGCCTCCCCTCCGACGCGAATGTCGAGTGCATTGGCGTGTACAAGGAGCGGTCCACCGACGTGACGCGCGAGGACGCCAAGGCCGCGGGCATCCGCTGGGCCGAGCAGCCGTCCTTTTCCAATAGCAAGAAGGCCGCGAGCTACCTGCGCAACGAGCGCGAGGCGATAGCGAAATGGCGCTCGAACACGGACTACACGAGCGTGGGCCAGGAACTCCTACTGGTCCGGCCGCGCGTCCAGGCCGCGAGTAGCGTCCTGGTAGCGAACGTCGACTCGGCGTCCGCGACGCTTCTCAACCGCGCGGCCGAGAGCGCTTTGTACTCCATGGACGCCGCGGACGTGGCCCTGGGGTTTTCCATCCGCGAGAAGGACCCGCGGTACGTCGTGACGCGCGCCGTGGCAGCGAACGACGCGCTCGACGCCGCCGACGCAGACTACTGCGAGCTCGTGCGGTTCGTGGACGCGCTTTTCCCGCCCGACGAGCCTAAAAAGAGGAAGAGGTAGTAGACACAACACATTACTAAATTGGGAGCCGACGCCATAGACGCCCTGTCGACGCGTGCGCGGCGATGGCGTGCATATCTTCCACGCCATCGACGCGTTCGCAGGTCGAGTGGCGTCTCAGTCCATCTCGCAGGGCTCGTCCGCCACGTCGCAGTTCCATAACAACAAATTTTGGCCGAAGGCGGCCGCGGCGATCAACGCGGCCCCCGACAGGCCCGCGGGCCCGAGCCGCTCGTGGAGCAGGAGATAGGCGAAGAAGGCCGCCCACAATGGATCGGTAGCGTAGACGACCGCGGCCGCGGAGGGCGGCACGGTCTTCTGCGCGACTGTCTGGAGGTAGCCGCACAGCGCCGACGGGACGAGGCCGAGGTACGTCGCGGCGACCAAAATCTCTGGAGGAGGCGTACTTTCGACGGCGCCCGTCGCGAGGAACGCTAGAGCCGCCAGCCCGGCCGTCGCGACGGCCGTGGCCGACGCGAGGCCCGCGGCCGACGAGGCGCTCTGGGAGGCCGGGCCCAGGCGCACGATGAAGCACGCCGACGCTAAAGCCGCCAAGACGGATAAGGAGTCGCCCGGCGCCCAGGACCCCGCAATATCGGCGCTGTCCGACGCTAATAGTAAAGTCCCGGTTAAAGCAGCGAAAGCCGACGCCCACGTGCCGCGCGGCAACGTCTTGCTGTCCGCCAATTCTAACAAAGGGACGAACTTCACGTTGAGGTAGAGGAGGAAGGCCGACCGCGTCGCCGTCGTCGTCTCCAAGCCTACGGTCTGCAGGGCGAAGCCCAGGAAGCTCCACAGGCCGAGCTCCGCGCCCAGCTTCCAGGTCGCGGCGTCCCTCGGCCGGAAGGGGAAGAGGGCCACCGCTGCTATCGCGAACCTAGTGGCGGTCAGCTCCAGCGCGTGGCCGTCTCCGACGGCGTCGAGGGCCGCCTTCGTGGCGGCGTGCTGCGTGCCCCAGGCGGCCGTGACGAAGGATAAGGTCGCGGCGGCCTTCGCGGCGGCGTCGTCGGTGTCTCGTGTTGGGGCCGCGTAATGGGGAGTACGGCGTGGCGGCCGTCTATTGGGCGGCGCGTAGCCCACGGCCGCGCCGAGGGCGTAGGCGGCCAGCAGGCGCCGTCTCGCCATGCTCGAGCACGCTGGGCAGCGATACGTCTCTGCAGTGGTATCACTGATGACAAGAGACGTCTGAGCAGTGATGCGCGTGTCGGAGTCAGGTGTTTTGGCCACTCCACGCCGTTTTTATGAAAACCCGATTTGATCGTAAAACCCGCACGCATGATTTGTCACGGGAGCGGCCATCGAAGCGTGCGTACCTTAAGCTCTGGACTTAGCACTGTATAAATCACTTATCGGTCACTCGGCTGCTCTGCAGCGCTGTCAGCATGCTTGCCAGTGCTGCGCTCTCACTCGCCTTGGCACTCGCACCACCTAGCGCACCACCATCGCTGAAAGCGTGCAGAGGCGAGTCGGACTGCATCTCGTCGAACGGTCTGGAGGCGCCCAATCACTTCCAGGCGCCGCTTGCGTTCGCGCCAAAGACGCGCGACACGGCGTTCGCCGACGCGGCTCGATTATTACGAGACGAGTGCACAGCAGAAGAAATCGACGACAGCGCGCGCTACGCCCTGGCGCGTTGTGGCGGAGACGTCGTCGAGCTGTTGCTGCGAGACGACGTCGCGACGTTCCGCGTCGCGGCGATCACGAAAGGCATTACACCCCCTGCTTGTTTTAAGAAGGGGTGCATCAACGGCTCGATGAATCAACGTAAGCGCATCCTCAAGCTCGGCGAGAGGCTCGGGTGGTCACCCGTCGACTCAACGAACATGGCGGATGAAGGTCGCTGGACGCCTATCTTCTTCAACACCGACGCGGTGCCGCGGGACGAGTAGGCGTGTTTCTGTTGTGTAAGTGCAAATTGTAATATATCTTCCGTCTTCCGCGTCTTCTTCCGTTCCCGTTCCGCCGTTCCGTTCCGCGAGTGGGCCTCAAAAAAGTTTCGAGACGGGTTTTTCACCCAACCAAGCAAAGCGGTCCTAAACCCAGCGAACATCGTGCGCACCGCGTAAGCACGCATTGCTACAGCCAGGTGGCATCTTTGCTCCATCGCTGTGGCGCAGCAGAACGCCGCCACATCGAGCCCCCCCCTCTCTCTACAGCTCTGCGCACCACGCAGTCGCCGCTGTATCGCCGCGCAGCTCACAGCTCGCACCAAGACGAATCAATAAAGATGACCTCAAAAACCGGCTCCACACCCGTCAATCTCGACGAGATCCCGGCAACGGTGCCCTTCGTCGCCTGCGTCGGCGGCGCAGCGTTGCAAATTGCCGGCTTACTGGGCGTCTGGTCCCGGACGAGCGCCGGGGCTTGCCTCGCGGCGCCGACGGTGTGTGTTACAAGCGAAGACTCGGACCCGTGGGGTCGGCTCGTCGTCGGAGTCATCACTGTAGCAGCCGCCATCTGGGCGCTCTCACTGCGGACCGGCACGCACTCGGACGCCTCCATCGTCGACCGGCTCTGGTCGATCCAGCCGGTCATCTACTGTTGGTACGCGTGCTACATCTTTCCGACGAGCCCGCGACTCGTGCTGATGACGGCCCTCGCGACGGCCTGGGGCCTGCGCTTGACGCACAACTTCGCCATAAAAGGGGGCTACGCGGGCGGCGAGGACTACCGGTGGCAAGTCGTGCGCCACTGGTATCCGGCATAGCGCTACGAGGTCGTCCATGCTGTCTTTGTCTGCGGCTTCCAACAGCTGCTACTGCTCGCCATCGCGGCGCCCGCGATCGCCGCGGCCCAGTATCCCACGCCGCTCAACGCCGGCGACGCGGTGGCCGCGCTGCTTTTCGTCGGCGCCCTCGCGCTGGAGACGGTCGCGGACCGCCAGCAGTTCCGCTTCCAGACGGACAAGTACGCCCGCGGCGCGCCCGGGAAGGGCTTCCTCGACACCGGCGTGTGGGCCTACAGCCGCCACCCGAACTACTTTGGAGAAGTGCTGCTCTGGTGGGCGTTCTACGGGTTCGCCGTCGCGGCGACCGGCGACCTCAACTGGTCCGGCGCCGGCGCCGTGTGCCTGACGATTCTCTTTATGGCGCCGGGCGCGTCGGCGGACCTCACCGAGCTCCTGAGTTCGAAGAAGTACCCCGCGTACGAAGCGTACCAGCGGAGGGTGTCGCGGCTTGTTCCGTGGTTACCTAGCGAGGAGAGGCCCGAGGTCCTCTCTCCCGTCGCGCGCTACGCGTTTCTGGGCTACTTCGGCTCTCATATTCCGATCACGCTACTGATCGACGCGCAAGCGGCGCTAGACCAACGACGCTTCCCGGAGTTCGCGCGGGCTCTTTTAGACTGGCACATACGCGTCAACGGCGATTTCCTCATGGGCGCGCCGCCGCGTTGGTTTCGGTCTGTTGTGTGGGTCGAGCTTTGCCTTCAGCTCCCTTTTTTCTTCGTCGCTGTCAAGGCGTTGCGCGACCGCGACGAGGCGGCCTTCCGGATACCGTTCATCGTGTACGGGGCACATACTGCGACGACTATGATCCCGATTCTCGGCGAGATCGCGTCGACGCGCCTGGCGCTGATCTACTTGCCCTACTTGCTGTTCCCGCTGGGGTGCGTGGTATTGTTTAGTTTGTAAGTATCTAGAAGTATCTAGTCGCTTCTCAAAATATTGTAGTGTGCAAGTTAGGCAGAAAGCAGCTTCCCCCAGCCCGACGGCGGCGCCTGCTTTGGTGCCGGCGCGATCACCTCGATGTCGTCGTCGTCGTCGTCTTCATCGACGTACTTGTTCAGCTCCCGGACGACGTCCGCGTGGTCCTAGCAGGCGTCGTCGGCGTCGCCGCAGTAGCACGGCGTCTCGTCTTTCGCGACGGGCTTCGAGGCGCAGAGCGCCGGCGCCTCGAGGCGTTGGAGCGCCGCCCAACCACCTTGTTCGAGAGCGCCGAAGGCAGTCATGGTAATACGGCCGCCGTTCTCCACGACAACCAGGGCCGGCTCGGTATCATCATCATCTCCAAGCGTCTGCAGCGTGTCGAAGCCGTCGACGCGGGCCAACACCGGGTTGTGGTAGACGCGGACGAGATTCGCCGTCTTCAGGCCCGAGAAGCCGCGGACGTCCGTCAGTGCGGGGTTCGAGTAGATGTCGAGATCGCCTACCGCCTCGAGGGCGGCAAACCCGTCTGCCTCCGCGAGGGCCGGCAGGCCGAAGATCGCGAGGTGGCCGGAGACCTTTGCAAGCCGCGGGAAGCCATTCTTTAGGCTTGTTAGCGCGCTCGAGTCGGAGAGCTGGATTCCGCCCGCGGATTCGAGGGCCGGCATCACGCCGTCGAGCGTCTTCAGCGAGTCGCAGCCATGCACGTGCACGAAGCCGTCGACGCGGGCCAACGCCGGGAAGCTGCCGGCGATGGTCGCCAGGTCAGGACTGAACAGCAACCACACGTCGCCGGCCACGAATTTTAGCTGCGGGAACGCGCCCGCGTCGATCGCCGTTAGCTTGTCGGCGTAGCCGATCCACACGTCGCTCGGGCCGGCTAGATTACCTTCGACCTGCTCCAACAAAGCAAACGCGTCCGCGGGCACGGTCAGCAATTTCGGCAGGTCCGTGAGTTGTAAAGAACCGCAGGCCTTGAGCGATGCGAAGGCATTGGCAATCGACGTCAACTCCGGGTTGTTGTCGATCCTCACCGTCTGCGCCACGCTTTCCAACAGGGGGAACGCGTCGTTGATGTCAACGAGCGCGGCGTTGTCCCGGATCGTGAGCTCGTTGTACTCGTCGTAGCCAGGCGCGAAGCCCGCCCGCCGCAAGGCAGGAAACGCCTTGCCGAGGGATTTGAGCTGAGCGTTGTGCTCGACCTTGAGCGCGTCACCGACGCCCTCGAGCGCCGCGAAGGAAAGTTGCGTGAGCGCGTCGCTGCACCGTACCCATAGACCACCTCTAACGACGAGCAGCGCGCCCATCGCGACGGCCTCGAGCGTCTTGCTCCGCGACGTGCAGGGCTCCTGGCGGTGTAACGTATGCAAGTTGCCGCCGTCGTAGTCGGGCTTCGAGCCGATGTAGATCGAACCGGTCACCTCCGTCAAAAACGGCAGGCTCGCGAACTCGACGTGGTCGATGAGCAGGTCGCCCTCGATCTTCGAGCAGCGGCGGATGCGGGCCGCGGCGCTCGCGAAGTTCTGGACGCCGCGGCAGACGCCCGTCGACTTCGCGGCGCAGGCGCCGTCTCCGCGCAAGCCGCCGCAGTCTGGCGTGAGGGACATGTCCTCCGCGGCGTTTGTGGTAGTGATGAGCACGAACAGCGTAGCTATTCGTCTTGGTAGCGCCATGCCTTATCCGTTGTTTTTTCAGAGGCGCACCCGCTCCGCACGCGTCACTCACGATTCCTAACGTTCTATTGGTGAATTATGCGGGACATAAGAGGCGAAACCGATCGACCGTAAAGGCTCCGGTAGACGTTTAGCCTAATCCGACGGGCTGTAAAACCCGCGCAGTTTTTCGGACGGGTTTTAGCGAGTGAATTAAAGCTGTTTTTGACACTTGCATCGCCATTCATCCATAGCGCCGCGGTGCTGCGGCGCCCAAACCACACCACCACCACCATGCCCGTCGAGCACGTCGACAGCACCTCGCCGCCCGCCACGCTGCGGCGGCACGAGGCCGTGCGAAGCCAGCGTCCCCAACACGTCCCGGGCACGACGTTAAACTGCCCGCGGTAATTTTAACCTTCCTGGTTTTTATATATGATGAGTTGAATTGCGACGCCGCAAGCTGGATGCAGCGATGCATCCGGTCCTCGGCGATAGCGCCCCCGCTCCACCTTGTTACGCAGGGGGGCGAAGAACAACACCTCTGACCCTTACCGCCCCCACACAGGCGCTCGACGACTTTAGCGAGAACTTGTTAGATCACGAAGCGGTTCCTAGCGTCGTCTTCGATGACGTAGCCATCGACACCCTCGTGGCGACGCGGGCGACGCCCCCTCGTACGATCGAAGACGCGGTCCTCCTGTTCCTGCACGGCGGCTCCTACGCGCACTACTCGCCCAAGGACCCGTGGTACGCCTCGTTCGCGTCGCGGCTCGCGCACGCGACGCGCCGCGTCGTCGTGAGCCCCGCGTATCGCCTGGCGCCGGCGCATCCGTTCCCCGTGGCGCTCGAGGACGCGCTCGCGACGCTGCGCCATCTGCGGCGGCAGGGGCATCGCGTGATTATCTGCGGCGATTCGGCGGGCGGCGGCCTCGCGGTGAGCGTGGCGTTGTCCGCGCCGGCCGACGTCGTCGGCGTAATCGCGCTCTCGGGCCTCTTCGACCTCACGGCGGCGTCGGGCTCGTACGACGCGGGCGTCGATCCCTTGTTCAGCGCCGCGCCGGACGAGGAGCGGCGGTCGACGATCCGCGACGGCCTCGTGTACCTGGGCAAGGTCGATCGCGAGGGCGCGTGCCGCAAAAAGGACGTCGAGAGCGTGTTACATGCGTCGTGGTGCTGCTGGCCGCCGACGCTGGTGAAGAGGTTGCGCGACTGGCGCTGCTCGCCGCTCTTCGCCTCACCGGCCTTACTGGCAAAGCTGCCGCCGACCTTACTGGTCGCGGGCGCGCGCGAGGTCCTGCTGGAGGACTCGTTATTACTCGGCGGCCGCCTCGCCTGCCGCGTGGTTGTGTTTGAGGACATGTGGCACGACTTTTTTTTGTACGGCGAGGGCCGCGGCGCGGGCGGCGCGGTTTTAGCGGAGGCCCAGGCGTGTCTTGACCTCGTGGCGGCGTGGGTGGATGATTTGGCGGCTCCGACAGAAACGCGGGGCCCGACATTCCTCACCGCGACCGACGAGCCCGCGGCGCCCTCGCCGGGCCGCGAGCGGACGCCGCCCGCCACCATGACGGCACGGCGCAAGGCTGCGTTGTTGCCGCGCGCCTTCGCGAACTACGCCTCGGCGGCGGACAAGCGCATGACAGCCTCGAACTGGACGACGCTGCTGACCATGGCCGGCGTGTTCGAGGTCGAGCACGTCAAGGTCCTGAAGGCGGACCTCATTTTCTCTGTCTTGGCCCGGGACGGGGCGCTGGGCTACCGGTCGTTCCGGCAAGCCCTGCGGCAGGTCGCGGTGACGCTGTACCCCGAGGCGACGGAGGAGCAGGCTTTTAGGAAGCTGGTAGAGGAGGACGTGCTGCCGCGCGTGACCTTGGTGTCGTTCGATGAAGCGCGTGATGCCGGATTGTTGGAGGTGTAAGTTTGGTTTTTTGTGATTGACTGTTTCCCTCGTGACGGCATCGGCTCGGTGGCGTGGAGAATTACGAATGATCTCTTGTGCTGTGTCGTGTGTGTGACTACTTAATGCGACTGTGTCGTGCCTTTACCCCATCTCAGACGACATCGCCATGACTCCCAAATTCCCGCGGCGCGCGGGCAGCCGAAGATGGGCTATACTTGCAACCTGGTGGTCAGCGTAATTAGGTTGTCTTAGTCGGATGTCTAACAACACGTGCCCGTAGGAATTGAACATTGTTTTGAAATTCCCGCGGCTGCCCGAAGGCCCAAAAATGGACTTTGGTATCTTCCCGGGTAAGTAGAATGAAATATATGTGCTCCCAAATTAAGTTAGCACCATAGTCGGTCAGCGAGATCAAAAGTTTACGTGTAGCGGCCGAGGCACATATGCTCGCGGCTCCCGGAAATCTTGGGACATTCGCCGATGAGTCTTACGGCTTGCCAAAGTACACCAGCGATTGACGACGCCATCTATCATCCAGTTAGTTCATTATGAGTACTCCATCCCAGTTTTCATGCACATCCGACGGAACTGGGGCCGATAGCCCGTGCTCAGAGGGCGGGAAAAGAATTCTACTAGACACTTCCCTTTGTTAGATGTGTTTACATCCCTTTGATAGTGGTAGAGTCAATCCAGCCCACCAGAACGATTACTGAGGTATGTGAAGTGATCCGTATGCTCCGCGCGATTCGGCAACTTCGCGCGCCCGCGTTTGTATAAACGCAGGGGCACGGAGTCGCGGAATCGCGCGGACCATACTGAGTACATAATAGGCATCAGCAATCGTTCTGGTGGGCTAGATGGACTCTACCACTACCGAAGGGAAGTAAACACATCTAACGGAGGGAAGTGTCCAGTAGAATTCTTTTCCCGCCCTCCGAGCGCGGGCTATCGGCCCCAGTTCCGTCGGATATGTATGAAAACTGGGCCGGAGTGCTTATAATGTACTAATCGGATGGTGGATGGCGGCGTTAATCGCTGGTGTACTTTGGCAACCCGTAAGACTACTCCGTGAATGTCACCGCGGGGCACTAATTTCCGGGAGCCACGAGGGTATGTTCCCCGGCCATTTCGAGTTAATCGTTGGTCTCGCTGACCGACTATGTTACTAACTCAATTTGGGAGCTCATTTATTTCATTCTACCTACCCGGGAAGGTCGCACACTCCAATTTTTTGCCTTCGGGCAGCCGCGGGAATTTCAAACCAATATTCATTTCTGACGGGCATATGTTGTTAGACATCCTACGAACACAACCTAATTACGCGGAACTTCCGGGTATACTAATCACCGCCGCAGACGCCACGAAGACACGATCGCCGGCCGCACACCGCTCAACACGACGACGCCGATGACGACGACCGCGGCGACGACGCGCGCGGAGTGTGGCGCCTTATGCGGGTCGACGCGAGCGGGGGGGGGGTCCACCGGCGCCGCCACCACGGGTGTCGCCGACTCGTGTTCGATCGCTACCAGTTTGGGCTCCGCTGCGGCCACGTCCACAGGCGTCGCGACCGCGGCCACGGCCACCGGCGCCGCCACCACGGCCACCGGCGCCGCCACCACGGCCACCGGCGCCGCCACCACGGCCACCGGCGCCGCGACCGCGACCACCGTCGCCTCGCGCTCGATCGCGACGGACGGCGGCTCTGCGGCCGCGGCCGCCTCGCGTTCACGCACCTTGCGCGCATTGTGCGCCGCCCGCTTCTTCGTGCGCGCCGCGGCCGCCGCCTCGACAGCCACCCCGGGGAGACATGTATCGTAAAGCGCCCGATCGCGCACACAGAAGTGGTTCTCGGTCTCCATTAGACAGTCGTAGCCGCCCTCCAGGACGCGGCCCAGGGCCTTCGCGGCGTGCTGCGTGACGTGGATGTGCTCGAAGACGATGAAGTACGGTCTGATCTTCGAAAAGTCCACGGATCGGATGATGATCTCGTCGTGGCCCTCGGCGTCCACTGATAGCACCACGAGATCGTCCCGCAAGCCGTGCTCCTCCAACAACGTCGACACCGTCGAGGCCTGGACCTGCACGTCCACGATCAGTTGCTCCAGGTTCGGGATCCAGCGCTTGTGCTTGAGGACGTTCTCCAGCGACAGGCTCGCGATCTGGCTCGTGAAGAAGGCCGGACACCGCTTTTGGTGGCGGGGCGGCTTGAACGCGGCCCGGTAGCAGCCCGTGGCCGGATCGATCAACGTGTCGTTTATGGTATGAAACGTGACCACCTCGTCCCGGTACGAGACGGCTCTATTGACCACCGTGACCTCGTGCGCTGGATTTGAGTGCGGTTTCACCAATGTCTGCAGCGTTCGAAACACGCCCGGCAGCGGTTCCACGAGCACCGTGCGGTTAATGACATCCAAAGCGAGCCTCTTGAACGGATCGTTGTGGTTGCTGAACGCGAGGTGCGCGCCGACCTGCAGCATGGCGCTGCGGCGGCGCGTCCGCGCATATGTTGCGACGCCGGCGAGCAGGCACCGCTTCGCCTTCTCGATGCGCTTCCGCTGACCCCTCTCGAAGCGGACGCACGTGACGTTGCGACCGGTATGGTTCATAGCCTTCAAGGGTGGACATCTTAAATTGAGCAGCTCCGCGCCGACGGATGTCAGTAGTAGGATTTTGAGGGCAGCCATGGCCCATCTCGGGCGTACGCTACGGGCAGCCATGTGCCATCTATGCGCACTCACACGACGACCTTGGTGCGGCCGTTCAGAGATGGGGCGGGTTGCTAGATTTTGGATCGACCCCTCGAGAGGACATTCGGGTAGCATCAAGTAATTAATTTTACCTACCGCGACACGAGGACGCATCGCTTCTCGGTGTCGGACCACGCCTGCCCGCAGAACGCGCAGCAGCCCCGTTGCGACGGCGCCTCGAGGCTCTTGCAATAAGTATCTTGGGATTTCACCGACGCCTTGCACTCGCCCGGGCCGCCCATGCTATATCCACAATCGAGACAACATCCGTGATTTCTCTCAACGGCTTCACAGAATGCGGTCTTGCCCGACGACGTCGGAGCGGGCCCGCGCCTGACGCGCGTCGACGCCGTCGCGTAGAAACCCAACGGGGGTTCCGCGTCAATCCTCAGCGACACCAGGGCGAAGACGTCCGAGTTCGGCGGTACGCGGACGACCAGAGCACCGTCCTTCGCTCGGCCAGTCCTCAATGCTTTACCGTTCGCAAACGTACTAATGTTGAAATTGAAACCCCCTTGTTGCCCCTGCCACCGCACGACGGCTAACACGCACACGTCGCCATCGACCGCCGCGAGGCCCCGCGGGCACTGGTCGTCCTGGGCCGGGTCTGTCTCGACGGCGCCGGCCGCTTGCCGCGGGCCGAACGCGAAGGGGTCGCGGAGCGTAATTGAGAGGTAGTTCTGTAGAGAGACTTGAACGTCGCCCCACTGCGCCGGGTCCGCGACGCGCGACGCCGAAGAATAGTACGTTAGAAAGACCGGCACGCCCGCGATGGTGTGGAGGCCATAGGGAGCAGACGCCTCGATCGCTGCGGGAATATCTGCGATCGGCGCGGCGACCGGCGCGGCGAGCACGGCGCCGCGCTGCTTGAAAACGAGTGGAGACGCCGCGCCACCCACGGAGACTCGGCCCGTCGTAATATTTGTAATCGCGCTTAGAATTGCTTTGTTGCCCGGCAGGCCATTCTCGGAGAAGACTACGGTCGTCTCGGTGTCCGTGGTGGTTTGCCACAGGTAGTGTGCTTGCGCAGGCAGTGCCATCATCAGGAGCAGGCTGGTGGGCATCATCTTACTGGCAAACGCTGGACCTTACGACGACGATGGACGTGATGGACGACGCGTCGACAGCGTCTGGCGTGTGGCAGGTGCGTGAGAGGGCGCGGCGCTGCCCAGCCCTGGGACAGGCTGGGCAGAGCTTGCTTGTGTCCGCACGTGCGGGGCCGGGCGCCGCGCGAACGATCTGGACGGACGGGGCCGAGGCAGGTAAGTCCCCGACGACTCGCGACAGCTCCAATCGGAAGCGCAGGGGGAATCGCGCGCCGGCCGCCGCGGGGCGGCCGCGGCTCAGGAGGGGGATTATCAGTCGCCAGTGCCACTACACAAGACAAAAAAGGTACGTGTCGAAAAAGATTACGCCTGAAGAGGCGAGGGGGCCGCCTACTTCATGCGCCGGATGCCGCGGCCGCCGCCCATGCCCTGGATGCCCCGGCCGCCCATGGCCTGGCTCGTGCGCCCGTGCTGCTGGGCCAGCGTCTGGCCGCCGGACGCGGCGCCGGGGTCTTGGGAGCGCGGGTTCCGCACCGTCTCGTCGATCTTCAAAATCACGCACGCGGCTTCACACGCAGCAAGTAAAGAGTTGGCCTTGTTCAGGGCAGGCTCCCAGATCTCGGCCACGAGCGTGTCCTGGATGCCCTCGTTGTCGCAGTCCACGCCGAACCACAACCCGCCCTCCTCGCAGTGCTTCTTCCTTAAGGCGTTGAGGATGTCGGTCGGGTCAAAACCCGAGTTCTGGGCCAATTGCGTCGGGATCACCTCCAGGGCCTTGGCCACGGCGCACAGCACCAGCTGGTCCTTGCCGTCGCATTTTAAACCTTCAATGCGCAAATAACGGGAGAGCTCCATCTCCACCGCCCCGCCGCCGCCCACCACGCGGGAATCGCCCGCGCCGCGCTTGGCGATCATGAGCGCGTCGTGGATCGACCGGTGGCTCTCTTCAATAAACTGCTCCGAGCCGCCCCGTAAAATAATGGTGGCCGTCTTCGCCGCGGGGCAGCCGGTGAACACGTTGTACCGCTCGCCGCCCACTTGTTTCTCTTCGAAGTGGGCACATAACCCGAGTACGCCGGGCCGGTCCATGTCCTGCACCGACGTTTGTATAACGCCGCCCGTGGCCTTGCACACGCGGCCCAGGTCGTCGGCCTGCACCCTCCCGGCACAGAACAAGCCGCGATCGGCGAAGTACTGCGTCGCCAGGTCCCCAATCGGCAATTTAGAAAGCACGATGTTCGCGCCGCAGTCCACGCACAGCGCCAACTTGTCGTAGATGATCTTCCACTCGGCGTCGACGATGGACTGGTAGTCGTCGGGGTCCGAGATGCGCACCTCGGCGTTTTCCCTCTCGCTCTTGAGTTCTAATTCGACGTTCAGGCACAGGACCTTGGCATCGTCGAAGGACTTGGTCATCTGCTCAAAGCCCGCGTACGAAAAGGTCTTCTTGAAGGCGACGCCCTGGACGAAGAAGGAGTCCGTCACCGAACCGCCGGGCACCTTCTTGACGCCTACTAGCTTGAGGTCTAGTAGAAGCGGATCCAACGAAATGACGGCGTCCACGACCATCGGCGCGAACAGGTCCTTGTAGTTGGCGATGAGTTTGGAGTTCAGGGCCGTGCCGGCGAGCTTTTCTAAGGTCTGGCGCCTCTGGTCCTCGGGCATGTCCACGGCGACTTCGGCTAATCTTTTGGCAATGAGTCCGACGGCCTTGCGGACGCCTCTCGCGATGGTCTGGGGGTGCAGGCCGTCCTCCACGAAGGGCTTGACCTGCTTCAGGAGCTCGCCGGCTAAGAGGACCACGGAAGTAGTACCGTCGCCCACTTCGCTATCTTGCGACATCGAGACCTCCGCCAAGACTCTAGCAGCAGGATGCACGATATCTAAGAGCTTCATGATGGTGGCGCCGTCATTAGAAATGGTGACTTTTTGCCCGTCGTACATGAGCTTGTCCATGCCGCGCGGGCCGAGCGTCGTCCGGACGGCGTCGACGACGGCGCCGCACGCATTAATGTTCGAGATGAGCTGGGGCTTGCCCTGGCTCGAGTCCGTGCCCTCCCGCAACAAAATGATGCCGGGCTGCTGGCCGTAGCCGCCCGGCATGCCTCTCGGCGGGGCCATCATGGCTGCGAAGTGCTCGCTTTTGCCGCGCGCTGCTGATTTCTCAGCAAGCGGGGACGCGGCGGCTTAAATATGGCCTTTGCAGCGAAACGAACGCGTGCAAATGTTGCCTTTTGACTGGCCTGTACGGAAGCGAGGCAAAAGACAAAATCGACGACGGCTTGGCGGCCGAACCCGAACTTTTCGAGGACGCGCGCATTCATCTTATGAGCCCGCGAATCCATTCACAAGGATACGCCGACGCGCCCTCGCAGCTTAGCTCGACCGGTTGCGTGTGCAGGCAGCGCGGCGGGCGCGGCCCCGGCGCCCAAGTTATGCCGCCCTAGAAAGATTGCGTTATATAGATGGCTACTTACACACAAACACAACACAAGAAGAGATCACGGAGGAGCACGCGCCCGTCATCGCCCCGTCTTCGCGCCCCACTGCTGCGTGCCCGTCACGCCGTCCATCTGGAGCAGCTTGAGCTTCTTGTGGCCGTCGCGCATCATGAACTCGATGCGCTGGAACTCGCGCCGCCCGACGCCACAGGCGTCCGCGCGGAAGCGCCGCCGGACGCCCTCGACGGTGCCGCGCGTCCCTTCGGGGTCCTTGGTCCGCGCGGTCCGCAGGAAGGACCGGTACAGCGACGCCACCGAGGCCTTGAGCGACGGCCCGGCGGCCTTGAGCGCGCTCATGCGGGTCTATCGCCGCGTGCCGTCGCGCGTGGCGGGCTGTCTGTGACTTGAGGTTGCGGGTCGCGGCGGCTGCGTGCGTCCCTGTTGTCGTTGCACAAGCTATCTATGGTCTCCTCGAGTATGTTATTATCAGCCTGCGATCGCTGCTCCCTGTGCAGCTGTGCTTGTCGTTGCGCTTGAGAAAACCCGTTTTGCGCGGCGCATTTTTAGCATTTTTAGCGTGCGGCACCGATAAATCGCTGTACGCAAATTCATTTCACGCTACTAGTATCGCATCCCTCTCATATTAGATATCACTCCAGCGCAACGCTAGGCAGCGCGGCGCCCCGACGTTGCGCCAATCAAGCACAAAAGCACTCCACAGCTCTCGAGCACGCGGCGCCACGCCAGCCGTGCCGAAGTCCAGGCGCCGCCAGCGAAACGCAGAGATTTTCGCCCATGGCCGACGCACGACGCCCGCCGAAGCGCCGCCGCAGCCCGAGCCCGCCGCGCCACGCGAAGAGGAACTTCGCGACCAAAAAAGAACACGACGCCGATAAACTTCAGCGCGCCAAGGCGTGCCCCTTCCTGTTACGCGTCTTCTGCAAGCGGGGCGGCCACAACACGATTGGAAGCTACGGCCCGTCGCCCGCGCCCGGGAGCGTCCCGACGTGTGAGGAATTGCAACTGTACACGTGGCCCGACTGCTCCTTGCGGGAATTGACGGACCTCGTGAAGCGTCAAGTAACGGACGCGCGCAAGCCGCGGTGCCGTTTGAGCTTCGCGGTCGTGTATCCGGACAAAAAAGGTGCAACGGCGATGAAGGAGGTCGGCCTCATCTGGTCCACGAATACCGCGAAGCGCGCGCCCGAGGCCGAGCGGAAGACGCTCAAGGACCTGCGCTTCCAGACGGGCGACTTTATCGACTGCGCGATCCACCTGCCCCGGGCCGGCTTCGACCCCATGGACGTGCCCCAGGCGTCGCCGGCGTCGCCGGGGTCTAAGGCGTTTTGATGAACACATCCCTGGCGCATCACGCTGTGCGGGGTATGTAGTGCAACTGCGTAGTTTGGTCTTCGCGCGGCCGCGGGCCCTCCAGGGTCGCCGTTTTTTCGAGCTGTGCTGTTCAGGTCCGGTGACTAGGGCCTAGGACGATGCCTGGATGTCTCTCGCACCGAAGCATTGCGGGCTAGTGGCACTAGGCTTGAAAAACCCGTCGATCCCCAGATTGCCGCAATCCCAGTTTTTGTGAGCTCCGTAGGCACGCCGCAGCGCCACTAACGGATTCTTTGGACGTATTTGCTCTTCGATCGGCTACGAAGGACGGTTGAGCTGCAAAAATCTGCGCGATCGGTTCACCTGCGGCCGAGATAGCGGCACCAGATGCCTCCCGAGCGTCGTCGAGGCGCGGCCGCCTCGGTGGCGCGACCGTCGTGCGGCGACGCACGGGCAGTCGCATGCGCCAGAACGCTCCCAAAAAACAGGACAAACAGGCGGCCACACACAAGCCCAGGCGGCCGCCGTCCGACCTCGGAGAAGTCCGCACGCTCCAATTACGGGAGCCGCCTCTCACGCTCCAACATTCACACAGGTCTACGACGATGGCGAAGCTCCTCCCCCTCCTGCTGGTCGCACCGGCCGCGGGCCTCGTCGCGCCCGCGCGGCCCGCCGCCGCGACCGTCCAGGTCGCCGGCGCGCGCGACATGCTCGGCGGCACGATCGAGACGGCGGGCTTCTGGGACCCCTTGCGCCTCAGCGACGGCGCGAGCGACGAGCAGCTGCACCGCTGGCGCTGCGTGGAGCTGAAGCACGGCCGCGTCTCCATGGCCGCGACCGTGGGCTACCTCTACAACGACTTGCAGCTGAACTTCCCCGGGACCCTCAGCCCGTCGGCGGGCCTGAAGTTCGCCGACGTGCCCACCGGCCTGGCCGCGACGCACGGCTTCCCCAACTCGGTGCCGATCGCGGGCTGGGTCCAGCTCATCGGCTTCATCGGCGTGCTCGAGACCACGACCTTCAAGCAGGACCCCAGCCTCGAGGCGGGCAACGTGGGCGGCGACCTCTTCCGCCGCTACGAGGACCCGGCCGAGAAGGAGATGAAGCTCACGAGCGAGCTCAAGAACGGGCGCCTGGCCATGATGGGCATCATGGGCATGCTGGTCACGGACCAGCTCACGGGCATGGGGCCCATCACCTACCTGCTCAAGGAGGGGGCCTCCTTCGCGGTGGTCGGCACGAAGCTGGCGTTCTAGGATGGTTGTGGGGGTGGCGTAACCCCCGTACTAGCTCGTCGTTCCCTGGGGCGGCGTCCGGTCGTCGTACCCCTCGATGGCGTTGTTGTTCGCGCGGCGGCGACCGTCGCGCGCGCAGCCTGCGCGCGGCTCGGGGTCGCGTCGAAAGCGTACTGGGCTTCGGAATCGTGGCCCAGACGCTTCCGAGGCGCGCATATCATATCCATCCTCGCGGCGCACCCCGAACTTTTAACCATCGTCATGCAGCCTCATAGTGGCCAGCGCACACACACAGTGTTAAACTGCGCCATTACTGCACCACAGCTGCTCGCGCTGCTTCAAGTGACTCAAACCAACACTTCATTACCCCTGCACGCAACGCTTTGAAGGCTACGCCTCTCCACTCCATGACCAGACTGCTCGTCGCAATCATGTTCGCCTGGCTGCGCTCGTCGCGGGGGCTCTCGACAAAAGCACCCATCGCGCTGGGCAAGAAGTCGACGGCCGCCGACGTGATCGCCACGATTAAACCAAACCTAGAGGGCAAGGTCGCGATCGTGACGGGCGGCAACAGCGGCATCGGCGCCGAGACGGTCAAGGCCTTGGCGAGCGCCAAGTGCAAGGTTATTTTGGCGTGCCGCAACGTCGAGGCCGGCAAGGCGGCGCGCGAAGACATGTACACGCGCTACGACGTGGACATCGAGCAGCTCGACCTGAACGACCTCGCGAGCGTCAAGGCCTTCGCGGACCGCGTCACGGCCGTCGACTTGCTCGTCCTGAACGCGGGCATCATGGCGACCAAGGAGAAGGAGCTCACCGTCGATGGGTTCGAGAAGCAGATCGGCGTCAACCACTTCGGCCACGCCTACCTGACGCGGCTCCTGCGAGCCAAACTGGAGGCGCGGGGCACGGCCGCCTGTCCGTCGCGCGTCGTGTCGCTGGCGAGCACGGCCCACCAAATGTCCGCCAAGGAGTGGAGCGCCGAGAGTCTCGACCTCGACTTCAAAGAAATAGATTACTCACCGTGGGGCGCTTACGGCAACTCCAAATTGGCGAACGTCCTCTTCGCCAAGGGATTGGCGAAGCGCCTCCCGGACACGGTCACCGCCGTCTCCGTCCACCCGGGCGTCATCCGCACGCCGCTGTGGCGCGAGACGCCGGCGGCCGGCGGCATCGGTGGCAAACTGCTCGGCATGTTTTTGGCCGACAAGTCGATCCCCCAGGGCGCGGCGACGACCGTGTGGGCCGCGGTCGCGCCGGACGTCGAGCGCGGCGCGTACCTCGACAACTGCGCCATCGCGAAAAAACTTTCGGACCAGGGCAAGGACGAGGCGTTGGCGGACGCTTTGTGGGCGGCGACGGAGGCGCGCCTCGACGCCGCGGTGTCGAAGCGGGGGTTGTGAGCGTGATGTTGTTGCTCCTCAAATGTGGCATTGAACTCTGTGTAAGATAGATGTCTCGAAAGGAATAAAAGCACGAGAAACCCACACCCCATCTGCGCGGCCCCGCATCATTCCATTGGCATCTCACCGGTAAGTAACAAGATCAATAGTCGGACATCGAGCCCTGGGCCACAGACGCCCGGGGTTTCTAGCTTGACGGGTTTAGCGCCGGCGCTGGCTCTGGCTGACCCTGGAGTACGCTATACCGGCATGCAGACGTACAGTAGAGGGCAGTCCTAGCCGGCGTGGAGGCCACTGGGGCAGCTGCCGATCGATGCGGGGCAACGTGCTCGTCCTTGCGACCTGCACCCAGGCTCAGACCATCTTCGTGGGCGGCTTACCGAGCTCGGGCACGCGCGTCGCCGCCGAAGCGCTGGCACATCTGGGCGCGAAGGGCTGGGGCGACGCCGCGTGGGATTCCGGCGTGGGCTGCTGCGCGGCGATGGGGCTCATCGCGCGGCGCGTGAAAATGACCGGCGCGCTGCCTACTACTCGATCATTTCTTTCGCGCGCCGGGTCCATTTCGCTGGGCGCGATCCTGCGGAAGCAGTCACACCTGTACCTCCACGGGCGCAGTCATCTACGCACGGCTGACGGCACCGTACTTTTCGTGAAGGAACCGGAGCTGTCTCTGTTACTGCCGTGGCTGCCTCTCTCGAACGCGTCGTACGTGCACGTTGTGAGGGACGGCCGTGACCAGGCGCTGGGGGACTCAAGCGGTTGGCCGCTGCAGCTTTTTGGGGAGGCGCTGGCGCCGGCCGGCCGGCCGGCGCACCTGCGCAAGCTGACGTGCGACTCAGCGTTGAGCTTGATCTGCCCACGTCATCGACGCGACGTCACTCACGGTCGCTTCTACGCAGGATCTGGGCCAAGTGGAACGCGGCTACCGAGGCGACCCTCGCTGATCTTGGCCTGCCGTCAATCGTGGTGCGGCTCGAGGACCTGCGCGGCAAGCGGGCCGCGTCGACCTTGCGCCGGATGGCCGCCGTCGTGCTGCCGGGCTCAGTAGTGGATATCAAGGCCGCCGTCGCGGCGCTGTCGCGCGACCTCGGCACGCACGACAAATTGGGAACGGGGTCCCTCGCGAGAACAGACGCGGTCGCCAAGTGGCGCTCATCAAAACATCGCTTCGACGCCATGGACAGCTTGTCCGAAAGTGCGCTGCGGAAATACGGGTACCCCGTTCCCTCGCAGATGACGACCGCCTATCGTCGGCGGCGTAAGCCTCCTTAGTTTTGTGACCAATAAATTAGAACCGGCTCCCCGTCGGCGAGTAGAGACCCCGACCTCCCGTCGGCGACGGCCGCCGGCCGCTGCTCGACCCCGCAGGCGACGACCGCCGCCCCCCGGCCTGCTTCATCGGGCAGCTGGGCTCCGTGTGGCCCGCGCGCGCGCACCAGGCGCAGTAGACGTCGTGCGTCGTCGGCCCCTCGAACTTGCCGCAGATCAGGTGGTCGGGCTTGCCACACACCATGCACGTGGCGCCGTCCGACAGGCGCGCCTCGCCGTCCCCCGCCTCGCACCACTTCCACGAGTGGCCCACGGCGCCGCACGCGGTACACAGCGCCGGCGTGGGCTGCGGCCGGCCCCGGCACGCGCGCGCCTGGTGGCCCGGCTGGTGGCACCGCCGGCACAGCTGGTTCGGGCACGCGTCCATGAGGTGCGTGTCCGAGGCGCACAGGCAGCAGCGCATGACGTTCGACTGGCGCGCCGGCTTCGCGTCGCCGTCGTCGAAGTAGCGCGGCCGCGGGGCCTTGGCCTTGCGACGTGAAGCCGGAGTCGCCCGCCCCGGGGTCCCGGTGTCGTCCTCGAGCGACCGCGCACGCAGCTCCCGGCCGTCGAAGTCGCGCCCGTCCAGCGCTTGGATGGCCTTGTCGGCCGCCTCTTTCGAGGCAAACGCCGCGATGGCGTAGCCCGCCAGCCGCCCCTGGTTCGGGCCGCTCCTACATAATGGCACGTCCACGTCCACCAGGTCGCCCGTCGTCGCGCAGACGTCGCGCATCTGCGCCAAGTTCACGCCGAAGGGGACGTTGGCCACAAACACCGAAAACGTCGCGGCGGCCGGCGGCGGCGGCGGCAGCAAGACGACGGACTCGTCGTCCGACGAGTCCTCGCACTTGGGCGGCGCTTCCTGCTTGCACCGCGCCGCGAAGCCGACCATGTAGGTGTCGTCGAGCGGCACGTCGATGAGCCCCCCGTCCTCGGCGATGTCCGTGTTGCGCGGCGTCGCGAGGAACTTGCTCATCCACTTTGACAGGGGCTTGGGCGTCGCCGGCGGCGCCGCGGCCGCCGGCGGCGGCCGGGTGTCCGGGGCCGGCTCCCGCTTCGCGCGCTTCGCCGCCTTCTTCTTGGCCTGCTTGGCGGCGCGGCGCTCCTCGGCCGCGGCGCTGCGCGGCTTGCTTGGCTTCTGGTCGGCCGCCTTCGCGGGCGTGCCCTTGTGTTGCTTCGCATTCTTCGTCATGATACGGTCCCGGTCTCGTCTCTCCTTGTTTAAGCGCGGGCTCGGCAGCCGCTTAGTCACAGACACCGCCCCCCTACCTGCCTTCTTGAGCTTGCAACGCGCCCTACCCATGCACCGACGCGCTACAGGAGTCGAAGGCGAATCGATGCTGCGCCGTGCTTCAAATGTAGTTGCACGTAGCGAGCAGTGCAGCTGCGCGTCGCGTCGCTGCTCAGTCTCGGGTTCGGGTTTTACGCACGGGTTTTTGTCCAGTCGTACTAGTGCCACTAGTCCTAGCACCGTAACAAAGACCTCACTAGTGGGGCTAGTCGCAATAAGTAGTCACACGCACACCAGTCGCAGTCCACCACCGCCACGCTATCGCCGCGACAAAATTATAGCACATTATACACGAAATTGATGCTTCCCCACGACCGCGATGCGGTCCCGGACGCGCGCCCGACAGAGGGGACACCGCCGATCCATGCGCTCGGCGCACGACGCGCAGACGCACCGGTGGCCGCACGGTAGAAACACGAGCAGCTGCGCCGGGTCCTCGAAACAAATAACACATTCGGAGCCGGACGCGGCCGCGACGAGTGCCGCGTCCACATCGATCTTTCGCGCCCGTCGCAGCCAAAAAGATACTCGGCAGACGAGCCCGCGCACATACATCACGAGGAAAAAGACACCCAGAATCGCGGCGGTGATCAGACCGCAGTAGAGCGGGAGCCATCCCGAGAACGCGCACGCGGCCGCTCCGGCGGGCGGCCACGGCTGTTGGCTTTCCAAATGAAAGCCGAAGTCCCGCTGGAACAACCCCCACACCTCGAGCTGCATGGCACCCGCCGCGAAGACGGAAAAGGTCACGAAGGCCGAAAGCGCCGTCAGCGTTGTGAGCGGGAGCAGAACGGACGCCGTGGACGCGACGAGGCGCCACGCGACCGTCGAGAAGCATGTCACGGCCCAGACCACGAAGAAAAAAGCGAGCACACCCAGCGCGAAGGGCGCCGCTCGCACGAAGGTCGAGGGAGAGGCCTCAAGTACCCGTTTGCCCTTGTGAACAGCTCGCATTGCCGGTTGGAGCACATCACTCAATGGTTCCAGGGAAGGGAGCTCGGGCAGCCGCAAAAGGGCCAACGCGGCGGCCGCGCGCGCCAGGACGGTCGAGACGAGTTGTTTCATCGCGTGCTGCGCGGGCGACGCGCTGGCGACTAACGCGGCTTCTAGCTTGCCCCGGCACTCGCGGTTGACGTTGAGCGATCCGGCGAGCCAGCGCGGGTCGGTGATGCGGCGGTCGAGAGCTTTAAGAGCCGCGACAACCGCGCCGCGGAGGCGTGCCACGGCGGCGGCCGTCACCTCCGTGGCGTCGCGCGCGAGGAGGCGCGCCTCGGTGGCGTTGAGCTCCAGGCTGCCCAGCGGGCAGGTGAGCTTTACTGCGGCGTCGTCGCGTTTGAGCGCGTCGAGGCGGCCAGTACCCTCGTCGGCATACGCGTCGTCGTATTCGTCGGCTGAAGCGCTCTCCAGTATGAAGCGAGCGATTGCCTCGTCGTCTCCTCCCTCCGCCGGGATATACACGCGCCTCGATGCCGCGCCTGCCAGGAGGCATGCGATGAGCAGTGTGCGAGCCATGTTTGCTGGGTCCTTGCTCAGGTGAGTGCTAACGCTGGATCCTTCGATTTTTTGGCCCCTGTCGTGCGGCGCGGAATACAGTGACCCTGCCGTTAATACCACTGCGTGCTCTGGAGTCAAAAAAGGCCTCAAAACGCAGCGCAGAGCCCCACAAAACCCGAGCATTACGCAACGCGGCTAAGAAACTCGCACTGACACTTAGTACTCGCTGCCTGAGAGCTGGGAGTCCTCTTGCCTCTTGGATGCCACGGTACTCGTGGATTCTCTTGACAGAGCCTCGTGATCGCACGACGCCCCAGCGCTGCGCCTACAGAGACCACCAGCGGTGCGCTGACTAAGGAGAGGCGAGGAAACCACCGTACAGCGGTCACAGATCGATCACGCGAGCCTGCGTTCGGTGCCGCCGAGCCGCGCCTGAGAACAGACCCACAGCGGAGGAGACACGTCAAGAGCCCCGCGCGAAGAGCGCGCGACAGAACAAACAAAGGGAGACCAACCATGAGCGCCATCGTCGACAAACGGCCACCGGGGAGCCCCAAGATCGCTTCCCCGAAGCAAGCGCCCAAGTCGCCGCCGAAGCCGCCCAAGTCGCCGCCAAAAAGCGGGAAGAGCCCGCCCGGCAGCCCCGGCAAGCTCAAGGGCGCCGAGAAGGCGAAACGGCGAGGCCGAAGAGAAGGCAAGAAGAAGGAGAAGGAAAAAGTGGTGGAAGACGAGGCCGTCAAATCGTCCTTCGACTGTTCGTCCGCAATAGCCAACGTCGCCGAGAACTTGTGGGTCAGCGCCGTCTCCGGCACGAAGATGGGCGCAAGTCTAGAAGCCACGTTACTCGACAACGGCATGACGGCGGTCGTTAGTACAGTAGACAAACCCGTCCAAAACGAGAATTTCACGCAGTTGGACGTGGACACGACGAGAGAGGAGTGCGCGCCGAACTTACACGAGGCGTGCGACTTCATCTCGGAGCAGATCGAGTGCGGCGGGTCTATTTTTGTCCATTCGCGATCAGGGTTCGCGCGATCGGAGTGGGCCGTTTTGATCGTCCTGGGGTACCTCGTGAAATACGAGAACATGCCTTTATTGAAAGCCGTGGAACTCCTCACGGAGAAGACAAAGCGGCAAATTTCCCCGGCCACGAAGTGGCGGCGAGAATTGAGAGATTTCGAGGACGAAGCTTTAGGCGAGACGTCGGTGGACGACGACTGGGTCGAGAACGAGGGCGCCGACGAGGTCAGCCACGCGCTCAGTCGGCAAAAGCTCGCGGACAACATGAACGACCGGCGGCTGCTCAAGAAGAA
>Ga0302122_10000357_pt1 | contig 27636 bp, 17 predicted proteins | sample CB21_SCM_MG_FD_203115 | JGI IMG/M metagenome (GOLD analysis project Ga0302122, IMG submission 203115) | Marine microbial communities from Western Arctic Ocean, Canada - CB21_SCM | ecosystem: Environmental > Aquatic > Marine > Oceanic | place: Canada: Western Arctic Ocean | collected 2017-09-28 | reverse complement strand
CCGGGCGTCGCGCGCATCGGCGACGCGCCGCCGGTCGCGGCCGCGCTCGAGCCGGCCTGTCGCGCGTGCCGCGGCGCCCACGTCAAGCACACGTGCGTGGGTAGGCGCCCCGCGGCGACGGGCGGCCGCGCGCCCGCGGCGCAGAACCGCGGCCGCCGCCGCGGGTCCAACCGGGGCCGCGCCAAGCGCGCGCGCTCTGCGCCCGAGACCAATTGGGACGACGTGCCCGACGCCGCCCCGTCCTCGTCGCGCAAGGCCCCGCGGCCGCCGCGGCCGCGCCGCCGCTGCGTGCGGACGCCGCTAAAGAACCGCGACGCCGACGCGGCGTTTGGCCACGCGATCGCGCTCTCGTACGCTCAAGGGCCGGAGGCGTGGGGCGCAAACGACGTCATCTTCCCGGACGGCAAGTGCTCCTCGAAGATGGAGGCCGACCCCCTGAAGCTCACGTACTACTAAAAATCCCCCCCCCCTTCCCCGTGTACTAAGGCACATTCATTCATTTACTAGCTCGCCGCCGTCGCCCCGGGAGGGGTTTGTCGTCGGCCGGCGCGTTATCAGCGTCCCGCCTCCTGCGCCCCGGGAGCGGCTCGTCGTCGACGGGGGCGACGGATAACTCATCTGCCTCCAATGCCAGGGCGTCGCCGGGCGCCCAGAGCCCGACCTTCACGTCATTGCCTCCTAGGACCTGCGGAACGCCGTAGTCGCGCAGCAGCGCCGCGGCGGCGTCGTCATCGCAGGCAAGTGCGTGTGCTAAGCCAGCGATGTCGGGCACGCTATTGAGCCCCGCCGCGCGCCAGTCGAGGAACCGAACAATATCAGCCTCGGCGATGCGCCCCGCCAGCGCCTCCTCGTCGCGCCGGAGCTCGCTAAACCGCTTTCGCCGCGCCGCGTCCTCGCCGGTGGCCGGCGCGGTCGGTTTCACGGCTTCCTGCTTCTTCAAAGCGGGTCCGACGCGATAGAGTTCTTTCAGCAGCGCCGGGTCGATGTCGTCGGGAGACGACGGCGCGCGGCCGTCGGCCGTCGGCGCGTGGAGCTTCGTCGGCCGCGGCGGCAGGCCCGGGATGGGTGCTCGGTGGCCGGCCGCCGGGCCGTCGCGCTTCACCGCGTGATTGAAAGCAAGGCGCTGCGCTTCGCCCCCGGCCGCCTGGCGCGCGGTCTCGGCCCCGGCCGCCTGCGCCGTTCCTGCCGCGCCGCCCCGTCTAATGACGGTGTCCAGAAAATTGCTGACTGATTTCATGAGAGACGCCATCGTCGTGTTCTTTGTGTCGTCGCGTGGTACGAGTCTGTCGCGTGACCGTACGAGTGGAAGACAGCAGAGCAGGGAGAACTCAGTTTTTGCTGTGCCGCAGGGAACGGCGGGCTCAAAAGTGCCACCAGTCGTGTTGGGCACCAGTGGCTCACTATCAATGCCTTCTTTTGTGTCAGATAGCGCTGCAGGTGGCGCAGTTGCAACGCTGGTTTGGCCACCTCGCACGATCACATCCCAGGTCTGCACTCCAGATTTTGACGGATCCGAGGTGTATCCTAGTACCTCTCAAGGACACGCTATGGCGGTTCCAGCGCCCGTTCGCGTCTGGTTACGCGCACCAGGTCTGGTGCGGGTATTGCGTGCAGCGCAAAAGCACTGTGATCTCGACCCCAGCCGCAGCTAGCTCGCACCGAAGGAGCAGCCTAAACAGGTCCTGCGACCCTCTTACGACGTGTACCATGCCGGAGCGCATCGCACGGCTGCCCGCCCGACGATAACAACAGAGATGGGCTGCATCACCTCGGCTTTGGCCAAGCGCAACCTGACCGCCTCTCGCTTAAAGCTGGCCGAGAGCGAGTTCGTCAAGATGGTCCACCTCATCATGCTCACCAATTTGAGTCCGGTGGACATCATGCGCATCGTCAAAGAGTTCAAAAAGATCGACGTCGACCACTCGGGCACGATTAGCGCCAGAGAGTTCTTCCACCACTACTCCGTGACGGACACGCAGTTCGCGCGGCGGGCCATGACCATCATGGACGACCAGCCGGCCTCGAACATGTCTTTGGATTTGGTCGAGTTCTGCGCGGCGCTATACAACTACTGCACGTACGACAAGGACACGCTGCTGTGGTTTATTTTTCACCTCTTCGACGAGGACCACTCGGGCTCATTGGAAACCCTGGAGTTCAAAGATTTAGTGCACTTCGTGTATGGAAGACCTTTATCGTCGACGGTCCAAGCATTGGTAGATAAGCATGCGCCCGTGGACGGGCAGTGTACGAGGGACGCGTTCGTGAAGAAGTGTAGGGTAGTTCACGGGGGCTCTCCCTTACTCGTGGCGCCAGCCTTCGATTTGCAGGCCGCGCTCCACCAGGCGGTGCTCGGGCCCAAATTCTGGCGCCAGCACGCGGATAATCGGACGGGCCGCACGCGGAATATGGGCGACGACGTGTTATTAGCGGAGCTGCGGAAGATGGACAAGGCGTACCAGCCGGACGGCCACCTCTCCCATTTAGGTGATGAGTTGCGGAAGCGCGACACGATCGACGAAGATAAACGCCACGCGGAGCTCCAGGCGGGACTTAATGAAGAGGACGCGGGCAAGGCCAGGCGGAAGACCAAGAAGTCCGCGGGCGGCCAGATATCAACGGTGCGCTTCGAGGGGGGCAAGGCGACAACCCGTAACACCAAAGGTTCCTCAAACCGCCAGATGGCCATCCTCCGGAAGGAGAAGAAGGACAAGTTGAAGCGGCTCAAGCGCGAGAAGGAGGAGGAGGAGGCGGCGAACGCGGACAACGCGGCCTGGGCCGGCGCGCTCCAGGACACGCCAGGGGACGTGGCGCGTCGGCAGTCGCTCGTCACATACCGGCCGTCGCGCAAGCCCGGCGACGGGCCGAACATCCGCAACGACAGCGCGACCTACTCGCGCCTCATCAACATGAAGAAGTACGCGGCGTTTCGCAAGAACATGGAGAAGCACGACATCCACTCCAAGCAGGGCATGCGCGCCGGCGCGCGCGTGGACAAGAAGCGCGTTGCGCCCTCGATGGCCTCCATGATGAGCAGCGCGGGGCAGGCGCACGGGCGGGACAGCGTCCTGCGTAATATCTAGGTTTTTCTTTCACACAAAGGGGGTACTTAGAGCGGCGACGACTTGTCGTCGCCCTTGCGGAGGTCGCTCCAGGAGAGGCTCCGCGCCATCTTCTTCTTGGCCTGGACCACGCCGTCTTTGAGGCGCTGCGAGGAGAAGGTCCGCGTCAGGGCGATGATGGACCCCATGGCGCGACTGGTCGTCCGCCGGTGGCCGCGCTTCACGGAGCGGTCGCTGGCGCCGGAGCTGAGGGAGTCGCCGCCCGACGAGTGCGAGTTGCCCGAGCTCAGCGAGATGCCCGCGACGCTCGACACGACGGACGAGGACTGCGACGTCAGCGAGCACGTCTCCAGCAGGGGGTGCTTCCGCCGCGGCGGCGGCCGCAGGATCATGGGCGACGTGGCGCCGCCGCCGCGCTCGTCGGGCGCTCTATACGCATAGCCCGCGAACAGGTCCGGCCGCACGTCCGCCGGTCGCTCGCCGTCGTGCGACAGGTACCGGTCGAAGTCGCGGTCCGGGGCCTTGGTCTCCCCCACACTATCAAGAGCCCGCTCCACGCTCCCCAACGGGTCGTCGGCGTCCGCCACGCGGCGCCAGACCAGAATGGCCTCCCCAAAAAACGGCCGCCGCCGCATCTGCGAGAGCGCGTCGCGCAGGTCCGGCTTCTTATGTAGTAAAGCCCGCACACCGTCCCGCGCCTCCTCTAACACGGCGTCCATCGCGGGCTCCTTCCGCAAAATGTTCGTGAAGAGCTCCCGGGCCGACGGCGCGGAAAACGGCGTGACGCCCACCAAGCACTGGTAGGCCAGCACGCCCAAGGACCAGTAGTCCACGGCCCCGTCGTACGTCTTCGCGCTCTTCAGGAAGAGCTCGGGGGCCATGTAGTCCAGCGTGCCCGCGAAAGAAGCGTTGCGCCCCGGCCGCGCCGCGTCGTCGCAGTAGGCCGCTAACCCAAAATCCGCCAGGTGGGCCCGGCCACCGGCGTCCAGTAAGACGTTAGCTCCTTTGATGTCCCGGTGGATCACTCCTGAACGATGGAGGAAGTCCACCGCCAGGCTCAGCCGGGCAATATGTGCTCGGACTTCTCCACTCGTTAGCGTCTTCCTCGTTTTTAAGCGCGCGTCCAAGTCGCCGCCACATAAATAGGGCGTCACCAGGTAGAGGCGCGTCTTGGACTGGAACGAGCACGCCAAACTCACAAGGAACGGGTGCCGCACGGTCCGCAGGATCTCCCGCTCGACCATGGCCATCTCCCTTCTGGATTTCTCGCCCAGACTGCGTTTCAAGATGATCTTCATGGCGTACCTTCTCCCTTCCTGGCTCGCGTGCACGCGCCGCCGCCTCCTTACGAGCACGACGGCGCCAAACGTCCCTTTGCCCAAAAAGCGCAGGGGCTCGAAGTCCGAAGCTCTATCCCGCTGCTCGCTCATCTGGCGCGGCACGCGCGGCACGGGCGGCACCGCTTGTACAGCCGGCGGCAATGGTCGCTGAGGCGAATTCGGGATTAACAAGGGCGGCGGCGGCGGCGGCATCTCATCAACAATAGGGGTGTAGCACACGCGCACGCTCGGTGCTTCGGCTCCGTCGTCCTCGAAGCCGAGGCTGCCGGGCGGCGCCGCGTCGTCCGCGCCGCTCGCGGCGAGGAGGGGGTGGGCCGCGGCCCCGTCGTTGGTGTGCGGCTTGGGCGGCCAGTTCTCGGCCAGGCGGCGCACCTTGGTGACCGGGGGCCGCGGGGCGGCCTGGCCCGGGCTCCCGGTGGTCTCAGTGGTCTCGGTCATTGCCATGAGCGGGCAGCGCTCTTGCGAGGTTGCCCGGCGGGCCGGTTGCCTCGAAATGCGGCGCGGTGGCTCGTGCTCCTCCCGCTGGCGGCGCCGCAAATTTTTGGCTCGTTGGCTCGGAGACGACTCGGAGACGAGCGCGCAAACTCTGACACGCACCCTCCGGTGGATCTCGACCCCGGGCGACCCGGTGTCCGCGCGCGTGTCCGTCGTCAGAGCCGCTGGGGGAGCCCTGGGCGCGCTCCAGACACGTGGGATCGACGCGCTCGCGCCTCTACATTTGCAACGCTTGTGCCACAGCGACCGACGTGCGTCCTGAATCAGCGCACACGGACGCCTACAGGGGCAGCACCATGCTCTTCGCCAGCCCCGCGACGTCCCCCCGGACGCCCGTCAAGGCCACCAGTGCCCCGGAGGTAGCCACGCCCGTGATCGACCCCACCACATTGACACCATGGCTGGGCCCCGAGCGCGCGCCGCCCCGACCGCTGCCCGAGATCTCGACGGACGACGAATTGGAGGACCCCGCGTTTAGGGCGTGGCTGAAGTGCGCGCCGCCGCCCCCGCGCTGGGTCGCGAGCGAGCGCGCCTTTTTGGCGCGCGTGCGCAAGGAGTGCGCGCCCCAGCTGAGCCGCGCGCCGAACTACCCCGAGGCCTACGGGGACCGGCGCCTCCTTCGCTTCCTGCGCCAGCACAAGAGCGAGAAGAAGGGCGTGAAAGCGGTCAAGGAGTACCTGCGGTGGCGCGAGACGGAGAAGATCGATGTCATCCGGGACGCCATCCTGAACGGTAGGACGGAACCCCAGACGTGGCCCGCGGGCCCGTTTTTTAAAGCGAGATGCGCGGTGCTGCCCTGTTCTTCTTCCTGCTTCGACATGAAGGGCAACGCTTTGTGCGTCGAGCAGTACGGCTTCTGGCCCGCCGCGCGGTTAAAAGATGTCACGGCCGAGAAATATATTAGGTGGCAGACCTATGCCCTGGAGCACAAGTCCATGGTCTTAGAAAGGATCGCGCTCGGTAGGGAAAGGGCGGTCTTACGAGCCGCGCACGCCCAGTGGCTCAGCGACCCCCGCAAAGCCATACCCTTGCGGGAGGGCTGGGGCGAGGTCGCTCGGTTATGCACGATCATGGACATGAAGGGCCTGACGTTGTCCCATGCTTTGCTACCGGGCGGGTTCAACATGCTCAGACAACTCATCCCGCTGGTGCAAAAAAATTACCCCTGGCTCCAGGACACGACCCACCTGGTCAACGTGAGCGGTGCCATCTCCTACGCGTGGTCCATGCTGCGGCCCTTTGTGCCGAAGCACACGCAGTCCAAGACGTTCATCCACTCGAAGAACGCCAGCGCGTCCCTCACCGAGGAGATCCGGCCCGACTTTTTGCCGGAGCAGCTCGGCGGGCGGGCGGCGTGCGTTGCCTTGACGCCGCCCGTGTCCCTGGAGGACTACGACCGCGGGGTCAATCCATTGCGGTCGCCCCCCTCTTCGCCGCGGTCTGTGAACGTGGAGGTCCGCGTTGCTCATGCCGTCGTGGTCCCGGGCGTGGAGTACGTCTGCCACGACCACAACCGCAAGGGCAAGCGCACGCGGAAGGCGCTACGGCTGCGCGACCGGTCCCTCGAGCTGCTCCCGACGGCGCGCTGGCGCCTGTCGCGCCAGATGCTGCGCTTGAGGTCGCCGAAGCGCCTTTCCCTAAACTCGCACCAGCCCCTCGCCGCGTACGTCGGCTCCGAGGACGCGCCCCCCGCGCACGCCGCCCCGCACCATAAGGAGGCCGCGTTGAAGGCGTCCAAGCTGCCGCCGTCCTTCGTCGTGCTGGCGACGCCCAAGCGGAAGGTCGTGACGCTGGAGCTCGCGGACGCGGCGCAGGCGCGCGCGCTCGTCGAGGCGATCCACATGCAGGCCGACCTCGCGGCCTAGTTTATTCCCCGCCCCCCGTATATATATGTGTCCTCTAGATGTGCCCTTAGGAGTGTGTGCATTGGTGGCGAGCTTCAGCGGGGCCGGTGCTCGTCCGCCGCAGGGTCGCGGCGACGACGTGCTGGGAGGGCAGTTACTACACCTCTCCGACGTCGACACGTATCCTCAGACCATGGATGCAAGCGTGGGCGAGGCGGAGCGCGCCGCGAGATGCCGCCTAGTTTTCACTTGGTCTTGGCCGAAGGCGACTGCCAAATACGACGCCGACGTGAGCAATTCGCTGCCCATAACCCGCCGAAGTAGCACCACACCACGCTCACGCACTGCGCGTCGAAATCGAAAGCATGGCCACCATGACCGTCACCGTCGACGGCGGCTGCACCGCCACGCAACACACCGCCAAGCAGCAGCTCTACAGCGAGGACGGCGTCCCGAAGCAGGCGGGCGACGCGCCGCTGGGCATCGCGTACGACGCCGACGGCCTGCCCGTGCCCGACTGGGAGGTCGAGGGCGAGAACGAGGGCGCCCGCGACGCGACGGGCCGCCGCCGGGCCCCCCGGGTCAAGGGCGCCGTCCAGCTCAAGGATTATGTGAAGTACGTGAGACGGGCCACGCCGACGTGGGGCAAGAAATTTGGAGAGGTCACCAAGCCGCGCGTCGGCCGCTTCGGCGCGTTCACCGCGGACGAGGCCAAGCTCTGCCTATTGACCGAGAACTTCGGGTGGAAGCTGGGCGAGGACGCGCCCCTCGCGCTGACGCCGCCCTAAGTCCGTTTATGTTACGGCGAGCTCCACGGCGAGCAGGAGTCGCTCAGACTCTTCACGGGGCTGAGCGAGATCCACCTTTTGAAGACCCTGGACGTGACGCAAGTCCACGCCATAGTCCAGTCACTGGGCTACATTAGCTACTGCGTCCCCGAAGGGAGCGGCGCGCGGCCGCGCTGGTGGGGCAAAGGTATAGACGCGCACCCCTAGGCCGTTTCTGCAGGATTACCGGGCGACAAGGGGCCCATATTCTACTCGTGGCACTACCGCCTGCCGCCCTGGGCGCCCGGCCTGTGTCTGGAGGGCGAGGACGGGGACTTCGCCAACGGGCCCCTCGCGTTGACGAAGAAGCGCGTGACCGTGCACGAGGAGATGGAGAAGCAGAAGGCCACCGAGGACTTCTTGGGCGCGCTTACGGAGGTTGCGGTGAAGCAGCAGGCGGCCTGGGCCATTGAGGCCGTTGAGAAAACTGAGGCCGACGCGCGCGAGTAGCTCTTACGCCCCCCCTCTAAGTTAGCACGCCCCGTACGTCTCGCGGTACGCGCGCACGTTGGCCGCGTGCTCCTCGTTGCCCCCCTTCGTCTCGAGGTAGGCTAGTAAGTCCGTCAAAGTGAGGATGGGCACGACGGGCACGCCGAGGTCCCGCGCGACGCCGGCGACGGCCGACACGCGCGCCGCGCCGGGCGCGGGCGGTTGTGAACCCCCGGTCACCTCCTGCCGGTCCACGGCGACGCAGACGCCCACCAGGATCGCCCCGGCCTTGGCGAGGATGCCCGTCGCCTCGCGCACCGCCGTGCCGGCCGAGATCACGTCGTCCACGAGCAGGACGCGCCGCCCCTTGGCGGCGGCGCCCACCAACAACCCGCCCTCGCCGTGGTCCTTGGCCTCCTTCCGGTTGTAGGCGAAGGCCGACGTCTGGCCGCGCGCTGATAAAGCCGCACTTACCCCGGCGCAGAGGGGAATGCCCTTGTAAGCCGGCCCGAAAATCACGTCGAACTTGAGACCCGATGCAATGATCGCACACGCGTAGGCGTCGAAGAACTCGCGGGCGTCCCCGCCGTCGCACACCAAACCGGCGTTGAAGAAGTACGGCGACTGCCTGCCACTCTTGAGCTGGAACGAGCCAAACTTGAGGGCGCCGCTTCTTAAAACGCACCCGACGAAGGCGCGCTGGTGCGGTTGGAGAGACGAGGCCGAGAAGAGCGCCGTCGTCTTGGGAAAGGCCTCCTTGGCGTCCGAGAGGCGACTCCCTAGGACGCCCGAGAGGCGCCGTCCGGCGGCCGTGAGTAACGAATCGGAAGAGGCCGAGGGGGGCGCCGTGGCGATGGCGTCCCGGATCTCCTGGCACAACTTCTCCGCGGCCGCGCTCGGGTCCGCCGCGTTCATGATGGCCCGGCTCACGGGCACGACCAGGCGCAGATCCGCGGCAGAGGCGCCTTCTAAAGCCGCGTGGACCACGGTGGCGGCGTCGGCGCCCTGGGCCCCGACGCCCGGGGTTAGGAGCCAGGCGTCTTTGTTCTGCGTTCTCGCGCTCCGCACGGCGGCGGGCCGCGTCGCGCCAACGACCAGGCCCAGCGGCCTCGAGGCGACGGCCGTCTTGACGCCCCAGGCGCCGCCGTTCGAGGAGAGGGACGCGACCTTGTCCCGCAGCGCGTCGGCCTGGATCTCGTCGGCCGAGGGGTTCGAGGTCGCGCACAGGATGAAGACGCCCTTGCCGGCGTACTGGCCCGTGACGAAGGGCGCGATGGCGTCGTAGCCCAGGTAGGGCGAGAGCGTGACCGCGTCCGCCTGCAAATCTTCGTAGCACGCCTTCGCGTACGCTTGCGCGGTGGAGCCCACGTCGCCGCGCTTGCAGTCCAGCAAACATAGGGAGCCGACGGCGTGGATCTTGGCCGTCACGCCCTTGAGGGCCGTCCAGCCCGCGGCGCCGTGCGCCTCGAAGAACGCCGCGTTCGGCTTGTAGCAGCAGGCATGGGCTTTGGTGGCGTCGATTAACCTACAGCACACGTCGTGCGCCTCCTCCGCCGTGGCGGTGCGCGGGTCCAAGCCGACGCACAAATGGGAGTCCTTGGCCCTGCACTGCTCGGCGAGGACCTCGAAGAAGCCGGGCGTCGCCGACATGATGAGTGGTTTTGGCGGTTTTGGCGCGGTGCGGCGGAGTTGGTTGCTGAAAGCTGCAGTGCTGGCGAGTGTGGCAGCAACTGCGATCGCTAAGGGCGAGCGGTATGGCAGTGAAGCCAGCGTGATGGCGTATTAGAGTATAGCTCTCCTGGGTTTAAATGAGCTACAAAACCTGCACGATAAACCCGTCTCGATTTTTGGCATTTGTCCGACGTCGCCTACATCCTCCCCTAACGACCGTTTCGCACAGCGCTGTCGCCAGCAGCATTTATCATCAATTGCTGAACGCCATTTCAATCGGTGATCTCGTAACCTCGTCCTACACCAAGTGACTGGCCAAAACTGCTCCACGAGAGTTTCGAGCATACGGCTCCCAGAATACTATGGCGGACGAAGCCAAGGCCATGAGTCTTGCCCACAAGCGCTGGATCCTCGAGTTCATGAAGCAGCAGCCGGACATGAAATGCAGTTACGACACCATCGTGCAAGAAGGCGAAAAACACCACTGTGACACGCTCGCCGCCATGCTCAAGCTGCTCAAACGGGACAAGGTCCTCGCGTACAATCAGATATTCCTCATGTACCCGATGCACAAGGACGTGGAGGTCACGTTGATCAACCCGGACTACGTCGTCGCTTAAGTCCATGCCCTACGCGTACGCCTACGCGCTCCTCGTCCCGCGGGGCCTCGAGACCGAGGCCCTGGCCCAGCTGGCGGCCGACGGCCTCGACGCGGACATCACCGCGGTGCTTCAGGGCGCTGCGCCCAAGGGCTACCTGCTCGGCGCGTCCGGGTCGGTGTCCGCGTACCGGGTCTTTACTGACGCGCCCCTGCCCGCGAGCGTCCTGTCGAGCCCGGTGCTGGCGGGCGCGGCGGCGCTTCTGCTGGCCGCGCACGTTGACGCCGACGGGACCACGGCCGCGGCGCTCGTGCCGCCGCTTGCGGCGGCGGACGTGGATGTGGCCCTGCGCACGCTCGCCGCGTATCAGGTACTGCCCGCCGCGCCCCGGTTCCGCGTGGCCACGGAGCGCGGCGGCAAGCACGCCACGGCCGTGACGAGCATGGCCGTGTCGGCGGCGGTGGCTGACGCGCTTGTTGACCCTCTGGCCAGCCCGTGCGGACACTGGGTCGTCGATCTCAAGTAGCCCGACTCGATCACGGTCGTGGTCACTCTCGCCCACGAGGCGCTCCTCGTCGGCTTTATGCTTCCGCCATTCGCGTCGACGCGCGCCCTGCCGCCGTCACCCCGCGCCTGGCTTCCGGCGGCGTCGCGGCAGCGCCCGCACATGTCACCGTGCCGCGCGGCCTGCCTGGTCCAGCTCTGCTGCCTGCGGCCGGGCGAGCGCTTTCTGGACCCGTGCGGCGGCCTCGGCATCATCGCCATCGAGGCCGCACTGTGTTGTCTGGGCCTCGCGGCGGCCGTCACGATCGACGTCGACCCCGAGGCTACCGCGCTTGTGGAGCATCACGCCGACCTGGCCGGCTTGGCGGGCGTCGTCCGGGCGGTCTGCGGCGACGCCCTCGCGCTCGACGGGGCCGGCGACGACTACGATTGCGTATGCGTGGACCTGCCGTACGGGTCGCAGCACCCGCGCCTGAACGTGGCCAAGCTGCTCAAGAGCGTCGCGGGCGTCCTCCGCCCCGGCGGCCGGGCGCTGTTTGTCGACTCGGCGCAAGACGGTGATGCCGTGCGGCGCAGCGTGGCTTCCCAGGCCAAGGTGTGGGCGCTCGTCGTCGAGCGGCTCTTCGACATGGCGGGGATCGAGGCGGTGGCGTTCGAGCTGAGGCGGGTCGAAGCAACTTATGTCTATCTAGTGCGTCTTGGGGTCCGCCGACCGCGCGACGCCGGCGCCGGCCGAAGCCGACCCGCGCCGTTCCACGCCGCCGGGCTGATCGCGCGCGGCCTTCATATTCGAGGCACAGCCAGCAGCAAACGGAACGCAAAAGGCGACGACGGCGCCGAACAAAAATTTGCCCGGGCGCTCGGCCGCCAAGAATGACAAGGGCACGGGCAAATACGCGGACGACGCTGATCCCGCGCTCACGAGCGCCGCCAGGACCGACCCCGCGTACGTCGCGCCATCTAAAATGGGATCACGCGCGAGGAACGGGTGGCAGGCTTCAACATAGTCGCCACAAAGACCGCCGACCAGGAGACCACGCAGTGCCAAAGCTCGGTCCGCGTCCGCTTCTCTCCTAGTTGGTCGCGGCCTCGGTTGGGCAATTTGCGCGGCGCACGCGCCGCATCCAACGCATACCAACACCAACGCATCTAAAGCACCAAAACACGCCAGGTCGCCGCGCTCGTGCTCCAGGCAGATCAACGGGAGCATGTACATGTGGTACCAGCCCCGCCGCGCGCCGTACTGCACGCCGGCCGCCGCCAGGCCGTTCAGGAGCGCGTTGCCTAATACACGCCGGATGATGCTGCGGAGCAGGGCCGTGAGCCACGACGCGGGTCCCACCAAAAACAGCCAGCAGAAGCCGCCCAGCACCACCGGCAGGCCGCCCGCCACGACGAAGTTCGCGGCCGTCGCCGGCGCCCGGCCACTTGCACAAAGCGCCAAAGCGTGCGGCGCGGAGAAGGCGTACGCGATGGCCGCCAGCAGCGCGGAGAAGGGCGAGCCCGCACAAAAGGCGCCCAGGATGCCACCTGCGAGCGCCGCGACGGGGCCCAGGTCGCCGCCCGCGTACCGCACGGCCGCGAACGCGCCGACCGCCGGCGCCGCCAAGCCCGCGTCGACCGTGACGAAGCGGCGGACCACCGCAATACCTACGAGGGCCGGCAGCAACTCGTTCACGACCGTCCGGAGGTGCGGCGCCGTCTTTACGTCGAAGGTGGCCGGCGTGTAGTGCTCGTTCCAGGCGCCCGCCAGGGAGGCCGCGACGCCGATGGCCTTGGTGCGGTTCGAGGTCGCCACGCTGCCGCCGGCGTTGCCGCACAGCTGGCACCCGTACTGCTGCGCGGCCACGGAAAGGCCCGAGCCGCCCGTGCCGGCCACCGGGAGGCCCGCCGTGCCCGCGGCTCGTAGCACGTCGCCGTTGGCGCCGCCGGCGCGGGCGTCCGCGCTGATGGCGACGACGGCGTCGAAGCCCGACACGCTGCGCGCCAGCGCGGCGTCCAGCTCCCGCGCCCGCCGATTCACCGCCACCAATTCCGCCCTCAACACGCACTTGGGCTCCGGCGAGACGCTCGCGTCCACGATCCAGAGCGAGGCCGGGCTCCGCGGCGTCGCGTCATCTAAAGCCACCTCGCAGCACACGAACTGCGCCGCGACGACGGCGGCGCCCTGGGAGACGCGCGCGAGCTGTTGCGACAGCGCCTCGAGGAACTCGATGGGCGAGGCGAACTGGACGGTCGAGCCGCCGCTCGAGCCGACCACGACGACGCGCCGGCGGGCCGACGCGTTGGCGACAAGGACGCGATTCTCGACGTACATGCTGCTCTTGCCTTCCTGGCTCTGCTGCAGCGCGCGGGCGGGCGCTGCGTGCTGTGCGTGAGGAGATAACGCCGAGTCGCGTTTGCACGTATTTGGTTGCGCTTTGCTAGTCGTGTACAGCTGCGCGCGGCTCCAAATTTGAGCCGCCAAAACAAATTTTATTCTCATAAAACGGGTTTCGAGTGGATGCGCGCATGCGGGTCCGTACTAGTGGTGTCACAATAAGCAGTCACACACCACACACCAGGACGGATAAATTACACGTGGGGCAATAACAACAACAACACCTAGTAGTCGCTCCGTTCGTAGATCGCCCAGCCGGCGTCGTAATGGTTGAAGTCCCATTCGGCGCGGCAGCCGACGAGCTCGCACGCCGGCGACGTGTCGCTCTCGCCCTTGCGCAGGAGTAAGCGGTAAACGTCCGTGTGCGCCTCGAGGTACCGCTCGACCTTCGCGGTCTTCAACGTACCAGTGTCGTGGAGGGCGACGAACCGCGGCTTACACTCGTCGCGCACGCGCTCGAACTCGCCCCAACCCGTGAACTCGTTGCCGTCGATCAGAATGAGATCGAATGCCACCTCGGCGCAGAGGCGGCGGAGTTGTGGTTTCGAGCGTTTCATCAGTTCAAGGTCGCGCTCGTAGTAGAGTTGGAAGTGCTGGCCGCGTTCCGAGGCGGCACGTCCTCCGCGGACAGCATCTCTTCCGGCGTCACGATCGACCCACGCACGCACCACACCGGCAGGTCGTGAAGATAGCGCCGCGCGTAGGCCCAGGCCGGCTCGAAGACCTCGACCGTGATGACGAGGTCGCGGCAGCAGCGCTCCATACCCCGCGTGACGCAGTTGTCCGCTGACACCGTACGGTCAATGCCGCGCGCCAGGTTTTGCGTCGAGCCGCCGCCGTACCACGTCCCCAATTCCAGCACGCGTCGCACCTCCCGCATCTGCGCGAGGGCCGTCAGCGCGGCGGCGAAGGACGTGCCGTCGACGATCTGGCCGAAGCGCTCCGGCCGGAGGCCCTGGTGCCGCACGATCGGGAAGCACACGCGGTCGGTTTCGTCGTCGTCGACGCGGATGCCGTCCGGGTCGATCGGCGCGGTCGTCGTCGTGAAGGACGCGCGCAGGCGGCGGCCGGCGTGCGAGACGTCGTCGGTCATTGACAACGGCTCGGAATTGTTGCGATACGTGTGCGCGTCCGGCTTCTTCTTGCCGCCCGCAAAGTCTCGCTGGTACAGGCCCGCGAAGACGATGGCGAGGACGAGGGAGAGTAGGCAGTACCAGGCGCAGCACGGCGGCGCTTTACGTCCGACTCGCGCCATGCTTTGGTGCAGACTCGAGTCAAACTAGTCTAAATCGATGCGCGATGCAAATGAGTGATTGCGAAGGGCGCGACCGTGAAGTCTCACCTCACGGAACCACACAGCAGGCTCACGACGCCGTCGGATGACCCGATGAAACCTGTCTAAAAACAATACTTATCCCAGAACTCCCTTCACAACATCCACAAACGAACCGTCATGCCGCTCGATAAACGCCATCGCTCCCGCGCGCGACTCGCGCGCGGCCGCGGCGTAGAACGCGTCGTCTGCGAGGAGTCGCGTGAGAGCCACGACGAATTGGTCGGCGACGTCTGCCGGAGCGACGTGTAGGAGGCAGTGAAACAAGTGTTTCGCGACGCGCTCGCGCCGCTCCTCCCCCGAGGCAGCCTCGAGGACGTCCGCCGGCGGGTCGGACTGAGGCCGCGCCATCGTGTCGTCGAGGTGGCATCGCTGCAGCCTGAACCCGCTATGGTCATAGAACCAGCGCGTGGGAAATCGCAAGTGTCGCACGGGATTGGCTTCGGCAAGACCGCCAAAGTCCGACAGAGAACACAAATACCCCGGGCGGCTGCTTCGGTAGCCACTAAATCAAATGCCTCGGGCCAGATCGACGGCACGAGCAGGACCTTGGTCCTCCGGTAGAACACGTCGACGTCCGGCGACCCGGCCTCCACAACCACATTCGGGAACCGCTTCAGTATGTGCTGCACCACCGTGTTAGTCCACGCCGTCGCCACGCACAGGAACGTGACATGTGGTAGCCTGGGGTCGATCGTGGCCAGGATGCTCAGGCCCTTCGGAGCGCAGGGCGAGATTAACGTGACGTATGGCGCGTCGACGGCGTTTCGGTAGAGCGGCGGCGCGCGGAAGTAGCCGTAGTAGCACGCCCCGTAGCAGAGCCGGGGCGCCACAGACGCGGGACCGAAGCGTGGGTGGTACGCGGTGACGTGGTTCGAATCGCAGAGGAGGTGCCAACCCGCGAGAGCGTCGCGGAGCGGTTCCCGCTGTTCCACGTCGACGTGGCCGAATGGTCCCCAGGGCACGCCGGAGTAGTCGTGGCACATCGCGCAGTAGCGTCCTTCACAGTGCGCCGCCGCCCAACGCACGACGTCCAGCGCCATCGACGTCGTCACGACGACGTCTGCGTCCAGCTGCATGGCCGCACCGCGCCGGACGCACTTGACCGGAATGCCCTCCCAGCGCCTCTCGGCGACGTCGTAGTCGTCGCGCACAAAGTCCACGGCCACGACGCTGCCGCCCAGCGCGTGGACGACATGCCGCGCGAGAGCATGTGTGAGAGTTAGTCCGCCGGTGGGTCTTTTAGTCATGTCCACGGTGCGGCCACTGCCGTCCCATACGAAGAGGTTCGCGGTCGTGACGAGCAGTATTTGTGGCTGTGCAGGTACTGGCGGCAGCGCACGCGTTGCCGGCGTCGACTGCAGCGGGTCCGGCGCACCGTGTCGCTTCCGCACGAAGTCTTTGAAGCTCGCCATGGCGAGGGGCAGCCCACACTGCGCGCTATGCGGACGGCAAGGGGCCTTTGCTGTCTGCGTATCATGCGGTTTTTCTCGCGGGTTTTTCAGCCCCGCAGAGCAAGATGCAGAGCAGATTTTGATGCACGAGCGAGACTTCAGGACGTACCGAGATGGCGAAATCGCATGAAGCGAAGAAAGCACAGCAACGTGGCTCGATGGCGACATTAAGAACGGGTAGAAAGCGGAAAGTCCGCAAGGGCTGGGATCGGATGGCTGAATTCAAGGAGACGCACGCTCGGGTGAGGGGCCGGTGGACTTCTCTGGTACGGCGGCCGACAAAGCGACGACGACCGCGCACGCCCGAGGAGCCTGCTGTTGCTGCGAAGCGTCGGCGACCGGCCGTACGCGCACCGCTCAAGTCGGCGCTGGCCGCGCCGCTACCACCGCGCCGCCGGCCTGTGCCCGGCGCGCCCGACGCTCGCATCGGCCGGTGGGTGGAGGTCTACTGGGCAGGCGAGGGCGCGTGGTACCTCGGCCGCGTCGAGGCCCAGCGGACAAGCACCACCGGCGGCGTCGGATTCCGCGTGGCCTACGTCGACGGCGACACGATCTACCACGCGCTCTGCAACGATACTTTCGCCGGCGACGGTGCGCCGCGTATTCGTTCGAGCGAGCCCATCGCGGCCTGGCGGTTCGCCGAGGCGCTGGCCACGAAGCCGGCGGCAGCGAAACCGCACGCCGCGCCGGCAAAGAAAGCGCGCGCAGTGCCGCGGCCCGCGTCGACGACGACGCCGCGCGCGCAGCCGCCCCACGCGGCCGATGTCATGCGCAGGGCGGCCGATGTAATCGCGCGGTTACAATCCGAAAACGACGCCTTTCGGAACGAAAACGCGTCGCTCAAGCGCCGGCTCGCCGAGGACGACGTCGTCGATCTGCGCAACGACAACGCTCCGCCGCCCGCGAAGCGCAGCGCGCTCCGGGACGCTTACGACGAGCAACAAGTCGCGACACTCAAGCGCGTCAAGAAGGAGAAGGTCGCTGTCGAGGAGGATCTCGAGGACGTGCAGGACGACTTCGTGATCCATTTAACGCTCACCGTGAACGCGCTCCAGACGAAGATCGACGAGCTCCACGCGCTCGCGTGCCAGGTCGACCCCGTCGCGGCCGACGCGATCAAGCACCGGCCGAACCAATGAACAACGCGTTGTGTGTTTAAGACCCTGTCATCATAGAATCCCCGGGAACCCCACCGCACGGTAATTACAAGGCAAAACGTTTAAAACGTGGGGAGAGGGAGGGGGTCCATGGGCGTGGTGAGATCAAAAACGCGTACAGCGCGCGACCAAAAATGCGACCAAAAAGGGGTGGGGGGGGGCTTGCTCGGGGGACATCGCTAGAAGATCGGGAGCGCCGCCACCGGCGCGAAGACGTCGGAGTAGTCCTCGGGGAAGCCGCCCGCGTACGTGATGTCGGGCTCCTCGACGAGGTCGCCGACCTGGGCTCAGAGCTCCGGCGACGAGCAGCGCGCGGCCCAGTCCTCCGCGAAGAGCGGCGCCGGCGACGGGAGCTGCAGGTCCCCCTCGTCGACCGGCGACGACGGGCCCGCGGCCGGGAGCGCCGGCTCGAGGCAGGGCACGCCGAAGGGGTCGTTCTTGCGCGAGAACGTGACCGCGAGCGACGGCTTCTCGTCGCCGGCGCCGTCGAGGCCGCCGCTCCGCGTCGAGAGCGTCGTGGGCGTCGTCGGCTCCTCCCCGCAAAACGTGAAGCCGTAGGGCAGGCGCCCGTAAGCCGCCGGCGCCGCGCGGCCCAGGTCCACGGGCACGGGCCGCCGCTTGAGGGGCGTGACGGGCGAAAACGGCGCGCGGTCCTTCTCGAGCGCGAGCAGGGGCGGTGGCGTCGGCCCGCGCTCGGGCGTGACCGGCGACGCGCGGCGCCGCTTCGACGGCATCGTCGCGCGCGTCGTCGCCTTGGGCGTCGGCGCGGCCCGGCGCGCCCGCTTCGCGCGGCGGAGCATCGACCGCTCGAGGACGGGTGGAGGAGTTCGACGACGTCGACGTCGGCGAGCTGCTCGCCCTTGATGCGCACGTAGACCGAGTTCAGCGGGCTCGCGGACTTGTGCTGCTTGTTGAAGTCGAAGTTGTTCAGCTGGCGCTGGAACGACGAGTAGTGCTGGTGCCGGAAGTACAGCGGGAGCTTGCGCTCGAGCTTGACGGGGTCCGGGATGACGATGCTTCCCTCGCGCGTCCACCGGATCGCGTCGGGCACCTCCTGGAGTAGCTGCACGAGCTTCTCGAGGAACGGGATGACCTTGCGGCGGCGCGGCTTGTACCTATAGAGAGAGGTGTGCGTTTCGTTTAAGTGGCGTCGCCGCGGACGCTGGCTCGCACGCCCGCGTCGGCTGCGGCTCGTCGCCGTCGGAGTCCGAGGTGTCGTAGTTGATGGGCATTGGCGTTGGTAGGCCTGCGGTGGCGCGGGGGGTCGGGCGGCGTCAGGGCCGCGGCGATGGCGTCCCGCCGTGATCCGCGATATTAGAGCGATGCTGGCCGCATTGGTGGCCAGGAGGCGTGCGGTGGCGTGGAGCGTCAGGCGGCGTCGGGCCGTGGCGATGGCGTCGCGCGAGCCGCCATATCCAGAGCGCTTTTTGTCGCTAGCTAGCGCTAGCTCTTCAAGATCTATATCTATCCCGGACCGCGGCCGTTTCGCCGGCCGTCTCGCGCGTTGGAGTACCGCACGTCGGCGCCGCCGCGCGACAAGCCTGGACGTCGGTACTTGCGTTATGGGTGGAGTATATTCACTTTCGCGTGCTCTATTTTGGTGAAACCATTCTGGCAGCCTAAACAAATTAAATCCTTCTGGGGCCAGCACTCTTCGGGACGCCTGCCCAGCGACGGCTTGGCGAGCTCGGGCTACTTAGATCAATTTCACCTTTCAAAACGGGTTTTTCAAACTCGAGCTTAAGCTTGACACAAGCTCTAAAAGCAAGGGCAAGGCAACGCATTGCTGACTCAGCATACGTGCACTCACGCATTACAAGTAGTGCTGCACGCGCGCTGCAGCCAGCACGCGTCATGAAACGCAAGGCCGGCCGAGTGGACCGCAACGATGTCAAAGCCAGGGCCGCAGCCATGCGCCAGAAGAAGGCTGAGGCCGAGGCTACCAAGCAAAAAGCGGCGGCGGCCGAGGAGGCCGCGCGGCAGCGATCGATGATGCCGCCGCCACCACCGATGGCGCCGAAACCGAAGGAGACGCGCAAGGTGACGCTGCCGGCGGCGCCGCTGTCGCCTGCACCTCCGGCGCAGCCGCCCGCCGCCCTGCCGCCGGGCTTCTTCGACAGCAGCGCGAAACCGGCCGAGGCGCCGACGTCACTCGTGGCCTACGGCAGCGACGACAGTGACAGCGACGGCGATGATGCTGAGGAGACGCCCGCTGCCGAAGCGCCGGCGCCGGCGCCAACTAAACCGGGCGAGCTGCCGGCGGGCTTCTTCGACGACAAGAACGCCGACCTGAAGGCAAGAGGAATAGATCCCGAAAAGGCCAAGGCCGAGAACGAAGGCCAGGCGTGGGCCGAGTTCCAGGCGTTTGCGGGCGGCGTCGCCCAAGACGATGCCCAGGAAGAGGAGAGCGAGACCCTGGAAGCCGACGACGAGGCGAAGCGGCGCGCGCTGGACCAGGCCTGGTACGAGCGGCGGCTCGCGCCGCTCCTGGCGCGGTCCGACGGCGCCAAGGCCCCGGTGGCGGACGATGCGGGAGCGCGCGTCGGCGACGCGGATGACGACAGCGTCGACGTCGCGGCGGCGATGGCGGCACGGGACAAGAAAGCAAAAGAGAAGGCCGCGGCGTCCGCGGCCATGCTGCCGCTCGACGACGACCTCTCGGACGACGACATGAACGAGGCGTTCTGGAACCGGCCGAGGTATACGGTGCCGGGCTTCGAGAAGGGGCAGTAAATTAACTTTAGATGTATCCTCCGAGGCCCTCGCGTCGACGAGACGTGGGCGTGCGCCACGGCACTGCTACTGCCCGCAAGTGCCCACAGTAGCTGCCCACAGTCTCGAGAGCCCTGCTCAATGCGCTAGTAGATTACCGGCGCTAGTATCATCAAATGGGCAGGAGGAAGCGTTGGCCGCGGTCCCGGCTTGCGTCGACAGCTTGGCGACCCGCCGCAGCTGCTTGTCATAAGCAGCGCAACGTACAACGAAAACGAAAGGGCACCCGTTCGGTGCCGCCAACGGTCTGACAGCCAAAAGGGCAGCAACCGCTGTGAGCCAAACGCCTTGGAACCGCTGCGATGGCCAAGGTCCTCGAGGCCCTGATCGCCAAGGGCCGGCGCGTGCGCCGGCCCCGCGAGCAGAAGGAGGTCGCCTTCGGGTTGTGCGACCTCTCGACGCATACGGAGTTACACGAACGCATCGTGAAGAAAGGAGGCATCAAGTCCCTGGTGAATTTACTGGCCGGGAGCCAGGACAATGAGGCCCAGCGCTTCAGCGCCTTAGCCATCGGGAACTGCGCCTCGGCGTCCTACAACCGCCTCGCGATCGTCGCCGAAGGTTGTTTAGCTACCCTGGTAGACTACACGGCGGCCGAGGGCAACGATCTTATAGGACGGCAATATTGTGCCATGGCCCTCGGCAATTTAGCGGCGGAGCCCATGAACCACGAGGAGATCGTCAAAAGTGAAGGTATTAATGCATTGATGTGCCTCCTCAAGACGGAGGACATTGAGAGTGGTAGATACGCGGCCTTCGCTTTATCGAATCTCGCCGCGAACGCGAACCATCGGCAACAGATCGTGGACGAGGGCGGCGCGGCCGCGTTAGTGGCGCTGGCGTGCTGCGAAGATTTGAACGCGCAGCGCCAGGCCATGTCCGCACTACGCGGTTTATGTATTACGCCCCACTACCGTCCACTAGTAGTGCAGGAAGGAGTACTGGATCCGATCGTATTGATGGCGCGGACCGATGAAATAGAAGTCCTACGGGAGGTCTCGGCGGCGCTCAACTGCCTTTCCAGTGTTGAGGAGAACAAGATGGAGATCTGCGACCGCAGCATCTCCACGATCATCGCGATGCTCCTCAGTGGCGACGTCGAGACGGAGCGGCACGCGTGCTGCTCGGTGGCCAACTTGGTCGAGCTCGCGGAATTGCACGGCCGCCTCCTCGAGGAGCGGGGCCTGGCTCCCTTAGTAGCTTTAGCTCTGTCGGAAGACACGAACACCAAGGGCGAGGCCTCGCGAGCCATCGCGAATTTAGCGGCGAACGCTGACGTGCAGCAAACGCTGCTGAAGGAGGGCGTCCTATTGCCCATGGTTAAAGCTTTGGAGATCGACGACATCAACTGCCAGCGCTTCTCCGCGCTGTGCCTGGCGAACTTAGCTACCACGATCGCGTCGCAGATCAAGGTCGTCCAGGCCGGAGCAATCAGGCCGCTCGTGGCGCTGGCGCACAACCCGACGGGCCAGCTGGAAGGGAGACGGTACGCCGTCTTGGCCCTGGCGAACCTGTCCGCGACGGTCGCGAACCACGCCGTCATGATCGAGGAGGGCGTGTTGCACGCGCTCTTTTCGCTCTCCAATTCGGCGGACGTCATGTCCCAGTATTATGTAGGGTGCGCGCTTGCGAATTTGTCCTGTGCCGTGGGTAACCACGCCATCATGGTCGAGCAGGGCGGCCTGCAGCCGCTGATCACCCTGGCGTACGCGTCGGACCCCGACGTGCACCAGCAGGCCGCCGCGGCCCTGCGCGGTCTGAGCGTGTCCACGGAGAACAAGATGAAGGTCGTGCAGGAGGGCGGTTTGGAGCCCCTGACGCGCCTCTTGGCGTCGGAGGACGTCGAGATTTTGCGCGAGGTCTGCGCGGGCCTCAACAACCTAAGTTTAGGTGATGAGAACAAGTTCGAGATCGCCAAGTGCGGCGCCGTGCCGCCCCTCATCACCCATAGTCAGTCCGACGACATGATCATCGCCGCGCAAGCGTGTGCGTGCTTGGCCAACTTGGCCGAGATGGAGGAGAACCAGGCCATCATCGCGCGGGAGGGCGGCGTGCGACCTACTATTCAAGTGATGCGGTCCCGGTATGTCGAAGTGCAAAGAGAAGCCGGACGGTTACTAGCGAACCTGTGCGCGTCCGACTCGGAGACCTCGGACATGATCGTCCGGGGGGGCGGCCACCAGCTCTTGATCTCCTACCTGCTCTCGCAGGACACGGCGTGCCAACGGGTCGGGGCCCTGGGGATCGGGAACCTGTGTACCCAGGAACGGCATAGAGTACCATTGATGGACTCAGGCGTCCTGGAGCCGCTGTGTACGCTAGCGCGCTCGGAGGACATTGAATTAGAGATCCAGCGCTACGCTGTTTTAGCTATTGCGAACCAGGCGTCGACGGTGGACAACCACGCCGCCTTCGTCAGCGAGGGCATGCTGCCTTTACTCATTTCTTTGAGTAACGCGCCGGACGCGGAGGTGCGGCAGTACGCCGCGTACGCCCTGGTGAAGGTGGCCCAGAACGCGGACGTGCGGAAGCAGGTCACGGACGAGGGCGGCCTGGAACCTGTGCTCTACCTGGCGCGGACCGACGAGCCGGAGATCCAGGTCGAGGTGATCCCGGCCATCTGCACCCTGAGTTTTGCGGAGGAGAACAAGGTGGACATCGCCAAGAACGGCGGGTTGCCGCCCGTCATCGCGGCCATCCGGGACGCAAATGTCGAAACGGCGCGCATGGCCTGTTGTGCTCTGGCGAACTTGTGCGAGGTCGTGGAGAACACGTCCCTGATTATGGACCACAACCCCGTGCCGGCGCTCATGGAGGTCCTGGTGGGCCACGCGCCTCTCGTGCAGTGCGAGGCGGCGCGCTCCTTAGGAAATCTGGCGGCCAACATCGAATACGGCGACGAAATATTGCGGGCGGGCGCGCAGCGCTACTTGATGATCATGCTTAGATCAGAAGAGGAGCGGTGCCAGCGCATGGCGGCCATGGCCCTGTGTAATTTGGCCTCGAACCTCCAGAACCAGCCCAAGATGATCGCGGCCGGTATATTAGAGCCGGTCGTCGGCGAAGCGACACTCGCTTTAGATGCCAAGTCTAAGTCGGACTTCGAGTGTGTGCGATACTGCCTTCTCATCTTGGCTAATTTAGCAGTGTGCCAGACGAACCACCCTGCATTGATGGCCGAAGCATTACCTGTATTAGCGCAATTTGGCGCACATCGCGACGTCAAGTGCCGCCAGTACTCCATTTTTGCGATTGGGAACCTCTGTGCTAATAGTGAGAACCTGGAGGGCATCGTGCGCGAGGGCTGCCTAAAGACGCTGATTCGGTACGCGTTCCCGTCGAGCGACGCGTCGGCGATCGACGTGCAGTTCCAGGCCATCGCGGCGATCCGCGGTCTGGGGACGCACCAGACGATTCGGTTGCAACTGGTGCGGGAGGGCGCCCTGGAGCCTTTGATTCTCGCGGTGTCGTCCGAGAGCGTGGAAGTGCAGCGCGAGGTCGCCGCGGCCCTGTGCAACTTGGCGTTGGCCGAGGAGAACAAGGTAACAATGGCTAGATCTGGTGTAGTAGGAGCACTGATCGCCTTAATGCAGTCGCGGGATGTAGTCAGAGAGACGCACGCGTGCGCCTGTTTAGCGAACTTGGCGGAGATGGTCGAGGGCCGGACGCAACGGCGATTGGTAGACGAAGGGAGTCTACGATATTTGTTGAACCTCGCGGCGTCGGAGGACCCCGAAGTGCGGCGGGAGGTCGCGCGGGCCATGGCCCTGTTCGCGGCGAAGCGCGATTCGCACGCGGCCCTGCAGCGGGCCGGGTCCGTGCCCTGCCTCGTGAACTTCGCGCGGGGCGATGACGTCGTCGCCAAGCGGTTCGGCTGCCTGGGCATCGGCAATTTGGCAATCGTCGGCGCGAACCACCAGGAGTTGTTTGACAGCGGGGCCATCGCTTCCTTGTTACCCCTAGCCGTGTCGGACGACCTGGAGACGCGGCGGTGCACGGCCTTTGCGATGAACAACGTGGCCAGCAACGAGAAGAACCACCGCGTCCTCGAGCGCATGGGCGTGCTGCGGCCGCTGGTGGCTCTGATCAAGGACAAGGACCAGGACACGCATCTGCAGGCGTGCTTGGCGATACGGCAGTTATCCTTAACCCCCAAGTGCCGCTTCCAGTTCGTGGAGCTCAAGGGCTTGCAACCCCTGTTGGCGCTAGCGGACAGCGACTCCATCGAAGTGCAGCGGGAGCTAGCGGCAGCTTTGCGGAACTTATCCTTATCGGAGCAGAACAAGATTTCTATCGTGCGGTCCGGGGGGATGGACGTGCTGATTAAGTTCGCCCACTCGCTGGACGTGGAGATCGCGCACCAGGCCTGCGGCGTCTTGGCGAATCTAGCCGAGGCTCTGGAGAACCAGGGCCCCATGATCGAGACGGGTTTGTTGCAACACCTGAAGTATGTACTACGAAGCAAGTCGGTCGACGTGCAGCGGGAAGCAGTGCGAGCCATCGGGAACTTGAGCGCGGAGTACTCGCACACCGCGGCCATCGTGGCCGCCGGGGCATTGTTACCATTGATCCCCACGCTCAGTTCCCCGGACTTCCTCTGCCAGCGGTACGCGGCTATGGGCGTCGCGAATTTAGCGACGAACATGGGCAACCAGCCCAAGATCATGCAGGCCGGGGCCCTGCAGCCTATTATATCCCTAGCTCGTAGAGATAACGGCGACCTCGACTCGCAGCGGTACGCCGTGTTCGCGCTGTGTAACGTGGCGGCGACGCGGGCCAACCACGCCCAACTCGTCCAAGCCTCGCTCGTTGAATTACTAGCAGCTCTACTAGATGACGAAGATAGTCAGATCCGGAACGCCGCGTGCTTCGCCCTGGCTAATTTGTGCGCCAACCCGTCGAACCACGGGGAGATCCTGGACGCGGGTTGTTTGGGGCCGTTAATTGGGTTCGCGGCGAGCCCGGACCCCCAGGCCCAACTAAGAGGTGTCCAAGCACTGAGAGGTCTAAGCACGGACGCCGAGCTACGGGTCCAGATCGTCGCTCGAGGAGCATTAGAACCTTTGTTAGCGCTCACGAAGTCGACGGATGTCGAAGTCCAAATGGAGGTCCTCGCATGTTTATGCAACTTGTCCCTGTGCGGCTGCATCGGGGACCAGCCCCGCAAGTTCATGGAGGCCCTGGACGTGGAAACATTGATTTCCTTCCTTTGTAGTGCGGACACGACGTACCGCCTCTTCGCCGCCGTCACGCTGGGTAATGTGGCCGCGGACGAATCACTACAGGATGCCATCGTGGAGGGCGGCGCGTTGGCTCCTTTGGTGACTGTGGGCAACGCCGCTGATTTAGAAACGCAGCGGTGCATCGCGTACGCCCTCTGCAATCTCAGCGTGGACGAGGCGCGGCGCCCGTCCATCGTGGACGAGGGCGGACTACCGCCCATCATTTCCCTGGCGTGCTCCGAGGAGGCGGCGGACGTCAAGGCCGCTGTCAGTACACTAAGAGGCTTATCTTCCTCCCCGAAGGCGCGGCGCCAGATCATCGTCGCCGGCGCCCTGGAAGCGTTGGGCCTGGCCGCGCGAAACGAAGACGTCTGGGTGCGCCGGGAGGCCGCCGCCGCCCTCAACAGTCTGTCGCTCAACGACTTGAACAAGATCGACATGGCCCAGTCGGACGCCCTAACCCAACTCGTCGCGTTAGCCCGGGACGACGACGTGCCCACCCTGAGGCAGGTCTGCGGCGCGTTGGCGAACCTCTCCGAGTGCACGAAGACGCACATGCCCATCCTCGCCGCTGGAGGGACGAACCCACAAGCCTTGGCGGAGCAGGCCAACGCCGACGGGGACCTCTCGGTCACGCGAACGTTGAAGGAGGACGACGAGGTCTGGATCGCCGACGCGTCCGTGGCCTTCCTCAACGATTTAGTATTATATAATGGGGACGTGGGCCTCGTGCGGGAGGTGGCTCGGTGTTTGTCGAACCTGGCGGCGAACCATGCGACGCACGACGTCGTGCTAGATTCCGATTCGAGCGTGGCGCTCATCCGGGCCGCGGAGCGCGACGACGCGATCGTGGCGCGGTTCGCCACGATCGGCTTGTTGAACTTGGCTACCAATGCAAAGTGCCACCCCCGCCTCATGGAGGACAAGGCCTGCGTCGACGTTTTAGTGGATTTAGCAGGCGGTGGAGAAAGAACGTGGACCCGGATCAACGAGGACGGCGCCCCCTTAGCTCTGGAAGCCGACGCGCCGGCGCCGGCGCCCGTGCAGATGAAGACGACCGCCGCTTTACTGGGCGACGACGAGCACGCCGAGAACGACGACGCGCGGGACGAGATGGTGCTGGTGGACGAGATGGGCTATGACCTGGAGGCGCGGCGGTACGCGTGCCTGGCGCTCGGTAATTTACTAGCGGCGCACGCCAACCACGACGCCGTCCTGAACGCGGGGGGCCTGGCCTGCTTAGTGGCCTCGATGGACGCGGATTTGGATCTGGAGACGCGGTTCAATGCCGTCTACGCCTGCAACAAGATGGCTACAAGGAGTAGCAATCATGAAGTGATGGTCGCCGGGGGCATTTTGAAACCCTTGGTCGCGTTGTGCGGGGAGGAGGACCAGCACGCGCGGTGCCAGGCGTGCGCGTGCTTGAGACATTTGTCCACCCACGCCGAGAGCCGGCGGCAAATCGTGTTGGAAGGCGCTCTGGTGCCCTTAGCCGCGGCGGCTCTAGTGAAGGATTTGGAGACCCAGCGCGAGGTCGCCGCGTGTTTGTGCCATTTGGCCCTGGCCGACGACAACCGGAGCGACATTATTTTAAGTGGGGCGGCCCAGCCGTTGCTTGAAATGGCCCAGTCGCCAGATGTTGAAGTAGCGCGCTTCGCCAATGGCGCCGTCGCGAACGTGGCCGAGGACCCCATGACGCACCGCGCGATCGGCCACCACCTAAACGGCATGCACATCCTGATTTATTTGATGCGGTCGAGACATGTCTCTGTTCATAGAGAAGCTTGCAGAGCGGTCTCCAACTTGCTCACGTCCGAGGCGAGTCACGCCCTGTTTTTAGCGGAGGACGGTTTGCGAAGCCTCTTCAGCGTCGCCGCGTCGCGAGACCAGGAGTGCCTCTACAACGCCGCGTTGTGCTTCCGGAAACTGACGCCCAACACGGCCAACCACGACACCATCATCGCCAAGGGCGGCCTGCAGCCGCTTGTGGGTTTGGTCGGGTTAAGAGACGTGGACACACAGCGCCAGGCCGCGGCCGCTCTCAGAGAATTAGCGACGAATCGGGACCACAAAGTGACGTTCGCGGAGGAGGGCGGGCTCCGGTGCATGATCGCCGTGGCGCGCGAACGGGACTTGCAACTGCGAGTGTTAGGCGTGTCGGCCTTGAGGCATTTATCCTTATCCTCAAGGATCAAACGACCTATTGTAAGAGAGGGCGGCCTAGGCCCCGTCTATGAGTGCCTCATGGGCGACCGCAGCGACGCGGCGAACACCGTGGGGGTCGAAGACATGACCATCGGGACCTATGAAGGGTTGGATTTGGATCTGTTGGCGCAATGTGCTGGACTATTAGGTAATCTAGCGGAAGACCCGCACAACCAGCTCGCTCTAGTGAGAGACGGCGCTTTCGCACCTCTCGTGAGACTCTCGCGAGTCCCGCACGCGGGCATCCAAATGGACGTTGCAAGAGCATTATGTTCCATCTCCGCCCACCCGGACAACCAGGTGGGCGTCTTCGGTCCCGAGGAGTTCCAGGCGCTCTTTGAT